>Ga0302324_100015390_pt1 | contig 15338 bp, 17 predicted proteins | sample Palsa_T0_1_FD_201949 | JGI IMG/M metagenome (GOLD analysis project Ga0302324, IMG submission 201949) | Peat permafrost microbial communities from Stordalen Mire near Abisko, Sweden - Palsa_T0_1 | ecosystem: Environmental > Terrestrial > Soil > Palsa > Peat permafrost | place: Sweden: Abisko...
GACCACGATGCCGCTCGTAGCGTTGGCGAGGTGGAAATCAAGTAGCCTCGACCACGCCGCAAAATCGAGCGAGCCGTCCGGCTGCATGGGGGTGACGAGGGGGACCAGACTGCCGGAGAACATGCGAGAAAACCCACGAGCCGGATGCGCGAGCGCGCGATGTTACGAGCCGGTGCTCAACCTAAGCAAGCTCGGTCGCGCACAGCCTGCGCACCCGCTAAACTGCCCGCCCAAAGCGGAAGGACACACGCCCGTAGACACGATGAAGCAACATCTTGCGGTATCCGCGATCGGCAGCGATCGCACGGGTATGGTTCATGACCTCACCCGTCTGGTGAGCGAGTGCGGCGGCAACATCAGCGAGAGCCGCATGGCGGGCCTCGGGTCGGAATTTGCGATGCTGCTGCTGATCTCGGGCAACTGGCATGCGCTGGCGAAACTCGAAACGGAGTTGAAGCGCCTCGCCGACTCGAGCGGCCTCATCCTGCATCTGAAGCGCACCGAGCCGCGCTCGGCGCGCGCCGACATGCTGCCCTATTCGATCGATGTTGTGTGCCTGGACCAGAGCGGCATCGTTTCGGGCCTTTCCGGCTTCTTCTCCAGCCGCAGCATCGACATCGCCGAGGTGTCAACGCGCAGCTATCCGGCTGCGCACACCGGCGCGCCGATGTTCTCGGTGCAGATGATCGTCAACGTTCCAAGCCGCATCCACGTTGCCCATCTGCGCGAGGAGTTCATGGAGTTCTGCGATTCCTTGAACCTCGATGCGATTTTGGAGCCGGTGAAGTCTTGAAGCTCGGCAGCAAGGTCGCGGATTTCTCGCTGCCCGCGACGGGCGGCGGAAATTTCCGGCTCAAGGACGTGGCCGGCAAGAAGCTCGTCATTTATTTCTACCCCAAGGACATGACCGCCGGCTGCACGCGCGAATCGCAGGACTTTCGCGATCTGCACGCCGCCTTCGGCAAGGCGGGAGCCCGCATCGTCGGCGTATCGCGCGACGGCGTCGCCTCGCACGAGAAGTTCAAGGCGCGCGAGAAGCTGCCCTTTGAGCTCCTCGCCGACGTGGACGAGCGGGTGTGCGGGCTCTTCGATGTGGTCCACGAGAAGAGCATGTACGGCCGCAAGTATTTGGGCGTCGAGCGCAGCACCTTCCTGCTCGATGCGGCGGGCGTGCTGCGGCGCGAGTGGCGCAAGGTCAAGGTCCCGGGTCACGCGGAGGAAGTGCTTGAAGCGGCGCAGTCTCTCTGAACCCGGCCCCTCCGCCGCCGGCAGCGAAATCCCGCGAGAGGCGCCAGCGCATATCCTGCGCCGCCTGTTCGTGCTCGACACGAACGTGCTGATGCACGACCCGACGGCGATCTATCGCTTCGAGGAGCACGACGTGTACCTGCCGATGGTGGTGCTCGAGGAGCTCGACGCCCACAAGAAGGGGCTCTCCGAGGCCTCGCGCAACGTGCGCCAGATCAGCCGCTTCCTCGATGACATGATCCGCGGTGCGACCAAGGAGCGCATCGACCGCGGCCTGCCGCTGCCCTCGGCCGAGTCCGGCAATCACGGCCGCAAGAAGGCGAGCGGCCGGTTGTTTTTCCAGACGCGGCAGCTGGAGAGCGTGCTGCCGGCGAGCCTGCCCGGCCAAAGCACCGACAATGCGCTGCTTGCACAGACGCTGGCGCTGGTGAGCGAACATCCCGATGCGCGCGTCATCCTCGTCTCCAAGGACATCAACCTGCGCATCAAGGCCGCGGTGCTCGGCATCCATGCGGAGGACTACTACAGCGACAAGACCATCGAAGACGCCGATATCCTGTACACCGGCGTCACCTCGCTGCCGCGGAATTTCTGGGAGCAGCACGGCGAGAACATGCGCTCCTGGAAGGAGGCCGAGCGCACCTTCTACGAGCTCACCGGCCCTGCCGTACGCTCCTGGCAGCCCAATCAGTGCGTCTACGAGGACAGCCCCCAGGGCATCGAGGCCATCGTGCGCCGCGTGGCCGGTGACACCGCCACTTTGGAGCTCATGCGCGACTACCGCAGCGCTCGCAACAGCGTCTGGGGCATCAGCGCCCGCAACCGCGAGCAGAACTTTGCCCTGAACCTCCTCATGGATCCGGAGGTGGATTTCGTGACCGTACTCGGGCCGGCGGGCACGGGCAAGACGCTGCTCGCACTCGCCGCCGGCCTCATGCAGACGCTCGAGACCAACCGGTTCGTCGAGATCATCATGACGCGCGTGACGATCCCGCTGGGCGAGGACATCGGTTTCCTGCCCGGCACGGAGGAGGAGAAGATGGAGCCGTGGATGGGTGCGCTCATGGATAATCTCGAGGTGCTCACCCAGAGCCAGGAGGGCGGCACCTGGGGCCGCGCGGCGACCAACGATCTGCTGCGCAACCGCATCAAGATCCGCTCGCTGAACTTCATGCGCGGGCGCACCTTTCTCAACCGCTACATCATTCTCGATGAGGCCCAGAACCTCACCCCGAAGCAGATGAAGGCCCTGGTGACCCGCGCCGGTCCCGGCACCAAGCTTGCCTGCCTCGGCAACATCGCCCAGATCGACACGCCGTACCTGTCGGAGATGACCTCCGGCCTCACCTACGTGGTCAACCGCTTCCGCGGCTGGTCCCATTCCGGACATATCACGCTCGTGCGTGGCGAGCGCTCGCGCCTCGCCGAGTACGCTTCGGATATTCTTTAGAGTCTGGGGCGGCGAAACTCCCGTGTCCGGCACCGGTCCAAGCCGAAGGCTCAGCGCGTCCCGCAAGGAATTCATGCGATCCCTGGCAAGGCTCTTCCCCACTGCAATCGCCGTAAGCTTGACCGTGGCAACCGGCGTCGTCAGCGCCCAGACCGAATTGCCCGACATCGGCAATCCGGCGGCCGCCACCATTACGGTGGACGAGGAGCGTCAGATCGGGGAGATGATCACCAAGGAGCTGCGAGATCAGAACAAGATCATCGACGATCCCGAGGTCGACGAGTACGTGCAGTCACTCGGACTGCGCCTGGCATCGCAGGCCTCTGACCCCGCCACGCGCCATTTCCACTACTACACGGTGAGCGAGCCGGGCATCAACGCGTTTGCCATCTTCGGCGGCTTCATCTTCTGCAACTACGGCACCATCCTCGCCAGCGGCAACGAGTCTGAGCTTGCAAGCGTCCTGGCGCACGAGACCGCGCACGTCACCCAGCGGCATCTGGCGCGCGAGGTGAACGCGCAGAGCCACGCTGGCCTGGAACAGGCGGCCACCATTTTGGGCGCGATCCTCATTGGCGTTCTCGCCGGCGGCAACGGCCAGGCCATGGAGGGCGCGATCGCGGCCGCCCAGGGCGCTGCCATTCAGCAACAGATCAACTTCACCCGCTCACAGGAATATGAGGCGGATCGGGTGGGCATCGGCTTCCTCGCCGCCGCCGGCTTTGACCCGAACGCCATGGCGAACTTCTTCGAGCAGATGTCGCGCCGTGAGGGACTTAACGATGCCTGGGTGCCGGAGATGCTGCGCGATCACCCGGTGACCAGCAATCGCGTCGCCGAAGCGCGCGCGCGCGCCGCGCAGTACGAGCGTCGCAGGCCCGCCCAGTCGGTGAGCTACTCCCTCATCAAGGAGCGGCTGCGCGTCATCACCACCGCGCGCGAGGAGCTCGTGCATCTGTATGCGGACATCGGCGCGGAGCATGAGCCGGAGCTTGACAAGAGTTACGGACAGGCCCTGACCCTGATGGCCATCGGGCGGCCCGCGGCGGCCATCCCCATCCTCGAGAAGCTTCTCGTCCACCATGAGGGCACGACGCTGCTGCATTCTGCGCTCGGCCAGGCGCAGATGCAGGCCAAGGAGACCCAGGACGGGCTGGCGACCTTCGAGACCGCGCTTGAGCTCTTTCCGCGCAATGTCCCCTTGAGCATCCGCTATGCCGAGGCGCTCATGTCCGCCGGCCGCGCACGCGAGGCGCACCTGGTGCTCCTCGACCTGTTCAACAACGTCGAGCCCACGCCTCCGCAGATCCGTCTCACCGCCATGGCGGCAAGCGCCGCCGGGGATGCGGGTGATGCCTACTACTACATGAGCGAGTACCACATCGCCAATGGCGATCTCACCCTGTCCGTGCAGCAGCTGCAGCTTGCGCTGACGGCGCCGAACCTGACGATCGTGCAGAAGGAGCGCTATCAGGCGCGCCTGGATGAGATCCGCGATTTCCTCGCCACGGCGCGCATGCAGCGCACGAGCAATAACCACTAGACGCCGCTTGCGGCACAGCACGGTGCGCGCGCGCGGGGCTGCTACACTACGGCCCCGTCAGCGTCCCTCGCAAACCGCATGAGTCCACCCGCCCGCCTCAGGATCCAGGCCCTCCTTCTCGGCTTAAGCTGTCTCACACTCCTCGGATGCGCCTCGCAGACGCCCTTGAAGCGCGATCCGCGCGATCCCCTGGAGCGCATCAACCGCGTGACCTATGCGGTCAACATGAAGCTCGACCGCGCGATCACCAAGCCCATTGCGAAGACGTACCGCAAAGTAACGCCGCACTTCGTACAGACCGGCGTCTCCAACTTCATGGACAACATCAACTATCCGATCGTCATCGTCAACGATCTGCTGCAGGCGAAATTCAAGCCCGCGCTCTCGGACACCGGCCGCTTCGTGTTGAATTCCACCGCCGGACTGGGCGGACTGCTGGATCCGGCAACCGCTGCGGGGCTGGACAAGAACGAGCAGGACTTCGGAGTGACGCTCGGCAAGTGGGGCGTCCATCCGGGGCCGTATTTGATCATTCCGCTCCTGGGTCCTTCGGATTTGCGCGACGGAGTCGGCAGACTCGCCGATGAATTCATCACGCCGATGAACTACATCAGCAACGACTGGATACGCTACGGCCTGGATGGCATCTACTTCCTGGACGTGCGCGCGCGCCTGCTCGATGTGGAAGGCGCGCTCGATAACGCCTTTGATCGCTATGCGGTGCTGCGCAGCATCTATCTGCAGCACCGCCAATACAAGATCACCGGCGCGCAGGACGAGAGCTCTCTCGAGGATGTGCCGCCACCGGATCCGGACGCCAAATAGCGCATTGCGGCCGCAGCCGTGCGGCCCATGCGCGCGTAACGACCTACGCGGCGGCGGCTCACGCGCATGCGCCCCAAGCCCGAGGATCTGCAGGATGAGCGGTCTGTCGATGTTTCCGATCACGCGCAAATGGCCTGCACAGCATCCGCAGCGGATTCAGCTTTATTCCGTGCCCACGCCGAACGGCGTCAAAGTCTCGGTGATGCTCGAGGAGACGGGCCTGCCCTACGAGCCGCATCTGGTGCGCTTCGACGCCAATGAACAGCTGTCGCCGGAATTTTTATCCCTCAACCCCAATAACAAGATCCCCGCCATACTCGATCCCAACGGCCCGGGCGGAAAACCCCTGCCTCTGTTCGAGTCCGGCGCGATCCTCGTTTATCTTGCGGACAAGGCCGGCAAGTTCATGCCGCAGGATGCCGCCGGCCGCTATCTCACATTGCAGTGGCTGATGCTCCAGATCGGCGGCATCGGCCCCATGTTCGGGCAGCTCGGCTTCTTCAACAAATTCGCCGGCAAGGATTACGCGGACAAGCGGCCGCGCGAGCGCTACGTCACTGAATCCAAGCGCCTGCTCGGCGTGCTCAATCAGCAGCTCGCGCAGCACGAATGGATCACGGGCGATGCCTACACGATTGCCGACATCGCCACCTTCCCCTGGGTGCGTAATCTCATCGGGTTCTATGAGGCGGCCGACCTTGTGGGCATTGCAGACTTCCCGCACGTGCTGCGCGCGCTTGCAACCTTTGTGGCGCGTGCGCCGGTCGTACGGGGTCTTGATATTCCCGCACCGCCCAAACCGTAGGGCCTCTGCCGGCCCGGAATTTTCGCAGCGCGCGCCTTGCTCTGAGGTCAGGCAGCCTGCCGCCGTGCAAGAAGCGGGCGGCTACTCTCCGCGCGTGTCCTTCAGCTGAAAGCCGAGCATGCCGCGCGGCGTGATGCCAACGATGAGCTCATGGTTCACGCCCTGCGGCATGCGCACGAAGGGCAGCCCCTCGTGCGCCAGAGCTTTGGCGCGCCGCTGCCATTCCGGGTCCTCATTGAACTTGAGCGCGAGCAGATGTCCGTGCAGATCAGGATCCGCATGCGCCGGGGCAAGGTGGGCGGCCACGGCCTCGTAGAGCCTGACGTTTGCCGAGCTTTCGGGGGCGCTCGCGCGTAGCGCCGATTCGACCGCCGCACCGCAGTTGGCGCCGCGCGGCGCGCCGACGCACAGCTCCATGCGCGGCTTGGCAGCGGGTCGCAGCTTCGCGGCGCTCGCCTGCAGCTGCAGTTCGGCAAGCGTACCTGCCTCGACGTCTCTCACCCCAGGGCCCAGCCAAAGCATGAGGCCCACGGCAAGAGCAGCGCCTAGGGCGTACCGCCGCTGCAAGCTTGTCCCATGGCATCCCATGGGATGAATCCTGAACGCAGCGCCGCGGGGCGTCAGTCCGCCAGCGCACGGGATTTGAGACTGTGTGGCGCTTTATCGTGTCGGACAAGTCCGACGAGCCGGCGCGTTATGTCGCAGCGCCCCGACTCAGAAGCGACTCGACTTCACTGATGTGCGCGACCGCGCGGATGGGCGCCGGCAGATTCGTAAAATGGATCGCTCGGCCCTGCCGATGCGCGAGCGCCAGCCAGTCGAGGAGGACGGCAAGACCTGCGCTGTCGGAGGCGGTGACGGCGCTCAGGTCCACCTCGAGCGCAGGGCCGCCGCGATCGGCAAGCAGCCTCGACGCGGCCGCACGTGCGCGGCGCGCAGTCGCAAAGGTGAGCGCGCCGCGCACCTGAATCTTGCCCGCCCCCAGGTCAACCACGTCCACCGCGCCGCTCACCCGTTCGCCCATCGCCTCAACTCTTGCCGGCGGGCTTGCCGCCGCTTTCCATCCGGGTGATCACCTCGTCGAGTCCCTTCTGATCAATCTCCGCACCAAAGTCCTCGCGAAAGCTCTTCACGTAGCTGATGCCGTCGATGACGACGTCCCAGGCCTTCCAGCCGTCCGGCCCGCGCCGCATGCTGTAATTGACCGGCACGATGCTGCCGTTGTCACGCTTCACCTCGGTGCGCACCGTCGTGCGGTCGGTGTCCGCACCCATTTTCGTGGGAAACACCTTCAGGCGATCACCGGTAAAGTCGATGAGGGAGTGGCCATAATTGGCCTCCATCGAATGGTAGAAGGCGCTGACGAAACGCTGGCGCTGCTCCGGCGTCGCATCGCGCCAATGCTGGCCGAGCACCAGGCGCGCCGCGTATTCGGTATCAAAATGCGGCAACAGGTCCTTCTCGACGAGCGCATCGATCTTCGCCGGATCCTTCCTGTACTCGGCGCGGTTCGTGTCCAGCTCCTTCAGCATGGCACGCGCGACGCCCTCGAGCATCTGCGCAGGGTCGGTGGCAGGTGCCTCTTGAGCGCTCGCGCCGCCGGCAAGCATCACAGTGCCGATGAGCGTCATCAGGATCTTCATTTCTTGGTCTCCTCACCCTTGCTCGCATAGCCGGCAAAGAATTTGTTGATCAGGCTCTCGAGCACGATCGCGGACTGCGTTTGCTCGATATCACTGCCGTTCTTCAAATAGGTGTCGGACCCGCCGGCGCTGATGCCGATATATTTGCCGCCGAGAAGTCCCTGCGTCTGGATGCTCGCAAAGCTGTCGTCGGGTATCTGGTCGAACTGCGGTTCCAGGCGCATGGTCACAACCGCCTTGTAGTCCTTGGGATTGAAGCGGATCAACTGCACCACGCCGATGCGCACGCCGGCCATGGTCACCGGCGAGCCGGTCTTCAGGTCCCCGACATTCTCGAAGCTTGCGCTCACCGTGTAGCCCTTTCTGTAGCCGGTCAGCTTCAGGCCGTTGGCCGGCAGCTGCGTCGTCAGAAACAACAGCGCCGCGAATCCCAACAGCACGAACAGGCCGGTGCCGATCTCGAGCGCTCGATTGTTGTCACGCATGAAAATTCCTTTCAGATAAAGAAGGCGGTCAGCACATAGTCGAGGAGCAGAATGAGCACCGAAGAGGCCACCACCGTGCGCGTCGTCGCCAGTCCCACCCCCGCGGCGGTGGGTTCAGAATGATAGCCCTCATAGACCGCGATCAGGCTGCAGGCGACGCCGAAGACGGCGCTCTTGACCACGCCCTCCACCACATCCTTCAGGTCCACGGAACTTTGCATCTGCGACCAGAAGGAGCCGCGATCCACCCCCATCAGCTTCACGCCCACGAGGTGCGCGCCGAGCAGGCCGACGATGCTGAACACCGCAGCGAGGAACGGCATCGCCACCACGCCGCCTAAAAATCGCGGGGCGGCGACGTAGCGCAGCGGATCCACCGCCATCATTTTCATCGCCGTCAGCTGGTCGGTCGCGCGCATGAGGCCGATCTCGGAGGTGAGCGAGGTGCCCGCGCGGCCCGCGAAGAGAAGCGCGGTGATGACCGGCGAGAGCTCCTTCAGCAGCGCGAGCGCCGTGGCGGTGCCGAGGGCCTCCTCCGAGCCGAAGCGCTGCAAGAGGTCAAAGCCCTGCAGCGCGAGCACCATCCCGACGAACAATCCCGAGAGCATGATGATGACGAGGGAACGTGCGCCGGCGTTGTAGATCTGATCGACGATGAGCCGCGGACGGGCGAGCGCCGGGCCGCACTGGATGAGCATGCGCCAGAAAAACACGCTAACCGCGCCCAGCTTGCGCAGGCTTTGCGTGACGAGCGCATCCGGCAGCGCCGCGCTCATGGATCCTCTACGGCGAGGAGCGCCTCTTGATAGTCCGGGGCCGGATAGTGAAACGGCACCGGACCGGCGGCGCTGCCGTCCATGAACTGCCGCACTACCGCAAGCGAGCTGTCACGCAGCTGCCGCGGCGTGCCGGTGGCCACGACCCGCCCTCCGGAGAGCAGGTAGCTGTCGTCGGCGATCTGCGCCAACTCCGCAACGTCGTGCGACACGACCACGCTCGTAATCCCCAGGGCGTCGTTCATCTGCTTGATCAGCCGCACGATGATGCCGCGGGAGATGGGATCGAGCCCGACGAAGGGCTCATCGTAGATGAGGAGTTCCGGATCCATCACGATGGCGCGCGCGAGCGCAACGCGGCGCGCCATGCCGCCGGAGAGCTCCGCCGGCGCCAGATCCGCCGCGCCGCGCAAACCCACCGCCTGCAGCTTGGTGAGAACGAGCGTGCGCAAGAGCGGCTCAGGCAGGTCGGTGTGCTCGCGCAGCGGAAAGGCGACATTCTCAAAGACGTCGAGATCGGTGAGGAGCGCGCCATTTTGAAAGAGCATCCCCATGCGCTTGCGCATGGCGAACACCTGGGCGCTCGTCAACGTGGCAAGGTTGCGGCCCCATACCCGAATCTCGCCGCGATCAGGGGCGACCTGCGCCGTCATCAGGCGCAGCAGTGTCGTCTTGCCGGTGCCGCTCGGCCCCATGATGCCGGTGATGGCTCCGCGGCGCACGCTCAAGTCGAGGCCGTCGAACACGCTGTGCCCCTCGATGGTGTAGCCGACGGCGCGCACGTCGATCAACGCCTCGGCGCCCGAAGCACCCGCTGCCGGCTCGGGTTTAGCGGGGCCCGTCACGCAATCGCCGCAGGTTGCCCCATCAGGCCGCCTGGGTTTCCATCGCCGGCGCATAAGCGCCGCTCGTTGCAAGCCCGTTCAGCTTCGCGCGCCGCAAGAGCTCCGCCTGCGCCGCGCCTACGTTCGCATTCGCCCCGTGCCAGGCGCTCAAAGCCGTATCCTGCAGTGCGCGCCCGTAGCTGAACGTCAGCGGCCACGGCAGCCCCCCGAGATGGTTCATGAGCGAAAGATGCTGCGTCGCCTCTGCCGGCGACTGGCCGCCCGACAGAAACGCGATGCCAGCCACCGCCGGCGGCACGTGGCGCTTCAGACAGCGCACCGTCGCCTGCGCCACCTGCTCGGGCGTTGCGCGCGCCGCGGCTTTCTTGCCGGAGATCACCATGTTGGGCTTCAACACCATGCCCTCGAAGTCGATGCGGTGCTGAAAGAGCTGCGTGAACACGCTCTGCAGAACCGTCTCGGTCACCTCCTCGCAGCGCTCGAGCGAATGCGCCCCGTCCATCAGCACCTCCGGCTCGACGATCGGTACGATGTCCTGCTCCTGGCAGAGCGCCGCATAGCGGGCGAGCGCATGGGCATTTGCGTGGATTGCGAAGGCGCTCGGGATCCCAACGCCGATGTCGATCACGGCGCGCCACTTGGCAAAGCGCGCCCCCAGCTTGCGATACTCGATCAGCCGCTCGCGCAGCCCGTCGAGGCCCTCGGTGATCGTCTCGCCGGGAAACTGCGCGAGGGGCTTCGCGCCGGTATCGACTTTGATGCCGGGAATGACCCCAATCTTCTCAAGGTAGGTGGGGAAGGGCACGCCGTCGCGGGTCCTCTGGCGCAGAGTCTCATCATAGAGAATGACGCCGCTGATCCATGCGGCCGCGCCCGGCGCCGTGAACAGCATCTCGCGGTAGCTGCGGCGATGCTCCTCGGTCGATTCGAGGTTGATCCCGGCGAAGCGCTTGGTAATCGTGCTCGTACTCTCATCCGCCGCCAGGATGCCCTTGCCCTTCACCACCATGGCGCGCGCTACGCGCGCAAGTTCGCCGCGATCCATCATCCACCCCTCCGTTGATCAAGCCGGAAAGAATACCAAATCGCACCCGGGGCAACCCTGCGGCACCGAACAACTTGTGCGTTCCGCTTGGTGCGCCAGCCAATTAGTACTAAAATGGTCCTAATGTGCAAGAGCGCGAGCGTAAGCTTGGGCTTGCGCTGCCACCCGGAGCCCCCGCATGCTACGCATCAGCCGACTGACGGACTACGCGACGGTCATCCTCGGCGTCCTCGCGGCCGAGCCCGGACGCATGCAGACCGCCACCGCCATAGCCACCCGCACCCGCATCGGCGCAGCGACCGCGAGCAAGCTCCTGAAGCAGCTGCACCGGGCACAGCTGGTGACCTCGAGCCGTGGACTGCACGGCGGCTACCAGCTCGCGCGGCCGGCCCAAGCGATCAGTGCCGCAGACATCCTCGATGCTCTCGAGGGACCTCTGGCCCTCACCGATTGTGCCGCCGGCCACGGCCACTGCGGCATCGAGGAGACCTGTCGTGTGGGGAGCGGCTGGCAGCGCCTGAATCTCGCCATCCGCCGCTCGCTTGCCGACGTAAGCCTCGCGCAGCTTGCGGGTCTGGAGGTTGCGCCCGTGGCTCTCGCGCGGCGCGAGGTCAAAGATAGGGACTGTGAACGCCATGAGTGAAACCGGCAGCGAAATTGCAGCGCTTCTCGAGCGCGGCTACCAGCACGGCTTCGTCACCGATATCGAATCGGACACGGTGCCGCCGGGGCTCGATGAGGATGTGGTGCGTTTGATCTCACGCAAGAAGGGTGAGCCGGAATTCCTCACCGCCTGGCGATTGAAGGCCCTGCGGCATTGGCTGACGATGCGCGAGCCGCACTGGGCGCACGTCAGGTTCGCGCCCATCAACTATCAGGGGATCTCCTACTATTCCGCGCCGCGGGCCAAAAAGGACGGTCCGAAGAGCCTGGCAGACGTGGATCCCAAGCTTCTTGAGACCTACGCGAAGCTCGGCGTGCCGCTGCACGAGCGCGCGCGCCTTGCGGGCGTTGCGGTGGATGCCGTATTCGACAGCGTCTCCGTGGCGACGACCTTCAAGGAGCGCCTCGCCGCTGCCGGCGTCATCTTCTGCCCGTTCTCCGAGGCCGTACGCACTCATCCGCATCTGATCGAGCAGTACCTGGGGACGGTGGTCCCGTACACCGACAACTTCTACGCGGCGCTGAACTCCGCGGTGTTCTCCGACGGCTCCTTCGTCTACGTGCCCAAGGGCGTGCGCTCGCCGATGGAGCTGTCCACCTACTTCCGCATCAATGCGCTCAACACCGGCCAGTTCGAGCGCACCCTCATCATCGCGGACGAGGGCTCGTATGTGAGCTACCTCGAAGGCTGCTCCGCGCCGATGCGCGATGAAAATCAGCTGCACGCCGCGGTGGTCGAGCTCGTCACGCTCGATGACGCCTATATCAAGTACTCGACGGTGCAGAACTGGTATCCCGGCGATGAAAACGGCATCGGCGGCATCTACAACTTCGTCACCAAGCGCGGCGAGTGCCGCGGCAAGAATTCGCACATCTCCTGGACTCAGGTGGAGACCGGCTCCGCCATCACCTGGAAGTACCCGAGCTGCGTCTTGCGCGGCGCAGGCTCCATCGGCGAGTTCTACTCCGTCGCCACCGTCAACCACCATCAGCAGGCCGACACCGGCACCAAGATGATCCATATCGGCCGCGATACGCGCAGCACCATCGTCTCCAAGGGCATCTCCGCCGGGCACGGCCAGAACACCTATCGGGGACTGGTGAAGATCCTGCCGAGCGCCGATGGCGCACGCAATTTCACGCAGTGCGACTCGCTGCTCATGGGGCCGCACTGCGGCGCCCATACCTTTCCGTACATCGAAGCGAAGAATCCGACCGCGACGGTGGAGCACGAGGCGAGCACCTCGAAGATCAGCGACGACCAGCTCTTCTACTGTCTGCAACGCGGCATCAGCACCGAGGATGCCGTCAACATGATCGTGAGCGGCTTCTGCAAGTCGGTCTTCAAGGAGCTGCCGATGGAGTTCGCCGTGGAAGCGCAGAACCTGCTCGCCGTGAGCCTGGAAGGTGCGGTCGGATGAGCGCGCTTTTGAAAATCGACGATCTGAAGGTCGCGGTCGGCGCGAAGCCCGTGCTGAATGGCGTCACGCTCGAGGTGGGCGTGGGTGAAGTGCACGCCATCATGGGGCCGAACGGCTCGGGCAAGAGCACTCTCGCCCACGTACTTGCAGGGCGCCCCGGCTACACGCTCACTGCGGGCAGCGTGAGCTTTGAAGGCAGCGATCTGCTCAGCCTCGCGGCCGAGGAGCGCGCGCGCGCGGGCGTGTTTCTCGGCTTTCAGTATCCAGTCGAGATACCCGGCGTCAACAACGTGTATCTGTTGAAGGCGGCCTTCAACGCCGTGCGCAAGCATCGCGGCCTGCCCGAAGTCGACGCCTTCGAATTCCTGGGGTTGGTGCGCGAGAAGATGAAGTTCATGCGCATGGACGAGAGCTTTCTCGGTCGCGCGGTGAATGAGGGCTTCTCCGGCGGCGAGAAGAAGCGCAACGAGATCCTGCAGATGCTGATCCTCGAGCCCAAGCTTGCGATTCTCGACGAGACCGACTCCGGTCTCGACATCGACGCCCTGAAGATCGTCGCGCAGGGCGTCAATAGCCTGCGCGGGCCCGAACGCTCCATCCTCCTCGTCACGCACTACCAGCGCATGCTCGATTACATCGTCCCCGATTTCGTGCATGTGCTCGTCAATGGCCGCATCGCCAAGAGCGGCGACCGCACGCTGGCGCTGGAACTGGAGCGCCGCGGCTACGAGTGGGTGAGCGCAGAGGCGGCCTGAGGATTTTCGATGAGCACCGCCCTCGCCACTCGCATCGCCGAGGAATACGCCGCCGCCGCGGGCGAGCTGCCCGCACGGATCGTAAGCGCTGCGCGCCGCGAGCTTGCCATCCGCACGCTCAAGGCGCAGGGGCTGCCGGGAATGCGCGATGAGAATTGGAAGTACGCCAATCTGCGCGCGCTTGAGCGTGTGCGCTTCGCGCCGCAGAGCGCGCAGCCCGGCGCGGCGGCGCCTGTAGCGGCGCTGTCCGCAACAGCTCTGCCCGCGCGCATCGACGGCTACCTGCGGCAAACCTTCGTCGATGGCGTATTCGCCCCGGAGCTCTCGGCCGCCGTGCAGCACGCGGCCGAGGAAGGCGCCGCGGCGCGCGAGCGCGCGGGCGATGCGCGCTTCGCCCTCCTGAACGACGCCTTTGCGAGCGACGCAGCGCTCTTGCACATCCCCGCAGGCGCGCCTGGCCCAAGCTGCATCGAGGTGCTGTTCGTCGCCCGCAGCGAGGCGGCGCGCGCCGCCTCCTACCCGCGGCTCGAGGTGCGCGTCTGCTCCGGCGCGCGGCTCAACCTCATCGAACGCCACGTGAGCATCGAGAGCGATGCCAACTTCGTCAACGCCGCGGTCGCGATCGACATTGAGGCCGGCGCCAGCATGACGCATTCTCGCGTGCAGCAGATGGGCGCGCGCGCAACCTGGCTCGACACCCTCACCGCCACCGTGGGTCGGGATGCCAGCTACCAGCAGCACCTCGTGCACCTGGGCGCGCTCTCCGCCCGCTCCACCTTCCACGTGCGCCTTGCGGGGGAGCGCGCCGCCGCACACCTGCACGCGCTCGCCGCCGCCGCCGCCCAGCAGACGCACGATGCCTACGCGCTGATCGAGCATGCCGCCGCGCACACCACAAGCGAGCAGCTCTTCCGCGGCATCGCCGCCGACCGCGCGCGCGTTGCCTTCAACGGCAAAGTCGCCGTGTGCGCAGGCGCAGCCGGCACCGACTCGCGCCAGTCGCTGCGCGGCCTGCTCGCCGGCCCCGACGCGGAGGTGGATGTGCGCCCGCAGCTTGAGATCCATACCGACGATGTGCGCTGCGCTCACGGCGCGACCGCCGGCAAGCTCGATGAGTCGGTGCTCTTCTATCTTCTGTCGCGCGGCCTTGACCCGGACACTGCGCAGCAGCTTCTGAAATGGGCGTTCCTCGCCGACGTCGTGGCGCGGCTCGACATTCCGGAGCTCAAGAGAAGCATCGAGCGCGCGCTCGCAGGTCGAATTGACGTGGCAGCCGATCTCAAGGAGCTCCTATGAACGTCGCCGCCGCCAAGACGCTCGCCGAACGGCCTCTCGATGCGGAAAGCGTGCGCCGCGATTTCCCCATTCTCGCGCGCAGCATCAACGGCAAATCGCTCGTGTATCTGGACAGCGCCGCCTCCGCGCAGCAGCCGCTCGCGGTGATGCGCGCCGTGGAGCGCTACGAGACGCACTCCCACGCCAATGTGCACCGCGGCGTGCATACCTTGAGCCAGGAGGCGACCGATGCGTTCGAAGGCGCGCGCGATCGCGTGCGCCGCTTTCTGAACGCCTCCTCGGTGCGCGAAATCGTATTCGTGCGCGGCACCACCGAAGCGATCAACTTGGTCGCGCAATCCTACGTGCGGCCGCGCTTCGGTCGCGGCGATGAAATTCTCATCACCGCTTTGGAACACCACGCCAACATCGTGCCCTGGCAGCTGGTGTGCGAGCAGACCGGCTGCACCTTGCAGGTCGCCCCCATCGATCGGCGCGGCGAGCTCCTGTTTGACGCCTTCGAGCAGCTGCTCTCCCCGCGCACCCGCCTCGTCGCCAT
>Ga0302324_100015391_pt1 | contig 15338 bp, 12 predicted proteins | sample Palsa_T0_1_FD_201949 | JGI IMG/M metagenome (GOLD analysis project Ga0302324, IMG submission 201949) | Peat permafrost microbial communities from Stordalen Mire near Abisko, Sweden - Palsa_T0_1 | ecosystem: Environmental > Terrestrial > Soil > Palsa > Peat permafrost | place: Sweden: Abisko...
ATTCGAACACCTTCACACTCCACCACTCCGAAAGGAACTTGCATATCGTATCTGCGGACTCCTACAGTGAGCATCGCGCGATGCTTCCGGTGATAGGTCAGCATTTCCTGGAAGGGCACCCCAGTGAGAATGTCACCGTTCATGACCAGAAATGGACCACTGGGCCTTTTCATCTGTCTCAGCCCACCCGCGGTGCCCATGGGGTGATCTTCTTTCAAATAATTCAACCTGACCCCGAAGCCTACGCCATCTCCAAAATGATTCACGATCGATTCTGGAAGGTAGTGAGTGGTGAGATCTACATCGCGGATCCCGGAGCGGCGGAGTTGTTGAATAATCAGTTCCAGCAAGGGTCGATCACCCACCGGCAGCATGGGTTTAGGCACACTTTCCGTCAGTGGGAGTAGCCGTTTTCCGTATCCACCTGCCATGATCACAGCAGAGAGTTCTACACGCAGGTCCGGAACCAAGTCCCTGCGTAACAAGAACTCGACCACCCGATGCTCGTCATCCACTACCGGCAGATGATTTATGTCATGCTGATTCATCAGGTCCAGGGCTTCGCTCGAAGAAGTGAAGCGTGGCGCAACCATCGGCATTCGGGTGGCAATCGTATCACAGGCAGCATCCGTAGGTTTGCCCTGCAAGATGGCCCGTCGAATGTCCCCGTCGGTTAACAAGCCGCGAAGAATCCGATCCCGTGTGCACAGCACCAAAGCTCCTGTCCCCGCTCTATCCAGAACAGCGATGGCTTCTGCAATTGAGGCAGTGGGAGAAATGACAGCACTGTCAAGCCGTAGCTCTGCGGCTCTTTCGAGCTCGATCTTGGTTCCCAGATCCCGACGCAGAATCAGATCAAGGAGTACGCCCTCCGTGTTCACCACCGGCAGATGATTGATGTCATGCCTGTTCATCAGCCCGAGAGCTTCGGCCGGGGAAACTGGCTGCAAGGCCGCGATCGGTTGCCGGTTCGAGATCGAACCACACGAATCATCCAGCGCCCGGGACTTGAGAATGGCTCGGCGGATGTCCCCATCAGTCAGGAAGCCGGTAAGTTTACGGTCGGCAGAGCATAGGGCAAGCGCGCCGATTCCGGCCTTATCCAGCCGTGCGATAGCTTCACCAATGGAAGCGGCAGGAGAAATCGTCAGACTTTCAAGCCGAGTTTCAAAGTTGCTATTGGTCATGAAAAGTAGCCATGAAATCCAAACGGGTCGCGCGCCCCATCCAACAGCGGGTCCGGCAACACCTTGAGATCAGATAGCGAGAGTCGACAAAGGGGAGACTTCAGTTGCAGCACAGGCTCTCAGGAACGACCGCCCTGCCCTGCCCGGGTACGGGGGTAGGAGGCAGATTCCAATATTTCCTTGAAACCTTCGTTGTCACGGTGTCTATTACCGCCACTGTTGTGGCTCCGAACGCGTTGTTCGCGGCGACTCCAACGGCATCCAACGCCGACAAGGGAAATGTCTCCTCATCAAACACATACTGCCATTTGTGAAATGGAATATCGATATCGAAGTTGTCGAAATGATAAGTCCCGCCCACTGTTTTCAGAGCCAACCACGGCTGGGGGCCAAACGTGGGTGTCGAGGAGTGTACTTCGAGAACGTGCTCGGAATCGTTGACTCTCCGGATCTTCAACTCAAGGTCGCAAGGAGGCAAGACGGGAAGATTTAACGCCGACCGCATTGCGGCCACTGCTTCTGAATAAAGGAATGGTACGCCAGGAAAATCAGCGGCAACCTTATGCAGCATATCGCGCGTAGCTTCGATGTCCGGGGACATGTCCCGGAAATCATGATTTGTTATGGCCAGGACCACGGGCTTGCCTTCGGCGGCTTCCTGGAATGCCTGACGCACATCCCGCTCCTGGAGCAGCCGGTAACGAGTTCCGACATTCAGGCAGCGGGCGATCCATCGACGGCAGTTACCTGGTACCTGGTAATCGTCCGCCGACGGATGATAGGGCGCCCAGGTGGAGGGCGCACGACGCCAGTCACCGAACCGACCTCCCAAAAGCCCGTTCTGGGTCCCATCCAGACCATCATCTACAACGGCCTGGCTGGAGAAATCGAACGGGATATGTTGTTCCAGGAACCAATGACTGTCAGGGCGAATGACGTGAAACCCAGGGCGATGCGCGGCAGGAAACCAATGATGATCGATGACCCGTCGGGACAATATCTGTTGCAGGCTGTCCGACGACGACCACCAGTGAGTAGCACACCGGTGGGCTTCCCGACGAAACGAATGCGGATGATAGTGGAAATGCAGACCATCCTGCGGGGAGCCGGTTTCACGGATCGCCTGACGATAATGTTCAAAGATATTGTGGTAGCCGATGTCTCTCCGCCGCGGGTTGGAATCGTAGTCAACGTGGTCGACGCAGAACCAGTTGTAGATCCAACCCGCACCGGCGGAATCTCGGACCTGGCCTCGAAATGATTCATGCATCAACTCGGCCAACATATTATCGACCTTTTCCCAATTGTCGTTGTAGGCCAGCAAATGAGGGTCCACGACCTTCTGCACCGCGGCCTCCAGGCCGCTCAAATTTACCTCTCCAGCTTGGAGACTGCGCAATAATCCCACGCTCGGTTCAAGTTGCAAATGAAAGATGGATTGCAACCGTTCAAAGGTGGCGGCGACCGATTCGTGAAGCGGTCCTTCCGTGTCAACGCAGTGCACGACATATACCGGGTTCATCTTCATTTGGTTCTCCGCGGTAGAGGCGCACTCCGCTTTGCCGACGGCACGGCTGGGACACCAACTACAGTCATTCCCGCAGGCACGTCGTTCACCACGACAGCCCCCGCGGCAACCGTGGCGCAAGCTCCGACTTTGATGCCCTGGATGATGGTGGCACCAGTGCCAATGTGGGCTCCGCGCTCGATGCGTACATGACCCGACAAGGTAACTCCGGGGGCCACATGTACGTGAGGGCCGATCACGCAATCGTGATCGATTCGAGCCCCGGTATTAATGATCGCGTTGGTCGCGAAATGGCTCCCCGGTTGCACGACAACTCCAGCCATAATCTGGACACCGTCTTCGATACAAACTTCGGGGGCGATAATGGCCGACGGGTGGATCACGGTCTCGAAGTTATATTGCTTCTTCCGAAACCTCTCGTAAATCGTCTGGCGCAAAGCCGTGGACCCTATCGAGCCCACACCGTGTACCAGCCCGACTTTGTCAGGCGGATATAGAAAGACCGCCTCGTCGTCTCCGAGGTGCGGAATGCCTAACAACGTGGGGAGCGCAGAGTTAAGGTCTACGAAGCCGAGAACGCTACGATGCTGCAGAAGCAAGGTGCTCACCAGCACCTTGGCATGACCAGCTCCGCCAATAATAATCAATGGCAGATTCGGGATTTGCCCAGGGTCGACTACTGTAGGTGCGTCCAATGAAGCACCTGGTCAGCGGCAAGATCTGAGCTCAATCGACGACCGATTACATGGGTTATTTCGTCAGGGGCAATCCCGGTTCCGGGGCGCTTGGCGTCAAGGTCGGCCTCAGTGAGCACATATCCCCGATCGAGCCTGCGCCGGGTGACTAGACTCCGGCGGAACTTCTTTCTCTTTTCAATCTCTGCAGCAGTGACCACACGACCATTTCCCCCCAGTGCAGCGAAGATATTCATGCCGTCTTCGACGATCGTCCGCAGTTGCTGAGGATCGGCTGAAATAGCATGATCCCAGCCGGCCATGTTCTGATCAAGCGTGAAGTGCTTTTCGATGACCGAAGCTCCCAAGGCAATCGCGGCAAGGGGGATGGCGGTGCCCAAAGTGTGGTCGCTGAAACCTATCGGCACATCGAACGCTTGCTGCAGGGTGGCCATACTCCGAAGATGGATGGCCTCATAGTCTGGAGGATAGATAGAAATGCAATGGAGAAGGATGATCTGTTCATTGCCTTCGGCCCGCACCGTCTCAACGGCGCGTTCGATTTCTGCCAAAGTCGCCATACCGGTCGAAATCAACATCGGCCGTTGCTTACGAGCGACATACCTGAGCAAGGGTAGATGCACAATATCCATCGAAGCGATTTTGAAAAATGGGACCGACAGACTATCGAGGAGATCCACTTCTTCCTTGGAGAAGGGGGTCGAGCAGAAGGTAATGCCGCGATCCCGGCAATGAGCGTGGGCTTCAAGATGCTGGCTATGGGTCAACTGGTAAGCGGTGACCATTTCCCGTAAGGACCCGAAGTGCTTTTTCTTGTCCGAGTAAACAGTGTTTTGGACATACTCTTCTTCGGCAATAAGCGAAGTATCGGTCCATGACTGGAATTTGACGGCATTCGCACCCGACGCGGCGGCAGCATCAATCAGCTGGCGACAGAGGTTCATATCACCGTTATGATTAGATCCTACCTCGGCGATAATATAAGGCGGCTTGCCGATCCCAACTTCAATCCCTCCAATTTCAACAACTCTCATATTCAGTTCCCCTTGTCCACAAATGCCTTAATAGTGGATTGGCAACACTGGACCACCAAAGTGGTGCCGGATGCAAATCATTGAGAGCTCGGACGTAATCATCTAACCGCCCGGCATGAAGAACAATGCTCTGGTGAAATGCATCGACCTCCGCCGCCGCACGGCGAACTGCGGCGACACGATCGACCTTAAACTCAGGGGTTAGCTCAGCAAGCACAAGTTGGAAATGTTGCCGTACCAACGATGTGTCCGAGTCAACCTGATCCGGATCTACCGGGAATCTGACTCGAGCAGTATTGACAGCGTGCTGACGATAATCCATCCGGGGCACACGATCAAACGCCAGTCTTGCACCGAGGAGCCACGCGCGAGTCGCAAGAAACCAGTCCACCAGGACGGCAGCGGGTGGGATCGGCAAACACTTTTTAAGGAGCTCTGAGCGAAACGCGGAATTCGAAAAACCATAAACATTGTTATGCGGAAACACATCGTCTGGTCCGAGTTTATCGGGCAAATTATAGGTCAAACCAAGCTGTTTCCCCTGCTGGTCAATAAGGCAAAGCGCACAGCCTGCAAGTTCGCTATCATCTAAGCCGGTGCGGGCTGCCGCTACCCGCGTTGGATGAAGTAGGTCATCGCTGTCTACAAGTACCACTGCGGAACAAGTCTCCACAACCTGCGCTAAGACGTGTTGCCTGACCTCTGCAGCTGTGGCTCCCGATGGAGCAACAACCCAACGTGCATCCAGGTTGCCTTCTAGCAGCTTCTGAACGGGCTCGCACGCTAGCATATCGGAACCTATCCAGAGCTGAAAGTCTTGATCTGTCTGTTGCCGAAGCGAACGAAACCAATCTACCAAATATCTTTCAACGCCGGGATAGACAGTCGTGTAAACAGCGAGGCTCATCAATGAACCCGCAATTGTAAAGACCGGTCGCGATATTCGGCGGAAGCCTGAGACCAACGAGTTCCCGAGAGGGCGCATGCGAAAGCCGAAGATGCCGGGAACAGCCTGTTTCGAAGATACAGTTGACGATATGGCATCCTGATCATGAGCTTCCTCCTTCTCGCTCGCTGAGCGTTAAAGCTTGACAAGAACCTCGGCCAGGTCCCAGTCCTCGAAGCTGTCAATATCGACGCCACGCCGCCAGGGGATTTCCCAGCCTGTTCGCCCTTCCACGTGGAACGTTTTTTCCGTCCGCAAAGTTGCGGCCCGCGCCCACCAAATTGCTCCTGTAGGGCAAAAGAGCTGTGGCTGGTCCTGACTGCGGGCGATCATTTGTTCTCTAAAAATTGGGTCCAATTCGTAATCTTCATTGCGACGCATGGCCCACCATGGATTCTGCCAACCGTAACTCACCACCGACACTTGCGATTCAGCGCCGCTTTCCGTGAATTGTTTGTAGCTTTCCCTGACATCATTCGCGGTTCGCAATGGGCAATTCGGCATAAGCTGGGCTACCACATCATACTTGTCGCCGGCAGGATCGACCCGGAGTAAGGCATCTGCCGTTACCGCAGACACCGGCGTGAAATCGTCGGCCAAGTTGTTGTCACGCAGAAAAGGAATGGCGGCGCCATGCCGTTGAGCAATTTCGGCGATTGCAGGGCTATCTGTACTAACGACCACGTATTCAAAGAGGCCGCTATCGATCGCAGCAGCAATCGTATATAAGATGATTGGTTTACCGGCAAGGGGCCGGATGTTTTTGCCAGGGATCCGCTTCGATCCGCCGCGAGCCGGAATGATTGCAACAGCTAGTCGTGCCATGAAGAAAATTTCTCAAACCGCTAAACGGCGGGAACGGCGCAGTCATACTGTCTGGCCGGCTCAAGATAGATGCGATATTTGCCTTGTATTGAAATACCGTGCTATTTGCAAGGGAGTGCCAGGGAGACGGAGACACTCGTTCCGTCGGGCAAGCACCACTCATAAGGTACTACCACCGAGGTGGAACGGGACGCACGGGATACAAACTCTCCCTTGTAGCCGTACTCCGCCAGATCTCCCACGACGCTGAAATAGGCTACATCCTGGTAGTTAAGGATCATGTCATGGCCATTGTTCGTTCTAATGGACATTTTCACAGAGTAACTTTGCGGGAAAAGGGGCAAGGACTTAAAACGGCAGGCAAGCCTTCCTGAGCCCTCCATCGCCTGCGGCTGATGGCCGTCGAGCAACATATTCGCAGCAAAACAAGAGCCGTTGATACCCTGAACGCCGACCACGATATAAGGGTCCGCCAAAGGCTTCTGCGCGTCATAGGTTATCTCGACGATCAGGTCCTCACCAGGGCGAAACTGACTGGTTTCATCGCCCCTGGCGTTTTTCAGAATAACCTTTTGGATCATTAGGCCATGATCCCGATTCGCAAACGAAAAGGCGAGCTCGTTGGCCGTGTCATTGAAATAGTCCTCGAGGACATCATCCGCAGCTCCGTCCCTGTAAATCCGGCCCCCTTTCAGCCAGATACCTCTCTGGCATAGGGTCCTAATGGCTTCCATATTGTGGCTGACGAACAAGATCGTTCTTCCGCTTTGCGCGAAGTCACCCATCTTTCCGAGGCATTTCTTCTGGAACGCGGCGTCCCCAACGGCGAGAACCTCGTCGACGATGAGGACGTCGGGCTCCAGGTGCGCGGCCACGGCAAAGGCGAGCCGTACATACATGCCAGAAGAGTAGCGTTTTACCGGGGTATCAAGAAACTCCTCGATTCCCGAGAATTCGACGATCTCGTCGAACTTTCGGATGATCTCGGCGCGGCTCATACCCAGGATCGCGCCGTTAAGAAAGATATTCTCCCGTCCCGTAAGTTCCTGATGGAATCCCGTGCCAACTTCGAGAAGGCTTGCGATTCGCCCGTCAATGCGGATTCGCCCTTCCGTAGGAACGGTAATCCTGCTCAGGAGTTTCAACAGGGTGCTCTTACCCGCACCATTACGGCCGATGACTCCGACCACATCACCCTGTTTGATCTCCAAGGAAACATCTTTCAACGCCCAAAAATCAACCTGGCGCGACTTATTTTGCCGATGGGTCTTTAGCCAGCCGAGCGGGGAACGCATGGCAGCCTCAATCGAATGACGCAAGCCTTCGTTGCCATTCCTTCGTTGACCGACGGTATAGCATTTGCCGAGGTTTTCGATGGTGATTACAGGTTTATTCATGACAGATTTGGGAGGGCTCTTTCGAAGATCGCTCAAATTACATCGGCGAAGATTTGCTCAGTCTTTCTGAAGTACCAGATACCGGACACAATCAATACGAAGACCTCTGCCGCCGCGATCGCGATCCCCGGCCAATAAATGATGCTTCGTGCACCCAACAGAGACCAGCGAAAGCCATCTATGATCCCCACCATAGGATTGAGGGAATAAAGCAGGCGAAACCGTTGCGGAACGACTGCGCTCTCGAAGCCCACAGGGGATATATATAGGCCAAACTGGACGACGAACGGAACAATGAAGCGAAAGTCACGATACTGCACCATGAGGGCGGAAATCCACACAGTGGCTCCGAAGGACGCACCAAATACCAGCAAAACAAACCCTGGAAGAAAGAGCACCTTCGTGGTAGGCGCCTGGTGATACCAGATCATCAGGGCAACGATAAAAACGGAGGAGATTAGGAAATCCACAAAACTGGTGATGACACTGCTGACCGTAATGACCAGCCGCGGGAAATACACCTTTGATATCAGGGCCGAATTTGTGACGAGACTGTTTCCACTTTCGGACAGCGCAGTGGAAAAAAACTGCCAGGGCAGCATACCGCAAAAAACCAACAAGGGGTAAGGTCTGCCTCCAGAAGGCATTTTCCCCAGCTTGCCAAAGACGATGGTAAGCACAAGCATCGTCAGCAGCGGCCGGATGATCGACCAGCCCACCCCGACGACGGTTTGCTTGTAACGGACGAGCAGATCGCGCCACGCGAGAAAGTAAAACAATTCCCGATAGCGCCAAAGATCACGCCAATACTGTAGCTCGGTGTTCCCGGCTTCGATTACCAATTGAGTCATAATAGTTGCAAACAGAGTTCCGCGGCAGTCCACGCGTGAGGTCGAGTCAACGGACTAAGGTTAGCCCGTAATCATGGAAAACGTCTCCTGCTTACGCCAGCCCTGCTGCAAGCTCAAGCAGATCCCGACGTTTCATCTGATCTATTCCTGTACCACGATATTTTTGGGCGGCCGCCTTGGCTTACGTTATACGACCGACGGTAGCATTCGAGAATTCGACCGGCCACGCCCCAAACGCTGAGTCTGTGGGAGAATCGCCGGGAAGGCTCGACCGCAACCAGCCATCGCAGACCCAACACTGACAGTCTACGAAACAGAAACAGAGGAACTCCGCCAACAAGCCACCTAGCCTCGGGCGGAATGCCAAATGCCCGGATTTCTGACCGGCCTTTGTCAAACCACCACTCCAGCAGATATTTCTTCTGAACCCGACTTTCCGGAACCGAGTGATACACAATTGCGGAAGGTTCATACCAGAACCGTTCGCCCCCAGACAACAACCGAGAACCGAATTCGGTGTCTTCGCCCCGAATCTCACTTCCTGGACATGGTCCGATGTCGGTCCTGAAATCACCATATTTGACGAATGTTTCCTTGCGAAAGGCCATGTTCGTACCAAATGGCGGCTCGGTCAGTTCAGCGGCCTCAGGGCCGAGGTCAAATATGGCAAAGGGTGCAAGCGCATAGCGGTTTTTGATCGACAGCCAATGGGGCGGCGAGAATGCTTCTTCCGGAAGGATCCGCCCTCCGACCCCAGCCCATTTGCTGTCTTGTAAAGCAGCGCTGAGTTTGTGTAGCCAAGTGGGCTCTACGGTCACATCGTCATCCACGAAGGCCAACAAGTCCCCAAGAGCTGTCTGCACTGCTGTATTGAGAGCATAGGACTTGCCCTGCCGGGCTTCAAAGAGATAGCGAAAGCGACCGGGATGGCGGCTGCAGATCTCTTCCACTACCGCGCGGGTCCGATCGGTCGAGTTGTTATCCACAACCAGAACTTCCCACTGCACTGATTCCGGTAGCGCCGATGCCGCGACACTACTAAGAGCCTTCGCCAAGGTCGCGCATCGGTTAAACGTGCACAATATGACCGTTATGTCCATCTGCTTTTAGCGACTTCTTGGTTGCGAACACAAGACTTCAGAACCCTGCAAACGTAAAGCGCACCAAGAATACTGTCTAAATCCTTTGATCCGCGCTGTTTTCCATGACCTTGAACACTCAATTACCCTAGTTCGTGCGCAACGCTCGTCGGTGTAATCACTCGGTTACAGGTTGCAGCCTATCTTGCGAACTCCCGGCCAGCCTCTCCTTGAGAAGGATTCCGAACAACCCTTTTCGGTTGAAGCGCCTGACATCCGGGCGGAGCGGCTCGGCATCGCAAATCACCGACTGATAACCGGAAACCGTCTGGGTGAAGCGATGGAACCCCCAATTAGCATCGACATCGTCCACCACGACAGCGCCACCCGCTTTTAGCTTTGCCCAGGCTTGATCCAGCTCGAAGCGCACGTTGCGTTCACTGTGCATGCTGTCGTGAACAAAAAGTTCGATTTCTCCAAGTTGCTTAAGCAATTCTGGAAGGCGCAGCCTACTGAGACCCTTGATATGAGTCCATCGCTTTGTAAGACGGTCAGGAACCGCCACGCCTACTTGGCTTTGCCAAGCCTTCTCGATTGGTGGAAGATCGATACTCCAGAGACAACCATCTCCGTTCCTCACCAATGCCTCCAGAATAAAACGTGACGTGACGCCGTGAGCCACACCCGTCTCGACCACGTTTTTCGGCTGCAGACAACGTACCAAACACCAAATCGCTCGAACAAATCCGGCATCCCCGTCGTTCCAGGACTGGAAGCTCTCCGGTCCAGCTCGAATCCCCCTCGCTTTCAGTTCCGTCATTACGGTGGGCCAAAGATCCTGGAACTCCGAAGTGAACTGGGAGGGGAACGTGAGACCGAGCCTGGAATGAAACCATGCCTCCCAGTTAGGGTCGGATTTGTATTGACATTGAGGCCCGCGCCGCTCGCGTCTAGCCACAACTTCTTCCCGAATTCTCGTCCACGTCCCCACTGGATCCGACGCCAGTTCAAGAGTTGCAAGCGGATGCTGCATCAGGTAGTGCAACGGTATTCCTAACATGAGTCACGCTCCCGCGCACTTGGACGGAATGAAATACAACAGTTGAGGTATCCCCAGTCCATACCCTGCCGTCTCGAATCTGCTTATCCCTGCGAGGTTGTGGCCTGCTCCGCGTGGTCAGGTTTGATGGATGCACTTTGACACTCAAAAACGCAGACAGCTTTCTTTTGCGTCTTGTTCCGACGGACACCATCAAACGCCTGGCCCAACAAGCTTCGCTCGGACCACGGGTGGAGTAACTCCTGGATTAATTCCGGTTCGCCATCCGGGATGTCGTGATATATGGTTTCCAGCGGACTAGAGTTCGGCAGATCGCTCGAGCTCCCCCAGGTTTGCGGGAAATAAGCAATTCTGTTCTTCTGCGTCACTGGCTGGTTCTCAGGCACGGGTTGGCCCACTAATTGAGCCCACATTGCAGCCATCAGGTCACGGCCCTTACCAAGGGGGAGCGGGCAAGGCGGAGTGCATCTCGGATTCATCTCGATGAGATACGTTGCGCCGGTAGCATTTTCAATCATGAAATCGAGCCCGAAGAGACCCGATAACTTGAGACGTCGAGCGATCCGTTCAGCGGCCGCCATCATATCGGGACTGTCAACAACCTGCACCACCGAAGCCGGGTCCTTTGGCCCGTCTGCCCTGACGACCTCGACACCGATCCCGGCTAATAATTTTCCCTGCCAGCAAACAACGGCACAGTTCGCGGGACGGCCGTCAATGTGCGACTGGGCTATCACGCCCGGTCGAGAATTCATAAAATCGAGGAAGATCCAGCCTCTGTCGCGATTGAGAGTCAGCCTCTTGATCAGTTCAAGCATTCCTGCTGGCCGGCTCAATTCAACAAGGTAGCGTTGGGCCGCAACTTCCGTAGCGGCAACTCGGACTCCGCGGCCTCCCCATGTACCATCGGCCTTGATCACCCAAGGCGGAGGCGTCTGGGCACTCCATTGCTTCAGGTCGGCCGCGTCATGGATTGCGACCATGTCGGGGACCAGGATCCCTTCGGCACGCGCCACTCTGAGAAGCTCATAGCGACTTAAGACAACCGGAAAGCTCTCGGGCGCCCCGAGCGAGCGCTCGATGAGAGCCGCAATTCTTTTTCCCGAGGCACCTTCGGATTGTGCGACGGCATGCAATTCGAGCAAATGTTGGACGCCACGGTCGCAGGACGGAATGACGATGTCCGGGTCAAATGCGTCAATGGCTTTTCTCACTGACTTCAGTGGATGAAATCCACTGTAATGGAAAGTTTGCTGAAGAGCTTTGACCTTTTGGATAGGATGGCCCGGCATCGGGCAAATCGCCGCGACGTTGCAGCCCATCCTGCTTAAGGCGACGGCTACCCTTGCGCCGACGGGCCAGCGATTCGTGGCCGTCAACAGTATCTTGGGACCCGGAGGAACGGGCTTCTGGGCGTTTGAGATGCGTAGGCTCATTTTTTGGGGAGGTTTTGAGCTTAGCATCAAACGCGTTGAAAGACCCGGACGTCGTCAGTTTTTTTATGGAGCATCGACTTGCCGTGGATTGGCTTGGCAAGATGCTTCGAAAGGCGGCGCGCGGTAAAGCTAGCCCCGTAAGCAAAGCGCATCAGCGGTCCAAAAGTATTGGCCGCAGAAACACCCACGAAATACATGCCAGGAACTGAGGACTCGAATGTGGCCGATAAGGCTGGAGCCTTGCCCACAGTCCGGATCCTCTGCCGAATCTCGCCGCTCAGGAATGATAGGCGACTGAGATCGACCTGGTAGCCCGTGGCCGCGATGACATGATCGGCTTCAATGGTCCGATGGCGGCCTTCGCTATCAGTCAGGCGCAGACAAGCCCGGCCATTTTGGACAGTGGCGTTGGTTACGTTAACGCCAAGATTTAGTGGCACTTTGCCAACCACCTGGTCCCTGACAAACCAACCAGGAGCGGGGCCCAGGGTCTGGCGGACTTTTTCGAGCCTAAACTCCTGCGGCATACGGCGGAAAAGGAACGGGGCATGGACAAAGAAATATAGCTTCATTCCGAACCCTATACCGGTCGTGGGCTGAAACACCCGCTCTACGAGAGAACGCGGCCGGGGTGGCTCGTGAAAGCGAATGGTGGAAGCGCGGGCGATCACCTGAACCGCGGCACCAGCCTGGTGAAGCAATGCTGCCAGGTCCAGAGCCGACGCACCAGCGCCCACTACCGCAATATGGCTTCCCTTGAAGGCTTCAAGGCTACTGTGCGCCGAACTGTGGCTGACAAACCCCTCGGGGAGAGCCTTCAAGATATGCGGCAGGTGCCAGAAGTGAGTAATACCGACGGCCACTACGACTTTGCGCGCGACCACCTTTTCTCCGTCCTCGAGCTGCAAGTCGAAGCCGACCGAAGATGGCTGAAGCGCGACGACAAGCTTGTTTTCGAGGTTCGGCACAAACTTTCTCTGGAATGCCAGCCCATAGGAAATGAAGGTTGCGAGTGGAATGGGATAACCCGTGTCCGCATATTCAATTCCCTGCTGTTGGCAATAGTGGTGGAGCGTGAACTCGGAACCCGGGTCGGAAAGAGAGGAAGCGAAGCCTTCCGACTTGAGACGCATGCCCTTGGGCATCTGTCCCGACCAAGCGCTCATGGGGTCGCCGAAAATGCGAAAGGAAACACCGTAAGCGGCTAAGTGAGCCGCGATGGAAAGCCCATAGGGCCCTGCTCCGATGATAACCACGTCGGAGACATTTTGAGGGTGAGCGTTCGGTTTTGCCACAGCTATCTTACTCCGCCTTGCATGAGTCATTTAGCGCGTATCGATTTACCAGGATCGCCCCGTTAATTGCAACTTTCGATTTCCGAAGGGTCCGAGATGCGAAAGAGAAACTTCTGCCACCACTTGGTGACCGACCACCTGAATTTCAGTAGCCAGTGCCGACCCCACTTGGCGCCGCGCCAACCAAAAATCGTCTTTATCCATGAGTATTTCCAGGACAAGTTCGGACAGCGCAGTTGTCCACCCAATTCCTTCGCCATCTGCTCCACCTCCTTCACGATTGAGGTTCGCTCGGGATAAAAGTAGATGAGAGATGTTTGCAGGTATCTCAGGCAGGCAGCTCTGACCCTCTCGCTGTCCTCCAAAGAACGCAGGTATTTTATATGCAACTGCATGGAGAGCCAGTGGGCATCGATCTTTCGATTCGATTGTCCAACAACGCTCAAACCTGCGAACGCTAGACCTGGACCACGGTAGTACACCTTTGCTTCGGGAACGAATCGGACTCCTTCGCTGGCGAGAAGAACCCGACAGAAATACTCTCCGTCGTCGTCAGACAAAAGCCTGGTATCCCAGGGGCCGGCGGCCTCGGTCAACTCACGACTAACGAGCCAAGTAGCGGTCTGCATGTAGAGGTTTTGCCCCAATTTGCGCAGCAGCCATTCCGTCGGCGAGAGGTCACACCATAACGCAGTCGAAGCAAACTCGGCGCGCTGGTACCGATACATGAACAGTCCAAAGGCCGACGAAAGGAGAGTTAGTTTGCTTGAGTTTTCGTCCCATCCCTGCATCTGCGTGGCAATCTTGTCGGGAGCCAAAATATCGTCGGCATCCAACCACTGGATATAGTCTCCGTGGCTGAGCGCGAAAGCTTTGTTTCTGGCTACCGCCGCACCCTGATTCTTCTGAGCAGCAACCCGGACACAGCTGGACTCGAATCGGCGCGCAATTTCAAGCGTTCTATCGGTCGACCCGTCGTCGACGACGATAATCTCCTTTCGCTTCCAAGTCTGAGTAATCGCCGAACGGAGCGTCTTGGCGATTGATTCCTCTGCGTTGTGGGCAGGTATCAAAATCGACACCAAAGGCTTCTTAGCGTCTTCCGGGGAGATTCTGCGCCGGGTCACGCTGAATTCGATCGCGGGCACATGCCGGGGAGCCCTCGCACGCTTCTTGCTCTGGCTTAACAGTCTTTGTAGTTGAAAAAGCTCTACCCTTTGCGCCAAACGCTTACGCATCCAGTTCGTCGAGGGGCGCCACGAGCCCTCCATCAAATGCACCCCCCAATCGCCAAAGCAATTCCAGTTGCGAAGGTCGTATACATCGTCAGGAAAGAGAACTGTGACTGTCTTAGCTAGCTCAGCGTCTTCGGCTAAAGTTCGGCTGACCAACCCCGGGCCCGTTGTGTTCAAGACGGTGAACTCCGCCCTGGAAAGAGGCGGGAAACCACGCATCATGAGCTTGACCCAGGCGGGATCATGTTGGGCTCTCAAGCAGTTTTCGATGACCGCCTTAAGGAAGGGATGCCCTGCAACAGCACCGAACGCGTAGTTTCCGATTTCCCAATCCATTTGATAGCGTGTGCGGAGCAGTTGGCTGAAGGTGAGTCCTTCGAATGGAAAGACGCAACCGGCGTCAAGCAGACCAGAAAGGTCTGAGACCAACAAAACGTCCAGGTCAAGGTAGAACCCACCGTAATGATAGACGGCCAGATAGCGAAAGAGATCAGACCGTTGAATGGGAAGCTGAAAGGATCGAAAGAGCGTCAGGTATTCTGGGAATTCCTGCTCGACGAAGGTTTCTACTTGCTCGTCGTCAAAAAACAGGTACTCATAGTCCGGATGGAGCAGTCTTACATTCGCCATCCCGGCGCGGTTGCGCAACGGCTGATCTAGGCTCTTGCCCGTCTGGATGATTCGTTTTGGAATCTGGGATTGAGTTTCGCTGTTTGGCATCGGTTTTTGGGCCGCCTAATAAAGCCTTCCATGTAATTTTCTTTCCCCCG
>Ga0302324_100015392_pt1 | contig 15336 bp, 8 predicted proteins | sample Palsa_T0_1_FD_201949 | JGI IMG/M metagenome (GOLD analysis project Ga0302324, IMG submission 201949) | Peat permafrost microbial communities from Stordalen Mire near Abisko, Sweden - Palsa_T0_1 | ecosystem: Environmental > Terrestrial > Soil > Palsa > Peat permafrost | place: Sweden: Abisko...
TTACCCGCGGCTGCCGGCACGATCACTATCGATTACCCCGCCACGGATTCCGTCTTTCCGCCGGATTTCGTCCCGCCGACGATGGAGTGGCGCGATGCCGATCCGCGGGCGAAGCTATGGGTCCTCGAATTCGCGTTCGGGGACGGCGCCCCACCGGCACGCATGAAATCGCCGGGCGAGCGCCGGCAACTGGGCCCCATCGACGAGCGTTGCGCCAAGGCTGGCGCTGCGGCGCCGAAACTCACTCCCTTCGAGGAGACCGGACACGCCTCGAAGCTGGACGCGGCGATCTGGGACAAGGTCAAGAAACACGCCGTCAAGCAGCCTGTCACGATCCGGTTACTCGGTTACGAGGACGAAGAGGCGAAGCAGCCGGTCTCCAGCGGACAAACCACGTTGAGCGTCTCCCGCGACCCCGTGGGCGCGCCGGTCTTCTACCGCGACGTGCCGCTGATTTCGGTACCGGTGGGCGAGCACGGCGTCATCCAGCCGCTGCCGCAGGAGGCCGTACCCCTCATCGCGTGGCGGCTGATGGACCTGTCGACGGGGCGCAGCCGCGTGATGATGGAAGGACTGCCGACCTGCGCCAACTGCCACTCGTTCTCGCACGACGGCAAATGGATGGGCATCGACGTCGACGGCCCGCAGAACGACAAGGGCCTCTACGCGCTGGTGCCCGTGCGCAAAGAGACCTCCATCCGGAACGACTATGTGATCCGCTGGAACTCGTTCTCCAATGACCCAGCGAAGAAGCGCTTCGGGTTCATGAGCCAGATCTCGCCCGATGGGCAGTACCTGATAACCTCTACCGAGTCTCCCGACGCGGGCATGAAGAACCTGCGTGATCGGCTATTCAATGGGTTCTACAGGGACTACGGCTTCGGCCAGGTGTTCTACCCAACGCGCGGCATTCTCTCCTGGTATAGCCGGGCGACCGGCAAGCTGCAGCCGCTGCCCGGCGCCGACGACTCCGATATGGTCCAGACCAGCGCTTTCTGGAGCCCGGACGGCAAGTACCTGGTATTCTCCCGCGCCAAGGCGCGCGATCCTTTTCCGCCGGGCGCGAAGGATCCCCTGTACGCCAACTCGCCCGACGAGACCCAGATTCAATACGACCTGTACCGCATCCCGTTCGACGGCGGCAGAGGCGGCCAGCCGGAGCCTGTGCGCGGCGCGGGCGAAAACGGGATGAGCAATAATTTCCCGAAAGTGTCGCCCGACGGCAAGTGGATCGTGTTCGTTAAGAACAAGAACGGACTGCTTATGCGGCCCGATAGCGAGCTGAACATCGTGCCCTTTGCAGGCGGCACGGCGCGCCGCATGAACTGTAACCTGTCGCTGATGAACTCGTGGCACACGTTTTCGCCGAACGGCCGCTGGCTCGCGTTTTCATCGAAGGGCCGCTCGCTGTTCACCCAGTTGTTCCTCACCCACATCGATGAAAACGGCAACGACAGCCCCGCGATCCTGGTGGAAAACGCGACCGCCGCGAACCGCGGCGTGAACATCCCTGAATTCGTGAACATCGCGCCGGACTACATTGAAACGATGAACGCGCCGGCCACCGAATTCTACCGGTTGTTCAATATCGCTTTCGGGCTTCAAGGCAAAGGCGAACTGGAACCGGCCATCGCCGGGTGGAAGAATGCGCTGGCGCTGAGCCCGGACGAGCCAGCCGCTCTTTACAATCTGGGTGTGGCGCTGGCCGACTCAAAGCGCGACGAAGATGCCCTGGTGCCGCTGCGCAAGGCGCTGGCGTTAAAGCCTACGGACGCCCGCACGCAAACCGGCCTGGGCATGGCGCTGCTGCGCACCAAACATCCGGACGAGGCGCTGGAACACCTGCAAAAGGCAATCGAGCTGAATCCGAGGGACGCCAAGGCGCAGGGCGCGCTGGGGAGCCTGTTTGCCGACCGCGGCCAGATTCAGGAAGCCATTCCGCACTTTGAACGGGCCCTGGAGCTGGATCCCAACGACGCCGATACGCAGAACTACATCGCTGTCGCGCTGGTGCGCGCGGGCCAGGCCGAAGCGGCCATCCCGTATCTCGAAAAAGCCTTGGCCGCCGATCCGGATGCGCCCGAGCTTAACGGGAACATGGGACTGATCCTATGCCGGCAAGGCCGTTTCGACGAGGCCATTCCGCGTCTCGAAAAGGCGCTCGCGGGCGGGTTCGAGCCGGCCGAGGCGCACCGCGCTCTGGGTCGCGCGCTTGCCGGCAAAGGACGATTCGCGGAGGCGATTCCGCATTTCGAAGCGGTCGCCAAGCCCGACGATCCCCTCGCCCTGGGCGCGCTCTCCTCGATCTATGCGAGCGTGGGCCGATTGGAAGATGCGTTGCGCACGGCCCGGCAGGGTCTCCTGGCGGCCACCGAGCGCAATGACCGCGATTTGATCCAGGCGTTCAATGCCAGCATAGCGCTTTACGAAAAGGCTCAACATTAGTCGGGTGTGGGGCAGGACACCTGTCCTGGATGTGGGGCAGGGCTCCAGTCCTGCGCGGGTTCTCCAGAACCCGCCCTGTCTGACACGCGCCGTCACGGCTGATTGGGGTCGGTAACCTTGCGCAGCCGTCTGAATTCCTGGCGCTCGCGCGCGGCGTCCTGTGTGCGGCCAAGTTTCGCATAGACAGAAGCCAGATCGTAATGCGACTCGGGGCTGGCGGGCGCCAGACGCACAGCTGCTTCAAACTCTCGCAGCGCGCCCGCGTTGTCGTCGGATTCCCTCAGCACCCTACCCAATTCCACGTGAGTGGCGAAATCGTCCGGCGCCAATTTCACCGCTTTCTCGGCGTATTCCCGCGCGGCTTGCACCTGGTCCCGTTTCAGGCAAATACTGGCTAGGCTGACCAAAGCCGGAATATGGTCCGGCTGCAGCTCTACCGCCTTGCCCATCTCCTGCACCCCGCGGTCCGGGTCCTGCCGCAGGAGGTATGCGCCGTAACGGAAGCGGATATTCGGATCTTTGGGATAGTCCCGCACCACGGCTTCGAATTTCGCCAGAGCTTCCTTCGAATCCTGCTCCATCCCCGCGGCCATGGCATCGCCCAGCTTGAAAACCTTGTCGCGTTCCGATTCGGGCACTTCCGGCGGTGTCCACGGCTCGCGCAATCCGGCGATGCCGGTGGCCACGACGATCTCCGGTGTCTTCTTGGTATCCCGGGTCAGTTCCACCAGCTTGCCGATGGCTGTCTCGAAACGCCCCAGCTTAATAAGGACCAGGGCCAGGTGCAGCCGCGCGGCGCGGGCCAGTTCGGCAGGTTCCGGTGATCGCGACTGCTCCGCCCGCAGCAGGCTCTTCAGCGCCGCATCGTAATCCCGCAGATGGTATTCGCAGAGCCCGGCCATGGTCCAGCCGGGAGATTTGTCCGGTTCCAGGGCAGCCAGCCGCCGGAAGTCGGCGGAGCACTCCTTGTATTGGTCCTGGTCGTATTCGATCGAACCGGCCTCCCACAGGCCTTCCACCCAGTCCGGCTTGAGGTTGAGCGCCTTCTTATAGAGAGTCAGGGCCTCCGCCACCCGTTTGCCGTCGCGCGCCTCGGCGGCCTGGCGTGACAGGGTTTCGAAGGACGGCGCGGCATGCGCCTGCATTAGTAACGCTGCGGCAAAAAAGATCATGCGCCTCTACTGATGTTATAGCGTGTGTTGTAGCGTGGCGCACGCCCTCGGCGTGTCGCGTCGGCACTCGTGCCGACGCTTGCTGCCGTTCACTCGCTCTCGTCCACTACCTCGATGGCATTGATGCAGGCGTAGTTGACTACCGGCACAAACGTCAGCGCGATCTTGCCCTGGGCGTTAGGTGTAACTCCGTGAAAGCTCTTCTCGACGGCCCGCTGCGCCCCGCCGGCCGTGCGGAAAATATCGAAATGGCGCAGCAACGCGATTCCGTTGCAGTACACATCGAAGATGCGGCTGCCCGCTCCGCCGGCGCCCGGCTTTCCCGGGCCAAACCAGGTCTCCGCAAATCGCAGGGTCACGGTGTAGCGGCCTTCCGCTACCGGGATTGCGTAATTGAAGTTGCCGAACCGCTCGGCGCGAAACATCTCCGGGTCCGCGGTATTCGAAACCGGCTCGGAGCGCGGCACGGCGAAGCCGTGGTTGAAGTAACGGTCCGCCCCCCACACCTGGCCTCGCTGATCGGTGTAGTTCCGGGGGCGCGCAACGATCCGCACCGGACGCATCTTTCCCGGGATGCCCGGCACGATCTCCAGGGCGTTCAGGAAGGGCGCATTGTTGACCAACCCGGCGAATTGCAAGTGAAGCATGCCGTCCGCCGCGGGGGAAATGTCCTTGAAGACTTTTTCGTCGGCGGTGTTGCTGCCGCCCGCGTCCGAGAGCGCGTCGAAGCCCCACAGCAGGGGTTTTCCATTAACCAAAACCTTGAAGACGCGGCTGGACTCGCCGCCTCCCGCGGTGTTGTCCTCCCCGAACAGCGTCTCCGCAAAGTATAGGTGCAGTTCATAAACGCCCGGCCGTAACGGAATGTCATAACTGAAATCGCCTTCGCGTTTCTGCCGGAACAACTCCGGATCGGGCGTCCCGAAGATCGTATGGTTGGGCGTGGCGAAGACGGATCCGCCCCGGAAGAAGCGGTCGCCGGACCAGACGTTGCCGGCCCGGTCGACATGCCGTGCATTTAACGAACCGCAGAGGATCCGGATTTCCTCCGACTCGGCCCCCACTGGCACGGATACCGTCTTGGCCATGACGGCCTTGGCCGGCAAATGCACGCGGTAATACCAGACGGCGACCGCCAGCGCCGCAACCATTAACGGCAGCCCCACCCAAGCGGTCCGCCTGAGCCACGAGCGACGCCGGGCCGGCGCGATGGCGGCCGGAGCCACCATGAGTGGGGCCGGTGCTAGCGCCAGTTCGGGGGGCGGCGCCGCCAGCGGCGACACCTCCAACGCCGCTTCCTCATCCTCGATGCGATCGGAAATCTGATCGGGTCCGGTGGCCTCGAACGCCTCGCCGTTGCTGGCTCCCAGGCCATTCTCCAGGAAGTGCGGCACGTATTGTCCGGACGGGATCACGATGCGCAAGTGGCGGTCCGCGCCTTCGTGCTCGTAGTACTGCTTTAGCCGCTTTCGCAGCCGGAACGCCTCGACGCGGACGATCGAATCCTGCCTGGGATCGAAACTTGCTGGGCGGCCCAAAGCCTCTACCGCGATGCTGTATTCTTTGATCTGGTTGGCATGGCCCTCGAAATACTTCGCGCACACATACTCCAGCAGCAGAGCCAAACTGGGGGCCTTCGCGAAGATTCCCGACGCGATCACCGCCTCCAATTCGGCCTTGCACTGGTCCGGATCCGGATCGGCCGACATGGGCATTCCCCTAAGCATTTTGAACGACTTGCGGCTACTTCCCGCCAGGCGTTAACTCCCCGTGAGCTGTGGTAACTCCCTACAATGTAGCAGTAACGTGCCTGAAAAGAAAGCGGGTTTTAGGTGTAACCGCCCGTTTTCTCCGAGTTAACAGCTTTAGCCTTTACGGGGTGCGCCTAGTGGATTTATATTACGGGAGTCTAGTCTCACGCTTGAATAGGGTCTCGAACTGGGGCTTCCCGGCTCCGGCTTGGAACAAATTTAGAGGTCAAAGAACAATATGAAGAATCGCACCGCATTCCTCGTTGGATTGGCGCTGTTGATTTTGTCGGCCCTGAACTTGCCGGCGCAATTCACCTCCGCTACGCTGACCGGGGAGGTATCCGACCCGTCCGGCGCCGTTGTGCCGCAGGCCAAGGTCAAACTCGTTAACGAAAAATCCGGCGACACCCGCGAAACCGTCACGAATAACGACGGCTACTATACTTTTGCAGGTATGGCAGTAGGCGACCTTACCTATAGGTTGACCGTCGAAGCGAAGGGTTTCGTAACCTACGACGCGCCGGGCATTTCGCTGCTGGGCGGCGAGAAGCGCAACGTCAACGTAACGTTAAGAGTCGGCAACACTTCGGAAACCGTCGAAGTGCTGGGCGTAGCTGATTCGATCGTGCCTGTGGATTCCGGCGAGAAGTCCGAAACGCTGACCACAAAAGAGTTGCAGAACTACATCCAGGTCGGCAGCAACGCCGCCGAGTACATCAAGATCATGCCGGGATTCGGCATCTCGAACGGCACCAACAACATCGCCAACTACACCGGCGAAACGATCGGCATCAACGGCAACGGCGCCGCCGGCAGCCAGAGCCCGCTCAACGCCGCCTATTCCTACAACGGATTGCCCACCAACTCGCTCGACATCACTGCGGATGGAGCGCACGTTTCCGATCCGGGCTGCAACTGCGATACGCCCGTGAATCCCAACTCGGACATGATCTCCGAATTCAAAGTAATGGCTGGAAACTTCAGTGCCGAGAATCAAAAGGGACCTATCGTCATCAGTTCCATCGCCAAGTCGGGCGGCAGCGCATTCCACGGCTCTTTGTTCTTCTACGCCCGCGACTATGCGCTCAACGCCAACGACTGGATCTTCAACAAGGACGGCGTGCCGCTACCGCCGAACAAGTATTTCTATCCCGGTGGCACCATTGGCGGCCCGGTATTGATCCCCGGCACCAACTTCAACAAGAACCGCAACAAGCTGTTCTTCTTCACAGGCTTCGAATACTTCTACCAGGTCCTGAACGCCTCCCTATCCCGGGCTACGGTACCCACTACCAGCGAGTTGACCGGGAATTTCTCTCCGGCATCGATTGCCACGGAAGGCGCCATTACCGCTTCCGGCGGGCCTCCCGGACAACTCAATAAATTAGGACTGGCGCAGTTTCCCAATGGAATCATTCCACAGGGCGGCGTCGGCGGCATGGATCCCAACATGCAGGCCCTGATGAAGCTCTATCCCGCGGCCAATGCCAATCCCGCCCAAACCGGCGGTTTCAACTACGTGGATTCGCCCTATTTCAACCAGAACAACACGCAGTGGATGACCCGCGTGGACTACAGCATCAGCGACAACACAAAGCTGTTTGTACGTTACAACCTGCAGCGCGAAACGCAGCAGTTCCCGGTGGGCCTCTGGTGGACCCAGGACGATCAGGTTCCCTACCCAACGAACATCCTGGGCAAGAACAAATCCGACTCGGTGACCGCCTCGCTGACGCACGTGTTCAGCCCGTCTATGACCAACGAGTTCGTGTTCGGCTATACCTATATCGGGTTCCCGAACGTCTTCGCGGACCCCAGCAAAGTGGACCGCAGCGACGTCGGGTACAACTACACCGGACTGTACAAAAACGGCGTGGCGCAAATCCCGTCTTTCGGTGGCTTGGGATGGGCGAACCAGGAAGCCGCGTTGGTGTTCAATCCGGGCGGATTTGAAGTAGGCGGCCCTGCGGCGGGTCTGTATGCGGACAAGTGGATGCCCAGCGCCAGCGACACGCTCACTAAGGTTGTAGGCACCCATACGGTAAAAGCCGGCTTCTTCTGGGAATGGATTCGCAATTCGCAGCCGGCCAATGGCGATAGCAACGGCGATCTGGCCGTTTGGAACGGCGGCGGCAGCCCGAGTACCTGGGGCAACGAGTACGCGGACTTGATCACGGGTAACATCTCGAACGGCTACACCGAGGCGTCCTTCAATAACCTTAACAACGTGTCTTACAACACGTACGAAGGATTCCTTCAGGACGACTGGAAGGTGACCAAGCGGTTAACGCTGAATTACGGCATGCGCTTCACGCACTTCCAGCCCTGGATCGACCGGACCGGCAACGGTTTCCCCATCTTCAACCCTTCAGCTTACAGTTCCACCGCCAGCCCTCTCGAATACAGCGGTTGGGAATGGCACGGCAAAGACGCAGGCGTACCGATAGGGGGATTCCCAACACGTGCGCTTTTCTACCAGCCGCGCATCGGCGTGGCGTACGATCTGACGGGTTCCGGCAAGACGGTGCTACGCGGCGGATGGGGCCGCTACTACTACCACTCGGGGCAATTCACCACCGGCTTGAATATCGCCGCGGGCGTGGACCAGGTCACGGCTTCATCCACCAACTCAGGGCCAGGGGGGACCGCGATCCCGCATCTGTACGCAAGCATGCTCGACACGCTGAATATCGCCAGTCAAGCCTTATCTCCCGACGGAGTCAACAGCACCGACAATAAGGAGCCCTATACGGATACCTGGAACATCACTGTATCGCAGCGCACTCCGTGGTCGGGCTTGATGGAGGTGGCCTACGTCGGCAACCGCAGCCGCGACCTACAGAATAACGGCACGGGAGCGGGGAGCGCTATCAACCTGGTGCCGGTGGGAGCCATGCTGTCGTCGAACAACGGCGGCGTGAACCCGAACAACCTGAATTCGAACAATTTTGTTCCGTATTCGGGCTACTCAACCAGTACCTACCTGGCGACCAATAACCTGTATGCAAACTACAACGCACTTCAGGTGACGTGGGTTCGCTCCAAGGGGCGCTACAACCTCAACTTCAACTATGCCTACGGCAAGGCCATGGGGATAGTCAACGCCAATGCCGATCCGTTCAACTTGGCCAACGACTACGGCGTGCAGCCCTCTAACCGCACACACATCTTCAATGCCGCTTACTCCATCGAGTTGGGGAATCACACCACCGGCAAGATGTTGGGTGGATTCATCAACGGCTGGCAGCTCTCCGGCATCACGCAAGTGGAAAGCGGGGCCAACCTGACCGGACTCAGCAGCGGCAACGACTTCAACTTTGGCGCAAGCGGAAACATCGGACTTCAGTCCTCGGGTTACGCCATCAGCAACACGTCGCTGCTGGGAACTCCCAGTATCGCCCTGCATCCATATTTAACGTGCAACCCCACCGCGAACCTGGGGCCGCACCAGTTCGTCAACGGAAACTGTTTCGCCGAACCGACGAATATCGGGCAGAACGGGCCGGCCACGCTGCCCGCATTTTATGGGCCCTGGTTCTTCAACTCCGATCTGGGATTGTTCAAGAACTTCCAGATCAGCGAGTCGAAGAAGTTGCAGTTCCGTATCGACGGCTATAACTTCCTGAACCATCCGTTGTGGTCCTTCTATAACGGCGAGAACCTGTCGCTCAGCTACAGTACCGCGGGCGCGCAGACCAGTCCGCTGTTCGGCTACACCACGGACAAGCAGGGCCGCCGTATCGTACAACTCGCGATCAAGTTCTACTTCTGATCGCGATCTGAAGACAAATCGAAGCGGGAAAAGAGCGTCCCTTCACGGGGGCGCTCTTTTTCGTATCATGGGCTTAAATGGCGCGAAGCTTTTTCCTCGCACTCGCTTTCCTCTTGGTACATTATCCGGCAGCCGCCCAGGAATCTCCCGACCAGCTTTTGCAGCGGGCCATCGCCATGCATCAAGCTGGCGACGCCGAAGGCGCCATCCGCGAATACCGGGCATATTTGCGGCTCCGGCCCGACTCGCCCGGCGTGCGCTCCAACTTGGGCGCCGCTCTATCCAGCACGGGGCGCTATTCCGAAGCCGTCGTCGAGTATCAGGCGGCCATGAAGCAGGGGCCGAAAGATCCGCGCATTTGGCTGAATCTCGCGCTGGCCTTCTACAAACTGGGGCAGATTTCGGACGCGGCGCGGGAGTTGGAGGCTCTGCATGAGGTCCAACCCTCCAATCCACAGGTCGTGTTACTGCTCGCCGACTGTTGGCTGCGGCAGGGCCTGAACGCCAAGGTGATCGGCCTGCTGGGGCCGCTCGACAAACAGAACCAAAGCGACATGGCCATCGCGTATATGCTCGGCACGGCGCTGCTGCGCGATAAGCAGATCGAGCGCGGCCAGCAGATCGTGGACCGCATTCTGCGCAACGGCGACTCGGCTGAGGCGCGCTTGCTTTTGGGAATTGCCAAGCTCGAAGCGCTCGAGTATCCCGCGGCCATCGCCGATCTTACCAAAGCCGTACAGTTGAACCCGCACCTTCCGGATCTCTATTCGTACCTCGGCCAGGCGAACATGGCCAGCGGCGATATGGCGGCGGCGCGCGCGGCCTTCGAGAAGGAGGTGGCGCAGAATCCCAACGATTTCGAATCGAACTTAAGGCTGGCGGTGCTGCTGAAGCAGGATGGCGATTACGATCGGGCCCGCGAATTGTTGGCGCGCGCGCTCCGCGTCCGTCCCGGCGACCCGGCCGCCCTTTACCAGGTGGGCGCTATCTATCTGGCGGTGGGCGATCTGGATCGCGCCGGCGCCACTTTGGAGCAGGTCGTAAAGCAGTCGCCCCAATTCCTGGAGGCGCATGTCTCGCTCGCGCAGGTCTACTATCGCCTCAAGCGCAAGGCCGACGGCGACCGCGAGCGCTCGCTGGTGCAAAAGCTCAAGGCCGAACAGGACGCCAACCAGTCCAGAGGAGAAGCGCACTAAATTGGAGGGCGGGCAATCCTGCCCGCAGCCGGCTTTCAGCCGGCTCTGGCCGCCCTCCTCACTGCGCCGGTTCTTCGATCTCCAGAATCCGGTCCGCCACCACGTTGTGTCCCGGACAGTCTTCGACGCGCCCAGCCCGAAGTGTACGCGCGAGTCGCTGGCGCTGGCATAGCCCGCCGACCCGGACTAATCACCTGCCCGATGCGCACAAAGAGCGGCGCCAAATCGCGCGATAATGGATGGAGCAAGCGCATGGTCCATCAAGCAAAAGACTTATCGCCGGCACAGAGAGCAGCCGTAGAACTGCTGCTTGGCCGCCCACTGCAGGAGAAGGAGTCGATCAGCGTACAGGCTTTCGAGCCCGCCCCTGTATCGGAGCAACGGCGGCGTGAAGTCTCCGCGGAACTCCAACGGCTGTTCGCTGAAGTGGACCTGAACCTCCGGCCTGCCTCAGCCGACGAAGTCGAGGACGTCTTTACCGAGGCCATGCGAAGCAGCCGCCCCGGATATCGCACTCACCGGTGAAGATCACTCTGGATTCGACCATCCTCGTCAGGGCTTTTACCGACACAGGAGGCCTTGCGCGGCGCTTGCTCCTCACAATCTTCGAAGGGAATCACGTCCTGGTCATGTCCAACGAGATCCTCGCCGAGACTTCGAGGGTACTCCGTTACCCCAGGATGCGTGCCCGGCACGGTATGTCCGAAAGCCGGATCTACGACTACGTGATGTTCCTGCAGTCTGTGGCGACTATGGTCCGACCCGATCCGACACTCGTCGCGCCGATCCGGGATCCGAATGACATTATCGTCCTCCAGACCGCAATCATTGGCGGGGCCGAGGCCATCTGCACTACGGACGACGATTTTTTCCATACTCCTGCCTTGGCCTTTCTGAAATCCGTTAGTATCCTGGTATTCACCGACATGGAACTCATGGGTCGACTCCGCTCCTGAGCCCTACGATAAACGAGCAGCGGTGGGCCACCCTCCGATGCGTTGCTAGCCGATCACGACCAGATTGTCTGTTCGGAAACTGGCTCGAAACGGCACCGTGTGAGATGCTGCTTTAGCGCCTATGCTGGGTCCCGCGGCCTCGTAGGCCGCCCTCCTCACTGCGCCGGTTCTTCGATCTCCAGAATCTGGTCCGCCGCCACGTTGTGCAACACCTGGTGGATACGGCTGGGCCATTTGATGTCGATCTCCCGGATGGTCTTCGACGCGCCCAGCCCGAAGTGTACCCGCGAGTCGCTGGAGCTGGCGTAGCCCACTGCCGTGGTCACCTCGTTGTACTGCTTCGCGCCATCCTCGCCCGTGATGCGGATCTGCGCCCCCACCGCCATCCGGTTGCTCTTCTTGCCGGTCAGTTTCAACAGAATCCAATGGTTGCCGTTCTGCGAAATGTTGTGGAAGTACTTCACCTTGCCGTTCAGCACCGAAACCACCGCGTCAATTCGTCCATCGTTGTCGACGTCGCCGAAAGCCACGCCGCGATGCGCCGCCGCCTTCTGGAAATCGGGGCCGGCCGTACTGCTTACATCCTGAAACTTGCCGTTTCCCAGATTGCGGAAAACGGCGTTGGGCTCCTCGTACTTCCGGCTCGAAAACTGCGCGATATTGTCCAGCACGTTGCCGCGCGCCACGAACAAATCCTTCCAGCCGTCGTTATCGAAATCGAAAATCCCGTTCCCCCACCCGGACATGTCGCGCGTCCCCAGCAGGTGCATTTGAAAGGTTCTCTCCCAGAACTGGCCGTCTCCACGGTTTTGAAACATCGGAAAGGATTCGTTCTCGACCGCCGTGTGCCAGATGTCCGGGCGGCCGTCGTTGTCCACGTCCCTGAAATCGGCGCCCATGCCGGAAATGGCACTGCCGCTCTGCGCATACGCCACGCCCGATTCGAGCGCGACCTCCTCGAATTTCTTGCCCCCCAGGTTGTGGAACAGGAAGTTCGGGCGATTGTCGTTGGCCACGAAGATGTCCATGTACCCATCGCCGTCGTAGTCCGCGATCGCCGCTCCCATCCCCTTGCCGGCGTACTTGGCGATGCCCGTTTCCGCCGACACGTCCGTGAACGTGCCATCGCCATTGTTGCGGTAGAGCGTATTCGGCAGATTCGCATAGTTTTTCGGATGGCAATACGCGCGCAGTTCCGGTTTCGGGCCGCAAAACGGGTCCTTGTTCACTTCCCATTTGCAATAGTTTGAAACAAACAGGTCGAGCAGGCCGTCGTTGTTGTAGTCCACCCAGGCGGCCGATACGGACCACATTTTCTTACCGTCGAGAATGCCTCCGCCCACGCCCGCCTTGTCCGTGACGTCGGTGAAGGTGCCGTCTCCATTGTTGTGGAAGAGCTGGTTCTTCCCGGTGTTCAGCACGTAGATATCCGGCCAGCCGTCGTTATCGTAGTCGCCTATCGCCACGCCCATGCCGTAGCCCTCGCCCGCCACGCCGGCTTTTTCGGTGACGTCGGTGAATGTCCCGTCGCGATTGTTATGATACAGCCGGTTCCAGTATTTCGGGCTTTCCTTCCGCAGCGACGGGATCGCCGCGCCGTTCACCAGGTAGACGTCCAGATAGCCGTCATTGTCGTAGTCGAACAACGCCACGCCGGCCACCATCGTCTCGGGTTGATTCTTGTTCGGGGTCGGACAACTGTCGGAAACGAAAGTCAGGCCCGCGCGTTCCGCGATCTCTTCGAAGACGATGGGGCCCGTGGCGGATCCGGCCAGAAGCGCTCCGGCTCCGACTACAATAGGGATGAAAGCTTTCACGTCTCTTGAAAACTCCAGTCTATCAGGTGCATGCACTCATGCGTGCAGTGTCGGCGCTCATGCCGGCACTCTCCAGGAAGCATGGCCAAGCCGTGGATGCTTTTGTGGGGCAGGCTCGTAGCCTGCAGCGGCCTCGCAGGCCGCTCCGCACGCGCTTTATGGCGCCAGAGAGGTTCCCGAAGGGACTGCTGGTGCTCATGCCGGCACTTCTTTTCTCTCTCCTCCAAGCCCAGCCCCCCCATCGCCCCGGCTTCATCGACGTCGCGCCGCGCTCCAAAATCTCCTACAAAAGCAATAACAGCCCCGCTAGCCGCAAGTATTTTCCGAAGCCGATGTGCGGCGGCGTCGCCCTGTTCGATTTCAATAACGACGGCCGCATGGACCTCTTCTTCACTAACGGCGCCCAACTGCCCGAATTGAAGAAGACCGATCCCTCGTACTACAACTGCCTGTTGAAGCAGCGGGCCGGCGGCACTTTCGAGGATGTCACCGCCAAGGCCGGCCTCGCGGGCGAGCGCCTCGATTTCAATTTCGGCGTGGCTGTGGGCGACTACGACAACGACGGCTTCGAGGATCTGTTCATCTGCAGCGCCGGAAAGAACGCGCTCTTCCACAACAACGGGGACGGCACCTTCACCGATGTCACGGATGCTTCGGGTATCGGCGGCAAACCGCCCCATACGCTCAGCGTGGCCGCCGCCTGGTTCGACTACGACAACGACGGCCTGCTCGATCTGGTCATTTCCAACTACACCGTCTGGACCCCGGAGACCGATATCCACTGCACCATGGGCGACAAGGAATACTACTGCGATCCGCGCCGCTACCAGAGCGTTCCGCCGCGGCTCTATCATAATCTGGGCCACGGCAAGTTCGAGGATGTCACCGAAAAGTCCGGGCTGGCCAAGTCGCCCGGCAAGGGCATGGGCATCTCCATCGCCGACTTCAATAACGACGGGTGGCAGGACATCTTCATCGCCAACGACACCGAGCCCAATTCGCTGTTCATGAACCAGGGCAACGGCACGTTCGAGGAGAAGGGGCTGGAGCTGGGAGTCGCCTACAACGACAGCGCGCACGCCGGTTCATCCATGGGATCGGACGCCAAAGACTACGACAACGACGGCAACGTGGACATCTTTTACAACAATCTGATGGGCCAGGTCTGGCAGCTTCTGCGCAATCGCGGAAACCTGTTCTCGTTTCCGTACGCCTCCAAGGTCCAGACGCTGAGCTTGCCCTTCTCCGGCTGGAGCAACGGATTCATCGACTATAACAACGACGGCTGGAAGGATATCTATTCCGCCAATGGCGACGTCGACCAGGTCAACGAAAAATCCCCGCAGCACGACACCATGTTTGAAAACGTGGGCGGCAAGACCTTCGTGGACGTTTCCGGCGAAATGGGCAGCGACTTCCTCCGCAAAGCCTACCAACGCGGATCGGCGTTCGGCGATCTCAACAACGACGGGGCTTTGGATATCGTAGTCACTTCGCTAAACGAAACGCCGCGCATTCTGATGAACACCGCCAACAGCGGCAATCACTGGCTGATGCTGAGCCTGACCGGCCATAAGAGCGCGCGCGACGCCGTGGGCGCCAAAGTCAAGCTGACCACCGCCTCCGGCCGCGCGCTCTACAACCATGTCGCCATCAGCGTGGGCTTCATGTCTTCCAGCGACAAGCGCGTGCACTTCGGGTTGGGCGAGGAAACCAAAATCGCCTCCATCGAAATCCGCTGGCCCAGCGGCATCCAGCAGGCGCTGAAAAACATCGCAGCCGACCAGTTGCTGAAAATCGACGAGCCACACTAACAGCGCCCGCGTGCGCCCCGCAATCCACAGTATCATTACCTTAAGAGTGACGGGATAAGAGCGACAGGATGCCGGGCGAATCAAAGTCGGTAACGAGGCTCCTGCAGGACTGGCGCGGCGGCGATCCTCAGGCCTTGGACCAATTGGTGCCAGTCGTCTATGAATCGCTGCATAAGATGGCCGGGCGATGCTTGCGTTCCGAGCGTCCCGGCAATACCTTGTCCTCCACCGCCCTGGTCCACGAAGCGTATCTGCGGCTGGTGGATGCGGACGTGGACTGGAACGGCCGCGTCCACTTTTATGCCGTTTCGGCGCGCGTGATGCGGCGCATCCTGATCGATCATGCCAAGTCTCAAGGCCGGGCCAAGCGCGGTGGCGGCGAAAGGGTTGCGTTCGACGAAGCCGCGGTAGTG
>Ga0302324_100015395_pt1 | contig 15335 bp, 12 predicted proteins | sample Palsa_T0_1_FD_201949 | JGI IMG/M metagenome (GOLD analysis project Ga0302324, IMG submission 201949) | Peat permafrost microbial communities from Stordalen Mire near Abisko, Sweden - Palsa_T0_1 | ecosystem: Environmental > Terrestrial > Soil > Palsa > Peat permafrost | place: Sweden: Abisko...
GTCAGCAAATCGTGCCCAGCCTGATGATCCAACTGCTGCTGCAGCTCCTCGCGCTCCGTCACATCCAGCGCCATCACAAAGCGACACCGCTTTCCCTGAAACAAGATGTCCTGCGCCGTGATGTCCATCGGAAATTTGCTTCCGTCCTTACGCACATGACGCGATGCCCGATGCTGCGAACCTGCCAAGGGCGACCGCACCGACGCAGCCGCCAAATCATGCTCCTCCGCCGACAGCACGTCGGGCAGCTTCAGCTTCAAAAACTCTTCGCGCGTGTATCCATGCGCCTCGAGCGCGGCCTGGTTCGCGGCAAGAAAGCGAAGGGTGGCAACCTCTGTGATCCAGAACGGCTCAGGATTGCCATCAAACAGAAGCTGATAATCCTCTCCCAGCGCATGCGCCGCGCGCGTATCTTCTTCGATCACCACCAGGATCATGCCGACGGCAACGCAGAACTTGGGCACGTTCCACACTTCGCGATCGATCGCAAAGTGGGGCCACAACCGCGCCGTCCAGTAAGCAAGAGGAAACACCGCGCCCCACGCCGCGAATCCCCCGATCATCGTTTTCAAGGCTGCAGACTGATACCATCCGTTCGCATAGAAATCGATTGCGGCGATGCAGTAGATCTCGCCCAGCAGCGCATAAATCACAATCTCCGGCTGGCCATGAAGGACGCCTGTCAGCATCCAAGCCCCACTTGTTAGGCATACCAGCGCCGACAATGAGAAGAACCGCATTCGGATCTTGCGCGCCTGCATCGCGAGAAAAACGGCATCTGCCTGGCGCGCCGCAACCAGCACCGCCAGCACCCACGCCGGCCATGTTCCATCCACCGCCAGGCCCAGCGCGACTAACGTCAGCACCACCAGGCCCATGCCGAGGTGCTTCACCAGTTTTCCCTTCGCCCGGTGGATGGTGGCAGAGAAGACGAAGCAGGTTCCAGCAATCGCAAGGGTATTTATGCTGATGGAGCCCTGAACCACCTGCCAGCCATGCCCCGCAGGCTGCCAAAGTTCGACCACGAAATGCGTGAGGATGCTCAGCCAGCCCGCCGTCCACAAGCGCAGCCGAACGTCCCCGCGTACTGAAGACATGGCCGCAAACAGAAAGACAAATAGGCCAACAATCGCCGCATCAACAAGGGTTTCTTGCATCTCGCTCGCCTACCTGTTCCGCTTTCCCAATCGCCAGCCCCGTCTTGAGACGCGCTCCACCTTTTGCGTGCCGTCGCAGGCTACGGCCCAAGACGGATGAGCGATCCCGGAATCGCCCTGAAATTGGAATCTTCCAACCCATCGTCGCCATTTGGCCGTAACCTGAGTCCAAATAAAAGTGGGCTAGTTTCTTTCGTCATGTTGATCAGCGAATACATGTCTCAAACGCGGACAGCACGCCCAAACCTTCAACAGCACGAATCCACCGAGTGAAACAACTCTCATGGATGAACAAATAATCTTCACCCAATGCGGCGCTTCAATCCGGCTGATCCCCTCGCAAATCCGGTTTGTTACCAATTGCATCCAATTGGAATACCTAATAGGGAATTGACCCGCGCATTCCTTCAGGTCTACCATCCGATACGCCTATGTGGATTCCGGGCCTCAACTCACCAGCCATCGGCAAGCGCCGCCTCACAGCAGGATTCGTTCTGCTGTTCGCGCTTGGTCCAGCATTTTCCCTCAGCGCCATGCCCCGCGGAGAACGTCACGAGGTCCGCCACGAAATCGACCATCTCGAAGATCATTGGCGCGACGCTATTCTGAACCGAAACGTCGCCGCCATGGATTCCTTGTTGGCAAGTGACTACATGGCCATCACGGCCAATGGCACGCTCCAGTCGAAAGACGAAACTCTCGCCAACTTGCGCAGCGGCGCACTTCACATCAAATCCATCGATATCACGGACCGCAAAGTACGCTTCTACGGAGCCACGGCCCTCGTCACCTCGCGTGCCGAAGTCAGCGGCACCACCCCAGAGGGTGACCTGACAGGCAGCTACCGCTACACCCGCGTCTACGTGCGCGATGCCGGCGGCGTCTGGCGCATCGTCAGCTTCGAAGCCAGCCGCATTCGCGAGTCCGGCGACCACAAGTAGCGCCTCCAGGCTGTTTTTCCGAACGAATCGAGCATCCCTCAATTGACAGATCCGTTGCAGCGCCTTGTCTCGCAATTTGAAAATGACCCGTCGCTCTTCGAGCCCAACCAGCTTCGCCGCCGGCTGGCGGCACTCGATCACATTGACACCTATTTCCCCGATACCGCACAACCGGCATTCGGCGCTGAGTCAATCGAAGCGGAGCCCCATCGCCGGGCAAGAGCAATTTGCGCCCGGCTCGAAGCCGTAAATCATGATCTTTACGAAGCAATTCGATCTGAAATCCAGCGTGGGGCCGGATCCGATGCCTTGCGTCGTTGGGTCCAAGCACCACAACAGGAAGAAGTCGTCATGCCAGCCAACGGCATGGGCTATGACTATCTCGATGAGTTGATCAGCGGCGTCTTTCAATTCGAAGAGCCCACCGCGGGACATGCTCGAAGAGAATCCGAAATAGTGCCCTATCAACCGACCCCGGCGCGCCACATCTTCCGTCTCATCGGCCTCACTGCGCTCACCGCAACCGATGTTCTAGTCGACCTTGGCTCCGGGATGGGCCACGTTCCTTTGCTCGTCTCCATTTGCACGCAGGCCCGCACCATCGGCATCGAGTTGGAGGCGAACTATGTCCAGCGTGCCCAGCAATGCGCACAGTCGCTGAATCTCAAGAACGTTACGTTTCTTCATCAGGATGCGCGAGAGGCGGATTTATCCAGCGGCACAGTCTTCTATCTCTACACGCCCTTTACCGGGTCCGTCTTAAGAAGTGTGCTCGACCGTCTGCGACGCGAAGCCACAACCCGTCAAATCCGAATCTGCACCTATGGCCCATGCACACCGGTCATCGCAAACGAGCCCTGGCTTGAGACCGCCGAAGCGCCGGAAACCCCTCAGGTTGTTCTCTTCAATTCTCGCGAGACGAGCGCACCGGCTTAGAATAAGCCGATGCCCGAACTCCCTGAGGTGGAAACCATCGCGCGTGGTGTCGATACCCGCGTGCGCGGCGATCGCATTCTCCACGCCTGGTTCGGCTCACACAAAGAGCCCTTTAAAAACTCGCCGTCCATACAAATGCAAGGCATCGAGGGCCGCACCATCCTCGGCGTCGAGCGCGTCGGCAAACACATCGTCTGCAACCTCGGCTTTTCCAGCACGCCTCCGAAGAAGCGCGCTCGCAAGTCGAAGTCGCAACCCGCTTCCAATAAGTCCAGCCAACAGCAGCCCGCCGCGGAAACGCCCAACGCCCAATGGCCCACCGCTCAATGGATCGTCCACCTCGGCATGACCGGCCGTCTCCTCGTCACCACCCCCGACGCCCCCGTCGCCGCGCACACCCACGCGCGCCTCACCCTGGCCAGCGGCCGCGAACTGCGCTTCGTTGACCCCCGCCGCTTCGGCCGTCTCGAATTCCGCGATCTCGCCGGCAACAACGGCCTGGACGCAGCTGTTCCTGACGCACTCCAATTTTTAGCTCCCCGATTTGCCGCACCCGGCGCCGAACCGCTCAGCATTCAACCCGCCGAATTCGCAGCCCTCTTCCGCGGCCGACGCCTCGCCATCAAGGCCGGTCTGCTCAACCAGAAGCTGCTGTCCGGTGTAGGCAACATCTACGCCGACGAGAGCCTCTTTCGCGCCGGCATTCGCCCTCGCCGCAGCGCCGGACGCCTCACCCGCATCGAACTCGAGCGCCTGCGTCTCGCCCTCCACGAAGTCCTCCAGCACGCCATCCGCCTAGGCGGCTCTTCCGTTTCCGACTACGTCGATGCCGAAGGCGTGCGCGGCTTTTTCCAGCTCGAGCACTGCGTCTACCAGCGCACCGGCCAACCCTGCCTCACCTGCAAAACACCCATCAAGCGCATCACTATCGCTGGCCGCAGCACCCACTACTGCCCCCACTGCCAGCCCTGATCCCACTCCGCCATCTGCCCCTAAAAACTGTTCAGCCTTAGATGAGAATTCGCGCCCCAACGGATGTCGGCCAATCTTTTCCGTTACGGTATCTATGGTTTTTCACAGAATTCCGTCAAATAGCTACTGGAATCGAGAAAAAGCACGCCTCTATAGCGACGTAAATACCTGAAACCAATAGATGATAATAACGGCCCAGCAATTGCTATAAAGTGAGTTGCCAGTGATGTACCGGCTGCTGGAAGATTCCGGCGAGCCCACAAAAAAGCAGGCGTCGGCAAGAGCATCCGCCCCAGAAGCATAAGTCTAGGAGGCGGCCCCGAAAAGAGGGGACGACCGGCCGGGAAGCCTGCGATAGGCACGGTGGAAAAATCCACCGGCCATGATTTGCTGGGAGGCCAGTGACCAGCACGGGAAACGCAAAACGCCATCCGAAAGGGTGGCGTTTTGTGCACCACCGGGCTTAATTCGTATCGCTTCATTCTGCTCGATTATTAAGATACTGTTTTTGATTACCCTCGTTTGCTGTACGGACTTGCACAGCAGGTCGGCTCGCTGTAGTATCAGATTTGCCTGTCAAAGCGGCTGAAGCGGACCACCCTGTTAGGGAAGTAAAGTTAAGGGAAGTGAAAGCTCGCCGCCGATGAAGGGATTCTTCGCCAGCCTCTGGAGACTTAAATAGTCCGAGTGCGGCGAATGCCCCAGAGAAAGGGCATTGCCCAGAAAACGCTGCCGCTTCGTACCGATCCTCGCAACCGGAAAGTGTTGTTGCAGGTCTTGGGATACTCAGTAGCCTAAGCATTTTCACGGGGTCAGTACCCAGGGAGAGCCACCTTTCGCTTGTTTGGTTTTTCGTCGCACAGTTCGTCGGCTTCGGTAGCAAGAGCCACACTCGCTGTGAAAAGACTATAGTTCCACGGGAACAAGGATCGATTGCGTGCGAACAACGGCTCGCCAGCAGTCCCTCCGGTTCCGGATAGGAAAAGCAACTGCTCGCCACCATCCCCCCGTCCCACCAGGACGCGTGGCGCGCAAAGGGATCTAGCTCCCACCTTGGGAAAACTGGGCCCCGCAACGCAAATGCACAATAAAGAAATTTGCCAGGAAGTACACGCATGACGACAGAACCGACCCAGCCCCAGCCAGAGATGGGGTCGGCCCAGACAAATGGTCTTGGGCCGTCGCAGGGGCATCGCCGCCGCAGGCGCCGCCGCAAGAACAAGTCGAGCCAGCAGCCAGGCACGCCGCAGCCCCAACAGGCTCAGGCCCAGCCACCGCAAATGCAGGCGCCGCCCCAACCGCAGCCTTCGCAGCAGAAACCGCCCCACGTCCGCCAAAACCAGGGACGCAAGAAGAAGAAATTCTTCCAGAAGGGCAGCGGCGCTGGCAGCAACGGTCAGGGCCCGCAGCCGGGCAACAGCATCAATGCCCCCAGCAACGGCCGCCGCAAGGACAGACAAAAAGGGCCGCGCATGTTCGTCGGCCCCATGGACCACAGCTACCGCGTCGCAAACGGCAACGTCGCCGACGGTCCGCCCTCCACTATCCCCACCTCGTCTAACGGCCACGGCAGCTACTACCCGGATGTCTATCAGGCCGCTCCGGCGCCCGTCCGCGAAGACGCCCCCACGCGCATCTTCTGTTTCATCGAGGACCTTTTCTTTCAGGCCAAGATTCAGGAGACCTCGCGCAAGCTCGGCATCAAGGTGGAATTCGTCAAGGGCGACAAGGAAGCCGTCGCGCGCCTCATCGATTCGCCCGACGCCGCAAAGCCCACACTCGTCGTCTTCGATCTGAACAACCTCAACGCCAAGCCTCTGTCGCTCATTCCCAAAATCAAAACCAAATTCAAAAAGGCGACCTCCATCATCGGCTTCCTCAACCACCTGCAAGGCGACCTGAAAGCCAAAGCAGTAGAAGTGGGCTGCGACACCGTAATGCCGCGCTCCGCCTTCTCCCAAAGCCTGCCCAACCTTCTCCGCCGCTACGGCCTCGAAGAAGAAGACGAATCCATCGCCCAGCCAATGTAAAGAGCAGGGAACAGGGAATAGGCAACAGGGAACAGAAAAGCGCATCCGTATCGGGTGCGCTTTTTGCATTTGATATGGATTCTTCGAATCGAAGTCTTTTCAAGATATTTTTAGAATTGTGACAACGGCAGTGAGGCCTGTGTGATTCCGCGCCTATTCCCTATTCCCTATTCCCTGTTCCCTGTTGCCTATTCCCTACTCCCTACTCCCTCGCATCATCCGCTCCTCCGCCGCCCCCAGCACATGTCCCGTCTTGTGATCCACAAGAAACACCACCAGACGCACCGGCCCATTCGCTTCCTCTTTGTGCGTCAGACTCCCGCCCGCAATCTTTAGTTCGCGCCCATCCACCGTATTTCCACCGAACTCCTTCATCACCCGCACGACCGCCACATGATGCAGCGTCCGTCCCGCATTCTCGCCGTGCGCCACTTCGGAGTGCGTCTCATCCGCCGCAAGCACAGCCACCAGCCGCGCTCCCGCATCCGCCGCGCCATGCACCGTGAACTCAGCCGCGCCATTTTCCCACTGCGCTTTCTCAATGGCCAGATCAACCTTCGGCCGCGCCACCGCGGCCTGCATCGCGGCTTCCAACGCCTGCGCATTATTCCCCACGAACTGCGCCGCGCCATCAACCACCATTTGCGGCGTGTAGCTGTCCTGCAATCCAAACCGATATACGTATTCCTTCTGCCGCTCCGTCATCTCCTCCAATGAGAAAGGATCGCGCCACCCCTGATGATCCCAATACGTCACGTGCTCGCTCAACACAATCGCATGCGCGCCCGCAATCGGCTGCGTCTTGTCGAGCTCCTCGAGCAGCCGGTCTGCCGGAGGACAATCCGAGCATCCCTCCGAAGTGAACAGCTCCACCAGCACAGGCTTACTCTGCGCCGCCGCACTCTGGCCCACAGCTAGCAACCCAAAGCCGTCGCCGGCGAAAACACACAACCACGCAAGCACCAGACCATAGACAAGACCAACAGCACGATTCCTCATCCGCATCGAGAGAGCCATCCTTCTTCAGACTCCCGATCCTAGCGCCGCGTTACAAACAAACTCCACACCCCAGCGCCGAACCGGCCCCCAAGCCCCACCACCCGGTCGCAGGGGAGCTGCAATCTCGATTCGCAAGGTGCAAATCCGCACGACAATGGGTGCCCCATCCTAACCGCGCTTTTTGCGGTTAGGGTGGGATAGCAACGAACCCAACCCAGCCTTTGTCCGAGCCACGTATCAGCCGGTTATGCTGAACTCATGACCGGCTCTCGCTTTTTCCGGCTCTTCATTTTCCTTTTCGCTGCAACCGCCGCATGCGCACAGCCGCAGATATCAACTGCCCCACCCCTCACTCTGACGCCCGCCGTGGTCGTAGCAGGCTCTCCAGAACTTCTCCGCATCTCTGCACCCCACACGACTTCCATTGACGGCGAATGGCTGGGCCGCAAGCTTCAATTCTTCCCCGCACGCGATCACCGCACATGGTTCGCCCTGGCCGGCGTCGATGTCGAGACTCCCGCAGCTCCCTCGACTCTCCAAGTCCACATGCGTCTAGCCGACAACACCACGCGCGACCTCACCGAGACCATCGAAATCCACCCCGCCCACTACCGCACCGGCGTCCTCACCGTCTCACCCAAATTCGTCGAGCCCGGCCCCGACGAACTCAAGCAAATCGCCGCCGACAGCGAGATCAAAGCCAAAGTCTTCGCCACCAGCGCCGCCGAGCCCCTCTGGTCCGGCAGCTTCCGCGCTCCCGTCCACTCTCCACCGACGGATAGCTTCGGCACCCGCCGCACTTTCAACGGCAAGCTCGCCAGCATTCACAAGGGAATGGATTTTCGCGCCCCCATGGGCACCGTAGTCAGGGCAGGGAACAGCGGCACCGTCGTCCTCGCCCGCCCGCTCTACTACGAGGGTAACTGTGTCGTCATCGATCACGGTCTCGGCCTCTACACGCTCTCCATGCACTTCAGCCGCATCGATGTCCACGAAGGCCAGCACGTCAACGCCGGCGATCCCCTCGGCCTCAGCGGCGCCACGGGTCGTGTCACCGGCCCCCATCTGCACTGGGCCGTCCGCTGGCAAGGCGCTTACCTCGACCCAGCTAAGCTCCTCCGCCTCAACCTCGACACGACGCGTTAGTGCCCAAACTCGCGACGGACGGCGCTGCCGAAAAGATTGGTCGTAGGTCCCAGAATTCTATTCGCAATTGGGTGCACCTTGGCTGGCTGCAGGCGGCGTGCTGCAAACGGGGTTCGAGTTACGGAAGACAATTGTCCCCGTCACCGTCTGATTCGCGGTCAACGGATCGATCAGTTGCCATGCTGGCCCTCCGAAGTCGCAGATCGGCACCTTGGTCCCGGTCGGAGGAGCCGGAGCATTGCAATTGACCCCAACAGTACCGGTGTAGCCATTCACCGAGGTCAGCGTAACTGAGCTGGAACCAACCCCGCTCGAAGCGGTGGAGGACATCGTCACGTTGCTGGCTGTGAAAGTGAAGGCGGGCGTAGCGGCTAACGCTGGCGCATCGGAGTATGCCAGGTTGAAGGCAAAAAGGAATCCAAGAACAGCGAAGAGACGATATCTCTGCATCGCAGGATCCTCCCGCGGGTGGCTTGCACCCTGTACGGTTAGACGGTGCCTAACTCCTGCAGTTACCCCCGTTCTGCCAGTATCTGACTTAAGAGCAATGACCGCGTTCTTCAGGGCTTGAACCGTTCGATTCATGCTCTCGCATATCTCGTGCGGAAGAGGTGCCTCCAAAACAAGATCACTTCCGAATCGGCCACCTCTCCACCGCAATCGCCAATTCGACTCTCATAGAAGAGGTGCAACGGCGCTGCGAATAGGATTGTGCTACCGTGGGTAGTTTCCTCTTCGAGCCGATTCGTATGAAGCTCCGTCTTGGCCTTCTCGCGTTGACGTTTGTTGCGTTTGTAGCGACGTTGTCATCTCGTAGCGCGACCGGGACGCAAACTCCCCCCATCGCCAAGGTCCTCGTATGGGTACGCGATGTGCGCGGCGCTCCGGTCACGGGTCTTACAGCCGATGATTTTGCAGTGACCGAGAACGGAAATCCCGATCGTATCGTTGGCTTAGAACGGTTTTTTTCCGGCGCGCCAATCCAGTCACAAAATGCGCCTTCGCGCGCGGCCGGCTCCATACCTGATCTTGATCAGAATGCAGACCGACGGGCCGGAACCACGACGCAAATCCTCGTTCTGCTCGCTCCGATGCCGGTCACCGGACGCAGTCACGCCATTGCGGATGCTTTGCACTTCTTCTCCAATCGCCACGCCGGGAACTGGAATGTCGCGCTGGTTGATGACGAAGGCAACTCCCTGCCATTTAGTCAAGACTTGGATCAGGTGGGCGCTGCTCTGAAGCGGCTCGAACGGCACTACGCTCCGTATGCGAAACGTTCCTCATGGTACGGAGGAGTTCACAGCGCCATACGTTTATTGAGCGTACTTCCGGGACGCCACGTGATCATCCTCATCTCTAGCGGCAATGGCACGCCTCCATCCGCATTGATCGGATTCGCGGTCGCCGCCCAGGCCGCGATGTACACGATCGAAAGTGAGGGTCCGGCTACTCTCGTGCCTTTCGGCGGCGCGGCTGAAGGCCAGGGCGTCGAATTCGGCCCCGTTCCATTCGCCGGCGGCGGGCTCGGCCAGTTCGTCCAGGCGGCGGAAGAAACCGGCGGGCTCTCCGTCGATGGCGTGAAGGACGCATTTGAGCACATCTCCACGGATGCGGCAGGCTACTACCTCGTGAGCTTCGAAGCCAAGCCCCAGGAACTTGATGGAACCTGGAACGCTTTCTCCATCACGGTAAAAAGGCCCCATCTGAATTTGAAGGCGCCGCGTTACTACGCCGTGCCGCTCGATGCCGCGGCTTGGCAGATGCCGGCCGACATGCAGGCGGCACTCGAATCGCCGCAGAATCAGAATGGCCTTCACGTGGTGGCGGATTCGTGGCTGTTCCCGGATCAGGGCGGCGTCCACTGGGGCGTGTTCGCCGCTGATGTGATTTGGGATGGAGGCGTACCACCGATAGGATCTCGGGTGAAGATTCATGCCGAGCTGATAAATGACAGCATGCACGGCCTTTCCGGCACATGGTTCGAGGAGGAAATGTGGCCGGCACAAGCAGGAGCGCTTCATTGGCAGCGGGAGGCGAGAGTCTACCCGGGATCGTACTTGCTCCGTGTCACCGCAATGGATACGTCCTCAGGCAAAATTGCAGCCGCCACCACTACGTTCATGGCGCGACCCTTGGATGTACCGGCGTTTCGATTCAGCAGCATCGTGCTTGCGGATGCGTGTCTGCCGTCCAGTGAGCGGGCGAAGATGCGACAGAGCCTTCTCGACCCACTTCAACAGGAAGGATGCAAGCTGGCGCCAGCGGCTGGCGCCAGCTTCAGGTCCAAGGATAATCTGCGCATCCTCTTGCGTGTTTATCCTCCCGCCCAGAAGTTCTCGCAGTTGGTGCTGACGCAGTGGAAGGCGTACGCAGTCATTGATGAGGCCCAAGACAAAGCGAGCGAGCTAACGATCTCTCCAGCCGAAGTGCGCGGACTGACTGTTGCGGGGGTGCTGCCCTTAAATCGCCTTGATCTTGTTCCAGGCAAGCACCGCTTGACCGTCCTGTTTGTGCTTCATGATCACAATTCAAAGCCCCAGAACATTCCACTGCAAACAGAGTTTTCAATCGGGCGCTGAGAAAACGGGAGATTGTTGACAGGTTGAATACGGTCCCGTCGAACTCGGAGGCAAAACCGATATCTGCCCACTGAAAGGCGTCGCCCTCTCGAACCGTATGGATTTGATGTCGCCGATGCAAGCAGACGTGATTTGGCTCAATGATAGAGTCTTCGAGAACTATCATCTCTTTCGATCCGACGTGCGCATCGTACCTGACTTCAGCGAAGTTCATTGAATCCTTGAAGGATGCGTCGCCCGTCGCGGCACGCCAGATATTTCAGATCAGCCTCACTCATCCGCCTTCGTGATCGTCAGCCCCAGCCGCGCAAACGGCTTCAACTTCTTTTGTTTGGTCGTCGCCGCCACAATCATCCCGGCAATCTCCGAAATTGGCGCAATCACATAAGGCGACACCGCATTCAGCTTCTCTGAAGAAGCCAACACAATCGTCTCCGCCGCACTCGCGCTCAGCGCCCGCTTCACATGCGCCTCTTCAAAATCGCCCGTCGTCAGCCCCACTTCCGCATGAATCCCCGTCACGCCCATGAAATACACATCGGCGTGAATTCTGCGAATGCTCTCAATCGCCGGTGCGCCCACGGCCACCACCGAGTGTTTGAACAGCCTGCCGCCAATCAGAATCACCTCGATGTTGCGATGCTCCACCAGCTCCACCGCAATCGTCGGACTGTGCGTCACCACCGTCGCCTTCAACTCCGGCGCAAAATGTCGCGCGATCTGCACCGCCGTCGTTCCGCCGTCGAGAATCACCACCTGCCCCGCGCTCACCATGCCGGCCGCCGCCCGCCCAATCGCTTTTTTTTCGTCGCTCGCAACATTGAGCCGCGCCGCAAAATCTCCCATCGCCGGCGACGCAGGCAGCGCTCCGCCGTGCACGCGCTGCAGCAATCCCTCCGCCGCAAGCTCGCGCAGATCGCGGCGAATCGTGTCTTCAGAGAGCCCCAGCTCTTCGCTCAGATCCTTCGCCACAATCTGGCCGGATTGGCGCAGGCGCTCAAGAATTCGTTGTTTCCTATGACTTGTCAGCACAGCCTACTATCGCATATTCGAAATCGGCTGTGCACGAAACTGCACGAACTTGCACAAATATGCACGACGTGCTAATTTGAGTTGTGGAGGGCCTTCATGTCCACATCAGCCTCAGCAACGCAGCCGCTCATCATCCTGGTAGCCGGACCCTATCGCTCCGGCACCAACAACGATCCGCAGTTGATCGCGAAAAACCTCGACCGCCTCGAGCGGTTCTCCTTGCAGATTTATGAGGCCGGCCACATCCCCCTCATCGGCGAATGGGTCGCGCTGCCCATCGCGAAACAAGCCGGCTCGTCGCATGTGGGAGACGCAATCTCCGAGCAGTTTCTCTATCCCGTGGCCAACCGCCTGATCCAGCGCTGCGACGCAGTGCTTCGCATCGAGGGACCATCGAAAGGCGCAGACGAAGATGTCCGCCTCGCACGCCAGCGCGGCCTGCCTGTCTATTTCAATATCGAAGAAGTTCCGTCGATCAACTCCACGCTCTAATGCCGCATGCGTTCGGCATCGACAGCGGCGCCGGGAAGTGCTGCCCTAATCCCTATTCCCTGCCTCTAAATCCCCTCGCCCATCTCAACATAATCGCGAATGTAGTCGAGTTCCTTCCGATACGCGACGCGCTCAGCCTGCTCAGCCGCAAACGGCTCCGGCTGGCCCGCCTGCGCGCCGAGCCGCTCCTCCAGCTCGTCCACACGCGCCGACAGCGCAATCAGGGCATCCGACAGCGGGTCCTTGATTTCATGCGGATCGGTGATCAGCACGCGCTGCCCCGCGCGATACACAATATGCGCCGGCACGCCCACCACCGTCGAATTCGGCGGCACATCGTCCAGCACCACAGACCCCGCACCCACCCGCGAGTTCTCGCCCACACATATGTTGCCCAGAATATTCGCGTTGTTGCCAATGAAGACGCCGTCGCAGATCGTCGGATGCCGCTTGCCATGGCCCTTGCCCGTGCCGCCCAGCGTCACCCCCTGGTAGATCGTCACGTCGCTGCCCACAATCGCGGTCTCGCCGATCACCACGCCCGTCGCATGATCGATAAACAGCCGCCGCCCCAGCAGCGCCGCCGGATGAATCTCCACGCCCGTCAGAAACCGTCCCACCTGCGACAAAACTCGCGCCGGAAGCCGCAACCCCGCGCGCCACAGCTGGTGGCTCACGTGATGCAGCCACACCGCCCACAACCCCGGATAGCAAAGCAAAATCTCCAGCCGCGAGCGCGCAGCAGGGTCCCGCTCCAGCACGGAGCGAATGTCTTCGCGAACGCGTTCCAGCATGCCCATCGTTAGCAGTTCAGAGTTCTAAGTTCGTAGTTCACAGGTCGTATTCCCTTAGTCCCGAGCCCCTCGCTGTGAACTACTCCCTGTTCCCTGTTCCCTACTCCCTGCTTCTACACCGTTACCGTCTGCGTAGGCAGCGCCAGCGCTTCCTGCCGCAGCGAATCGAACAGCACACTCGACAAATAGCGCTCGCCGAAATCGGGCAGAACCACCACAATCAGCTTGCCCGCATTTTCAGGCCGCGCCGCCACCTTCAGCGCCGCCACCACTGCCGCGCCGGAGCTGATGCCCACAAACAGGCCCTCTTCCAGCGGCAGCCGCCGCGCCAGCGCCACAGCCTCGTCGTTCGACACCTGGATTACTTCATCGATCAGCTTCGTGTCCAGAATGCTCGGAACAAACCCCGCGCCAATCCCCTGAATCTTGTGCGGCCCCGGCTTGCCCCCGCTCAGCACCGGGCTATCCACCGGCTCCACAGCGATCGCTTTGAACTCCGGCTTGCGCGGCTTAATGTACTGCGCCACGCCCGTGATCGTCCCGCCCGTTCCCACGCCCGAAATCAGGAAGTCCACCTTGCCGTCCGTATCATCCCAAATCTCCGGTCCCGTCGTTGCGAAATGGATCGCCGGGTTCGCGGGGTTGTCGAATTGCCCCAGGATCACCCCGTTCTGCGTCGATGCCAGAATCTCGTTGGCCTTCGCAATCGCGCCCTTCATCCCGTTCCCCCCCGGCGTCAGCACAATCTCCGCGCCAAACGCCTTCAGCAGCACCCGCCGCTCCAGGCTCATCGTCTCCGGCATCGTCAGGATCAGCTTGTAGCCCTTCACCGCCGCCACAAACGCCAGCGCAATCCCCGTATTCCCGCTCGTCGGCTCAATCAGAATCGTTTCGCCCGGCTTGATCCGTCCCTTTTTCTCCGCATCGTCAATCATCGCGAACCCGATGCGGTCCTTCACGCTCGCCGCCGGATTGCGGCTCTCCAGTTTCGCCACCACAGTCGCAGGCAAACCAGCCGCCACGCGGTTCAACCGCACCAGCGGCGTGTGTCCAATCAGTTCCGTTACACTCGCGGCAATACGCGCCATCGCTCTTCTCCTCTTTCTCGGGAAATGAACCAGATCAACTCAAATGAGATCGGGTCAAGTTAGGTCAACAAACATGCTGGGGGGTAGTGCGTCTCGCCAGGGCGGGGAAGCTTCTGCGCACTTCAGGCGCACCCGTGCATCGCGGCATTCACCAGGACGGTGTTAGCGACATCGACGCATGACGACAGACTATTCTCGCCCCGCGCCTTATGGCAAGTACGACCAATTGCAGGAATATCCTTGCTCGCTTCCCAAGGCACCACACCAGGGTAATGGTGCAGTTTGACTGCGCCACTACCCACACCGGCGATTGCCCCGCAGCCGGTATATCCTGAAAGGTCGTCGCACACTTAAGTTGTGACCGCAGAACCAGGCACCCAAACACACATGAGCAAGTCATCCATCGCTATCCACCTCCCCGACGGTTCCATCCGCGAAGTCCCCCAGGGCGCCACCCCCCTCGACATCGCCAACTCCATCTCCCCGCGCCTAGCCGCAGCCTCCGTGGTCGCGCGCCTCACGCCGCTCGCTGCTGTCGATGCCAAGTCCGCCCCCGACGGCCAATCAGAGTCCGAATCCGAAGCCGCCATGTACGCCGCCGAAAATTCCGCCGCGCCGCGCCTCGTCGATCTCTCCACACCTCTCACCGCCGACACGCGCCTTGAGCTCGTCAAGGAGAACGACCCCGACGCCCTCAAAGTCGTCCGCCACTCCGCCGCGCACGTCATGGCCACTGCGGTCCTCGAGCTTTTTCCTGAAACCAAGCTGGGCCACGGCCCCGCGACCGACTCCGGCTTCTTCTACGACTTCTATCGCGACAAGCCCTTTCTACCGGAAGACCTCGCCGCGATCGAGAAGAAGATGGCCGAAGTCGTCGCGCGCAACGAGCCGTTCTCCCACGAATTTGCTCCAAGAGAAAAAGCGCTGGAAGGGTTTGAAAAAGACGGCGACTTCATGAAGACCCACTTCGTGACCAAATTCACCGAGCCCGGCTCCCAGGTCAGCTTCTATCGCAATGGCAGCTTCATCGATTTCTGTCGCGGCCCGCACGTGCCTTCCACAGGCCGCGTCAAAGCCATCAAAGTCACCAAGGTAGCCGGCGCCTACTGGCTCGGCGACGAGAAAAATCCGCAGCTCCAGCGCGTCTACGGCACCGCCTTCTTCTC
>Ga0302324_100015397_pt1 | contig 15332 bp, 13 predicted proteins | sample Palsa_T0_1_FD_201949 | JGI IMG/M metagenome (GOLD analysis project Ga0302324, IMG submission 201949) | Peat permafrost microbial communities from Stordalen Mire near Abisko, Sweden - Palsa_T0_1 | ecosystem: Environmental > Terrestrial > Soil > Palsa > Peat permafrost | place: Sweden: Abisko...
CGCCGGGCCAGTACCGGGCCCAACCGGTGGAAGAACATGTGCAGGCTGCCCAGTGCCGGACCCAGGAAGCGGGTGGCCGGCATACCGATCTTGGTGTCGCGGGCGATCACGGAAATGTCTGTCATCAGTGCGATTTCGAAGCCTCCACCGAGGGCGTAGCCACTGATCTCTCCGACCGTGACCTTCGGGAATCCCATCAGGTTGTGGTAGAAGCTGAACGACTTGCGGTCCACGGTGAGCCGGCGGCGCTGGCTGGGACGGCTCTTAGCCGATCGAGTCTCGCTGTCCGACGACTGTTCTGAGCTTCGCTCCCCGTACCAGCCGTAGGCGTTGTTCATGTCCGCCCCCGTGCTGAACACACCATCTGCTCCGCGCAGCAGCACAACAGTCAGGTCGTCGTCGTCCGCGACGCGGTCCAGGCACCGGGCGACAGCCTCGCGCATGCTCGCGTCGTAGGAGTTACGTTGCTTAGGGTTGTTCAACGTTATTGTGGCAATCCGCTTTTCCGGATCGATCTCGAAGAGAACGCGGTCGTTGCCGCTGTCTGAAGTGGTCATCTGCGCGACCCCTTTCTGCTGTGTGGCCGGCCGTTGTACGTCGCGCGCGGATTCAGGCGTGCCTCGAGGTCCGACATCAGCTTGGCCTCGATCGTTTGGCCGGTACCGAAGGCCAGCGTGTTTCGGCGCGCTGCGGTCAGGTGGTCTTGTGCCAGCCGTACTGCCCGGGCGGCATTGCCGTCGCTGATGGCATCGAGCAGGCGCTGGTGATCACGCAGTGCCGCTCGCCTGGTCTTGCCCACCATCGGTGCCGGTTCGCCGTGTCCGTTCCATACCGCAGACTCGTGGGCCGACCAAATCAATTCCAACGATCCGATCAGCAGGATCATCGGCTCGTTGCCGCACCGGGAGACCAGCGTCTCGTGAAACCGCCGGGCATTCGGCACGTATTGCGATACGTCATCGAATTGTGCTGTCTGGATGTTAATTTCGTCTTGAAGGTAGGGCACTACTTCGGTCGTCCGGTCCTCTCGCGCGGCACACATCCCCGCGCAGATCGGTTCGAGATGCACCAGCGCCTCGCTGACGTCCACCGGCGTGGCGGCCCTCGTTTGTAAAACCATGCTGAGCATGTGCGCTGTACGTTCGGCGGTCGGGTGGTGGATGACCGCTCCGCCGACGTTGCCGCGGCGCACGGAAATCAGCCCATCGGTCTCCAAGATGTGGATCGCCTCGCGCAAGGCGGGCGGGCTCACGCCGAATTCGGCGAACAAGCTCTCCTGCGACGGGAGAACGTCACCTTCCTTCAAGCGTCCGGACAAGATGTCGTCCCGCAACTGAGAGGCGACGAGTTCGGCGACGCGGGGCTGGCGAAAGCGTTGCACTGCCATGTCAGGTCTGCTCGGCTCGTCGCTTGCCGAATCGGTGCCCGGTCAGCTTGTCCGGAGGCAGCGCCAGCGTCGTGACTTCACCGACGCACAGCACCTCGTCATCGAGCAGGACACGGGCCGTTGACGTGATGCCCCGCTGCTCCTGTGACCGTGCAATGTCAAAGCGCAACGCGGTCAGGACCGGCGTCGGGCGCCGGAAGGTGACCTGCAGTGACCGGGTCTTGCCGGCGAGTCCGGCGACGCAGTTCTGATGTTGCATGACACAGTCGAAGAACACCGCGAGAAACCCGCCGTGGACCAATCCGGGCGGGCCCTCGTAGACCACCGGGAAACTAACTCGCCCCGAGGCCGTTTCGCCGTCGAGGTGATCGAAGCGGTATTCCGGAAAGCACGGGTTGAACGCGCCGATGTCTGTCGCGTGATCAAGGTAAACCCGTCGGGTGCCATCGTCGTCGTCCCCGATCCGCGGTGAGCTGTCCGGTGGAACCGCCCTGTTCAGCTCCGCTTCCCAATCGCTGATCTGGGCGAGGATCGCGTCGACGGTGGGGTGCGCGTGTTCGAGCGACAGCAGCAATGAGCTGAGCCGACGGATTGCACCGGCCGCGGCGACGGTCTGGGCCAGCGGCGCCTCACCGAATCTGGCCGCTTCGGAGTTGGGGCGCGCAGGGGCACCCGCTGCCTGGTGTTCGACCATCCGACCTCTTCCCGACGCCCTGTTCCGTAGCGCGGCTTTCCTTGCTAAGTTATACAGCGAAGCAATCGTATTGCCTACTGTAGAGGTATCCGTATCGACAGGGAAGGGCGGACTCGACGGTGAGTCATGACGCGGATTCGACGGCGACTGATGGCTCGCTCACCGCGAGCCGTGACGGCGGCATCCTGCGGCTCACACTCAATCGGCCGTCTCGGCGTAACTCGTTGAACCGTAAGATGATCGAAGAGTTTGTCGCGACGCTGACCGAGGCCGCCACCGATGACTCGCTGCGGGCCATCCACATCCGCGGTGCGGGCGACGACTTCTGCTCCGGCGCCGACTGGGTCGCCACCAACAGCAGCAGCGACCAGCGGCCCCGCGCCGGCGACCTCCTTCGGCGCACACCGCACGCCGCGCACCGCGTGATCGAACTGATCCACGACATCCAGTTGCCGGTCGTCTGCACGGTCCGTGGATTCGCCGTCGGTCTCGGCTGCAATCTGGCACTGGCGGCCGACTTCACTGTGGCGGCCGACGACGCGGTGTTTTGGGAGCCTTTCGCGACGCGCGGATTCAGTCCTGATTCGGGCGCAACGTGGCTACTTCCCCGACTGGTCGGTCTGACCCGTGCCAAGCAGATGCTGTTGCTCGGCGACAAAGTCAGCGGGACTGACGCGGCGGACTGGGGGTTGATTCACCAAGCCGTGGCGCCGGACGACGTGGACCGGGTCAGCGAAGAGTTGCTGGCCCGGTTGGCCGCCGGGCCTACGGTGGCGCTGGGACTGGCGAAGCAGGCCATCAACTACGGCCAGCACGCAACGCTGACCCAGTCGATGACGCAGGAATTGTTCGACCTCGAACTCTCCTGCAGAACTGGCGATTTCAAAGAAGGCCTCGCGGCATTCCGTGAACGACGCCCACCGAAGTTCCACGGACGATGACCACCGGCATCGATATCCATCCCCACTAGGCAACAAGGAACGTTGATGTCAGCTAGCTCGGCACCGTCATACGACACCATCAAGTACGAGGTGGACGGGCATAAAGCAACGATCACCCTGAACCGGCCGGACGCTCTCAATGCGCTCAGTCCGCATATGGTCACCGAGCTGCGTCACGCATACGACGAAGCCGAAAACGACGACAACGTCTGGATTCTCATCGTCACCGGCACTGGGCGGGCCTTCTGCACGGGCGCGGACGTCAAGGCGATTCCCGGCCACGGCAAGGTGATCAACGAGCGACCGTACCTGTCCAGCTATGAACAGTGGGAGGCGCCGCAAGAAGGTACCCCGCCGTTTCGCACGATGGCCAAACCGGTGCTCGCTGCGATCAACGGATTGTGTTGCGGCGCCGGACTCGACTGGGTCACCACCGGCGACATTGTGATCGCCTCCGACCAGGCGACGTTCTTCGACCCGCACGTCAGCATCGGTCTGGTTGCCGCGCGCGAGTTGGTCCGGGTGGCCCGCGTGCTCCCCCGCTCAACCGCGCTGCGGATGGCTCTGGTCGGCAGGCACGAACGGATGAGTGCACAGCGGGCATACGAGCTCGGGATGATTAGCGAGATCGTCGAACACGAGCGGCTGTTGGAACGCGCTCATGAGATCGCCGACATCGTCAACTTGAATGCGCCGCTTGCCGTTCGGGGCTCCCGGCTGGCCATCCTCAAGGGCCTGGACTTACCGCTGCATGAAGCCGAAATGCTGGCCGAGTCCTTCCGCGAACGCAATCTGCACACCGAGGATTCGTTGGAGGGGCCCCGGGCGTTCGTTGAGAAGCGGCCACCGGAATGGCTCTGCCGATGAGCTTCGAGACCATCGAACTCGACGTGGACAGTGGCGACTGGGTCGCCACCATCACGCTGAACCGGCCCGACCAGCTCAACGCGTTCAACCGAACCATGTGCGAGGAAATGGCCGCAGCATGGCGGATCGTCAAAGCGGACGACTCCGTCAACGCCGTGGTGTTGCGGGCCGCCGGTAACCGAGCGTTCAGTGCAGGCCTCGACATCAAGACGCCCTATGGTCAACCCGAAAACATCTGGAACCACGAAGATCCCGGCGAGGCGCTCAGCCCCAAGTGGCAGAAGATGTGGAAGCCGGTGGTGTGCGCCGTGCAGGGTATGTGCACAGCCGGCGCGTTCTACTTCGTCAACGAGTCCGATGTGGTCATCTGCTCGACCGACGCGACATTCTTCGACTCGCACGTGTCGGCCGGCTTGGTGTGCGCGCTGGAGCCGGTCGGGCTGATGCGCCGCGTCGGACTGGGTGAGACGTTGCGAATCGCCCTGATGGGCAACGACGAACGGGTCAGCGCCGACACGGCTCTGCGCATCGGTCTGGTATCTGAAGTGGTCTCCCCGGAAGACCTTTGGATACGCGCACACGAGATCGCCGCAACTATCGCGGCCAACCCGCCGTCGGCGACCCAAGGCACCGTCAAGGCAATCTGGGAATCGTTGGACAAGCCCTACCGGGCGGCACTGGACCAGGGGCTAATCTACACCCGGCTGGGGAATCCCATCGGCACAGCCGAGCTCGCGAAGCGTGGCAACCATCGTGCATCGGACCCGAAAATTCGATGACGTCGCATCGGCTGAGTCGGCGCATCGACGACGTGCTGCATCTACAACCCGACGCACCCGCCCTGGAGTATGACCACCAATGGCTGTCCTGGGGACAGCTCGGCGACCTCGCACAACAGATCAGTTCGCTCACCGGCACCGACCGACCACAAGTCGGAATTCTGTTACGCAATCGCCCCGCGCACGTTGCCGCGCTGCTCGGCGTGCTGCGCTGCGGCGCCACAGTCGTGGTCATTAACCCGGGCCGCGGCGATGAACGCATCAAAGCAGACGTCGATCAGCTTGCGCTCCCGTTGATCATCGGCGAACCAGACGATCTGGCCATGGCGGGCGGGCTGCCGGCCACGACGGTGGTGTCAATCTCGGCTATCGGCGCCAAGCCGAAAGTAGTTGCAGCTAGCCAGATCCGCACCTACGAGGCGCGGCCCGAGGTTGCGGTGCGGATGTTGACCAGCGGGACAACTGGACCGCCCAAACGGGTAGACCTCACCTACGACATGCTGGCGCACAGCGTGATGGGCCCGGAAGCCGAGCAGTCAACGTCCCCAACAGAGTTGCGTCGAGGTGTGGCGATCGTGAACTCGCCGCTGGTGCATATCGGCGGGATCTTCCGAATCCTGCAATGCGTTGCCGAACCGCGCCCCTTTGTGCTGCTGGAACGATTCGAGCTCAACCGGTGGGCCGAAGCGGTACGCGCGCATCGACCTCGCGCGGTGTCGCTGGTGCCGACCGCGCTAAGGATGGTGCTGCATTCCGACGTGCCTCGTGAGGATCTGGCGAGTATCCGCGCCGTGACGTCTGGAACCGCCCCGCTATCGCCGGAGGATGCCGACGCGTTCACCGAGAAGTACGGAATCCCGGTGCTGACTTCCTATGCCGCAACAGAATTCGGCGGCGGAGTGGCAAGCTGGACGTTGACCGACCACCAGAAGTACTGGCAGGCCAAACGCGGCAGCGTGGGACGCGCCAACCCCGGGGCTCAATTGCGGGTGGTGAGCGACGACGGCAAACCGCTAGGGTCCGATCAGATCGGCCTGCTGGAGGTGAAACCCGCGCAGCTCGGGCCTTCCACGGATTGGATGCGTACCACAGACATGGCACGCATCGACGCCGACGGGTTTCTGTGGATCACCGGCCGCGCCGACCAGGCGATCATTCGCGGTGGCTTCAAAATCATGCCCGACGACGTGCGCAGCGCCTTGGAATCCCACCCCGCGGTCGCGGGTGCCGCCGTCGTAGGGCACAGCGATGTACGCCTCGGGGAAACCCCCGTGGCCATGGTGGAACTTCGAGCAGCAGGATCGGCGAACGCGGCCGAACTCATCGACTTCCTGCAATCCCGACTGGCCCGTTACGAAATTCCCACCGACATCGCGATCGTCGCCGATCTCCCGAGGACGCCGTCTGGCAAGCCCGATCTGGGTGCGATCCGGCGCCACTTTCGCGACGCGCTGTCCGGGGCACAGGGCGACCATGTCGAGTGAATCGACAACGGTCGGCGCAATCCTGCGAGATCAAGCTCGCAGCAGAGACGATCACCCCCTGCTGATTTGCGATTCCGAACGCATCAGCTATGCCGGCGCCGACCGGCTTTCCGCGCGACTGGCTCGTGGGCTCATCGGTCTGGGCGCCGGCAAGGGCAGTCATGTCGGACTGCTCTACCCGAACGGCGTCGCCTTCGTCGTCGGCATGCTGGCCGCGGCGCGCATCGGCGCCGTCGTCGTGCCGTTCTCCACGTTCGCCACCGCGCGCGAACTACGTGAGCAACTCGTCGACAGCGACACCGAAATCCTGCTCGCCGCGGCGTCTTTCCGCTCGCAAGACTACGTGCAGCAGCTGACCGAGGTATTAACGGGCTCCCATCTCGACTCCGGCGACCGGCTCTTCGACCTCGCCGCGCCGCAATTGCGTCATGTGATCTTTGACCTCGGACGCCTTCATCGGCTCGCCGAGGCGGTCGATGAGCGGCTTTTGACGGCGATGCAAGACGATGTCGACGGCTCGGACCCGCTTACGATCGTGTACACCTCGGGCACGACCACCGCCCCAAAGGGGGTGGTGCACACCCACGCCGCGCTGCTCAACCATCAACGAAACCTCAACCCGATCAGAGGCTTGACTGCCGCCGACAGGCTGTTCTGCAACTCGCCGTTCTTCTGGATCGGAGGACTCGGGTTTGCATTGCTTGCCACGTTGCTCGCCGGGTCGACGCTGGTGTGCTCCAACGCCGAAGATGCCGGCCAGATGCTCGATCTGCTCGAGGCTGAAAGGCCAACTATCACGAACGGTTTCGCCGCCGGAGTCGCGCACCTAGCGCGGCACCCGACTTTCGAGAACCGTGAGCTGTCGTCGATGCGCCGCGGCAACCTGTACCCGATCATGGCTCCTGAGGTACGACCGGCCGACCCCGAGTTGCGGCACAACATGCTCGGGCTGACCGAGGCGGGCAGCGTGGTGCTGATCGACGCTGACGAGACCGATCAGCCCGAGCATCGACGCGGGTCGTTTGGCAAGCCGGCACCAGGATTGGAAGCCAAGGTCGTCGACCCTGACACCGGAACGCCGGTCGAGGATGGGGCGCTCGGCGAGCTCTATATCCGGGGGCCGTGCCTGATGCAGCGGTACTACAAGCGCAGTCGGGAGGAATGTTTCGACGCCGACGGGTGGCTGCACACCGGCGATTTGGCCGCCACCGACAACGACGGGTTCGTGTACTACATCGGTCGCCGCGGTTCGATGATCAAAACGGCCGGCGCCAACGTCTCTCCGGCCGAAGTCGAGCAGGCCATCGCCAAAGTCACCGACGGCGGCGCGGCCCATGTCTTCGGAATCCCGGATCCTGACCGCGGTCAGGTGGTCGCTGCCGTCATCACCGTGGATAACGGCGCCGCATTCGACGAAGCCGGCCTTCGTCGCCGACTCGCCGCAGAACTGTCGGCGTATAAGATTCCCCGCCGATTCGCGGCGATCCCCGCCACTGATGTTCCTTTGTTGGCCAGCGGGAAAGCTGATGTGCGGCAATTGAAAAGGCTGTTCGATGCCTGACACCATCGGCGAGCTAGTCCGGTTGCACTCGGCGCATGACGAGGCCAAGCCGATGGTGATCGACGTTGACCGTCGGCTCAGCTACCGCGAACTCGACATCACCACACACGTTTTGGCCGCGGGGTTTATCGACGCCGGTGTCGTTAAGGGCACCCGGGTCGGGTTGATCATGCCCAACGGTGTCCGTTGGGTGCAGATCGCGATTGCCCTCACGCGCATCGGTGCCGTGCTGGTTCCATTGAGCACGCTGTTGGCCGCGCGGGAATTGGTCGCACAACTGCGGACCGCGTCCGTGCAGGTCCTGATCAGCGTCGAGGAATTCCGCGGTCACCGCTACCTCGACGACCTTCGGTCGACTCTTGGCGTGCCTTCTCTGTCCGAAACGCTGCAACGCCCTGACCTTCCTGCGCTGCGCCAGGTTTGGGCTGTCGATCGATTGCCGGACGTATCCGCCGCTGAATCGAACCGCTCCATCGTCGACGCGCTGGCGGCGACGGTGACACCGAGTGACCCGATGCTCATCATGTTCACCTCCGGTAGCAGCGGTGCACCCAAGGGCGTGGTTCACTCGCACGGCAGCGCACTGGGCGCCGTTCGTTCCGGATTGGCAAGCCGTTGCATCGATTCCGAGACCAGACTGTATCTACCGATGCCGTTCTTCTGGGTGGGCGGCTTCGGCAGCGGCGTACTTTCCGCGCTGGTGGCCGGGGCAACACTGATCACCGAGGAGATCCCACAACCGGACACGACGCTACGTCTGCTTGAACGCGAACGGGTGACGCTGTTTCGCGGCTGGCCCGATCAGGCCGAGGCACTGGCTCGCCACCCGTATCGCGCGCAGGCAGATTTATCTGCGTTACGCCCCGGCAGCTTGGAAGCCCTCCTTCCCGCCGAAGAACGTGCCCAACCCGGCGCTCGGGCAACGTTGTTCGGCATGACCGAAGCATTCGGGCCCTACTGCGGATACCGCGCCGACACCGACATGCCGCGCTCAGCCTGGGGCAGCTGCGGCAAGCCGTTCCCCGGCATGGAGGTCCGCATCACCGACCCCGGCGATGGACAAACCGCCGCGGTGGGAACCGTTGGGATGATCCAGATTCGGGGACCACACACGCTGCGCGGGATATGCCGGCGCAGCCGAGAGGACCTGTTCACCGCTGACGGGTTCTACCCCACCGGTGATCTCGGCCGGCTCGATGACGACGGCTTCCTCTTTTATCACGGTCGGTCCGATGACATGTTCAAGGTCAGCGGCGCAACTGTCTATCCGACCGAAGTCGAGCAGGCGTTGCGTAACATCGACGGGGTCGACAACGCTTTCGTCGCCAATCTCACTGGCACACAGGGAGATCGTGTGGGTGTGGCGGTAGTGTGCGATACCGCTGCCACGACCGTTGAACAACTGCGACGATCGGCGCGCACTGTGCTCAGCTCATTCAAAGTGCCGACAGTCTGGCTGCTCGTCGACTCCGATGACACGATTCCGCGAGGTCCGACCGGCAAGGTCGACGTCCGGCGGCTGCGAGAGTTGCTCGCCGACGCGGATAGCGTGCAGCCCGGCTAGGTCGAATCGACGACACCGTGTTCGGCGAGGTGGTCGATCAGCGGAGCCGCACCGGCGGCAAGGTGGTCTGACATGGCTTTGCGGGCCAGCTCGCCGTCATGTTTGGCCAGCGCCGCCACCACGCGGCGATGGTCTCTGATCGACTGACCGGGCCAGCCCGCGATGGTGGGAAAGACGGATTCCGGTGCATAACGGGTGATCTGCGACATCATCTGCGCAAGCTTTGGCGACTCGGCGGCCACATTGATGGCCCGATGGAACTCATGGTTGAGCCGCACCGTTCGCTCGATATCGTTGCCCGCGTACGCTTCCTCGAGCTCAGCCTGGATTCCTTTGAGTTCGCGCAGCTGGTCGTCGTCGATGTTGACCGCGGCTCGCGCGGCGAGCTCACCACCGACATGGGCCTGCACATTGGCGACGTCGGCAAGGTCGCGTTCCGTGACCGGTAGCACCACGAACCCACGACGCGGCTGCTGGGCCAGCAGCCCCTCGGCGCGCAATTCGAAGAGCGCCTCCCGAACCGGCGTGACGCTGATCCCGAGTTCGGCCGCCAGCTGATCCAGACGGACGTACTCCCCCGCCGAATAGGTGCCATCGAAGATCCGCCTACGGACATAGCGCGCAACGTCTTCGGAGAGCTGCGGCCGCGCGGCGAAATCCGGGACGCTCACGGTCAAATCCGATACTCGGCGAGCAGGCGCTTGCTGATGATGGACTTCTGGATCTCGCTGGTTCCCTCGCCGATGAGCAGAAACGGGGCGTCGCGCATCAGCCGCTCGATCTCATACTCTTTGGAGTAGCCGTATCCACCGTGGATGCGGAAGCTCTGCTGGGTAACCTCCGCGCAGAACTCGCTGGCAAGATACTTCGCCATTCCCGCCGCGACGTCATTACGCTCGCCGGAATCCTTCAACCGGGCCGCGTTGACCATCATCAGATGAGCGGCCTCGACTTTGGTTGCCATTTCTGCGATTTGGAAGGCAATGGCCTGGTGTTCGGCGATCGGCTTACCGAACGTGTGACGCTGCTGGGCGTAGCGTGCGGCGAGCTCGAACGCGCGGATGGCCACCCCGACCGCCCGGGCCGATACGTTGACACGTCCAACCTCGATACCGTCCATCATCTGGTAGAAACCCTGCCCCGGCACGCCGCCCAAGACGTCGTCCGCGCTTGCGGCGTATCCGTCGAAGATGAGCTCCGTGGTGTCGATCCCCTTGTAGCCCAGCTTGTCGATCTTGCCCGGTATCAGCAGCCCGGGTAACACCTCACCGAATCCGGTCGGCTTCTCAATCAGGAAGGCGGTCAGATTGCGGTGCGGCGCTTCTGCGCCCTCATCGGTGCGAACCAGTACCGCCACCAAACTGGAACTGGCGCCGTTGGTCAGCCACATCTTCTGGCCGTTGATGGTGTAGTCGCCGTCGCTGCCCCGGGTGGCTCGGGTGCGGATCGCGGCGACGTCAGAGCCCAACTCCGGCTCGGACATCGAGAACGATCCGCGTATCTCGCCGACCGCCATGCGCGGTAAGAAACGCTGCTTCTGCTCGTCGGTGCCGTGCTGGCGCAGCATGTAGGCGACGATGAAGTGGGTGTTGAGCACCCCCGAGATGCTCATCCACCCGCGGGCTAATTCTTCGACGCACAGCGCGTAGGTCAGCAGCGACTCGCCCAATCCGCCGTATTCCTGCGGGATCATCAATCCGAACAGACCCATCTCCCGCATCTGGTCGACGATCGCCTGCGGATAGGTGTCGGTGCGCTCCAGCTCCGGCGCATTCGGAATGACTTCCTTCTCGACGAATTGCCTTACCGTGGCGATGATCTCGTTTTGAACGTCAGTTAGGCCAATGGTCTCGGCAAGTTTGGTCATTAGGCGTCTTCCTTCTCGCTAGCAGGCGATCGTCTTCGCATCGGTCAGACGCGTGATATCGGCGGCAGTCAGCCCCAGGGTCGTGGTGAGCACGTCGGCGGTGTCTGCACCCAGTCTGGGTGCGGGCTCGCTTGCGAAATGTCCGCCGTCGAACACGGTGGGCATCCCGGGCGCGAGGTAGTCGCCCAGGCCGTCCTGGTGCAGCCGGGAGAACAACGGATTTGCGGTGACCCGTTCACCTGCGGCGGCCTGCGCGAAGCTCTGATAGCGCTCGAACAACACGCTGGTGGCCGACAACGCCTGCGTGATCTGGTCGGCCGTGTGATCGGCGAACCACGTGGCGAATAGTCCGCTGAGCACCTCGCGGTATCGATAGCGAACACCCTCGTCGGTGAAATCCGCGCGGAGCGAATCGCCGAGCGCGGAAATGGCTGCAGCGGTGCCTGATACCTCGACGAGGTCCTGAAAATGACGTTTGGTCAGCGTCACGATCATGAACGCGACGCCATCGTTGCTGGTGAAATCCTGACCGTACTGCCCATAAATCGCGTTGCCCAGGCGCTCGCGTTGAGTGCCGTTCACCTGAGGCTCGGTCAGAAGTCCGAGATTGCCCGCGGTGGCTAACGCGACGTCTTCCAATGCGAGGCTGATCTGGGCGCCCGCGCCGGACTGGTCGCGGCGACGCACCGCGGCGACGACGGCGAGCGCGGCATACAGGCCACAGCACACATCCCAGGCCGGCAGCACATGGTTGATCGGACCGGCGTGATTCGCCGGGCCGGTCACCAACGGGAATCCGGTTGCCGCGTTGACGGTGTAGTCCACGCCGGTGGAGCCGTCGTGACGGCCGAGGACCTGGAGATGGATCAGGTCCGGACGTTTCGCGGCGAGCGTGTCGTACGACAACCAGGGCAGCCCCGCGGCGTTGGTCACCACCACACCATCGCCTTCGACGATCAGCCGCTGAATAAGTTCTTGCCCTTCGGCTGAACGCAAATCGACCGTGGCCGAACGCTTTCCCTTGTTCAGCCCGGTCCAATAGATGGACGTGCCGTTCGCGGTCACCGGCCACCGGTGCGTGTCGGACGCACCCCCGATGGGGTCGACCCGAATCACCTTGGCCCCCAATTGGCTCAACGTCATTCCGCATAACGGCGCGGCGACGAAGCTGGAGACCTCGATGACGGTGAGATCGGCCAAGGGTGTCGTCACTGCGGCCCGACTCGCTCGAAAACCGCGGCGAGACCTTGCCCGCCGCCGATGCACATGGTTTCCAGCCCGTAACGCGCGCCTCGCCGGTTGAGTTCGCGGGCCAGCGTGGCCAGCATCCGGCCGCCGGTCGCGCCGACCGGATGGCCCAGTGAGATGCCCGAGCCGTGCACATTGGTCCGCTCTAGGTCGGCGGCGCCAAAGCCCCACTCCCGCATCACTGCAAGTGCCTGCGCGGCGAAGGCCTCGTTGAGTTCGATGAGGTCGATGTCGCTCAATTGCAGGCCCGCCTTGGCCAGGGCGAGCTCGGTGGCAGGTACCGGGCCGATTCCCATCACGTCGGGTGGCACCGCCGCGACGCCCCAGGACACCAGCCGAACCAGCGGAGTGAGGCCGAGTTCGGCGGCCCTCTCCGGGGTGGTCACCAGACACATGGAGGCCGCGTCGTTTTGACCGCTGGCATTTCCCGCGGTTACCGTCGCTTCTGGATCATCCTTGAGCAGAACGGGTTTGAGCTTACTCAGCGATTCCAGTGTGGTGTCGGCCCGCGGATGCTCGTCGGTGTCGATCAGCTCGTCGCCCCGGCGGCTGCGCACCGTAACCGGAATGATTTCATCGGCCAGGATGCCGTCCTTCTGCGCGGCCACCGCACGCTGGTGCGACGCCACCGCAAGTTCGTCCTGCTCCTGACGCGAGATGTCGTATTGGCGGCGCAGGTTTTCCGCCGTCTCCAACATCCCGCCGGGCACCGGATAGTGGCGACCACCGGCGGTGGAGCGCCCGCGCGCCAATCCGTCGTGCACCTGTACGCCGCTGCGGCCACCGCCCCAGCGCATGTCGGTGGAGTAGAACGCAACGTTGCTCATGCTCTCCGCGCCGCCGGCGACGACGAGATCGTGGTCACCAGAGGTGATCTGGAGACTCGCCTGGATGACCGCTTGGAGGCCCGATCCACAGCGACGGTCGACCTGCATGCCGGGCACCGTCACCGGCAAACCCGAATCGAGCGCGATCACGCGTCCGATCGCGGGCGCCTCGCTGTTGGGATAGCAGTGTCCAAGGACGACATCCTGTACCGCTTCGGGCGGAACGCCGGTCCGTTCGAGCAGCCCGGTAAGAGCCGCCACTCCGAGCTCAACAGCGCTCTGCGACTTGAACATTCCGCCGTAGCGGCCGATCGGGGTTCTAACCGGCTCACAGACCACCGCTTCACGTGCGCTCATAGGTGCCTCCCGCCGGTCACCTCGAGGACGGTTCCGGTCATGTATGACGACAGATCGCTCGCGAGAAACAGTGCGACCTTAGCGACCTCTTCAGGCTCGCCGGCTCGTCCCATCGGTATCTCGGCCAGCTTCTCGTCCCAGATCCGTTGCGGCATGGCCTCGGTCATCGCCGACCTGATCAACCCGGGCTGGATCGCGTTGACCCGCACGCCGAGGTGGGCGAGTTCCTTCGATGCCGCCTTGGTCATACCGACGATGCCGGCCTTGGCCGCCGAATAGTTGGTCTGGCCGACCATGCCGACCTTCCCGGAGATCGACGACATGTTCACGATCGTCCCGCGCTTGTTCTCCCGCATGATCGCCGCGGCTTTGCGCAAGCCGTTCCACGTTCCCTTGAGGTGCACGGCGATCACCTGATCGAACTGTTCCTCGGTCATCTTGCGCATCGTCGCGTCGCGGGTGATCCCGGCGTTGTTGACCATGATGTCCAGCGCGCCGAACTTGTCGACCGCCGCGCCGACGAGTGCATCGACGTCATCTCCGGATGTCACATCGCAGCGCACCGCGATGGCGACCTCGTCGCCGCCGAGCTGGCTGGCCGCGGACTGCGTCGCCTCGAGATTCACGTCACCGAGCACTACCCGGGCGCCCTCATCAACGAACCGCTGCGCGATGGCCAAACCCAGCCCCTGGGCGCCACCGGTGATGACTGCGGTCTGACCGGTCAGCAACGACACACGATCACCGTCCTTCCATTCAGGTCCCGAATGCGGGACATCATCGCACATCATATTTCATATATGATCGCTGCCTGCAGACAGTCGGCGGGGTCCCGCAGCAGCGCGTCATCCCGCGATCGCACCGCTCGAAGGGAGTGCTGATACATGGCTAACCCGGTCGTCGACGACGACGACTTCCAGCAGATCCTCGCCCAGACCCGGCAGTTCGTCCGCACAGCCGTCGTCCCGAGGGAGCAGGAGATTCTGGCGACCGACCGGGTGCCAGACGATCTTCGGAACCAGGCCAAGGACATGGGGCTGTTCGGCTATGCCATCCCGCAGGAATGGGGTGGCCTCGGGCTCGACATCAGCCAGGACGTCGAGCTGGCAATGGAGCTGGGCTACACCTCGCTGGCGCTCCGGTCGATGTTCGGCACCAACAACGGCATCGCCGGTCAGGTCCTGGTCGGGTTCGGCACCGACGAGCAGAAGGCCACCTGGCTGGAGTCGCTGGCGTCTGGAAAGGTCGCCTCATTCGCGCTGACCGAACCGGGGGCCGGCTCGAACCCGGCGGGATTGCGCACCAAGGCTATTCGCGATGGCGCAGAAGGCGATTGGGTGATCACCGGCGAGAAGCGATTCATCACCAACGCGCCGGTTGCCGACTTGTTCGTTGTCTTCGCGCGGACCCGTCCCGCCGATGACGCCGGACCGGGCATTGCCGTGTTCCTGGTTCCTGCCGACTCCCCCGGAGTCGAGGTCGGAACCAAGGACGCCAAGATGGGGCAGGAAGGTGCCTGGACTGCAGACGTGCGCTTCACCGATGTCCGCGTCCCCGCCGGGGCACTCGTCGGCGGCAGCGAGGACATCGGGTACCGCGCAGCGATGACCTCGTTGGCGCGCGGGCGGATTCACATCGCCGCGCTGGCCGTGGGAGCCGCGCAGCGGGCGCTGGACGAATCCGTCAGCTACGCCGCGACGGCCACCCAGGGCGGCACACCGATCGGGAACTTCCAACTGGTGCAGGCCATGCTCGC
>Ga0302324_100015398_pt1 | contig 15332 bp, 9 predicted proteins | sample Palsa_T0_1_FD_201949 | JGI IMG/M metagenome (GOLD analysis project Ga0302324, IMG submission 201949) | Peat permafrost microbial communities from Stordalen Mire near Abisko, Sweden - Palsa_T0_1 | ecosystem: Environmental > Terrestrial > Soil > Palsa > Peat permafrost | place: Sweden: Abisko...
GCGGATGGAGCGATCTAGCGACTGTTGCTGCGTACTCTCGTAACGGGCCACAACCAGGGTTGCATCAGCCTGCGAACTCAACACTACTGAATCGGTTACCGGCAGGACTGGAGCGCCGTCGAGAATAATGAAATCGTACTGGCCCCGCCATAATTCGAGGGCTTGTTTCATTTTACTCGATCCGAGCAATTCTGCGGAAAAAGCCGGAGTAGGACCGGCCAGCAAAACGTCCAGACCGGGCACTTCATCCACCCGAAGCGTTACCTGGGTGAGGCAATCGGCTCCTAGTTTTCCGCCAAGAATGGTGCTGAGACCAGTATCGCAGGACGAATTGAACAGAACGTGAAGATTCGGCTGCCGCAAATCGGCATCAACCAGCAGCACCCGCATGCCCTGCTGCGCAAGCACCACAGCAAAATTCGCGCTCAGCGTGGTCTTGCCCTCGCCCTCCGTGGAACTCGTCACCAGCAGCACCTGCGGCGGCGGGCCACCCTTGGTGGAAAGCAGTGCGGTGCGCAGTACGCGAAGGGACTCGACATACGCCGAATGGGGTTCCTTGAGGGCCGCGACCGACTCCGCGGCAGGCAGGGCGAAGCTATAGCCCGACAGCCGCCAGCTCTTCTTCTTGGTCGTATACGACGGCAGGACGCCAAATGGCGCTTGCCCCATCAGCGCTTCGAGCCCCTGGATATCGGCGATCCTGGTGTCCATCGCTTCGATAACGAATGCCATGATGCAGCCGACCAGAAGCCCGGCCAGAATGGAACTGCCCAGATAAACCGGGACGTTCGGGCGAGAAGCCTCCGAGGGGGCGAGCGCAGGACTTACGACCTCGATATTGGGCGACCGAAAGCCTTGCATCGCCCCGGCCTCCTTCAATCGCGAGAGCATCTTTTCATACAGGTCCCGGCTTTGCTCGTATTGCTGGCGCACCAGCTCATACTGCACCGCCTTGTCGTTCATGGCGTCAGCCTGATGTTTCTGGCCATCGTAGAGTTGCTTGGCGCTGGCCTCCACTTGTTGCGCCACAACATACTCATTGCGCGCCCGCTCCCGCATGCGCTCAATTTCCTCGTGGATTGAAGTCTCGACCGAGGTCAGATCCGCCTTCAGCTCATCCACCTTGGGATAAGCCGGGCCAAACTTGGCCAGCAACTCGTTGATCTGGCCATTCAAGGTCGCCTCGCGCGTCCGCAGATTCGAAATCACGGCGAGATCATTGCTCATTCCAGCCGCGGCGCCGGCCAAGGCGGAGTTCGACGGCAGACCCATGATGGTCTCTGGGTTTCCCGACTTTACAACCTCATAGATCGCTCCCTTGAGAATGCGATTCGTCTGCGCTTGGGACAACGCGGCAGTGGCCTTCTGCAGCTGATCGACCGAAGTGCTGTACGCTTGTCCGCGATTGTCCGAGTCCCCGCTGCCCGCCACTTCAACCACGCCGGTGTCCTTTTGCAGGCGGACGAGCTTTTCCTGTAAGGCGTCGGTTTGCGCTTTCAGATCGCTGAGCTGGTCCTCGGTCCATTTTGCCGCCTGCGCCGTCTGCGTGCTGCTCGCCTGCAGGGAATACTCCACCAGCGAATCGACCAGGTGATTGGCAATCTGTGCGGCAAGATTCGGATCGCTGCTCGAGTAAGCGACTTCAATCACCCGTGTTCCCGGAACGATCTTCGCGTCCAGTTCATCCCTGAATTGCCTCAGCAGCCGATCCCGTCGTCCCGGAGATGCTGCCAGGCTCGCACCGGGAAGGTCCTTAGGCGGGGGAGGGGAGAATAACTCGGTTAGCCAGCTGGACAAAGTGACGTGGCGCCTGAACGCGCCCGCACCCTCAAGATGAAGATCTTGAATCACCTTCATCGCCAAAGCGGGCGATTGGAGCACGGTCGCCTGCGTCTGGAGATTGAGGTTTGCGGTCGCATCGGAATCCGCGGATCCGGCGCTTGCTCCGCCGGCGTCTGCGCCCATCGTTTCCGCCGATGGCTTCTGCACCTGGATCTCGGTGATCGCCGTATACCGGCGAGTCATCAGCACGCAGGCCAGCGCCGCCAGCGCCAAGAACGCTACCACGGTGCGGAGTACGACTAGCCGTCTGCGGCTGAGAATGGCTGTCCATTTCTGCAGACGGCCTGGCCGATGCTCCACAACTGGCACTGGAAATCCGGTGGTCGAACCAGTCAAAGCTTTCATATATTCTTAAGATCAAGTAGGTCTTAAGCCTGCGAACGCTTGGGATAGGTCTTAAGCCTGCGAACGCTTGGACCAATTCGCGGGTCCCGCTGGCATTGGTCAGGGTGCTTGATCCAAGTATAGTATCCCTCAATAGGCTCGAGATAGGGAAATCGCCTCCGAAACTATCTCCCGCGAAACGCGAGTACCCGATCTCCGCAGATCTGTTCACAGAAGGATTTCGCTCGCCGCAGCCCATGTTTCTTTCTTTGCGGAATGCCTAACTGATTGGTAACACGGCGTTTAACACCACTTTGTCCGGAGGAATATGCACGCCCCACAACTGAAGCCAGCTCTCGTCTTCTCCACCATGCTTCTCTTAGCCCTCGCCGGAACGGTCTCCCCTTCGCAGGCTCAGGCCGCCGATCCCGCCTCCCGGCGACAGGCGCTCAATCAACTGCTGGACGAACAGTGGCAATACACTCTGCGCGAATCGCCTGAGCTTGCAACCGTCATCGGCGATTATCGCTATAACGATAAATTCAGCGATTACTCGCTGGCCCATATTGAGCAGCAGCGCAAAGACAGCGAAGCTTTCCTCAAACGCTTCGAGGCCATCGACACCACCGGCTTTCCCGAGCAAGAAGTGTTGAACAAGCAGTTGATGGTCCGCAACCTGAAGGAAAACCTGGAAGTAACGTCGCTGAAGCTCTACCTGATGCCTGAGGACCAGTTCGGCGGGGCGCATCTCCAGCTGGCGGAGTTTGTGCAGCAGATTCCCTTCAATACCACCAAGCAATACCAGGACTATCTTGCCCGACTGCACCAGGTGCCGCGCATCCTGGATCAGCTCATCGAGGTTCTCGAACAGGGCAAGCGGGACAACCTGATGCCTCCCAGATTCCTTCTGGACAAGGTCGTCACCCAGATCCAGTCCATCGACACTCCCGCCGGGGAGGCAAATGCCTTCGGCATGCCGGTGGCGAAGTTCCCGGCCGCAGTACCTGCGGCTGACCAGAAGCGCCTGCATGATGCCATTGTGGCCGCCGTCGACACCGAAGTCCGCCCGGCATACACCAAATTGGGCAACTATATCGCCAAGGACTACGCCCCCTTCGGCCGAACCGAGCCCGGGCTCTGGTCCTTACCCAGCGGAGACGCCCTCTATCGCTTTGCCATCCGCCAACAAACCACCACGAGCATGGATCCGGAGGCCATTCACGAGCTGGGCTTGAAGGAGGTCGACCGCATTCATGCCGACATGCTGGCGATCGCCAAGCAGCAAGGCTTTTCCGACCGCCAGAGCTTCCAGGCTTCGCTGAAGACGAATCCCAAGCTGATCCCTACCTCGCGCGAAGATATTCTCAACACCTATCGGGGTTACATCGCGGGAATGCAACCGGAGTTGCCGAAACTCTTCGGCCTGTTGCCGAAGACCAAGGTCGAGGTCCGCCCGGTTCAGGAATTTCGCGAAAAAGAGGCCGCCGCCGCAGAATATAACCAGGGGACCCCGGACGGTTCGCGGCCCGGCATCGTCTATGTCAATACCGGCGACTTCGCGCACCGCTCGAAGCTCAGCGCAGAATCGACCTCGTATCACGAAGCCATCCCCGGACATCACATGCAGATTTCGATTGCGCAAACGCTTCCCGGGTTGCCGCCGTTTCGACAGGAAGGCGGATACACCGCCTATGTTGAGGGATGGGCGCTCTATTCCGAGCGGCTGGGCAAGGACATCGGCTTTTACAAGGACCCGCTCAGCGATTACGGCAGATTATCTGACGAGTTGCTACGCGCCTGCCGCCTGGTGCTCGACACCGGCGTCCACTACAAGCATTGGACCCGCGACCAGATGATCGCCTATTTCCGCGAAAACTCAGGCGAAGACGAGCCCGACATCCAGGCCGAGACCGACCGCTACATCGCCCTGCCCGGCCAGGCGCTCGCCTATAAGCTGGGCCAGCTGAAAATTCTCGAACTCCGCGCCCGCGCCCAGCAGGAGCTCGGGCCGCAGTACGACATCCGCGCCTTCCACGACGAGATCCTCAACGGCGGCGCTTTGCCGCTCGATGTCCTCGACGCCCGGGTCGCGACCTGGATTCAGGCGGTGAAGGCGGGAACGGCGCCGGCCCATCCGGCGGCCAGCGGCGAGTAGGCGCAGCCGAGTCAGGGCGGCTCAGTGAGCATCCGGCGACCCGGCCGGGCTCACTGAGCCGGCTTTCCCTCGGCCATGTTCGCGCGCATGCGCTTCTCCGCGTCCGCGCTCCAGTACTTGCAGTCGAGGCGAATGAAAACCGAAGTATATGGAATTGCCATATCGGTTTTGAGCACCAGAACGTGGAACTGCTTGCCCGCCTCGTCGATTGTCGAAAGTATCTTTTCGTGCGGCTTCGACTCCACTGGATATTGGTGGAGAAGACCGCTGATCTCGGTGCGGTAAGCGGAAGCGCCGGGCGCGTCCTGATCCGGCACAAACGGTAGTTCAGAGTCCATATAAATCAGCGGACGGACGTGAATCGAGCCCAGGATCTCATGGAGAACGTAGCCGACGACGTCCAGTTGATGGGCGTTGGTTTCGACGGTCTCCACTCCCGGAGAAGTTTGGAGCGGATAGGCAGAATCGACGATGAGAATCCAGTTTCGATGGCCCAGCAGAGGCATGGTCGCAGCGACCCTAGCCTTCCAGTCCAGTTGAGAGGACTGGGCCGCAGAAAAAACTGAGGCTAGTAAAAGGTTCAGAACAATCAGTAGTTTGCGCATGACGCAGTGCAGCGATGATAGCGCCTTTAGCAGGCCTGTGATCCGATCGCTATGACATGTTCAGCGCCCCGCCCTCAACGGATCAAGCGAGAACCCATCTCCAGAGGCCGTAGGTACCCTGATCGGAATCCTTCATACAGACTTCCACGATCAACCTGCATCCAAGCCCATCAGCCGGAACCTGGCGCCCTCACCGCCGATCAGGTTTCCGAAGACCCAGGGGGAGTATGCGCCCGATTGCGAAGAGCTTTATTGCCGGTTGCGGTTGGTTGTTCGGCTTTCTAGTGCTGGCTTGCGGAGGGGGATCGACGATGGTCCCGGCACCCGACTTCTCCCTGGCGGCGACGCCGGCTACCGTTTCCATTAACGCTGGCGGGACAGCGCAAACCGTGAGCCTGACCGCGTCGGCCATCAATGGATTTAGCAGCGCCGTAACCGTCACCATTACCGGATTGCCGACTGGCGTGACCGCAACTCCTGCCACACTTTCGCTGACCCCTGGGACCGCCGGGACGGTCATGCTTACCGCCAGTGCCGCCGCTGCCGCGGGCAGCGCGACGATTACCTTTACAGGTACGTCGGGGGCATTGAGTCATGCGGCCACAGCTAGCCTGAGCGTCTTGGTTCCGCCACCGCCCGACTTCTCCGTCTCCATATCGCCAACAACGCTTGCGCTGAGCGGCGGCGGAGCCGGCGGCTCGGTCAGCGTCACGGCCAGCGCAATCAATTCATTTACCGGCACAGTTACGGTCGCAATCAGCGGCCTGCCAGCCGGAGTTACGGCCAATCCCACTATGCTTTCCCTGACCCCAGGCACCCCGGGGAAGGTCACGCTTACTGCCGGCGCGGCGGCTGCGGCCGGCACCTCGACGGTTACGTTTACCGGTACTTCAGGAACCTTGAGTCATACGGCGACGGTTGCTTTGAGCATTTCGGTTCCACCCGACTTTTCTCTCACCGTATCGCCAACATCGCTTGCGCTCACCAGCGGCGGGGCCGGTGTCGCTGTCAGCCTCACCGCCAGTGCGATCAACGCATTTGCCGGGACGGTTGCGGTCACGATCAGCGGCCTGCCAGCTGGAGTTACCGCCAGTCCGTCGACCCTTAGCCTGACCCCGGGCACCCCCGGGGCGGTTACCCTGACTGCCGGGGCGGCGGCGGCCGCCGGCAACTCTACGATTTCATTTACCGGCACCTCCGCCGGGTTGAGTCATACCGCCATGGTGACCCTGACGGTCGCCGCTCCGGCACCCGACTTTTCCCTCACCCTGTCGCCGACATCGCTTTCGCTCGCCGGAGGCGGAGCCGGCGGCTCGGCCAGCGTGACCGCGAACGCGATCAACGCATTTACCGGCATGGTTGCGGTCACAATCAGTGGCCTGCCGGCCGGAGTCACCGCCAATCCCACAACGCTCAGCCTGACCCCCGGCACCGCCCAAAGCACGACGCTCACTGCGGCGTCGACCGCCGTCGCGGCCACCGCGACCGTGACCTTTACCGGAACGTCAGGCAGCCTCAGTCATGCTGCCCAGCTGGCGCTTACCGTCCAGCCGGAACCGCTGACAAACGCACCCGACGTTACCACCTACCACGATGACAATGCCCGCGACGGCCTCAATGCGGCCGAGACCATCCTGACTTTGAGTAATGTGAATTCGACCCAGTTCGGCAAGATCGGCTTCGATACCGTCGATGGCCTGGTGGACGCTGAGCCGCTCTATGTCGCCAACCTAATGATCAACGGCGGCCTGCACAACGTTCTCTACGTTGAAACCGAACATGACAGCGTCTTCGCCTTCGACGCCGATTCGGGAACCCAGCTATGGAAGACCTCGGTGCTGGGAAGCGGAGAGACGACCAGCGATGACCACAACTGCGCGCAGATCACGCCTGAGATCGGGATCACCTCGACTCCGGTTATCGACCGCACGCAGGGAACCGACGGGACCTTGTTCACCGTAGCGATGAGCAAGGACGCGAACGGGAACTATCATCACCGCCTCCACGCGCTTGATTTAACAACGGGTGCAGAGATTAGCGGCAGTCCGACTGAGATTTCGGCCACCTATCCCGGTACTGGGGCCGACTCTCAAAACGGAAATGTGATCTTCGATCCGGCACAATATGCGGAGAGAGCAGCGCTGCTGCTGGTCAATGGAAACATCTACCTCACGTGGACATCCCATTGTGACACCCAACCCTACACCGGCTGGGTAATGGCCTATAGCGAGACGACTCTGCAGCAGACCCAGGTGTTGAACCTGACCCCCAATGGGAAAGCGGGCTCTATCTGGATGGCCGGCGATGGGCCGGCTGCCGACAGCAGCGGGAACATCTACCTTCTCGATGCAAACGGCACCTTCGATCTCGGATTCGATAGCAACGGCTTCCCGACCATGTTCGACTTTGGAAACGGCATCCTCAAATTGAGCTTGAACAGCAGTGGAACTCTCGTGGTCTCCGACTTTTTCGAGCCGTATGACACCGCCGTCCAGAGCAAGACTGACACCGACCTCGGCTCGGGCGGGGAATTGCTGCTCCCGGATATGACCGACGCTGCCGGAAACACCCACCAGCTGATCGTCGGCGCGGGCAAAGACGCAAACATCTACGTCGGCGACCGTAACAATCTTGGCAAGTTCAACTCGGTGACCTCCGACAACAGCAACCTGTATCAGGAAGTCTCGAAAGCCCTGCATGGAGGCGTATTCTCGACCCCCGCCTATTTCAATGGTGTGCTTTACTATGGCGCGGCCTTCGTCGATACCCTGAAGGCGTTTCCCTTCACCAATGCGAAACTGGCAACGGCCGCGACAAGCCAGTCGTCGGAGACCTATGCCTACCCGGGGACGACGCCCAGCATCTCCGCCAATGGCACCCAGAACGGCATTGTATGGGCGTTGCAATCGGCGCCAGGGGTGCCGGCGGTATTGCACGCCTATGACGCCACCAACCTAGGCAATGAACTCTACAACAGCAACCAGGCCGCCGGCCAACGCGACTCTGTCGGGAGTGGAAACAAGTTCGTTACCCCGATGATCGTGAATGGCAAGGTCTATGTCGGGACGCAGACCGGAGTAGCAGTCTTTGGATTGCTTTCGCAGTGAGAAGGCGGCTCAGCCAGGGAAACGACCCGTTTTCGAGTCGCTCCCCGGCCACTCCCGCTAGTACCGGTAGGTCTCCGGCTTGTACGGACCTTCGACTGCAACGCCCAGGTACTCCGCCTGCTTGGGGGAAAGCGTGGTCAGCTTCACACCGATTTTCTCCAGATGCAGCCGCGCCACTTCCTCATCCAGCTGCTTGGGCAGGGTGTAGACATCGATTGCATAGGTGTCCTTATTGGTCCAGAGATCGAGCTGCGCCAGTGTCTGGTTGGCGAAGCTATTGCTCATCACGAAGCTGGGGTGGCCGGTCGCGCAGCCGAGGTTCACCAGGCGTCCCTCCGCCAGCACGAAAATGCTGTGCGCGGGCTTTCCGCCCTCGGCGGAGAAATTGTACTGGTCCACCTGCGGCTTGATGTTGACCTTCTGCACACCCTTGGCCTGATTCAGCAGATCGATCTGGATCTCATTGTCGAAGTGACCGATGTTGCAGACGATCGCCTGGTCCTTCATCTTCTTCATGTGCTCGAAGGTGATGATGTCCACATTGCCGGTGCAGGTCACATAGATATCGCCGCGCCCGAGGGTATCTTCGATGGTGGTCACTTCAAAGCCTTCCATCGCTGCCTGCAACGCGTTAATCGGATCGATCTCAGTTACGATCACGCGCGCGCCCATGCCGCGGAGCGAATGTGCGCATCCCTTGCCGACATCGCCGTAGCCGCAGACCACCGCGACCTTGCCCGCCACCATCACATCGGTCGCGCGCTTGATGCCGTCGGCCAGCGATTCGCGGCAGCCGTAGAGGTTGTCGAACTTCGACTTGGTCACGGAGTCATTCACGTTGATCGCCGGAACCAGCAACTTGCCCTGCTCCTTCATCTTGTAGAGGCGGTGGACGCCGGTGGTAGTCTCTTCCGAGACGCCGCGCCATTCCTTCACCACCCGGTGCCAGCGCTGCGGGTCTTCGGCATGGACTTTCTTCAGCAGATCCTTGATCACCGTCTCTTCAAGGCTACCGGACGGTGAGTTCACCCAGTCGTCGCCGTTTTCCAGCTCATAGCCCTTGTGGATCAGCAGCGTCACGTCGCCGCCATCGTCGACCACCAGCTGCGGACCTCTGCCATTGTGATCGAGCGCCTGATTGGTGCACCACCAGTACTCTTCAAGCGATTCACCTTTCCAGGCGAATACAGGAACGCCGGCAGCGGCAATCGCGGCGGCGGCGTGGTCCTGGGTAGAGAAGATGTTGCAGCTCGCCCAGCGCACCTCCGCGCCAAGCTCGACCAGAGTTTCAATCAGCACGGCGGTCTGGATGGTCATGTGCAGCGAACCGGTAACGCGAACGCCAGCCAGCGGTTTTGCTGCGGCATATTTGCGACGAATGGACATCAGACCGGGCATCTCGTGCTCCGCGATCGAAATCTCTTTGCGTCCCCAGTCGGCAAGGGACAGGTCGGCCACTTTGTAAGCGGCGGCAGTAGCGTGTTCCCTGGTTGCGGTTGCCATTCAAATCCTCCTATCGTGAAATCGCGATATATCGATATAATACTGAGAGAAGCTTATGCGGTCAATCCTCAAATCGCTGCGTCTACTGGCCGACCCCAACCGGATCCGCATACTCTTGCTGCTCGCCGCCGAAGAATTGTCCGTCGCTGAGCTGCAAGAGATCCTCGGTCTCGGGCAAAGCACCATATCGACACAGCTGTCCCAATTGAAGAACGCCGGCCTCATCGAGGATCGCCGCGCCGGCAAGAACAACCTCTACCGACTGCAGGTGGTGGCGACGCAGAGCGTCATGCCGGTCATTCGCCAGGCCGCCGCCGAAATCCCCGAAGCCGCGCAGGACCAAGCTGCCCTCCAACTGACTCTGCGCAAGCGCCAGGACAAGAGCCGCACCTTCTTCGATGAGATGGCAGGCCGTTTCGGCAGGGAATATGTTCCCGGCCGCTCCTGGAAAGGGCTTTCCGAGGCACTGCTGAAGGTCATGCCACCCATGGTCATCGCCGATCTGGGCGCCGGCGAAGGGACTTTTTCACTGCTGCTCGCCCAGCGCGCAAAGCGCGTGATTGCGATCGATAATTCCGTGAAAATGGTCGAATATGGCACCGGCTTGGCGCAGAAACAAGGAGTAAAAGCACTCGAATATCGCCTTGGCGACCTCGAAGCTGTACCCATTGAGGACAACGCGGTCGACCTCGCTTTCTTCAGCCAATCACTCCACCATGCTCTGCACCCGGGCCGTGCGATCGCCGAGGCATGGCGCATCCTCAGGCCGGGAGGCCGCATCGCCGTTCTCGATCTGGTCAAACACCGCTTCGAAGAAGCCCGCGAACTTTACGCCGACGTCTGGCTCGGCTTCACGGAGGTGGAACTCGGGACGCTGCTGCAAATGGCCGGCTTCGCCAACGTGCAGACCGACTTGGTGCACAAGGAAACCGAAGCGCCCTATTTCCAGACGCTTTTGGCGGTTGGCGATAAGGCCCATCTGTCAGAATGAAACTCGTGGCGATGACAACCCCATCCACCCCCCTCCGATTGAAGAAGACCCAGGTTCGCCACATCACTCGTGCTCTCGCCGACCCGACGCGCTTTGAAATCTTTCAGCAAATTGCCTCTGGCCGATGCCTCGCCTGCAGCCAGATCCGAGACCGCTTTGCTGTCAGTGCACCCACCATCTCTCACCACCTCAAAGAGCTTGAGGCCGCCGGCTTGATCGAGTCGACGCGCGCCGGAAAATTCATGAACCTCACGCTCCGCCGCGACGTCTGGCAAGCCTACCTCGGAGAACTCGCCAAAATCTAATCCGCAAATCTCGGCTGAGTTCCGAATCTTCTCCTGGTTAGCTCACATCAATTAGACGTACATCGAAGTGTTAGCCGCTTCAGATGGCACGAAGGGAAACTGCCATGAGCAAACTGAAAGGGAAAGTCGCGGTCGTCACCGGCGCCTCCAAAGGTATCGGCGCATCGATCGCAGAACATCTTGCCGCTGAGGGCGCCAAGGTCGTGGTCAACTACTCCAGCAGCAAAACGGGGGCGGACAAGGTGGTCGCCAACATCAAGGCCAAAGGCGGCGAGGCAATCGCTGTCCAGGGCAATGTTGCCAAGGAGGCGGAGATCGAGAGGCTTTTCGCCGAGACCAAGAAGGCTTACGGCAAGCTCGACATTCTGGTGAACAACGCCGGCATCTACGAGTTTCTGCCGCTCGAAGCCGTAACCCCAGAGCACTTCCACAAGCAGTTCGATTTGAACGTCCTCGGCTTGCTGCTCACCACCAAGGAAGCGGTTAAGCTGATCGGCCCGGAAGGCGGATCCATCATCAACATCGGTTCTATCGTGGGCGCGATGCCCGTGGCCTCGGCGGCGGTGTATAGCTCGACCAAGGCGGCTGTCGATGCGATCACTATCTCGCTGTCGAAAGAGCTTGGCCCGCGGCGGATTCGGGTCAACTCGCTGAACCCAGGCATGGTCGAGACTGAAGGCCTGCATGCGGTCGGCTTCGCCGAGAGCGATTTCCGCAAATCGGTCGAAGCGACCACGCCGCTCGGCCGTATCGCGCAGCCTCAAGACATTGCCACCGCCGCCGTATTCTTCGCTTCGCCCGACGCGGGGTGGGTAACCGGACAGACGCTCATCCTCGCTGGCGGACAGCGCCAGTAAGCCTTAGCCAGTGGGGCTGCCCTATCGGCGGCCCCCTGCGTGGCAGCGTCTCGGTCTCGACTTCAGATCACCAGCATGGCTATCGCCGCCGCGCCCATCGCGGCAGCGCAGACCCATCCCAGGACGCGCATCAGCGGTGAATTAACCCGCTTGCCCATCACTCGCTTGTCGCTGGTAAGCAAGACCACCAGCACCACCAGCGGAGGCGCAAGCACGCCATTCAGCACCGCCGACCAGAACAGCATTTTTACTGCATTCAAGCCCGCGAAATCCAAGGTGAGGCCGATGAGCACTGCCACTGCGATGACCAGATAAAAGGGCCACGCCATCCAGGGTCTCGACTCGAGCGAGGCATGACGCCAGTTTGCTCCCTCCGCCACCGCGTAGGCGCACGAACCGGCCAGCACCGGAACCGCCAGCATTCCCGTCCCGATAATTCCCAATGTGAACAGCCAGTAGGCACCCGGCCCGGCCAGCGGCCGCAGCGCCTCCGCAGCCTCTTTTGCGGTGGTGATATCGGTCCGTCCATGCGCGTGCAAGGTCGCCGCGGTGGTGAGAATGATGAAGTACATCACCATATTGGAGAACAACATGCCAGTTACCACATCGGTCCGAGCCGCACGGAGTTCTTGGTCGCTCGAACCTCGCCGTTCGGCCACCGTGAGCTTGCCATGTGCGCGCTCCTCTTCGACTTCCTCCGACGCCTGCCAGAAAAATAAATACGGAGAGATTGTCGTGCCCAGGATTCCCACCAGCACCGACAGATAACTCCGCGTCCACTCAACATTGGGAAGGAACGTGTACCTGAGCACCGCCATCCAGTCGGGTCGGGCCAGAAATGCAGTGATCACATATGCGAAGAGCACCAGCGTCAACCACTTGAATATCCGTGCCATCGACTTGTAGGAGGTCCAGAAAAGGAGGGCGACAATCAGCAGCGCAAAGAAGGGAGGCCAGTAGTAAGAAGGAACACCCGTGACCATATGCATGGCATCGGCCATACCGCCTAAGTCGGCGCCGATGTTGAAGACATTGGCGATAATCAACAGCGCGCAGGCCGGCCACAAGACCCACGCGGGATAACGCGTGCGAATGACGCTAGCCAACCCTTGGCCGGTAACCATACCCAGGCGCGCGCACATCAACTGCACGGCAGCCATCAGCGGAAAGGAGAACAGCGCGGTCCAAAGACCGGTATAGCCGTAGGCCGCTCCGGCAACCGAATAAGTCGAAATTCCGGAGGGATCGTCGTCCGCCGCGCCGGTGATCAATCCCGGCCCAAGGTCTCTAAAGAACTGCTCGACAGGGGCGCGGCGCGCAACCGGAGCTTCCGCTGTTAGCTTCCCCATCGGTGTCTCCCATCTCCGGCCACATTCGCCAAACGGAGTTTTCTCATTTGCTCAGTTGCACGGATAGAATCTGTCCGTCGACCGTTTTGTCGGAGGTCGCGGAATATTGGATGCTCGCCTTCATTCCCTCGAGATCGGTGCAGGGGTGGATCTCGCCATCCGGCGTATAGTTGGCCGTCGAATAATCGATTTGGTAATAGTTGTTGCTGTAAAGCGAAACGTCATGGCCCGCGTCCTCAACGGTGAGTTCGATCATCGATGGTTCGGTGCACTGCACACCTCTGATAATGCCCTTGGTTACCAGCTTCGGTCCACGCGGTTGTTCGGTTGGATGCTTCGGAGCGGCCGCGGGAACAATTTCGGCGGCCGGCCCTTTGGCCTGAACCTGGTGGCGTTCCCGCTCCGCCTGATATTGCTCGAGTTCCTTGATTCGGTTGTCGAGCAACGCAACCTCCTCCGGGGTCTTGGCCAGCTTATCTGAACCCCGCAATACGCTGATCGCGTCTTTGTAGCGGTCCGATTCCTCCAGTATGCTGGCAGTATTCAGCCGATAGTGAAGGTTCGATGGATCCATCTGGACAGCTCTTGAGTTCAGAATGTGTGCCTCGTCGAGCTTTTCATGATGCATCCCATAGAACATCGCCAATGCATCGCAGGCGGGCGCAAATTTCGGATTCAGCTGGATCGCCGTGCGCAAACTCGCCTCGATGGCTTCCGGTTTCGCTGGAACGCTGCTGCCGTGCATCGAGATCGCCGCATAGTAGTAGTGGGCCAGATAGCTGTGTGAATCGAGCTCGACCGACTGTTCATACCACTTGCGCGCGGCCTCCAGGTTGCCGTCGCGGAATTCCACGTATCCCATCGTCTCGTGCGCCGCGGCGCTGTTCGGATCATCGCGCAGCACCGTCTCCAGCACCGCCCGGGCGTCCTTGCCGCGATCGTTATAGGCCAGGAAATCGGCTCGCACCGCGTTCGCCTCGGGCAGCGTGAGAACAGTTACCGGAAAGCTTGCTTCGTTCACGTTGACCGGAATCTGTGCGCGAAAATACTGGTAGTTGCCTCGCGCCACATAAGCATCCAGCGCCTTCTTGAGTTGACCGAGGTCTCCGAAAGCACGCTCACCGGCGGCGACCGGGTCGACATGCTTGCTTACCATGTCCACATAGTCGCCCAGACGATGGGTATGCGCCGCCTGATCGCTGAATTGCAACAGATGGATCAGCGCCCACGACTCGGCATAAAAGACGGAAGCCTTTTGCTCCTCGTGATAATAGGGAGACTTCGCATCTACGGCAAACAGGGTCTCCAGCGGCAACCACCGGTTCTGTCGCAGAAACAGTATGTCGTCTGAACTCGGCTGACCAAGATCGGCCTCTTTATCATGAATGTCGGTGTTCTGAAAGAACTCCGCCAGACCCTCGTTCACCCATAGCGGCAGCCAGGCAGCTGCATCGCCCATCAGCAAGTGGGTGTATTCGTGATAGACGATCGCATAAGGGTGTTCGCCTTGCGCGTCCAGTCGCAGCAGCACATAATTCTTCTCCGGCGCCCGTAGAAAAAGTCCCGCCAGCTCCACTTGCCCTTTCGCCAGGTACGCGTTCGGCTCCAATGCCTGAAAGCCTTTCTTGTCCTTCAACGCGAGGATGACGATCGGCGAACCCGGATCGATCCTGGCCTTGGGAAACGCGCTGTGAAAGACCTCCCGCATCCGCTCGAACTGGCCGGCGATATGCCGCGCCTGTTTCTCATTCGAATCGGTCACCACGGCACAATTGGGGCTTCGGACCTCGACCCAGCTCTCACCGTTTTCCCGCCCGAAAGCAGGCAAAGCGATTACCGCGGCCAATAGAAAGGCAAGCCGTTTCCATAGAAGGAGTCGACTCACTTTATTGGAACGAAAGCAGAGTTGCCATGAGGGGAGCGGGAACATGTCCTTGGGTTGCCCTCTTCTAAAACGAGCCCGGCTGGGCATAGTATCCGGAGTTGGTTCGCGCGGTCAGTCCCGGCTTCCCAATCCTGACTTCGAGCGACCGATATTCGTCCGGCTGCTCGGAAGGCGCGGCATCGAAGGTGATGGTGTAATACGACTTCCCATCTTCCAGACAGCTCAGAATCTCAGCCACAAGATCGTTGCTCCCGTTAATTACCCGTCCCCCGCTTTGAATTGCCAGCACCGGGAGCGCCAGGTTGCCCGAGTCCGCCCGTTTCCGGTTGGTCACCGGCTTCAAAAAATTTTGATAGTACACTCCGTGGGCTAAGCTCATCTCCGAGCTGAGCGTCTCGACACTGTAGAG
>Ga0302324_100015399_pt1 | contig 15332 bp, 11 predicted proteins | sample Palsa_T0_1_FD_201949 | JGI IMG/M metagenome (GOLD analysis project Ga0302324, IMG submission 201949) | Peat permafrost microbial communities from Stordalen Mire near Abisko, Sweden - Palsa_T0_1 | ecosystem: Environmental > Terrestrial > Soil > Palsa > Peat permafrost | place: Sweden: Abisko...
CAAGGCTCATGGAACACGCGCTCGTTGAGCGCGAGCGGCTGCAGCCCTTAAGGGATGCGGCACGCGCCACCGCAGTGAGTGAGTTCGATCTCAACGCCCTGCTGCTGCCGCGCTGGATGAGCGTCTTCGAGGATCTTATGGCGGGCAGGCGGCCGCCAAACGTATTTGACAGCAACGATGGCACGGACGGGGCACCGTGGGTGGCGCGCGCCCCGGCAGGCCCCGGGCGATCTAGGCCTGCTGCTGCGCCTCGATCCGGCGTACCGCCCGCGCAGCGTCGGAAAGTCCTGCGTTGAGCGCCTGCCGATAGAGCACGAGCGCGGTGGCACGATCATTCTCCACACCCCGCCCGCCTTCATAGAGCTCGGCCAACGACGCCATGGCGGCCGGATGGCCCGCGTCGGCGGCAAGCCGATACAGCTGTGCAACCTCGCGCCAGTCTTCATCCGTGCGAGCACGCTCGGCCTTGAGGCCTCCCAGAGCAAGCTGCGCGGAGCGATGACCTCCGCGTGCCGCTGCGCCGTAGTGTTCCTCGGCCTGCGCATCGTTCGCCGTCACGCCGTAGCCGTGGCGCAGACACACCCCGAGATTGTATTGCGCATCAAGGTTGCCGCGCGCCGCAGCGCGGCGAAACATATCGACGGCCGTCGCCTGATCGGTGGGGTTGGACGAATATTGCAGCAGCAGGCCGCCGAGCTGCACCATCGAGGGCACATGAGCCTGCAGGGCGGCCGCTTCGAACCAGCGGCGCGCGTCGGGCACTGACGCTTCGGTGCCGGTACCGCGCAGATAGAACTCACCGACCTGGTGCTGTGCGCTCGGCTCGCCGCGCGTGGCTGCCTTGAGCCACAGCTGAAATACCTGCGCGAGCTCTTCCTCCTTGCCGCCGCCTTTGAGGCGCATTGAGGTCAGGGCACCGATGGCGCCCGCGTGTCCCTGCAATGCCGCGCGCTCATACCATATGGCTGCGGCTTCATTGTCCTTGGGCACGCCCACGAGGCCTTGGACGAGAACATCGCCCATCCATGCCTGCGCGAATGCATTGCCACCCTGGGCGGCACGCGAGAGCCAGTACATCGCCTGGGCTTCATCCTTAGGAAGGTGCTTGCCCTCATAAAAGATGAGTCCGACGGAAGCCTGCACGTCGGGATGGCCCTGACCCGCGCAGGTCTTCAGCAGTTCGATGATGCGCGCAGGCGGCGGCGCGTCAGGATCCGGATGCTCGAGCTGCTGTGCCAGAAGCCGCGCGGCGGCCGCGCTGCCCAGCTCGGCAGCGCGCATCAGCCAGTCGAAGGCCTCCTGCGAGTCAGCGGGCAGGTGCTCGCCTTCGGAGTACTGCCGGTACAGCGCCCATGCCGCATCGACATTGCCCTCGGCAGCGGCCTGCTCAAGAAGCTGCGCCGCGCGCGCCGGATCGCGATAGACGCCAAGCCCGCGAAAATGCAAGAACGCGAGGTTGTAATGACCCATGCTCAGACCTTGCTTCGCGGCGAGCTCATACCAGCGTGCCGCGAGACCATAGTTCTGGCGCACGTGCTGGCCGCCGGCGTACAGAATGCCCATCTGCAAGCTCGCAGCCGCGCTGCCCTTGCGCGCGGCCTGTCGATACCAGCGTCGCGCCGCGCGCGGATCGCGTGGAACGCCGAGACCACCGAGTTTGAGCGTGCCGAGGTGGTAAAGCGCGTGGGCGTCGCCCCGCGCGGCGGCGCGATGAAACCAGTCGGCTGCGGCCTGAAAATCCTGCGGCAGTCCCACGCCCTCGGCGTAAAGTGCGCCAAGGCGACCATAGGCGGCGGTGATGTTCTGATCGGCGGCCCTGGCAATCCAGCGCGCCGCCTCCTCCGCGTCCTTCTGCACGCCCTCTCCTGCGAGGTAGAACTGTCCGAGGAGAAGCTGCGCCTCGCCATCACCCAGTTCCGCGGCCTGCCGGCACATGAGCGCCGCGGTGTGCAGATCCGCATCCGGGCCTGATCGAAAAAGTTGTACCAGTGAGAGCCAGGCCTTGACGTAGCCGCGCGTGGCCGCGCGGCGCAGCCAGGTCTCAGCTTCGGAATTGCTCTGCTCAATCCCGACTCCACGCCGGCACAGCTCACCGAGGTGGAACATCGCGGCCGGCTGGCCGGCTTGGGCGGACTCCTCCAGCAGCAGCGCCGCGCGCTCTTCATCGTGCGGCACGTTCTCGCCGTAGAGCAGCAGCATTGCAAGACACAGCTGCCCGGTGGAGTTGTTGGTTGCAACACTGCGTTCGAACCACTCTACCGCGCGCGCATGATCGTGCGGTTCGCCGTAGCTACCGGAGAAGAGCATCCCGAGGCCGAGCTCCCCGGCCGGATTGCCCAAACGAGCAGCTTCGGAGAACCAGCGTTCGGCCTCGGTGAGATCACGCGCCAGGCCCAGTCCGCTGGCATATTGATAGCCGATTCGGGCCTGCGCGCCCTCGTGCCCGGCGTTTGCCGCACGCAGATTCCAGTCGGCTGCCTGCTCAAGATCCTGCGGGACCGCAAGCCCCTCGGGGTAGAGGCGCTTCAACAGTGAGCTTTGACTTCCGCCCTGAAGACGTGTTTGCGCTGCGGGATTTGCTGTTTCAGGCGCGGTCATTCCAGTGAGATAGATCTCCCCCAGACGCGCCATGGCAGGCACCGAATCACCCTCGGCCGCGCGGCGGAACCAGCGCGCTGCCTCCACAAAGCTCTGCAGAACTCCTTCGCCGCGCTCATACATCTCGCCCAAGCGCAGCTGTGCCGTCGCCGAACCCTCTTCCGCCAGGGTACGAAACATGGCCGCGGCATCGGACTTGCGGCCGGCCTCCAAAGCCCGGGTCGCGCGCTCAAGCGTCGGGGCGCGTCTCAGCAAAGCTGCTTTGGAGAGGAATGATCGAATACTCACGCGAAATAGAGTCCTTGGAGCGTGTGCAACGATTGTACTCTGCGCACGCAATATGCCAGCGCCAATCCCCTCACACTACAGCTTATGTCCAGTGAACCTCGTGTGCCAAAGGGGTGCTATCACGGGCTGCCATGCGCCAACGTACAACATCAATGAGACTGATTGAGAGGCGCTCCTAGACACTCATGGGCATAGCTTGGTGGCACACCACGGGGGGTTGGGTCGCGCGCCGAGCCCACGGCCGGCGTCGCAGTGCGCCGTGCCGTGATGAACGTGAGGTTCGTCATGCTGTGGCCGCTGATTCGCCCGTGATCGCGTCGATCTTTGACGCCGATCTCTGTTATCGGCGCCGGATTTTCGATAATGGCGCAGGAGCTCTGCAACTGGACAAAACTGGAATGGCTGCAAGAAACAACAACGCCGGCAATTCACTCGCTGAAATGCGCAAGCGCATCGAACTCAACGAATTGCGCGCCCGGGAACTTGAAAGCCAGGCGCGTGTCATGGAGGCGCGCATACATTTCCTGGACGTGCAAAAGAAGTTCCGCGAGCGCCTTCCCGCGGCCAAGCCGCCCACTCCGAAATAGGACGCCCGATGCGCAGCGCGCGCAGATTGCGCGCCCTCCTCCCCTCAGTTATTCCGTCGCTAGCGCAGATGCGCGCTGTCAGGGGAGTACACGGATCTTCTGCATCATTCCCGCATCTTCGTGGTCGAGCACGTGGCAGTGGAATACGAACGTGCCGACAATTTCCGGATCGCGAAAATCAAGACGCATCACGACGGTCGGATAAGGTCCGGTACCGTTCCACGCCGGCACCACCACCGTGTCGCGCAGTTGTGGATCAGGCTCGGGGACGCCGTTCGATGCCAAGAAGAGAAAGTGCACCTGGTGAATGTGGAACGCGTGCGTCTCGCCGGTGCGATTTTCCACCGTCCAGTCCTCCACCGCACCAAGGTGCGTCGTAATCACCGGCGGATCTGACATGGAGAAGAGCTTCGGCACCTGCCCATCAAGAGTGATGAAGAACTCCGTCGGGCCGTTCGTGCCGTTAGTAGCCTCAGAGAAATACATACGGCGGCTCGCGGTGGGGCGAATCCCCAGGAGGCCGGCAAAGCGCTGCGGCGGGGCGGCCCCCGGCTTCTTCGGCGCCGCAGGCAACGCAGGTGGCTCCTTCGCAGAAGTGGTGGCCTGAATCGATGCGAGCTCGAACGGCGGATTGGGGTTGCCGATCGGGCCGGTGTCAAACCCCGTGTGCTGGAAGCTGGCAGCCTGGCCTGCGGGCGGCCCAGTGACGATGAATTCCGCCCGTCCGGCAGGGGGCAGGATGATGGAGGTTGTGCTGTAGGGGTGCGTCACCGGGATGCCATCGAGCGCAATGATCTCAACCGACTGCGCGGTTTGCCCGAAGAACACCCCCAGCGTCAAAAACCCCTGCGAGGTTGCATTCGCCACGCGCCAGAACTCCTTCGCCCCGGGCTGTATCTGAATAATGGGCGCCGGAAACGGCGGCACAACCGGCTGGAAGTTGACGGTGAGCTCATAGGGGCCTGCGATCCAGGAGTTCGGATTGGTGAACTGCTGGCGGATGATGAGGATGCGCTCCGGCAAGCCTCCGACTTGAGAGTTGACTTTTTCCATGCCGCCGACGATCAGTGCGCCGGCCGCGCCGCCATTCACCTGCAAGGTTGCCTGCCCGTGCAGATGCGGGTGATACCAGTACATCCCCGGCGCATCGTTTAACGGCACGTTGAATTTGTACTGAAACGGCGGGTCGGTATTTTCAATATCGGTATCAATGATCTCGTCCTGATGGCACACGGGTGGGATATTGAGACCGTGGAAATGGATGTTGGTCGACGTCGCACTCATGGTGCCGCCGGTGCAGGGATTATCCGACTGCGCTCGCCCCGGCATCCCGGCCATGCCGGACATGGTAGTGGCTGCGCCGGCCTGGCTCGGCGGCGGCGGCGGCGTATAGCTCAGACGATTGGTCAGGGTGAGCGCGAGCTCATCGCCGGGATTCAAGTGCAGCGTGGGCGCTTCGGCGGCGCCCGAAGGTGCCTGGTAGACGTAGCACTCCTCGAGGAAACCCCCAAGCTCGCTGTTCATCGTGAACGCGGCGTTCAACACCCCCTTGGTGCTGTAAAGGTCCAACGGGTTATTGACGACGGTGCCGGGGCCCGGCCGCAGAGGGCAGGCGTTACTTTGTGCAAGCGCGGCGGGTACGCCGGCAGCGCATAGCAGCATCGCAACGATAACTTTGCAGGCTTTGTTCATGCTTTGGTGTGGCGAGAGCTGCCAGCCTTTAGTTACCCTGATAAATCCCGATCGAGAGCATCGACGATGCGTCGGTGTTATCCACGACGGGCGAGGTGGCAAGCTCCGTCAGGGTGCACTGCCTGCCAGTGGCGGTGAACTGTACGACGCCAATGGAAGAGAAGCCGTTGCCCCCGAACTCCGGCACGTAGATGTAACCGCTGTCGGAGGCTGACAGTTGCAGCGCAGCGCCGCCGGCATACGACCAGCTGTCGTAGAAACCATTAAGAGGCGGCGTGGCGCACCCCGGGGATACGCGCCCGGTGACCTTATCGAAGAACGCCGCGGTGATCTCGCCGCCGGAGCTGCTCGTGACGAATATGACCGAGTTGTCCGGGCTCAGCTGTACGTTGCTGGAGTTCCACCCTTGGCCCACGTTGTAGGCAATCGTGGGCTTTAACTTCCCGGAGGAAATATCCGACACTTCGATCGTGGCAATGGTCGAAGCATCACCGAAGATGGCGTAGTGGCCGTCGGCGCTGATCACAACGCCGTTGGGGCGGTGGTCACTGGATGAGCCGCTTGAATTTTCCGCGTCATTGTTTGCAACCGGCGTGCCAGCGGCAATGTTGAAGGACGCGACGGAGCCATCGCCGTACGTCACCACCATGGTCGAGCCGTGAATGGCCATGCCACCCACGGTTCCGCCGCTCAGTCCCACGGTGAAAAGATCACTGACGAAGCTCAAAGTACAGCCGGACTGAATCTCAAAAGTGGCAATCGTGGTCGAGTACGAAAAGCCGGCGTAGAGATAGTTGGCATTGGCCACCAGACCAATACCATTGCTGCCGCCCGAATCGCTCGCGGTAGCCAAATAATTGCCGATCACCGCGCGGCTTGTGGCGCTGATGCTGGCAATATCGTTCGTGGCGGCGTCAGATACAAACACACACACGTCCGCGCCCTGCGGCACGATCGCAATGCGCGAATACGAAAAGGATCCGCCTGCAATGCCATCGCCACCCGTGTACACGACGCTCCTGTTGGTGAGCGTGCCCTGGGGCCCGAGCGAGTAGAAGGTGGCGGAGCTGCCCGGATAGCGCTGCGCGGGATGCGGAATCGGCACATCGTTATTGGTGACGATGAAGCTGCCGACGCTCGCACCCGATGCAATCGTGGCGGCAACCCCCATCAGCAGAAACGCTGCGATTCTTCTTATCATCTGCGTTTAATTGTAATCACTCGGCGGGGCGAGTGTAAGAAGACTGCGTGTGACATAAAGCAGGCGGCGCCGCAAACAGGGCTTTAACTTGGCAGCAACCAGCGCGCCTTGTCTCGAAGGAGTGAAAGACACGCCCTCGCACAGCTCCCAGTAAAAGTTCGGGCGCGTGCCGCGAGGGCACGCGCCCGAGGTCTTCTGGCCGCTTCCTAAAGAGCGGATAAATCTGCCGCTACTGAACCACGGTCCATGAGGTTGCTTCGCTCCCGGCGCTCTTCTTCGAAGTCACCGTGCCGCTCGTATTCATGAACCAGATGTCCACAACTCCTGAGGTGTCATGGAAGAGGATGTCGGAGACACCATTGGCATCGAAGTCGCCGGTGCCGACGACCGCCCAGGTGCTGGGCGGCACCGTGCCGATGCTCGACTTCTTCGTAACGGTGCCGACGTGGTTCATGAACCACACGTCCAGAGTTCCCGTGTTTTCCTGCCACAGGATGTCCGTGATGCCATCGCCGTTGAAGTCGCCCGTGCCGGCAACCGTCCATGCGCTGCTGGCATTGCCAATGGTGGTCTTCGTCGTGACCGTGCCACCGGTGTTCATGTACCACACCTGAGCCGCGCCGGTCGCGGCGTTACGCGCCAGAATGTCAGCGACGTGGTCGCCGTTGAAGTCACCCGCGCCTGCGATCGTCCAGCCCGCAGGCAGCGTTCCGATGGCCGCCTTCTTCGCAACCTCGCCACTCGTATTCATGAACCAGACATCGAGCGTACCCGTGCTCCAGTTGAGCCAGAGGATGTCAGCGACGCCGTCGCCGTTGAAATCACCTGTGCCGACAATCGTCCACGCGTTTGTGGAACTGCCGATGTTGAGCTTTGACGTGACCGCACCGCTGGTATTCAGCAGCCACACCTGCGCGGCACCCGTCTGGGCGTTACGCAGCAACAGGTCCGTGACCCCATCGGCGTTGAAATCGCCGGTGCCGACGATCTGCCAGGCGTTGGAGATGTTGCCCAGATGCACTTGCGAGGACACCGCATTGCCGTTCATCAGCCACAGCAAAATGCCGCCGTTCTGGTTGTGCCACACGATGTCGGAGCCGCCGTTGCCATTGAAGTTCGGTGCCTTGGCGTACACGCTGCGCTGCCCCACGATGCCAACCGGATCAGAAGGGATACCGTTGGCGATCACGCGGATGGAGTTGTCGGCACCGGGCTCGATATTCAGAGGCACGGTGAAGTTCGTCGATGCGGAAGAGCTCGGCGCAATCGACATCGAGCTGTGACCGAACGTGCGTGCGTAGAAGACGTGACCGCTGGTGTTATTGGTAATCTGCACGATCGGATAGTTGCTGGCGGTCTGCACATCATCGCCGTAGTAGCCGCCCTGGGAGAGACCGGCGATCTGGTTACCCTGCAGCGTATACGTCCCGCCCGCGTAGATCGCCGCCGGCGCCTCCGAGATGCTCGGGGCCCAGCTGGGATTTGCAGTTCCCGTTGGCGTATAGATTTCGGGTTCGTTGCTCAAATCAGTCATCAGAATCTGGCCCGATGGCAGCACCAGGAAGTTGTAATAGAAGGAGCTTGAGGTGTTTGCATTATTGATCGGGTCGGACACCTGAGTGATGCTGTTGGCCGGGCTCGAGGTTGCACTGGAGAATTCAAAGAAGTGAGTCCCCGGCTGGGCATAGCCGCTGCTCGCGGCGAAGAGGATATTGCCATCCGGCAATACCGCAGCCGGTGCATCCGCCAAGGTGCAGTTAGTCGTCGGAAAATTGGTACTTGCCGTGCAGACGGACGGCACTTTGGGCCCCGCCGTCCAGGTGGCGTTGCTCGAATCGTAGATCGCCGTCGGGTCGGCCGCCGCTGCGGATCCTTCCGCGGTGACGAGGCTTGCGCAGCCTGAGTTGCCGCCGAAGCCCACCAGAGTTCCATCGGGCCGCAGCGCGGCAGGTCCAATCTCGAAGTTGCCGCACTGATAGGGATCCACGAGCGATACCGGCAGGGGGGCGGCGCTGCTCCAGCTGCCATTACCCGGGCTGTACTGCTCGGCGTTGGTGGGATTGGCGTTCTCACCGGAGTCAGTCCAAATGTCTATCGTGAGCACGTTGCCGTTGGGCAATAACTCGTAGCCCTGCTCGTCCTGATAATCCAGTCCGGCGTTGGGTGCTCCGGTGGCTGTCCATCCGAGTGTCGTTGCGTTGAACAGTGCATCGTCATCGGGGTCATCGCAGCAGGAGCCGAGCATCCAAGTGCCGTTCGCGAGCACGACGCTCTGCGCATCGCCAATTTTGGCGGGGGAGGCGAAGCTGGAGGGTTGTGACACCGCTGTCCAGATATTGGCCAGCGGGTCGTAGATGGCCCCTAGGTTCGTGAAAGCCTCGGTGTTGCTGCCGTTATATTCACCGCCCATGATGACCACACGGCCGTCCGGAAGCACCGCGGAGGCGTGATAGAGCGGTTCGTACTGCGTGGTGCCAATAACTGGCAGTGAAGCGAGCTGTGTCCAGGTGCCGCTCGCATAGTCGCCGTTGATGTCCGGGGTCAGCTTCCACCAGTCCGGGGCATTGCAATCGTGCGCCATGACGGTCCCGTCCGTCAGCAGCAGCGGATTGCACAGTCCGCCAGCCGGAGCGGCGGTCACAACTTCCCAAGTGCCTCCGGTGGTGGGAACGAAGCGCGGACTGGTGAGTTGCGAGTTGTCGCCCGTCATGCGCGGCAACTGCGCCAAAAAGGCGTTCCAGGTTTCGGTACTGGTATGCAGGGCCTTTGACTTTGCGACAGAAAGCGGCGGCAGAGCCGGCGCGCGAGGCTGCACGGCTTGCGCGTAGCTCTCGGAGGTTGCGAAAAGCATCGCAATCATGGCCAAGCCAAGCGCGATGATTCCTCTATTTTTAAATGACGCAGCATGCATAAACGTGACCCCCACAGATCCGGGATCTGTGATTTGATTTGATTAAGAGAGTTGATCCAATGAGACGGCAAGCTCCCCTTGCTTGCCTCTCACGCGCCGGACGACGTTGGGCCGAGTCCGGAAAATTTTTCGCTGGCTGCCACCATAACGTGAAAGCACATGTGAATCAAACAGAGATCTCCGCCCTATCGTAGCGGCTGGGTGCCGCCGATTCGGAGTCCGGTTGCGCTGGGTCAATTCGCGGCGCGCCTATCGGAAGGCGAGGCTGCGCTGATGATTTCGGCAAACCTTGACCGACAACTTGCTGCGGCGCGACTCTGCGGCCAATATAAGAAGTTCGCATACGTCAGAGCCTGGAAATTAGCGGGGACGTTGATACCGCGCAACAAGAAAGCCGAGTAAATTATTGATATGCCGGCTTAGCACAGTGGTAGTGCAACGGTTTTGTAAACCGTAGGTCGTAGGTTCGAGTCCTACAGCCGGCATTTTAAAGTAAAACCAACAGGTTATAGCTGTAACGTAGCAGTGATAATACGGGCATTTAGCCCCAATACTGCAAAATTTACTGCACTTTGGGTCTGTAGGGGCTACATTGCCTGCCGCACAGCGTCAGTTATGTACGCCGCTGTGCACAGCTCAGTAGCTTGCAAGCGCACCGGGCATCTGGGCTGCTCTCATAGCAAAGGTGCGGCCGGGAGCGCCACATGGCAACCATTCAAAAATTGCGATCAAAGAAAACGGGCGCGGTTTCATTCGTGGCCCAGGTTCGCGTACGGCCCTTCGATGCCTACCAACGCACGTTTCGCGTTGTGACTGATATCAAGACTGCGCGCAAAGCTGCGAGTGCGTGGGCGGAGGCAGAAGAGAGGCACCTACACGCACAAAAGGAAAAGAGTCAGAACACCGTGCGCGCTGACATTGTGCGCCTGACGGTAGGGCGGCTAATCAACAGTTATCTGGACGATGCCGAAGTCAAAAAACTTAAGACCTACAAGGACATCGATCGGTTATTGACTTGGTGGCTTAAGGATCACGTTTCGGTGCGCGTATTAGACTTCAATGTTCCGACGATTCGCGAAGCCCGGCAAAAGCTTGAGCAAGAGAAATCAACTCCAGCGACCGTCAACCGTTACGTAAGTCAGATGCGGGCGTGCTGGCACTGGGGCCAGAATACCGGGCACATCCCCCAGGACCTCGCATGGCCGCGCAAGCTGATGATGACCGAGCCCGCCGGGCGACGGCGGTTTCTCGATGACACGGAGCTAGCGACTTTGCTTAAGGAGGCAGCGCCAAACAAGGTGATGCACGCCGCAATATTGCTGAGCGTGGGCACTGGTATTCGGCAAGGCGAGCTACTGCGCTTGCGTTGGCGGGATGTTGACTTTGATGGCGGCAAGATAACGATGCTCGTTACAAAAAACGATACGCCGCGCACTGTGCACGTACCGGCGACCGCAGTGACCGCGCTACGAGCGTTGCGCAAGGCTAAAGTTGCACCCACTGCCAACGTCTTCCTGGTCAGAAAAGGCATTCCACTCAAGGTGTCGACGCTTGAGGCACGGTGGCGCAAGATCCGCGACGCGGCGGGGCTAGCTGACTTCCGCTGGCATGACCTGCGGCATTCATGCGCATCGTTTCTTGCCCGACGCGGTGCCAGCTTGTTAGAGATCGGCAGCGTGCTAGGTCATAAGAGCCCAACGATGACGATGCGCTACGCGCACCTGACGCAAGGCCAGCCGGTCAAGGGTCACACCGAGCTTGATGCATTGCTGAGGGGCACACCGCAATGACCAAGAAGCGCACGCCAACCGTCAGCCTGCCGTTGGTAGTCAACCCAAATGCCAAGCAGCGAGCCGCACTTAAAAAGGCCTACGCTAATATACGAAAGGAGTTTGCAAGGCCGGAGAAGCGCGCGCTCATCCGCGAGCTGGCAGGTTGCTTCGCCCGAGCGGCCGTGAAGAGGGTGATTCAGGAGGAGAAAAAGAAGCCGAGCCTTCGGCTGAAGGCGAAGGCGGGCAGCAGAAGTCCGCCGATTTACTTCATACCCGCCAGCGCCATCGAAGTGCGCAGCAAGAGGCGCGCAAAGAAATGAAAGCTGAGAGCGCGCTTGCTGAGCTAATAAAGATTTTCGCGGACGCGGCGCTTCGAGAAGTCGAATCCAAGCTCGAAAGTGGGGAAAAAAAGGCCGGCGAGCCGCAAAAGCCAAATCGAACCAAGTAGCCATGAAAGATCGATTAGCCAACATTGCGCACCACGAGGCGGCACATGCAGTTGCCGCGTATCACTTGCACATAAAGATCAAGCACGTGTCGATCGTTCCGACGGCCGACTGGCTCGGCATAGTCAGAACATCGGCGGCCCGTCTGGCATCGCGGCTTGGCGAATTTGATGATAGCGTGCGCGGCATTGATCGCGCCGAACGGCACATCGTTGTCTTCTATGCCGGTGCTATCGCGAGCCGTAAGTATTCGCCAGGGTCGCACTGGCGTGCCACCGGCAGCAGCGACTTTGATGTAGCCGCAATGCTGTTCGGTCATATTTGTGGGGCTGATGCCAAGTATCAGCTTCTATATTCGAAACTGCTTTGGCGGCGCGCCGAGTTAGTGGTAGACCTACACTGGAGAGAGGTGCAGTATTTGGCTGCGGCGCTCTTGAATCATAAGAGCTTGGATGCTGATCAGGTTCGCGATGAAATTGGCCTCAGTCATGGGCTGAAGCCATTCCGGTTGAGTAGCACGTCACAAAAATGAGTCGCATGCCGGTGCGCGCGCGACGGGTGCACACGCCTATAGCTACAAGGGCTTAGGCTACATTGTGGTGTGCTTTCACGGTGCCCGCTTGCACGCATGCCGCGTCAATAATGTTATGCTATTAAGCGTAGTCACCCAACGGTGATTGCCGGCAGATGACCCCCTGCGCGCACGTGAAAGGTTGGTCCCCACAGCACGTAAACTTGTGGTGACTAGGTACCGGGTCCGGTACTAACGGCAAGTTACAGCATCTATTGATGACACTCCGCCGCTCAAGTTCCAAGAACGCTTGGAGCTAGCGGTGTCTATTTGCATTTTTGACCCGTCAGCTCCTCGCGGTTGCGAAGGAGTTTGGCGTGGTAAAGGGTCATCAAACAAAAGACGATGCCAAAGTATTTGGCCTATCAGGTGCAGCTAATTTCTTAGGCTGCGACGGGCGCACGGTCACGCGGCATGCGAATGCGCGGCGCTTGCCGTGCACCCGTGACTCGAGCGGAAAGCGACTATTCAAACGGTCCGACCTCGAGAAGTTTAAGCGCTCTCATCGCATCGGCAATCAGTGTCGGGCGGTGCGGTGATGGTCAGGCCAACCAATCCGGTGCCGCCGCATAGCTGGGCAATCGAAGACTGGCCGGCAGATGTGTTCCCCGGCAATTCGACTAAGGGCAGACGCCTATGCCGAACCTACACCGATGAGCTAGTAGTGGAAGGCGCGCTGACGCGCATCGGCCGCAGGCTCGTGGTAATGGGCGGCGCTTATACGCGTTGGCTCTTGAGTCGTGCGTCGCATGTCAAAGACTTCGACGTGCCGGCGAACAGAGTAGAGCACGCGGCGAAACGTGCCGGTCGGCATCGCGCTCCCAAGGACATGCAATGAGTTTCGCAAAGAAACCGTCTGCCATATCAGGGACGAATCCACTTCTTGAGCGTGCACTGCGGTACGCGCGCAAGGGCTGGCGCGTGATACCGATTCGACCGGGGGGCAAGATCCCGATCTTGAAGAATTGGCCTGCGAAGGCGAGTACTGATGCAGACACTATAAGAGAGTGGTGGCGGCGAACGCCGCGCGCCAACGTAGGCGTGGTCTGCGGTCCCGGCAGCGGCTTCTTTGTGCTTGATATCGACGTTAAGAAGGGACAGAGCGGTCTGGCTACGTTGAGAGCGCTCGAACGCCAACACGGCAGACTGCCTGAAACGCGTAAGCACGGTACGCCAAGCGGCGGATTGCATCTTCTGTTCAAGTGCGACGCCAGGACCGCGAAGATCGAGAACAGAGTGAGTATCGGCCCCGGCCTCGATGTGCGGGCTGATGATTGCGGCCAAGTTGTGATGCCGCCCAGCACCACCGAAGCCGGCGACGGCTGCGTCAAGGGCCGTTACAAGCTCCTGACGAATCTGCCTATCGCCGCAGCGCCGCAATGGCTAATTGACGCCATCATGGGCGGCTCCTCAAGTGAGCACGAGCCATTCGAACTACCGGGGCGCATCAACGACGGGGAGCGTGACGACACTCTATTTCGGTATGCGTGCCAGCTCCGACATCAGGGGCGGCATCATGACCAGATTCTGGCGGCGCTTCGCCTAGCGAACAAGCGATGCCGCCCACCACTGACAGATAAAGAATTGGTGGCTAAAGCTAGAAGCGCCGGACGGTACACACCGAGCTCAGGTCAAAACACTTCTTCGGATGAGCCAGACCAGATTGACCCTGAGAAGCATCGGCGCTCCCTCGCGGAAATCATGAGGGATAAGAAACTGAAGGTCCGCTGGATAGTCCGCGACTTGCTAGCGCAAGGGGCGCTCCCCGTGTTCTGCGGCTCTCCAAAAACTGGCAAGACCACCCTTATGGTGCATTTAGTGATGCAGATAAAAGGGCAAGTGCCAACGCTCGGCGAGTACGAAGCCGCCGACGGCGCCGAGCAATATCCAATTGGCTATTTCAATGAGATGGGCGAAATCAATTTCCGCAAGGCGGTGAAAGCAGTCAAGCCCGACATCACCGCTGCCGAAGTCGATGACCTTCTCGAAACCGTGAGTGTCTACGGCCAGTGGCCCACGCTTAACGAATGGGGCCTGCAGCAACTTGAAGCCTCAATCACGAAGCACAGCTTCCGACTGTTCGTAATCGACACCATTGCGCGCATCCGCCCGGCGTTTAAGGGACTCAGTGCCTCGGAAGCAGACGCCAAAATCATGAGTCAAATTGCTGCAATTGCTCGACGGACCAACTGCTGCATCGTCGTTATGACGCAGGGAAATAAACGCGGTGGCGAAGTCGAGAACATAACGGACCGTCTTGCACACACCAATCAATTCGCCGCCGCTGCTGACGACATCATAACTCTATACCGCAAGAAAAATGATGAGACGCGCCGGCGCTACCTGCAGTGCGTTGGCCGCAATGTTCAGGAGTCCGACGAGATGGTCGTCGTACTCAACCATGAGGGACTAAAGATCGAGGGCAGAACCTACGACATTCTGATGAGCGAAACACAGCGTCGAATCATAGATTGTTTGAAGCTCGCCAGCCCGGACGCTTTGACTCCTAGCGCTATTGCGGAGGTCCTCAACGAGGATGCTGCCCGCAACGGTGGCAACGTCAAGGTCAGTCGCGAAAACATTAGAAACATCGTGAGGCGAATGATCATCGCCCAGACCGTCGTTCATGTAGGTAAGCGCGGTCAAGTCACAACGCCATCAATCGCCGCGAAACACTGGTTGGACGAGACAGCGACAAATTCATCTGCGAAGGCACGCCCTAAGGCACTTGCGAAGGCACTGCCAAAGGCACTCACCAAAGGCACTTTGGAAGGCACTGCTAAAGGCCACCGGGGGGTAGTGGGGTGAATACCATCCGTGAAAGGTACGTGCAGCGCGCATACCGGCCTAGCAATAGCGTTACTTGCGATGCGCTGGCGAGCCTCAGCCAGTGCCTTAGCAAGTGCCTTTGCGTACCTTTGTATATACCCCCGACTAAGTATGTATGGTTCTGCCAGTCGGATAACGGTTGTATCCGCACTAGCACTGCCACTACACGCCTAGCTGACGCGCGGCGTTCACCGATCATTGTCGAGCAATCGCCATGATGCCGCAGGCTATCGTGATCGACCGGCCTACCGCTTCACGCACCATCAAAGATCTAGATGAGTGTTTCACCGAATTAGGTGGCGCTTGGCTTGAGATGTTCGAACTGTGGCGGCGATTGGAGTGCAGCCCGTATCTGATTTTGTTAGCTCACACGACCGAGCGTTTACGGCAGCGCGCGCCGCTCACCTATTTCGTGATCGATGACAAAGCACTTGCCG
>Ga0302324_100015400_pt1 | contig 15328 bp, 17 predicted proteins | sample Palsa_T0_1_FD_201949 | JGI IMG/M metagenome (GOLD analysis project Ga0302324, IMG submission 201949) | Peat permafrost microbial communities from Stordalen Mire near Abisko, Sweden - Palsa_T0_1 | ecosystem: Environmental > Terrestrial > Soil > Palsa > Peat permafrost | place: Sweden: Abisko...
GCGCCCGTCAGGTAACGGCGCCACGCATCCAGGTCATGGTAGGCGCCGTAGCGGCCGCCATTCCAGCCCTCTTCATTGGCCCCGCGCGGGTTGGAGCTGAACAGCACGCCGCCGGGCTTGAGCGTCGCGCGCAGTTGCGCCAGCACACGCGGCAGCTCGCGGCTCGGGACGTGGAACAGCGCTGCGTTGGCGTAGACGCCGTCGAAATGCGCACCGGGAAGCGCGAGCTGGAGAAAATCCTGCTGCCACACCTCGCAGCCGCTACCGGTGCGCGCCATGGCCACGAACTCGGTAGCGCCCTCCAGGCCGACGGCGCTGTGGCCGAGCCGGGAAAATGCTCGTAAATCGCGGCCCGGACCGCAGCCGAAATCCAGAATCCGAAACGGCGGCTCGGCTTGGATATGGCGCAGCAGCGCGCCGATGTTCTGGCTGACATCGTGCTCGCGCGTGCCCTCAAGGAAATCCCGGGCACGCTGGTTGTAGTGCTGCAGGGTGAGATCGACAATCTGTGCGGAATCGGGCGGCTGGCGATCCATCGGTGATTGCCTCGGAACACGGCCCCGTGCATTCTAGCCGCTTAAGCAGACAGGCGGCAGCGTGAATAGGCAGCCCGTGAATACCGGATCGGACCAGCTCGCGCGACGAGCTCTGTTTGGCTTTATCCTCACGTTCATCGCCTCGCGCACCGTGGTGTTGCTGATCATGTCGCGGCGTGTGCCGAATATGTACTTCTTTCTGAGCGGCACTCATGTCCACCACCTGAACTACGGCATCTTTCTGCTCGCCGGCGTCGGCGCATATCTGCTGTTCTGGATGCCGGTCGGGCAAGCCGCCCGCATTGCCGCGCTCATCTATGGCGTCGCGATGGCCCTCACCTTCGACGAGTTTGGCATGTGGCTGCACCTGGGGGGCAGCTACTGGCAACGCGCCAGTGTTGACGCCATCATCGTCGTTGCCGCCGTGCTGGCGCTGATTGCATTTGCGCGCTCGATCCGAACCTTCGAGTCGCGTCACGTGCTGGCCTCGATCGCGATCCTGATCGCGCTCACGGTATTTGGCGTTGTGCTCTACGACACCTCGGTGCACATCGGCCGGCTGGAGGGGCCGCGGTTGCGCGAACTCGAGCTGCAGTCGTCCCCATAAGAGCACTGCTTCCGGTACTATCATCGCCGCGACTGCCGTGGGGAGGCGAGATGGACTATAAGGCGATCAATCTGGCGCACAAGTTCGGGTTGTTCGAGCAGCAGTGGCAGCCCAGAGTCATCGCCGAAATGAACGACTACCAGTTCAAGATCGTGAAGCTGCAGGGGGATTTCATCTGGCACCATCACCAGGACACGGATGAGACCTTCATCGTGATCGACGGGGTGCTGCGCATTGATTTTCGCGACGGCGCGGTATGCGTGTCCCGCGGGGAGATGTTTATCGTGCCAAAGGGTGTCGAACACAAGCCTTACGCCGAACGGGAGGTCAAGCTGCTGCTGATCGAGCCGCGCGGTGTGCTCAACACCGGTCACGAAGGCGGCGAGCGCACGGCCGCGAGCGATCTGTGGATTTGATCGCCCCTGGCCGCGCCCGGTATGCTCGGCGCGTTACCAGTGCGGCAGGTGGGTGAGAACTTGGGTCTGGTAGGTTTCGGCCAGCCCGACGACGGCATCATCCAGATGGCCTATGTCGTCGAGGACATTCATGCGGCCATGGGCGAGTGGGTCGGCAAGCTCAAGGTCGGCCCATGGTTTGTACTCGATCATTTCACGGGCGAGGAACCGCTGTATCGCGGCCAGCCATCTGGCGCCGACGTCACGCTCGCGATGGCCTTCGCCGGTCATATGAACATCGAGCTGATCCAGCCCAACAATGCCGCGCCGTCCGTGTACCGCGAGATCATCGAACGGCGCGGTTACGGCTTTCATCATTGGGGACGCGCGACCTGGCACTTCGAGCGCGACGTGGAGGCCTACCGGAAAGCCGGGCACGAGACCGCTTTCATCTGTCGCGTTCCCAGCGGCGGCAGGGTTGCCTACATGGACACGACGCGCCAGCTGCCGGCTTTCGTCGAGCTCATCGAACTCGGCGGCGCCTTCGAGAGCGTCTTCAGCCGTTTCTATCGCGCGAGCATCGGTTGGGATGGCGCGGAGCCCGTGCGCTCATTCATCTGAAGCACTGCCGCGCACCCGCACCCCGCCGCGCACCCGCACATTGCCGCGCCGGTGAGCGGCGTCACCGCGCCGCCCGCAACCATTTGAGCGAGACCCGCGCGTGATCGTCTACACCCTGGCCGCCGTGCCCGTGCTCATCTGGCTCTATCTGTTGCTGGCGCATGGCGGGTTCTGGCTCGTCTCCCGGCATTTCGCGCGTTTGCCGGTGAACCTCGCTCTCGCCAGAAAGGTGGTGGCGATCATTCCGGCGCGCAACGAGGCTGCAGTCATCGCAGATGCCGTCCGATCGCTCCTGCAGCAGGATTTCGGCGGGCAGGTTCACGTCATCGTGGTCGACGATGCCAGCACCGATGCTACCGATGGCGCAGTCGCGCAAGCCGCGGCCGGGATCGGGGCATCGGCGCGCCTCACCGTAATGCGCGCCGCGCCGCTGCCTCCCGGATGGAGCGGCAAGCTGTGGGCGATGTCGCAGGGAGTGATTGCCGCGGCCGCCCTGGTCCCCGACTATCTGCTGTTCACCGACGCCGATATCCACCACGAGCCCGATAATGTCGCCGCGCTCGTCACGCTTGCCGAAGCGCAGCACCGCGACCTGGTCTCCTACATGGTCAAGCTGCCGGTGAGCAGCCGCGCCGAGCGATCGCTGATCCCGGCGTTTGTGTTCTTCTTTCTGAAGCTGTATCCGCCGGCATGGATCGCATCGGCCGATGCGCGGACGGCGGGCGCGGCCGGCGGCTGCATTCTCATTCGCCCGGAAGTGCTGGAGCGCGCCGGCGGCTTGCGGACCATTCGCTCTCAGATCATCGACGACTGCGCGCTGGCGCGCGCGGTGAAGGCTGCCGGCGGCTCCATCTGGCTGGGGCTCACTCGAAGCGCCCGCAGCACTCGCCCGTATGGTTCGCTGGCCGACATCGGTCGCATGATATCGCGCACGGCGTTCAATCAGCTGCACCATTCCTATGCGCTGCTGGCGGCAACGATCCTCGGGCTGTTCGTCACCTACCTGCTGCCGCCGCTGCTGTTGCTGTCGGGGCACGCGCTGTCGATCGCGCTGGGCGCCGCGGCCTGGGTTCTCATGGGCATAGCCTATGCGCCACTGCTGCGCTTCTATGAGCTCTCGCCGCTCCGGGGCCTGTGCCTGCCGGTCATCGCCTTGTTCTATGCCGCAGCGACCGTCCACTCCGCCGTGCAATATCGCTTAGGTCGAGGCGGCAATTGGAAGGGCCGCGTGCAGGACACCAGGCCCCGGCGCTGAGCGCCGATCACCGCCTGCGCCGGTCCGGTAGAATCGGCAACGTATGAGCAGTCCAGACACCGCCCGCCTCGAAGCGTTCAGCGACGGCGTCTTCGCCATCGCGATCACGCTGCTGGTTCTCGAGATCAAAGTCCCCGCGACGAGCGCACTGGTGCAGCTGGGCGGGCTGTGGCCGGCGCTGGCGCAGCGCTGGCCAAACTACGTCGGCTATGTGGTGAGTTTCCTGATCATCGGTATCATGTGGGTGAATCATCATGCGCTATTCGCATACATCCGGCGGGTCGACCGGCCCCTCATGCTCGCGAACCTGCTGCTGCTGATGGGCGTCGGCTTCCTGCCCTTTCCCACCGCGATCCTGGCGGAGCATTTGGCTGATCAGGCGGCGCGCACGCAGGCCACTGCCTTCTATGGAGCCACGCTGATCTTTACCTCACTCACCTTTAATCTTGTGTGGTGGACCGGCCGTTGGCGTGGCCGCCTGCTCGGATCCGACCGGCATGAGCCGGGGTTGCGGACGATCACCCGACGCTACGCATTCAGTCCGATCAGTTATGCCCTTGCCACTGCGCTGGCCTTCGTCAACGTATGGCTCAGCCTGGGCGTGCACCTGGCCGTGGCGCTGTGGAACGCGCGCTCGGAGCGCCCGGCGTGATCTACCGGCTCTATTACTGGCCCGGGATTCAGGGGCGCGGTGAGTACATCCGGCTGGCGCTGGAAGAAGCCGGCGCCAGCTACGTCGATGTGGCGCTCGTGCCGGAGAAGCAGGGCGGCGGCGAGCCGGCGATCCTGCGGCTGCTGGAAGACGCGGGGCTCGAGCGGCCGCCGTTTGCGGTGCCCTGTCTCAAGGCGGGCAAGCAGCTGATCGCCCAGACCGCGAACATACTGCTGTTTCTGGGCGGCCGGCTGGGCCTGGCTCCGCGCGACAGTGCCGGCAGACTATGGACCCATCAGCTGCAGCTGACCATCAGCGATTTCATCGTCGAGATCCATGATACGCATCACCCGATCGGCGGTGGCCTCTACTACCAGCAGCAGAAGTCCGCGGCGCGGCGGCGGACGCGGCTATTTCTGGCCGAACGGCTGCCCAAGTTCCTCGACTACTTCGAGGACATGCTGATGCGCAACACGCAGCGCGGTCCGTGGATGGTCGGCTCCCGCCTGACGTATGTGGATCTGTCGATGGCGCAGGTGATCGCGGGCCTGCGCTACGCCTTTCCCAAGGCGAGCCGCCGGGCGCTGCGCTCGCGGCCGCACCTGCGCGCGCTGCACCGGGCCGTCTTCAATCGCCCGCGAATCCGGCGCTACCTGGCGTCCAGCCGCCGCCTGGCGTTCAACAACGACGATTTATTCCGCCGCTACCCGGAGCTGGATGCCTAGCCCGCCGGCGGCGGCTGGCTATCGACCTGCGGCAGTGCGGCGTCGATGCAAGCCCAGCTGGGCGCCTGCGACACCCAGATGCTGGCGACGGGTTTCCCGATCTCAGGATCGTCCAGGGAACCGGCGCGCACGAAGATGAGGTGCGGGCGCGCCTCGGCCTCGCTGAACAGATGCACGCCGCAGCTGGCACAGAAGCGTCGATGCATCACGTTGCCGCTGTCGGCGACACTGACATAGTCGCGCGGCTCGCCTTGAATGCGCGTCGCGGCGCGCGGGAAACACACATTCACCGTCCCGCTGCCGGCACCGATGCGCTGGCAGACCCGGCACCAGCAGACCCGGCTGGTAATCGGCTCGGCGCCGATCTCATAGCGCACCGCCCCACACAGACATCCACCGGTCACGGTCATGCTCTGCTCCCCGTCGGCATCAGCCCTGCGCACCCTATCGTGCAAATTCAATCGGAAAATCGATGCGTGCTGGCCTTGAGTTCACTCTTCCGGCCCGCGGCCATACAATATACAGGCCTGTCTAACCGGAGGCCGCCATGTCAACACGTAATCGGTGGATTGCAGCCCTGCTGACCCTATCGGCATTGACGGCCTGCGCCACCACGGCGCCCCCGGGTGCGACGGTGTCGACGCCGCGTGTCAATGTCACCGCCACGCGCATTGCGCTTCCGGTGCAGCCGAATAACAGACTGCCCCAGACAGCCTCGCCGACGCAGGTGGTCACGCAGGATGAGATCGAGAATAGCGGCCGATACAATCTGGCCGAGACACTTCGAGACCTGGTACCCGAGCTACGGTGACGTGGGCGCGCGGCCAGCAGCCTGGCCGCCGCACTAAATCACCGGCTGCAGATAGAGCAGCGCCGCGGCCAACCCCGCGACTCCTAAGCCGAACAACACTAGCGCCGGGCGCAGGCAGGCGCGAACGCCGCCGAACAGCAGCGCGTAGCAGGCGTTGAGCATGTTGTTGGACGCGACCGCAATCAGGATGGCCGTGACCAGAGCGTGCAGCGACATGCCGGCCACGCCGCCCTGGGCCAGACTCAGCACGAATGGATTGATGTCGGTGATGCCGGTGATCGCCGCCAGCACATAGACTCCGCGCTGACCGAAGCTGGAGCCGACCCAGGCGGACGCCGATGCGACCACGATGAACAGCAGGGCGAAGGTCAGCGCCGTACCGAGCTGCAACGGATTAGGCGGCGTGACATCGGCAATGGCCGCAGGTGCCGAGCGCGCCCGCCGGCTCCATTGCCAGTACGCCATCATGGCCCCGAGAGCAAACAGGCCCGCCAAGGCCGGCAACAGCACGCGGCCCAGGCCCGGATCGAACAGCGCCACGACCACATCGATGCGCACATACATTACGGCCGTGGCGACGACAATGCCTGCGGCGATATCCGTGCCGGCAGCGCCGGCTTCTTTCTGGCGGCGCGCCAAGGCCACCGTAGTCGCGGTTGAAGAGTAGATCCCGCCGAGAATCGCCGGCAACAGGGCACCGGATTTGCTCGGCAGGTAGCGTTGTAGCAGATAGCTCGCGTAGGACAGCGTCGAGATGGCCACGACGGCAAGCCAGACCTGAAACGGTGATATCGGGGTCCAGGCGACGATCGGGTGATTGGGCACCAGCGGCAGCACGATGCCGACCAGGATCAGAAACTTACCGAGCGTGAACACCTCCTCGGACGGCACTTGCCGCACCAGGCGATGCAAGCGCTCGCGACCTTCGAGCAGCAGCACCGCCGTGACTGCCGCGGCAACTACGATCCACGGCGGTTGCGTCAGCGCCGCCGGGCCGAAGGTATAGGCCAGCAGATTGGCGGTCGGGATCACGAGGCTCGGGCGCTCGACGTCGGCACTGCCTGCCATGTGGATGTGTGCGTACAGCCAGATCGCCACGGCGGCGAGGCCGGCGATGAACGGCAGCAACGATCGGGTATCGAGCAGGAACAGCAGCGCGCCGAGCGCGGCCAGCAGCGGAAAGGTACGGATGCCCCCGGGGCTGGTGCGCTGTTCGCGCTTGTAGACCCCCTCGAAGGCCAAACCCATGAACACGGCCATCACGATTGCCAGGCCCAGCCGGCCGGCTTCGGTGACAGGTGCCAGATTGTCGAGCATCGCGACTCTCCCCGTGGCCGCATTATCGCGGACTCACCGCGCGGCGCTAGCGCAGCGACAGTGGGCGATCGTAGCCGGTGAGTTCCAGATAGCCGGCGCCCACGGGCAGCGAATCCTCCTGCGCGCTCACCGCACCCTCCCAGTAGACCGCACCGCTCGAGAGCCGCGTATCGTTCTCCTGATCATCCAGCAGTGGCTCGATCACAAACTCGCGCGTGCCGAGCCGGAGCCGCCAGCTCACCGGATAGCTCACGCCGGTGCGCGGCGAATGCCAGCGTCGCACGGGCGTGAACACCACATCATCGGGCCCGAAGCCGTGCACCTGCCCCTGGGCGTCGCGCAGCGTGCCGCCCGCCCAGTAGGATTGTCCCTGCCGAGCGCGAATCCTGAACGCCATGACGGCGCCGCCGTCATCCAGGTTGAGTCCGACCCAGTCCCAGCCGTCGGCCGCGCTATCGAGGTACTGACTGGACCATTCGTGATCGAGCCAGGCCTCGCCGTTCACGACATCGCGCCGCGCCGCGCGCGCAATGCTGCCGCGCACCCGCAGGTGCGGCTCGCTGTAGTAATAGCTGGCCGACTGCGGCGCGGGACCCTTGCGACTGTAGCCCGCGACACCGTTGAGCAGCACCGGCTGCGTGACTTCGATGTCCAGGTTCAGGGCGAAATCCTCGGCCAGGATATGGGCCTGGTAGCCTGCGCCGCTGCGCTGGAGCTGCCAGCCATCGATCCAGACGCCGGTGTCGCCGACGCGCGCATCCGCCAGGCCCAGTCCGGCGCGCCGGATGCGCTGATCCTGCCACAGGCGGCCGCGCGTCGGATCGCTGATGGCGCAGTGGGCGATCAGCAGTTGAGTGGGCGCAAATGCACTGGGGTTCGCTTGCGCGTCCGCCAGCCCCTGGCGCGTACGGAAGAACGTGATCTGAAAACCCAGGCGCTCATGCGCCCCGGTCGTCAGCCAGCCGGTCAGATACCACCATTCGATCCCGAAGCCCGGATGACTGCCGTAGTCACGCGGAAATTCGAGCCTATACCCGGGCACCACCGCGTCCGGCGGCGTGGCCGTTGCCGGCGGGGTGGCTGTCGCGGGCGGCTCGGCGCTGGCGGCCGCAGCGCACAGCGCGCTCGCGCACCATGCCAGCATGCGGCGCCTGCTCACCAGTCCTCGCGCACGGCACGGACGGCATCCTGGCTCATCGCCGCCCGCCCACTCCACAGCGCGGTGAGCGCGGAGGCCGTGATCAATATCGTGCTCAAGGCGCCGAGCTGGGGCCAGGGCACCGCCAGATCGATACTCCAGTTGAACGACTGTCGGTTGATGACATAGACCAGGATGAGACTCAAGGCGGTGCCGAGCAGCAATCCATAGATGACCGACAGCGTACTCATGATGAGGCCTTCGATCGCCAGCATGGCCAGTACCTGCCGGCGCAGCATGCCGATATGCCGCAGCATGCCGAACTGCGCGCGGCGCGCCAAGGCGCTGGAGCTGGCGGCAACGCTGACTCCGAGCAGCCCGATCGCCACCGCAATGCCCTCCAACGCATAGGTGATGGCGAAGGCCCGATCGAACAGCACCAGCGAGCGCTCGCGCAACTGCTCACTGCCGATCAATTCGAGCGCATCGCCGATGTTCAATGCGGCGCGAACGGCGGCCTCGAGCGCCGCGCTACTGGTGTGCGGGCGCCGCCAGATCGAGCCCTCGTTGGCGCTGCCGTCGCCGGTGTCGGCGACATAGTCCGCGCGCGTCATGACAATGGCGCCTTCCGGGCGCACATAGTCACGCCAGACACCGGCGATGAACAGATCCTGCATGCGAGCCCCGAGCGGCAGCTGCAGCCGGTCGCCCGGGTGATAGCCGTACAGATCCTGCAGCGATTCGGAGATCCAAGCCGGCTGCGCACCGGCCGGCGCTTCCTGCCCCGCCGTGCGCACCAACGGCAGCGTATCGGCGGCATGGCGCGGATTCAGCTCGCGCGCAATCAGCGCGACCGGCTTGCGCTCGCCGTGCAGCCAGATCTGGCGCACGCGCCGAAACTGCGCCCGGGCCACTTCCGGCAGGCCCGCAATCCGGCTCTGCTGATCCGCGGACAGTGCGCCGGTGTCGCTGTCGAAGCTCAGCCGCAGCGAAAGGTCTGCGGGCAGCAGCTTCACCAGCCACAGATCGAATGAATTGCGAAATGAATGCACCATGATCGCCATGGCTACCATCAGGCTGAAGCTCACGATGATGGCCGCAAGACCGATGGTGGAGACGGCGGCGCTGCCTTGCAGCTGGGCGACGGCGGTGTCGAGCGTCGCGCGGCCACTGCGCCTCGCAGCGCCGGTTACCCATTGCATCAATGTCGGGATCAGCAATATCGCGCCGGCAAGCAATGCTGCGATCGCAAGGTAACCCGCCACCGGTAGACCGCCCACTGGCGGCAACCAGGCGAGCACGCTGCCGGTCGCGATCAGCGCCAGTGCCGGCCATCCCGTCGGCAGGCGGCTCAGCGCGGGCTCGGCATCGCCGGCCTTCATCGCCAGCGCGGGGGCCCGCCGCGCCGCCTCGCTGGCGGGGATCCAGGCCCCGAGGCAGGCGACTCCGGTGCCCATGAGCACGAAGGCTGCCATCGGTAACGGCCGCACCACCAACACCGCGCTCATCGCGACCAGGGCCCGGTTGCCGAGGTCGCTGCCCAGATAGCGCAGCACCAGCGCCGCCACGACGCCGCCCAGTAGCGCCCCGAGTACCGAGCCGGCAACGCCGATGGCCGCCCCCTCGCCGAGCAGCGCGCACTGCAGCTGCGAGCGCGTGACGCCGAGGGCCCGCAGCAGACCGAGCGCCTCGCGCCGTCGCAGCACCGCCAGGGATTGGGTCGAAAACACCAGAAACGCCCCGGTCAGCAGCGCCACCAGCGCCAGCATGTTGAGGTTGACGCGATAGGCGCGGGTGGCGTTCAGCGCTCGACCGCGTTCGATGGCAGGCGTGACTGCCACCACCCCGGGCGGCAGCGCTGCCGAAAGAGCGGTGCGCAGCGCCGCAACGTTGGTGCCCGGCCGCGCTCGCAGGTCGATCCGGTTGAGTCGGCCGAGACGCTCCAGGCTCCATTGCGCCGTGGCTATGTCCATGATGCCGAGCGGCTCGGGATAGACGCTGTCGGACAGCACGTCGATGACCCGCAGGGACTTCGGGCCGCCGCCGACGATGATCGGGAGTGCATCCCCGCGCCCCAGGCCCAGTTCCTGCGCGGCCGCGCGGCTCAGGACGATGGTGTCGCGAGCGAACAGACGCGTGATATCGGGACCGATCTCGCCCATCAGCACCGGCTGCAGCGCCGCGGCGCGGAATGGATCCAGGGCCAGGAGCTTGAGGGGCGGGTGTGCGCCCGGCAGCGTGAGTTCGAGTTCCAGCACCGGACTGGCCGCACTGACCGCCGCGTGGCGCGCCAGCGACACGAACAGCGCCTCGTCGAACCCTTCCGGCGGCCCGCGAATGACGATGTCGGCGGCGCCGGCCAGGCGCCGCGTGGCCTGATCGAATTCATCCAGCGCCGCGCTGTTGACCAGATACACCGCGCTGCCGAGCGCGACACCCAGCGCGATGGCTGTGACCGTCGCCAGCAGTTGCAGCGGGCGCTCGCGCAGTTGCGAGCGTGTGAGCGTGCGCCAGGCGATCCAGGCGCCCTGGGCGCGATCCCCGCGCTTCATGGCGAGCCGGCCGCGGCCGCGACGGCCACCGCCCCCGCGCGCAGTTGTCCGGCCTCGAGCTGCAGGATGCGGTCGGCGGTGCGCGCCGCGGCGAGCGAATGCGTGATCAGGATGGCGCTGGCGGCGTTCGCGTGTAGCTGTTCGCGCAGCAGGCGCAGGATCTGTTGCGCTGTGCGAGCATCGAGATTGCCGGTCGGCTCGTCCGCGAGCACCAGCCGCGGCCGATGCACCAGGGCGCGCGCGATGGCGATGCGCTGCAGCTCACCGCCGGACAGTTCGCGCGCATAGCGCGGCGCCAGGGCGGCGATGCCGCAGGCGTCGAGCAACTGCAGCACCCGCTGCTCGCGCTCCCGATCGCGCACGCCCAGCAGATCGAGCGGCAGCGCCACATTTTGCAGCACGGTCAGATAGGGCAGGATATGGAAGGCCTGAAATACGAATCCGATGCTGGCGCGGCGCCAGCGTGTCACGGCGTCATCGTCCAGGGTCGCAAGATCGACGCCCTCGAACAGCACCCGGCCGCTGTCGGGCCGATCCAGCCCGGCGATCAGGTTCAGCAGGGTCGACTTGCCGGAACCCGATTCACCCATGATCGCCAGATACTCGCCGGCCGGCAGCTGCAGCTGCAGGCGATCGAGCACTGGAGCGCCGTCGGGACGATAGCGCTTGGTAATCTCATCGAGCACCAGCGGGGGTGGGCTGATTGACACCGCCGTACGCTAGGCGAGTGGGCCATCCGGCGCAATACGATGCCGCGCCGCGCGCGCGGCCGCCCCTCGCGCCGGCTTCAGCCGCGCTTCGGCCACCAGGGAATGAAGGGGCTGGTGCGCTGCTGATACTCGGCGTAGAGCGCGCCATAGCGAGCCAGCGACAGCTGCTCGGTGAGCGGAATGCCGGTCACGCGCAGCAGGAAGTAGAGCATCAGCGCCGGGCAATACAGCGCCACCCATCCCCAGGGCGACGCCAGCGCCACGACAAAGTAGGCCACCCACACCAGCCACTCGAAAAAATAATTCGGATGACGCGAGTAGCGCCACAGGCCGAGCTGACACACCGTGCCGCGATTGGCGGGCTCGGCCTTGAAGCGCTGCAGTTGACGATCGGCCAGCGCCTCGCCCGCGATGGCGATGAGCCACAGCAGGCCGCCCACCCACTCGAGCGGGTGCAGCCCGGAGCGCGGATTCAGGCAGGTCAGCAGCCACGGCACCGACAGCAGCGCCAGCAGCGCCGCCTGCAGTTGAAAGAAGCCGAACATCCGGCGCTCAACGTGCGCTCCCCAGTCGCGGCGCAGCTGCGCGTAGCGCCGGTCCTCCAGCGGATGATGCGAGCGCACGCGCACGTAGAGATAAGCGCCGAGCCGCAGGCTCCAGAGGCTCACCATGAGCGCGATCAAAGCGCGCCGCGGCAGCGCGCCGCTGGCTGCCGCGGCATAAAAAATGACCACCGGCGCAAAGCCGGCCGACCAGGCGATGTCAACGATGCCCGCGTTGCCGATACGAATGGCCAGCCGCCAGATCAGTGCCATCAGCACCATGGCGAACAGCAGCGCTGCCAGCCACAGGTGCAGGAATTCAGGCCACATCGCCGCTCCCGGCCTTAGCGCCCCGCAGCCGCGCCAGACGACGCAGCGGCGGCCGTAACGCGACATAGACCACGGCGGCGATCGCCGGCGCGATCAGCAGCCAGGCCAGCACGGCGCGCACGCCCGTCATGCCGAACAGTCGCATGAACTGCAGCGGTGAGGCGCGAAACTGCTGCAACAGGCCGTTGATCGAGAACTGCACCGGCGGGCTGCGCGTCAACCACTCGCCGATGCGCACGAACAGGAAAATTCCGGGCAACTGCAGCGGCGCCGCGACCCAATTGACGAGCTGGATCATGGGCTGATTGAGCTTCAGCCACAGCGCCGCCAGCACGCACAGCGCGCTCGTGGTGCCGAAGATCGGAAACAGTCCGAGGATCAGCCCGATGGCCAATGTCAGTGCGATCTTGTCCGCCGTGACACCCTGGCGCAGTTGCGCCACGATGACGTCGAGCGTGCGCCGCCGCCACGCGTGCTCGAAAGCGGAGCGCCTTTCGGGCGCGGGCGAGACCGTCACGCCTCGTGCCGCAGCAGCAACCGGTCGATCGAGGCGTCGGCCGGCAGGCGCCGCAGCGCCAGCAGCATGTAGGCGGACATGGCGACGTTGCCGAGTGCGAGGATCGCGATCAGCCACAGCGCGCGCGCCAGCCAGGTCGCTTCACGGTAGGCGACCCACAGATAGAAGGTCAGAAAGCCGAAGTAGCAGTCGAACAGCGTGGCGATGAACCACGGGTGCAGCACCAGCGAGCGCGGGGTCTGCCACAGCGGCACCAGGGCGCTCGCCCAACCGGTCACGCACAACATGGTGATCAACACACCGCCGAATGCGATTCGTAGCAACCAGATCATGCGCGCCTCGAGACTGGGTTCCAGTGAGCCGGCATTCTAGACCGGCCTTGGCGTATATCGTCCGGGCTGCGCGGCCGGATGCGCTGCGGCAGCCGCGGCCGCACCGCCGCTGCGCGCGGACCGCTCGAATAGCTGTTATCTTCATCGTAATGATTTAATAATCATTTAGTTAACAGCAATTTATAATGATAATTCGATATCAAGTTCCGCGCGCATTCCAGCCCCCTGCCAGGCTCAAGATGCACCGTGGCACGACATCAGACCATCCTGTCACCGCTTTTCGACTGACTTCATACCCTGCGCGTCATTAAGTTATTGCAGATTCGGCTCGATGGACGGGATCATGCGCTCACCGGTGCGAACCATTGCCATAGTTGGCGGCGGCTTTAGCGGCACGGTGCTGGCGGCCCGGCTGCTGCGCCGACCGCCGGCGGAGCCCTGCCGCATCGTATTGATCGAGCGGCGCGCGCAGGTTGGCCGCGGCGTCGCCTACCAGGCAACGGTGCATGAGCAACTGCTCAACGTGCCGGCCGGGCGCATGTCAGCCGATCCGGGCGATCCGCTGCAGTTCGCGCGCTTCGCGCAGGCGCACGACCCGGCGCTCGCCGCGCAGCGGTTTCTGCCACGCGAGCTGTACGGCGAGTATCTGCAGGATCTGCTGCGCCAAGCCGTGCGGGCCGCACCTGCTCAGGTTGGCTTCGAGCGCATCCGCGCCGAGGCCAGCGCACTGCATCGCATCGATACCAACGGACCGTATCTGCTCGGCTTGTCCGGACAGCGCCAGCTGCTCGCCGACGATGTCGTACTGGCGTGCGGGGATCCGCCCCCGGCGGACCCGGCGTGGGCGGCCGCCATCGCCGGCCATCCGGCGTATCTGCGCGACCCGCACGGCGAGGGCGCGCTGTACGGCGGCTGCCGCAGGTTGCTGCTGATCGGCACCGCTCTGACCATGGCGGATGTGGCGCTTGCGGCCGCGGCCCTGAACCCAGGTATCGAGATTCACGCGCTCTCGCGCCATGGCCTGCTGCCAGCGGTACAGAGCGCCGCGGCCACCCACGGCGCCGCGCCCAGCGACGGCGCCGCGCCCGTCGATGCCGCAGCGCCCAGCGATGGCGCACCGACGGCCCATCCGGTTCTCGACTTTCTCGCGTATCTGTCGGACGGGCCGGTCGGCGCCCGCCGCCTGCTGCGCGCCGCGCGTGCGCTGTTGCGCGACCTGCCGCGACGCGGCGGTGACTGGCTCGAGGTGGTGAACGCGGCGCGCGCGGCAGCACCCACGCTCTGGCAGCGCATGCCGGCAGAGGAGCGCGGCCGCTTTCTGCGCCATGTGCGTGTGCATTGGGACGTGCACCGTCACCGCATGCCGCCCGCAATCGGTGAGCGTCTGGCGCGGCTACGACAGACCGGGGGACTGCAGATTCACGCCGGGCACGTGCTGCAGCTCGAAGAGGCCAACGGTGGTCTGCGCGCGCGCTGGCGGCCGCGAGGCGCCGCCGCCGCGCGCGAGATCACGGTCGATCGCGTGATCAACTGCACCGGCACCGACCGGCGTTTGACACGCACGCAAGACCCGCTGCTGCGTGGGCTGCTGGCGAGTGGTCTTGCCGTGCCCGATCCATTGGGTCTCGGTTGGCTCACCGGTGCGCACGGCGCGCTCATCGGTCGCGACGGAGCCGCTGCCCGCCACCTGTTCTATCTGGGCCCTATGCTGCGCGCGGATCATTGGGAGGCCACGGCGGTGGGCGAACTGCGCGTGCATGCGCAACGGCTGGCGGCCGCGCTGGCACCGGTTACAAACCGCTCCACGAGCTGCACCAGCCGGCCGCTTTGACCAGCTTGCCGGGGAACAGCGTGCAGGTGCCCTGCGTCGCGCCGGCGGCAGCGCTGTAGATGGAGCAATTCGAGCATTCCGCGCCGGATGCGGCAGTCTTCGCGCGGCTCGCATCCTCCACGTAATGCACGGCCTTCGCCGCCGGATCCTGTTCGCTGATCAGCGGCAGCCCGCCCGCCGCTGCAGCAGGCATCGCCGGCGCCGCGGCCAGCGCCAGCGGCGCGAGCGACAGGCCAAGCGCGGCCCGCTGCAGCAGCGCGCGACGGCCCGGGTTCCTGAGCTCTTGCATGCGCCGGCCTCCTGTGTCGGGTTAATGAACTTGCAACACGAGCTTACCGATGTGGCGGCTGCTTTCCATCAGACGATGGGCTTCGCAGGCCTGCGCGAGCGGAAAGGTCGCGAACAGGTGCGTACGCAACTGCCCGGCGGCGAAGGCCGGCCAGATCTCGCGTGCCAG
>Ga0302324_100015401_pt1 | contig 15327 bp, 18 predicted proteins | sample Palsa_T0_1_FD_201949 | JGI IMG/M metagenome (GOLD analysis project Ga0302324, IMG submission 201949) | Peat permafrost microbial communities from Stordalen Mire near Abisko, Sweden - Palsa_T0_1 | ecosystem: Environmental > Terrestrial > Soil > Palsa > Peat permafrost | place: Sweden: Abisko...
GGCTCCATCGCCGACTTCAACCGGTCCACGTCGAAGCTCACCGTCTACATGACGACCCAGGCGCCGCACATCATCCGCGCCGCGGTCGCGCTGGTCGCCGAGCTGCCCGAGCACATGATCCGGATCATCTCCCCCGACATCGGCGGCGGCTTCGGCAACAAGGTGCCCATCTATCCCGGCTACGTCTGCTCGATCCTGGCCTCCATCCTGCTGGAGCGCCCGGTCAAGTGGATCGAGGACAAGACTGGGAACCTGATCTCCACCGGCTTCGCGCGGGACGTCTACCTGGACGGCGAGCTGGCGCTGCGCCGCGACGGCAAGATCCTCGGCATGCGGATGCGCACGCTCGCCGACCACGGCGCATTCTTCGCCGACGCCCAGCCCAGCAAGTTCAAGATCGGCCTGATGCACTCGACGTTCGCCTGTTACGACGTCCCCGTCGCGCACCTGGCCGCCCGCGGCATGTACACGAACAAGGCCCCGGGCGGGGTCGCGTACCGCTGCTCGTTCCGGGTGACGGAGGCGATGTTCTTCCAGGAACGGATGATGCACGCCGCCGCGAACGACCTGGGCATGGACCAGGCCGAGTTCCGCCGGATCAACCTGGTCCGGGACGAGCAGTTCCCGCACCGCACCCCGTTCGGCTTCCTGCTCGACTCCGGCCAGTACCAGGCCTGTCTCGACCTCGGCCTGAAGGCGGTCGGTTACGAGGACTTCCGCCAGCAGAAGGAGGAGGCCAGGAAGAAGGGCCGGCTGCTCGGTATCGGGATCTCCACGATGAGCGAGCCGCTCGGCGCCGGCAACAGCCGGGAGTACGACATCCTCGGCATCAAGATGTTCGACTCCGCCGAGCTGCGGGTGCACATGACCGGCAAGGCGCTGCTGCGCACCGGGGCACGCGGCCAGGGCCAGGGCCACGAGACGACCTGGGGCCAGATCGTCGCACATGAGCTGGGCATCCCCGCCGACGACGTGACCGTCGAGGAAGGCGACACCGACACCGCGCCGTTCGGCATGGGCACCTACGCCTCCCGGAGCACGCCGGTGGCCGGGGCCGCGATCGCCATGGTCTGCCGTAAGATCCGGGCCAAAGCCCGCAAGCTGGCCGCCCACCTGCTGGAGGTGTCCGAGGAGGACATCGAGTGGGAGCTGGGCCGGTTCTACGTACGCAGCGCCCCGGACCGCGGGGTGACCATCCAGGAATGCGCGATGGCCGCCTACAGCAACATGCCGGACGGCATGGAGCCCGGCCTGGAGAACAACGCCTACTACGACCCGCCCAACCTCACCTGGCCGTTCGCCTGCTACATCGTCACCGTCGAGGTGGACCCGGAAACCGGGGTCTGGGACGTGCTGAACATGGTCGCGGTGGACGACTGCGGGGTCCGGATCAACCCCATGATCGTCGAGGGGCAGATCATGGGCGGCCTCACTGAGGCCTACGCCATGTCGAACATGCAGTTCATCACCTTCGACGCGGACGGCAACTGCATCGGGGCCAACTACATGGACTACCTGCTGCCGACCGCCTGGGAGACCCCCGGCTTCGAGCTGCACGGCGAAATCGTGACCCCCAGCCCGCACCACCCCATCGGTGCCAAGGGCGTCGGCGAGTGCGCGGCCGTGGGCGGCCCGGCAGCGTTCGTCAACGCGGTGCTGGACGCGATCGCCGGCACCGGCGTGCGCAACATCGACATGCCGCTGCTGCCGGACCGGGTCTGGGAGGCCATTACCGAGCGCCACGACGTATCCGGTGCACCGCCGGTCCGTTCGGACGGGTAGGGGCGGCCACCATGGACGGCTGGGGATTCCTGGAACAGGGCGCGGAGCTGGCCCGGCGCGGCGAGTCGTTCGCGCTGGCCACCGTAGTCTGGCGGCAGGGGCCGTCCTCGGGCAAGGAAAGCTGCCGGGCGATCATCACCGCCACCGGCGAGCTGCACGGCTGGATCGGCGGCGCCTGCGCCGAGCCGGTGGTGATCCGGCAGGCCCGGGAGGTGATCTCCGACGGAGTGCCGCGGCTGCTGCTGCTCGGCACCGCCGAGCAGTTCGGCGGGCCGCTGCCCGAGGGCATGAACTTCGTGCCCATCTCCTGCCAGAGTGAAGGCTCGCTCGAGGTCTACATCGAGCCGATCCAGCCGGCTCCGCATCTGGTGGTGGTCGGCCACTCCCCGATGGCGAGCACCCTGGCCGAGCTGTCCCGGGCGCTGGGCTGGCGCACCGACCTGATCGCGGGCCAGGACTTCACCGCCGCCGCTGCCACGCAGCGGTCGATCGTGGTGGTGGCCACCCAGGGGCATCACGACGAGGAAGCCGTCACCGAGGCGATCGCGGCCCGGCCAGCCTATGTCGGCCTGGTCGGTTCAGCCCGGCGGGGCGCGGCCGTGCTCGGCTACCTCGCCGAGCGGGGCCTGCCCACCGGCGAACTGGACAAGGTGCACGTCCCGGCCGGCCTGGACCTGGGGCCCACGACGCACCGGGAGATCGCCGTTGCGATCCTCGCCGAGCTGGTCAAGCTGCGCGCGTCCGGGGCACTGGCTGCCGCGGCAGCTGGTCCGGCCGGAGACTTCGGGGCCCGGGCCCCGAAGTCTCCGGCGCACGTGCCGCCAGCCAGCGAGCCCACCGCGCCGCCCGGGACCGGGGACGCCGTGGACCCGGTGTGCGGGATGACCGTGACCGCCGGGCCCAGCGCGTACCCGCTCGCGCACGAGGGGGTCACCTACTACTTCTGCTGCGCCGGCTGCCGCGGCGCATTCGGGAAAGACCCGGCTTCCTACCTCAGGAACGAGACCCGATGCTGATCACGAACGAGTTCGAGGTCGCCGCCCCCATCGACAAGGTGTGGCGGTTCTTCGACGACATCCCGCACGTCGCGGCCTGCCTGCCCGGCACCGAGCTGACCGACGACCTCGGCGGCGACAAGTACCAGGGCCGGGTCAGCATCCGGATGGGCCCGGTCCGGCTGCGGTTCGCCGGCACGGCGGACATCGCCGAGCGCGACGAAGCGGGCAAGCGCATCGTGGTGAACGCGGCCGGCGCCGACGAACGGGGCCGGGGCCAGGCCGCCATGACCGTCACCGCCACGCTGGCCCGCTCCCGCACCGGCACCAAGGTCGGCGTGGCCCAGGACCTGCAGATCTCCGGTGCGGCCGCGCAGTACGGCCGGGGCATGATCTCCGACGTCACGTCCGTGCTGATGCGGGACTTCGCCGTCAACCTGCAGGACGGGATCGCCCGGCTGGACCGGGGCGAGTCGCTGGCGGCGACCGCGCCCGCCGCCCGGGAGGCGAGCGGCCTCGCGGTAGGCCTGCAGGCCGCGATGATGGCGCTGCGCCGCGTCTTCCGCCGGTTCTTCCTGCCCTATCAGGCCCCCAACCCGAGCTGAGGGAGAACGAGCCATGGTCTTGTGGTGGATCGGCAGCGTCGTCCTGCTGGTGGTGGTCCTGCCGGTGGTGATCGTACTGCTCAACCGGGTGCTGGCCGCGCTGGAGCGGATCCGGGCCGCGAGCGACGACATCCTCAGCGGCGGGGTCGCGCTGATCGGCGAGCTGGACGGTGCCCCGGAGGCACTGGCCACGACGGATACCACCATCAAAGCGGTCGCCACGGGCGCGGTGCGCTACGCGGGACCGGTCAGCAAACTTCTCGGCTGAGCCGACGGAGCGGGCAGAAAGGAGCGTGCCATGCCGGCAGTCGCCTGGTTCACCATCGTCGTGGCCGTACTGATCGTCGGGATCACCGCAGTGGGCCTGCTGCGGGTCATCTTCCATCTCCGGGCCACCCGCGCGACGCTCGGCCAGGTGCTCGGCGGCGTGACCGTGGTCGCGCAGCAGACCAGTGCCGTGCCGGCCGTGGTGGCGTCGGTGAACACGAGCCTGAAGCCGGTCCGTGACTTCTGCGAGTCGGTGATGAACTCATGAGCTACACCGGCTGGTGGATCGGCTACGGGATCGGCCTCGCCGTGGTCGTGGCCGTTGTCGCGCTGGTGGTGCCGATTCTGCTGCTGGCCCGGTCGATCGGCAAGGCCGCACCGCTGATCGACGACCAGCTGGCCGCGGCGGCGCGGAACACCGCGCCGCTGAAGGACCTGAACACGACCATCGAGCACGCCACGATCATCATCGCCGGGCTGAAGCGCGGCCGCGAACGGCTGGGAGGCTAGCCATGAACGAGGTAGCGCTGTCATCCGGTCAGCACACCGCGTGGACCATCGGGCTCGTCGTCGGCCTCGTCGTGATCCTGGCCGTGGTGGCCCTGCTCAGCCTGCTCATCTACCTGGTGAAGATCATTGACCAGCGGGTCGTGCAGATACGGGACACGCTGCAGACCGCATCGGCGAACACCGAGGCCACCTCGCTGCTGCCGGTGGTCGCCGGCGGGGTCGAGGCCGTGCTGGCCGAGGGCCTGCAGCACCACCTGTTCCTCGGCCGCGTGCTCGGAAAGGTGAAGTCTTGACATCCTCCATCGCCGTGAACGGCGAGGATCCCTGCGAGCTGGTGACGGGTCCCAGCATAGCCAAGGGGCGGCACCCGCTTGGCTCTCGCGGTATCGCCGCCCCTTGCACGTGGCATCTCCTGCGCGGAGTGTCACCAGCCCCCAGAGGTTCGCGGATCATCGCCGAGGTCACGTACCCAAGAAGGCTCACACGCGCTGCCACCGCATGCCCCGCGGCGGTCCTGCGCGCACCAATCTACCGCGCCGTACCCGGCGCTCCTTCCCGCGCTGCCCGGCGGGGTTTCCGCACCGGAGGTATTCGATGACCCTGCTGGTCGTCCTGACCGTGCTGGAGATCGTCCTGCTGATCGCCGGGCTTGCGGTCTATCTGTTCTGGGTGGGCACGCTGCTCAACCGGGTCGCCGCGAACCTGGAGAAGTGCAGTGAGCTGGTCCGCGAAGTCGTCGCCCACGCCGCGCTGATCGGGCCCAATGTGGAGCACATCAACCAGACCGGCGGGGTCGTCGCGGGTGCCCTCCCGCTGCTGTACGGGATGGGCGAGGAGATCGTCACCGGGGCCACCTGGACACCGGAAGACTCCGCCGCGGTACGCGAGCCGGCCCGGCCTGCCTCCGGGACCCGCCGCTCACGCCTGCACGACGCGGTCGGCTACGCCCCGCCCCGCTAAGGCCGTCCCGGCTGGCCATCGCCGCTTTCAGGCGGGCCCAACGTGAGCGAGGGGATGGCCCTCGGTTAGCCGCCCGGCGGGTTGGCCTTACCGGGGTAAAGGCGCCATCACTGGGGTTCTAGCCCGGGTAATGGCGCCATCACTGGGGTTCTAGCCCTACTGGGCGGGCTGGCCCGGCGGGGGGTCGTCCGGGCCGCGGACCGGCAGCGGGCCGGTCGTCGGGGCCGAGTACTCGCCGATCCAGTGGTCCTTCCAGGCCTGGTCATACTGCTGGATGTTGCAGCGCGGCCGGTAGATCGCGGTGAGCTCACGGGCGATCTGCTCGCGGTGCGCCCGCCCGCCGCCCGGTACCTGGTAGGTGCAGACGTAGATCTTCCAGCGGGAGCCCGCGCGCTGCACCCAGCAGGCCGCGCGGGGGTGCCGGAACGGGAAGCGCTCGGTGGTGAGGTCGTCGCTGTGGCCGACGTAGATCACCGCGTACCGCTCCGGCCGGGTCTCCGGATCGGGCTTGTAGGCGATGGCGTACACGGCCGCCACGGCCGGCGGCGTCCAGCCCGCCAGCAGCCGCGGGCCCTCGAACGGGTAACCGGCCAGCGAGCCGAGCCGGATCACAATTCCTCGTCCTCGCTGACGGCCTCGACCCGGACCACGGGACAGGGCGGCAGGCCAGCCGTGGCCGCCGCTCGCTCGAACTCCCCGGTGGCTGTGCGGATCGCCTCGTCGCGGTCCGCGGCCTGAACGATCAGCTGGGCACCGTACCGGTTGGTGCCGATCCCCGTCGCGATACCGGAGCTGGCGGCCACCGCGTCGGCGAGCTCAACGATCTCCTCGTGCCGGAGCACCCGGTCGCCTTCGGCCTCGATCCCCACGCTCCACTTCACCGGATGCTCCCTACTCGCAACGCTGGGCTCACAGGGCCGGCAGTAGCGTCGCCAGCTCTTCCAGGCTATTCAGATCGTGGCCGGACAGCATCACGTCGACGTGCGGCGCGGCCACCATCATGCCCAGCGTGCTCGGCTGGAAGTCCCGATTGCCGCCCTTGTGCGGGTTCAGCCAGACCAGGCGATAGCACTGCCGGGACAGCCGTTCCATCGCCGAGGCCAGGACCTCCGGATCCCCGCGGTCCAGCCCGTCGGAGCAGATGACCACCACCCCGCCGCGGGCCAGGCCGCGGCGCCCCCACTCCCGGACGAAGGCGTCCAGCGAGTCACCGATCTTGGTGCCGCCCTCCCAGTCCAGCACGGCCTGCCCGGCCTCGGCGAGGGCGTCGTCGGGGCGCCGCCGGCCGAGCGGCCGGGTGATGCGGGTGAGCCGGGTACCGAAGCAGAACACCTCGACCCGGCCAGAGGCGCGCCGGGCCGAATAGGCGAACTGCAGCAGGGCCCGTGAGTAATCGGCCATGGACCCCGAGATGTCGAGGATCAGGATGAGCGGCCGCAGCCGCACCTTGCGCTGCTGCCAGCGCAGCTCAGCGGGCTCGCCGTGCACGCGCATCGACGCCCGCACGGTCCGGCGCAGGTCGGGCTTACGGCCCGAACGCGAGGCCTGAGTGCGCCGGGTGCGCCGCCGGGGCGGGGTGAGCCGCATCCGGGCCATGATCCGGCGCAGTGCGGCCAGCTCCTCAGGAGTGCATGCGTCGAAGGACTTGCGTCGCAGCGTTTCCGCCGCGGAGGCCATCAGGCCCAGCTGGGCCTCCTGCTCGTCGCCGTCACCGGGCGGATCGGTGGCGGGCACGTCGAGCACGGCCCCATCCACCTGCGACGTGATCTGCGTGGTCAGCGTGAGCAGCTCACGCGCCGGATCCCCGCTGGCCAGGAAGTACACGCGGAACACCCGGTCGTAGACCTCGATGTCGTCCCGGCGGCTGACCAGTGTGGCGCGGCCCGCCCAGTACAGGTCGAGCAGATCGGTGGGGTCCAGCGGCGCCATCGCCGCGCAGTAGGTCAGCAGGTCGCCCGTGCCGACGGACAGCCCCGCATCGCGCAGTGCGGCCGCGAACCCGGCCAGGACGCCGGTGAAATCCGGCTCAGCGGGGCCGTCAGGGACCGTGGGCCGGTCCGGCTCAGCGGGCCCGTCAGGCACCGGAAGTGATCTCCCGCAGGTTGCCGCGCACGAAGTCCAGGTCGTCGTGTTCCTTCACCACCGCGCCGAGGGTGACGGCGGCCGTCTCCTCGTCGAGGTCGGTCTCGCCGAGGACGTCGAGGGTGCGGGCCCAGTCGATCGTCTCGGCGACACCGGGCGGCTTGGCCAGGTCCAGCTCGCGGAGCCGGTGCACGGCCGCGACCACCTTGCGCGCCAGCGTCTGGGCCACCTTCGGCTCCCGGATCGTGACGATCTCCAGCTCACGCTCGGCGGACGGGTACCCGATCCAGTGGTAGAGGCAGCGCCGCTTGAGCGCGTCGTGCAGCTCGCGGGTGCGGTTGGAGGTCAAGATGACCAGCGGCGGGCTCTCCGCGCGGATCGTGCCCACCTCGGGGATGCTGACCTGGAAATCGGAGAGCACCTCGAGCAGGAACGCCTCGAACTCGTCGTCGGCCCGGTCCACCTCGTCGATCAGCAGCACGGCGTGGTCACCGGCCCGGACCGCCTCCAGCAGCGGCCGTTCCAGCAGGAACTTCGGGCCGAACAGCTTCTCGACCGCCTCGTCACCGGCCAGCTGGTGCTCCGACAGAGCCCGGATGTGCAGCATCTGGCGGGAGTAATCCCACTCGTACAGGGCTTGGCTGGTGTCGATGCCTTCGTAGCACTGAAGGCGGATCAGCCGCCGGCCGAAGACTGACGCGAGCACCTTGGCCGCCTCGGTCTTGCCCACGCCCACTTCGCCTTCGAGCAGGACCGGCCGCTGCAGCGACATGGCGACGAACAATGTGGTAGCCAGGCCCCGGTCGGCGAGGTAACCGCCGGCCCGCAGGATGCTGGTCAGCTCAGCGACGCTGGCTGGAGGGCCCGCCGAACCGGACGGACCGGGCCCGCCTGCGTCGGCCGTCACCGGTCAGCGCGCGGTGTTCGTCGGGCCGAGCACGAGATCCTTCAGGCTCGCGCCGCCGGCCGCGAGCTTGCCCTCGCGCTCCAGCCGCCCGCGCCACGCGGCGCGCAGGTCCTCGTCGGTGCCGTCGAAGCCGACGTTCCGCATGTTCTTGCAGGACTTGCCGTGGCCGTGCTGGCCGAACGCCTCGTCCAGGTCGGTGTCGCCCTGGCCCTGCGCCCGCCATACTTCCCGCAGGACTTCGATAGCTTCGGCTGGCTCAGCCATACACACGTCCCTCCGGCACCGTGGTCACGTCTGTCCGACTCTAGTTCGCGGGCGCGTTCCTGACGACCGCGGATTAAGGCTTCTCTTATTCTGCCGGGCCACTGGCCAGTACCTTCGCGCACGGTTTTCCATGATCGGCAGTCGGTTTACAGTCATCAGCCATCACGCCACCATCAGCCATCGCAGAAAGTGAGCGGATCTCCGCTGCGGCGCCTCGCCGGTTCGCTAGGTTCCTTGCAGCGGGCGTGTACCCAGAATCTCCAGCTATGCTCACGTCCTCTTCCCCTGATATGCTCACGTCCTTCCTTGATAGCTGTTGGCGCCCTCGGCAGAAGGCGGGCCCGGTAGTGGCGCGCTTGGCAGCGGGCCTGGTGGAACTTGCGATCACTGCAGCGCAACATGGCTGGCGCAGCGGAGAATGGGATCATGAGCGACCTGCCCCGCCATGCCGTCACTCGCACGGCCAGGCTGGCTAGGCTGCCGGTCGGGTTGGCGGGCCGGACCGCGCTGGGAACCGGCAGGCGCCTGGGTGGTCGGCCAGCTGAGCTGGTGACCCAGGAAATCCAGCAGCGGACAGCAGATCAGGTCTTCAGGGTCCTTGGCGATCTCAAGGGCGGCGCGATGAAGCTTGGCCAGGCGCTGTCTATCTTCGAGGCCGCACTGCCACCGGAGATCGCCGAACCGTACCGGGCCAACCTGACCAGGCTGCAGGAATCCGCGCCGCCGTTGCCTGTGCGGACTATTCACAAGGTGCTGGCGGGCGACATGGGCGAGCAGTGGCGGGCCAGCTTCGCCGAGTTCGACGACCAGCCGGCGGCCGCCGCCTCCATCGGCCAGGTACACCGAGCCGTCTGGCACGACGGGCGTCAGGTTGCCGTCAAGATCCAGTACCCGGGCGCGGACAGGGCGCTGATCAGTGATTTCAACCAGCTGAGCCGCTTCGCCCGGCTTTTCAGTGCGCTCATGCCTGGCCTGGATGCCAAGCCGCTGCTGGCCGAGTTGCGGGACAGGGTGGCCGAGGAACTTGATTACCGGCTGGAAGCTGCCGCTCAAGAGGCTTTCGCCGCCGCCTACGCCGGCGACCCGGACGTCTGCGTCCCGCGTGTGGTCTCCGTCAGCGACCATGTGCTCGTCAGCGAATGGCTTGACGGCATCCCGCTCGCCAGGATCATCGCTGACGGCACGACCGCTCAACGGGACCGGGCGGGCATCATGATCATCCGTTTCCTGTTCTCGGGTCCAGCGCGGGTTGGACTCCTGCACGCGGATCCGCACCCGGGCAACTTCCGCCTGCTCGTCGATGGGCGGCTCGGCGTGCTCGACTTTGGCGCTGTCGACCGGCTGCCAGACGGCTTCCCGCCCGTCTTCGGCAGGGTGCTGCGGATCATGCACGAAAGCGGCGACCTTGCAAAGCTTGAGGATGAGTTCCGGTCGCACGGCTACCTCCGGGACGGCGTGAGCATTGACCTGACGGCGCTGCGCGCCTTCCTGGCACCGCTCGCCGAGCCGTCTAAGGCGGAGTCGTTCAGGTTCAGCCGCGAATGGCTGCGCACCGAGGCAATGCAGGCGTCAGGCTTGCGTTCATCCAGCGTTCTGCGGCGGCTCAACCTGCCGCCTTCTTACGTACTCATCCACCGGGTATTGGCAGCTGGCGTGGGCGTGCTCTGCCAGCTCGAATGCGAAGCGCCCTTCCGCGCGGAAGTGCTCAGATGGATGCCCGGATATGCGGACACGGCTAAGCCCGGGCCGGAACCCGAGCTAGCCTCTGCCCGGTCAGCTCCCCCAGCCGGGACCGCGCCGCGGGCCACCGCCAACGGGCACTCCGGAACCGCGCCGCCAGCCAGGGCGGAGGAGCAGGCAAGGTCCATGCGGCCAGCGGGAGCAAAGCCGCGGGAAAGGACCGCACAGCCGACTCAGTCTGCGCGGCCAGCTAGGCCAGGACAAATAACGTGGTCGTACATGCAGTGGGAGGACATCATGGCTAAGCTTCCGCACCCTCAGGCGCCTGCGAGGTTCCGCGCCATTTTCCCGGACCTGGCCGGCTGGCTGGAGTCCCCGTGGACAGGACCGCCGCCGTTCCTGACGGGCCAGGCGTTCCGGCTCGAGGAAGCGATCCGGGACAATCGCTATGTGATCCGGGCCGAACTGCCCGGCCTGGACCCGGAGAACGACATCGAGGTCGCCGTCGACGGCCGGAACCTGACCATCCGCGCCGAGCGCTCCCAGCAGGACAACGGGCCGTATCGGTCGGAGTTCCGCTACGGATCGCTCGCCCGCGCGGTCAGGCTCCCCGCCAGTGTCGACGCCGAGGACATCACCGCCCGGTACGACAACGGAGTCCTCGAGGTCAGCGTCCCGGTCCCCGAGGTCAGGCTCAAAGGCACCCGGATCCCCGTCGAGGACGCCGCCGCGACGCCAGAGCAGCCGCCTGACCAGGCCGGATGAAGAACCGGCGCGGGCCGGGCGCGACTGCGTGATCACCCCCTGGACAGGAACCGCAGCCGTGCCGCCCGCGCGTCCCACGAGTAAATGACGGCCGTCCCGGCGATGACGTCATGGAGGGCTCGGCGCCGGTTCCCCAGGAGGATGCCGACCAATCCCAGCCCCAGGAACAGGAAGCTCAGCGGGAGCGCCAGCGTCCGCACGACGGCCCGGCGCCCGCTCACGTCGGTGCCGTCGTCTCGCACAACCCGCACGCCGAACAGCGCCATGCCGACGGTCCTGCCGCTCGCGGCCCAGGAGTGGGCGAAGTAGATGAACGCCCAGACTGCATAGGCGATGATCACCCAGATGTCGCCCCTGTGCCAGGTGATGTCCTTGCCGGTCAGGACCACCGCCGCGAAGGAGATGGCGGCCAGGGCGAGCATGAACACACCGAGACTGACCCCCACGTCCACGGCGAAGGCGGTAAAGCGCGACGCGAAGCCCGCGTACTTCCCTTGCAGGCTCCCCCGGGCGATAACCGGAGGCCCGGAGGGCGGGGCATCGCCCGCACGCGTGGTCATGACCCTGCCCCAGGCCGCAGCCGGTCAGGCGGGCCGGGCGGGCCGGTGTACGGGCGGCGGCGAAGCCGCCCTATCCAGCGTGCGATGAACTCATCGAGCCCGACGGTCTGGCTGCGGACCACGGCGAGCACATCGTCCGCGACGCCGCTGGAGGACGCGGCGATAACGGCGCCAAGGTCGGTCTGCTCGACCAGTGCCTCGATGTCGATGCGCTTGACGATGTCATTCAGGTCCATCTGCTCGACCAGGCGGTCCAGGTCGATCCGGTCCAGCACCCGGTTGATGTCGACCTGATCCAGCACGTGGTTCATATCGACCTGGTCCAGCAGCGCATTCACATCCAGCGCGGAAACCACAAGCTCAACCGCACGCTCCGCGACTGCCTGGGCCAGCGCCTCCGCGCGCGGGACCAGTCGCCCCTCCATCGGCCGCGGTCGATCAAACCGATCCACAGGGTTAAGTATCGCTGCGCTAGGCAGGCCAAGACCACCCCGATGCCCAAGTCGTCCAGCTTTGTCCCGGTGAGCCCGGGCTGCGCCATGAGATCGGGGCGGCACGGGCACTGTGGGATTGGTCAGCCGCCGAAGCGGCGATTGCGGGCGGCGTAGGAGCGGAGGGCGCGGAGGAAATCCACCTTGCGGAAGGCCGGCCAGTAGGCGTCGCAGAAGTAGAACTCCGAGTGGATGGTCTGCCACAGCAGGAAACCGCCGATGCGCTGCTCGCCCGAGGTGCGGATGACGAGGTCCGGGTCGGGCTGCCCGGCCGTGTAGAGGTGCTCGGCGATGTGCTCGACGTCGAGGATCTCGGCGAGCTCCTCGATGGAGGTACCGCGGGTGGCGTGCTCGTGCAGCAGCGAACGTACCGCGTCGGCGATCTCCCGCCGTCCGCCGTACCCGATCGCCACGTTGACCAGCAGGCCCGGGTTGTCGGCGGTGGCCTCCGCCGCATCCTTGAGCACGCGGGCCGTGTCGGCGGGCAGCAGGTCGAGTGCGCCCATCGGGTTCACGTGCCAGCGGTCGGCGACGAGCCCGCGGACGGTGTCCTCGATGATCCGCAGCAGCGGCTCGAGCTCAGCCGCGGGGCGGGTGAGGTTGTCCGTGGACAGCAGCCACAGGGTGACGACCTCCACGCCGGCTTCCCGGCACCACTCGAGCAGCTCGAAGATCTTGTCGGCGCCCTTCTGATGCCCGCTGGCCACGTCGAGCAGGCCAGCGGACCTGGCCCACCGGCGGTTGCCGTCACACATCACGCCGACGTGCCGGGGAATCGCCTCCGGGGACAGGGACATTTCGAGCCTGCGCGCGTACAGCCGGTAGACCAGGCCACGAAATCCCATCTAGCGACCTTCCTGTCGCCCCTGCTCAGCTGTAGAAAAGGTATCCAACGATCCTGAGCTACCGGCGAACAGCGGGCGAAAGGGATGGTGTGGCGCGCACGTGCCGCAGGCCGTTCCGGCCGGCGGCACGTTTGCGGTGGATGGGCGATCGACTTGATGATCGATGGTCCAGCCCGTCGAACGACGCGAGGTGCTCACTGGGCTCCCGTTCATCTTCCCGGCCATGCCGGCGTAGTCGGCGGCCCGGAACAAGGGGCGGCGGACCTCCTGCGCCAACAGGGAGCCGCCATTTGCCTCAAGACCACCGAGGAGGCGCGGTGGCCGGTCGATGACTCCCCGCAATGAGTTTATGCGGCCAGGGTGAACTGGGTGGGAGCTTGGCGACTGCAACGACGGCCGGACGTGCGGCGGACAGGTCTGGTTTGGTGCCGGGCGTGTCCATTTTCGACATGATCGGTGCGCTGCTGTCGATTGCCGAGCTGGTCTTCGAGTCTTGAATTCCGGCACCGGGGCTTTGTGGAAGGCAAGCCTGCCGGGCCCGAGTGGCTGGGGACCTCCGGTGTCATTCAGTGGTGTACGGCGGCGAGCAGCGCGGCGTAGGTGCGGACCAGCGCGCCCCGCACCAGCAGAAGCAACGGGCTGTCGGGCAGGCAGCCCTCCCTGACCCACTGATCGGACAGGCCCATCGCCCGGACCCGGTGCACCGCCGCCGGCCTGACCTCGGCCTCAGGCTCACCGAAGAGATAGCAGTAGAGGCGAGTCACGGACTCCACCAGGTCATCGTCGGCGACTCCCGGCGCCGTCGAGTACTGAACCTGGCGGTGCACCCGCCACCAGTCGACCTCAAGTTCGGCGGCCTTGGCCGGGCTGGCCGGCTCGCCATGGCTGAGCCTGACCAGGGCGTAAAAACAGCGCATGCGGGCCCGTGCGCCTTCGGGATCATTGTCAGGGAGGGGTGCCCATAGCTGGATGGCGCGCAGTGCCAGCCAGGCGGCGTACAGGGTCCGGCACCAGTCCATGCCGAAGCCCATCCTGATCAGCCCGACGAAAGCCATGAGCGCCTGATGCCAATCATGCCGGTAGTACCCGACCCAAGCCCGGTATTCAAGGTCGGCGACGCGGTTCGGATCGAACGACCGGAGCCGGCTGGGCCGCCCGGCCGACCGCTCGGCGTCACCAGCGTCCCGTCCTCCGGGCCGCCACGGGCCGACCGGATTCTGGCGCGCCAGGCCGCTACCTTGGTCGTGCTGCCTGAGCCGTCCGGCCCGCCGTGCCGCGGCAGTTTTTCTGCGAGCGGTAACCGCTTCGATGCCCATGGCCCCCCTTATTACCATAAACCTGCATTACCATAAACCTGCCCGTCTGCTCCCACGTAATCGTGTCTCCGGAGCTGCGACCCAGCGGCAGCACTTCAGGTTGTCCGTATCAGTTAGCGTAACCAGGAAGATGCCCCAGCCGTGATCCGTTTCGGAGGGACCTACCTCCGGCATTCCATTCAGGGCCCGGACAACAAGGGAAGTGACCTGCTGCTGGACGAGGCGGCCTGGCCGACGCGGCGATCGGCGGTGCGGCGCCGGCCGCCCGGCGGGCTGGACGCGGGCTCCTGCCTCGGGTACCCACGGGCTCTTGCCGTCGGCGCCGGGCCGCCGCACGCCTTTGTTACTCGCCAGTAACGGAGCCAGGTCATGGGGCTTGCCTATGAACTGGCGGGTTCGGGCCGCCGCTCCTGCTGCTGCACGGGACCGGGCACCACGGGCGGGCCTGGGACGCCGTCACCGGGCCCCTGGCGCCTAGCCGGGAGCTGATCCTGGTCGATCTGCCGGGGCACGGCGCATCGCCGCCGCTGCGGCTGGCCGGCCGCCCACCGGTGGGGCCCTGGCCGCGGAGCTGGTCAGCTTCCTCGATGAGCAGGGCCTGGACCGGCCGCACGTCGCCGGGAACTCCCTCGGCGGGGTGCTTGCGCTGGGGCTCGCCGCCTACGGTCGGGCCGCCAGCGCGACGGCGCTGTCCCCGGCCGGGTTCTGGCGGCGCGACAGCGAGTTCCGTTGGGCCAAGGCGATCTTCAAGATCATGGAGGTGGCCAGCGCAGGCGACTCTTCGGTCGCCTCCATCCTGTCCCGCAACTGGGCCGGGCCGCACGCAGCCGGGCGGCGCTAGGGCGTGTCTGGTGGATCAGGCCCGATGAGTTCTGCCATCTCACGCTGTCTCGTAGGTATGGAGACTCTTCTTCCGGTCGGCGACGTCGAGCTGTGCGTCGACACCGTCGGCTCGCCGACCGGCATTCCACTGCTGCTGATCGGCACCACCGTTGCCACCTGGGACGACGCGCTCGTCGAGCGGCTCACCGGCCGGTTCGTCATCCGCTACGACCTGCGGGACACCGGCCGATCGACCACCGTCGACCCCGACTCGCCCGGCTACACGCTGCGCGACCTCGTCACCGACGCCGTCGGTGTACTCGACGGGCTCGGCATCGCCCGCGCGCACGTCGTGGGCATCGCGACCGGCGGTTTCATCGCACAGCTCCTGGCGCTGGACCACCCGTCGCGGGTCGCCTCGCTCGTGCTGGCCGGCACCCGCCCGGTCGCGCCGGGCCCCGTCGACGACGACCTGC
>Ga0302324_100015405_pt1 | contig 15326 bp, 17 predicted proteins | sample Palsa_T0_1_FD_201949 | JGI IMG/M metagenome (GOLD analysis project Ga0302324, IMG submission 201949) | Peat permafrost microbial communities from Stordalen Mire near Abisko, Sweden - Palsa_T0_1 | ecosystem: Environmental > Terrestrial > Soil > Palsa > Peat permafrost | place: Sweden: Abisko...
GGCAAGGGCGCCCCCGGCCGGGCCCAGCTGTACGTCGACGGCCAGCTCATCGCCAACAGCGAGTTCCCGGTCACCACACCCATCGCCTTTAACCCCGGCGGCCTCACCTGCGGCGCCAATCCCGGCTCTGCGATCGTTCCGGACTACCAGGCCCCGTCCCCGTTCACCGGCACCCTGCATACCGTCACCGTCGACCTGTCCGGCGACCTCATTACCGACACCGAAAGCGAGATGCGGATGGCCATGGCCCGCCAGTAGGACCGGGCGGTCAGGCTGCCTGGTCGGCCGCGCGGCAGGAGGAACCTGTGGCGTCGGTCACGAGCGAGGGCGTTGCGGGTACGGACCGGGGCGCGGTGACCCGGCGGCTGCGTGCGGTGGTGCTCGGGCCCGGGGCGGGGCACGACCCGGCGGCGCGCGTCCGACGCGTTCCGGCTGGGATTCGCGGCGGTCGTGGCGGCGGTCTCGATTCCGGTCATGCGGGCCAACTCTGCGGCTGAGCTGTGGCTCGTGCACGCTCTGAACCCGCCGCCCGCGGCGATTAGGTGGCTGGTCACCTCGGTCTTCTGGCTCGGCTCGGCCGGTGTCATCGCGCTGCTGGTCATCCTCGGGCTTCTGGTCCCGGGGCTGGCCGCGATCCGGTGGACCGCGGTGGCCGCCGTGGTCACCTGGGGCGTGTGCCTGCTGCTCGGCGAGATTCTGGGACCGTCGGCCGGGCGGCCGGTGACCGACTCGCTGGCCGGGCCCTGACGCGAGCTACCCGTCACCCAGCTCGCGGGCACGAAAAAGGCCCCTCCCAGTCTGGGCAGGGGCCTCTAGCCTGGCGCGCTCGGAGGGACTCGAACCCCCAACCTTCTGATCCGTAGATCGGTGCGGTGTGTCTAAGCAGTCCACCGAACTCCATATCCGCAGGTCAGGGTCCACTGGATGTCCGGGACTGTCGCTGGATCCAGCAGTGTCCCGCTCGTCCGTGAGACGTATGTGAGAGGCCCACAGCCCGATCTGCGACGGGCTCGCCCCAGAGTCAAATGCTGCTGTGGTCTGGATCGTAGTCAGCGTTCAAGCGTCTGGCAGCCGGAGGATTCGTAGCTGGTCCAGGTAGGTTGCGCGGTCCTCTGGCGAAAGCGGCGGCCCGGAGGCCAGCCGACGGCTCATGCCTCTAACAAGTTCCAGCTGAGCGGCTCCCAGGAGCGGCTCACCAGCCGCCTGACCTGCCAGCCGGTCGAACTCATCTACTTCGTCGCCTGCGGGACCCGGTGGAGGCTCTGTAGAGGTGGCATCGCTGAGTTGGCCAATCCTCGACTCATACGGAGCGGATGCCGTCGATGGAATGCGTGGACCGTACGTATCGCAATACGCCAGCAGCTCGTTGGCACAGCCCGGACGCTTGATGGCCCCCGTCTCCCAGCGGCTGACGTTTGGCTGCGAAGCTGTGGCCACCCCAAACTCGCTTCGCAGGATCTGGGCGCATGCGTCCATGTCATGCCCGGCATGCTCGCGAGCTATCTGGAGCTGCAGTCGCTGGGCGTCGCCCCAGGCCACGTCCGCTCTCGGCTGTCCCGACACGACCATAGTCTCGCATACGTATATCCCAGGAATATACGTACCTCACAGCTACTATACGTATATGACGTATAGTGCCACGGCCGCGGGTGCAAGAGCACCACCTGAGGAGCACCTGTTCGCTACTAGCACCCCAGGACCACATGCCGACCTCGGTGTTGCAGGCGCTTCACCGAGCTACGTATCTCGGCGCCCGACACCTGGATAGTCAACCATAATGGTCTGCCTGCTAAATCGCCTCAAATGTGTACGTAATAGAGGCCGTCCCTCCAAAAAACTGTGGTGAAGTTTCGTAGTCCATACATCCACAGGCGCCGGGCATTTCCACAGCATGCTATCCGTGTCATAGCTGGCCTGGAAGAGCCATTATTCACAGGCTAGACCAGGCCGTCAGAGGGTTATCCACAGCCAAAGGCGTCTACGCACACAGTTATCCTCAAGCGATCCACAAGGTGCCAGTAGTAGTGTGCCGCTGATCTATACAGCTCGCGCTTGCCCTTGGCAGGTGAATTCGCTCAAAGAAAGCCAAGATCCTATACCTAGGAAGAGGTCCAATGGACATCAGGTCAGCCCAAAAAATCGCATGGGATGCAGGACGGTCGAAAGACATCAATACGAGCGATATCTCCGTGGGATTTGGCCTATTGGGCGGCGAGCTGGCGAAGGCCCTCGATGCGTGGAGTAACGACCGCACAGAAATGGGCGAACAGCTAGCAGCCATCGCGATCTTCTTGCTCAGACTGGCCGAGATGGTCGGCACTGACTTGCAAGAGGTCGTGGAGGCCAAGCTCGACGTAGGCAGGTCGAGGGTTTCTGGGCTGCCATCGAATGGAGTGCCGGTAGCTGATCCTGCCGTCGCCGAGACGGCTGCAATGAACCAAGGCAAGCTAGTACGTGACAAGATCCCGCAGATCATTAGGTCGAAGGGCCAGGAGCCCGTCATATACATAGCCGACATTGAGGAATATTGCATCCGGTTGCGTGACAAGCTCCGAGAAGAGGTCGAAGAATACCTCGCTTCTGATAACGACCGAGAGGAACTTGCCGATATCCTAGAGGTGCTGTACGCCCTCGCCAGGCAGGCAGGCACTGATCAGCAGCAGCTAGAGAAGCTGCGGGCCGCCAAGGCGGAAAGGCGTGGAGGGTTCGCCGACCGGATTATCTGGTTTCACAATCAGCACACAGCAGCTACCCAGGACAGGGGGATGGCTGCCGCTAAACTATAGCGAGTCGGGGGCTCCAGAGGCAACCTCGTCGGCGAAAGCTTGCCACAAGAGGTTGAGCGGATGGGCCGTGTCAAAAGCGCTTCGCTCGCCTCGCCGAGCGAATGTGCCAGTAACTAGCTCCATCACGGGATGGAAATCTGCGCCGAGATCCACGAGCCGCAGATCAGGTCCGCCAGGAAGGCGGCCATCAACTGCGGCGTGCGCAATGCCGACAGAGGTCAGCATGCACCCATACGCCATTTTCGAACGCATCAGCGCAAGCCCGTAATAAATATCGTCGATAGTGGCCACGATGGTCAGCTGGTTCCGGAAATCGCTACCATACCAGCGGTGCAGAAAGTCCACGATCACCCCGCCGGTCGACGGCACGATAAGAGGTACGGTCGGAAGACGGTCCACGCTGACCGCGGGGACCGGCAGCTCGCGCTTGGGCAGATTGGTGAGCAGCACCAGACCATCGCGTTGCCATTGCAGAAATTCATAGTCGCCGGGAACGTCACCCGTGCCGCTGATTGAGGCGAATCCTCCGCACAGCAGGTCGATCTGCCTGGCATCCAGGCGCGCGAAGGAGTCCTTAGTGCGCACATGCTGCACGTTTAGCTCGATCTCCCGAGCAGCGAACTCGTCGCAGACCCGCTGCCACACCTTGCCAACGAACGGCAAGGTGAACTCGGTGGTGCCAACTGTGAGTGTCTTGCCGATCCGGCGACGCACGTCATTCACCCGCACCTGCCAGTCCGAGAGCATGATGCGGGCCTGCTCGGCAACAGCGGTACCCGTCGGTGTGAACCGGAACGGCTGACCCCGGCCTTGCCTTACTGCTAGCACTTCCCCGCACATCCGCTGGAAGCTTCGGTTGAGGGTGTCGATTTGTTTTTGCACACTGGACTGTTCGCGGCCCAGGATGCGCGCCGCGCCGTTCGCCGAGTCTGCCTCTTGGACGACGACGAGAGTGCGGAGTTGGTCGAAGGTAAGTTCCAGCAGCATCGGTGGGCAAGCCAGTAGCTCATTCAGCGAATCGGTGTAGGGAACGCGGACCCGTGGGTTCGTGGGCGTAGCAGATTTGGCGCTGTCGGTCACGGGACACCTGCCGTTCGGCTATAGGCGGTTGTTGTCCTGTAGTACAAGTGCATTGCATCCAATCGCAGGTCCCGCCGAACTAATCCAGAGTGTTCGCTCTTACATCTCGACATTAATAACTGTCCAGCAGAACATCAATGTAGGCACGAGGCCCACGGAGGCGGAGCATGCTGACTGCTAATGAGATCGCAGCGCTGATTGAACGAGGCGAGATTGCCTGGCCTGGCGAACTGCGGGGAGATGGTCTGTTACTACGGCTAGGGTCGCCGCTGCAACTGCTCGCTGATCCTGGTCATGTCATCGACTTGGCCAACCAGGACAGCATCGACACGCTATACACACAGGCAGTTCACGGCTGGGACGAGTGCGACCTGGCTCCGGGCCAAATGGTGCTCTGTGCAGCCGGGCACTCGCTCCGGCTCGGACCCGCTTTCGCTGCAGCCATCGCTAGCTTGTCGCACTTGGCACGCGTCGGCCTGGGTACCCACGTCGCCAGCCCATGGGTGATGCCTGGCTGGGACGGCCATCTCACCTTTGAGCTCCTCAATACCAGCCCTGCAAGGCTCAGACTGCGCCGGGGCATGCCCATCGCCCGTGCTCTCATCTGGCACATGTACGGCGTCACCCGCCCCCCCATCCCGCACGGTCACTACGGTCGGCCCGAGCAACTCGGCAGCCGCTACGCCGCCGAGTTCGGCGCGCAGGTCACAGCTGACAATAGGCGAGCGTGATAGTCGTGAACTGCGCGTTCTGCACCGAGTTCGCCGCCCTTCCCCCCCGAGATCAGGGGACGCGGATCATCTGCGAGGTTTCCGGGTGGGTGCTACTGCCCACAGTCGGCTGCTTTACTCTCGGATACTGCCTGTTCATGCCGCTTGACCACATCGACGCGGTGGCTGATGCGCCGGCCTCCGAACTGGCCCTGGTCGGCGAGGCGGTAGAGAACATGCGGACGTTGATCAGTAGTGAATTCGGGACGGTGCTCGTCGCCGAGCATGGACCGCGGGGATGCGAGCTTGGCGCAGGGTGCTGCAGCCATGCCCACTTGCACCTGATTCCAGTGCCTGACGTCGATGAGGTCACCGCCGCCTACTTGACCACAGGTGGCTCGGGACGACGCCTCCAAGACCTGGCTCACCTGCCGGGAGCCATCGATGGTCCCTACTTGTATCTGTCGCCACGGCCTGGCGAGCATCTACTGTGGCCATCGGCAGGATTCTCCCGCCAGTACGTCCGGCGTGTCTGCGCCGCTCAGTACGGCGTGGGAGACAAGTTCGACTGGCGTGATCACCCATTCGACGACAACAAGGCGCTCACTGTCACTGCGCTTCGGGCCAACATCAGATCAAAAGCAGCATGACTGCTGCAGCAACCATCCCAAGCTCAGTTGTGTCCGCGCCCCTGCTCAGCTCCCTCACCGAGGATGAACTGATGGGAGCTGACCGTCGGTACCCGAAGTGGGCGACGATGTGCCAGTTGCGCCGCCTCTGCCTGCCAACCCTGGACGCTGTCCTGGTAACGCCCCGCCAGGATCGTCTGGCCCTCGACGGAGCCATCACCACCCTGGCTGAGGCAACCCGACAAGACCGGCTGTTGATCCGCTCCGATGGCGGGGCGGAGGCCCATCGCTACTACAGGGGTGGCAATACCTTTCCCCTTGCTGACGCAGCAACCAAAGCAGCCGGGCTGCTGAAAGCAGGCCGGGCGGTCATCCTGACGGAACCGACTAATCGGTTCACCAACTGCCTCACTGCGGTGCTGCGAATCGACCGTGACAGCAGAGGCCGACATGGAACCTTCACTGTGGAGGCGCTTGGACCCGGCTACGACGTGGCTGACCTCACCCGCGGCGGAATAGCGCCTCAGGTCACCGTCACCGCCGAGGCCGACTGGTCTGCCTACTCGGAACCGTGGTGGTCCGACCTGCGCATGAGTACGGACATCGGGCTGGACGCCGAACGCGACCGCCGCAGGCGGCGGCTGGCACGAATCGCCACCGACATCCTCACCGACACCGGCCACCTCACCAAGCCGCCGCCGAGCACCGATGAGCAGGCCGCCTGGGCCGAAGCGTGGCTTCGGGAACATGGCTTCCACCAACTGTGGCGAGACTACGACCTCGCGCTCGGGATTACCCGGCGCATCCGCGGCTGGTTCGATGACGCTTTTATGATCGCCATCTGTCACCCTCGGCCCGGTTGGACCTGCCTGGCTACTGCGGTCTCCGGTCTCGGCGACCGCTGCGTCTTCTGGGACATCGTCGACGGTAGTCGCAAGTACTCCACGAGGAGGCCGACATGATCACCGCCACCGGCATCAGCATGGACCAGGTGATCTACCTGGATCATCAAGCAACCACGCCGGTCGACCCATGCGTCCTCGACGTGATGCTGCCGTATCTGACCAGCGGCTACGGTAACCCCTCCAGCCCGCATGCGTACGGGCGTCGGGCCGCCGAAGCGATCCGCATTGCTCGCAACCAACTCCGCGAGCTGATCGGGGCCAGCGCGGAATCCGAGGTCGTGTTCACCTCTGGTGCTACCGAATCCGACTACCTTGCCATCACTGGAATCGCCCGCGCGCTCCGGGACGTAGGCCTCCACATCATTACCACCGCCATCGAACACAAAGCGGTCCTTGCCAGCTGCCAGCACCTCGCCGAAGAGGGCTTCCAAGTAAGTATCGTCCCGGTCAACGCCGACGGGCTCGTCAATCCATCCGATGTCGCGGCGGCGATGACGCCTAATACAGTGCTTGTATCAGTCATGCACGCAAATAACGAGATAGGCACTATCCAACCCCTAGCCGAAATCAGTCAAATCACTCGCAAATGCGGCGTCCTGTTGCACACTGATGCTGCCCAGTCGCTTGGCTCCCTTCCCTTCCACGTCGACCACCTTGGCGTCGATCTCGCCTCCTTTTCTGGCCACAAGATCTACGGCCCTAAAGGCATCGGTGCTCTCTACGTCAGGCGGGGAACGGTCCGCCCGGTCCCGCAGATCGCCAGTAGTGGGCAGGAGTACGGTCTGCGACCCGGTACCCCTAACGTTCCCGGCATCGTCGGCATCGGCCAAGCGGCCGCCATCGTTGCCGAGCAACGCCACATTGACACACGCCGCATCACCGGCCTGCGCGACCAACTGCTAGCCATGCTCCGGCAGTCGGTCCCAGACCTTCGGGTCAACGGCTCGCTGACCCGAAGGTTGCCGGGCAACCTCAACATCACGATTCCCGGCACCGAAGCCGATGAGCTCATCGAATACCTGCCTGGGCTAGCTGTATCAACTGGCTCAGCATGCAGCACTGGGCAGCCCGACCCCTCCCATGTACTCACCGCTATCGGCCTAGACCGCTCATCAGCACGATCTAGTATCCGGATCGGACTCGGAAGGGGCACGACACTGCACGACATCATCGCCACCGTTCAGCAGATTTCGGAAGCTGTCCATTCGAGCGCGGTAAAGGTCGAGGCCGATGCCACTGTCAGTGGTCAGTTCTAAGTTCAAGCCGTCGCTTTACACCGTCACCCATCGTGGGCCCTGCGGGGCTACGGCCGCCGTGACCACGCCTGGACCGGCAACGAACATCCCCAAGACGCTCGCCCGCATTCAAGATCGCCTAGCTACTCTGAGAAGTTGTGAGAGACCCGGCCCCAGACAAGCGTCGAGGTCACCTCTCACGACCGAGAAAATGGCCCCCGACTTGCGGATATTTGGCGCGCTCGGAGGGACTCGAACCCCCAACCTTCTGATCCGTAGTCAGATGCTCTATCCGTTGAGCTACGAGCGCTGGTGCCCCGACAGTCTACGGCACGCTGCACCCCAGTTGGGCAGAGCTGGCCAGCCACGCGGGGCACAGCGGTTAAAGCGCTTCTGATCCGCTCCGCGGACGAGGAGCGGCGCATACCTTCGTCGCCTCCCTGACAGCTCCCGCGGAGACCACGGTCAAGAGCTTCAAGACCGTCCGGTCCGTAGCGGCGGGTTGCCACTTTTCTAGTCTTCTAGAATACTAGATCTCATGAACGCTGCTGTTCAACCGATAGTTATGGGTGATCCCGGGCCCACGGGCAGATTCGGCTCCATGGGCGGGCGCTTCGTTCCTGAAGCCCTGATCCCCGCCTGTGAGCAGGTGGAAGAAACCTTCCGGGCGGCCTGGGCGGACGCTGGCTTCCGGGCGGTGCTCACTCACATGCTGAGCAGTTACGCCGGACGGCCAACGCCGGTCACCGCGGCCGACCGGTTGTCAGAAGCCCTGGGTGTATCGATCCTCCTCAAACGCGAGGATCTGGCCCATACCGGCAGTCACAAGATCAACAATGTCGCCGGGCAGGTCCTGCTGACGCAGCGAATGGGCAAGACCGATGTGGTCGCGGAGACGGGAGCTGGGCAGCATGGGGTGGCCACCGCGACGGTCGCCGCCCATCTGGGCCTGGGCTGCACCGTGTACATGGGCGAGAAGGACATGGTCCGGCAAGAGCTCAATGTCTTCCGGATGGAACTGCTGGGGGCCACCGTGGTCCCCGTGACGGCAGGATCGCGGACGCTGAAGGACGCCACGAATGAGGCCCTCAGGCACTGGGTCACAACCGTGGATTTCACCCACTACTGCATCGGCTCGGCCCTGGGCCCGCACCCTTATCCGTGGATGGTGCGGGAGTTCCAGCGCGTCATCGGTGACGAGGCCCGGACCCAGTGCGCGGAATTGCTGCCGGGTGCGGTGCCAGACGCCGTCGTGGCTTGCGTAGGCGGCGGATCCAATGCCGCCGGGACGTTCGCCGGCTTCGCGGCCACCTCAGCCCGTCTGGTCGGCGCGGAGGCAGCCGGCGGGGCAGCGTTGTCCAACGGCCGCCGCGGCATTCTGCACGGTTTCATGTCATCGTTCCTCCAGGACGAGCACGGGCAGATCGCCGAGGCCAATTCGATTTCCGCGGGGCTCGATTACCCAGGGATCGGCCCCGAGCACGCCTATCTGGCCGAGATCGGCCGGGCCGAGTACTACTCGGTGACGGATGCGGAGGCGGTCGCCGCGGCCGAGTTGTGCGCGCGGACCGAAGGCATCTTGTGCGCCCTGGAGTCCGCTCACGCCTTGGCCTGGGTCCGGCGCGCGGCCCAGGACGGTGAGCTGACAGCCGGATCCACGGTGCTGGTCACCTTGTCGGGCCGGGGTGACAAAGACGCGCCGGTGCTACGGGAGCTGATCCGTGGCCGCCGTTGAGACCGTGCTGGGCCAGGCCCGGGCGGAAGGCCGGGCGGCCCTAGTCACCTACGTCACCGCGGGAATCCGGGCAGACTGGCTCGACCTGCTGCGGGTGATGATTGACGCCGGGGCCGACGCGGTCGAGATCGGCTTGCCCTTCTCGGACCCCATGCTGGACGGCCCAGCCATTCAGCAGGCGTCCAGTACGGCGATCTTCAGAGGGACAACCATGGCCAGCACCGTGGCTCAGCTGCGCGACCTGAAGGGCCTGGACACGCCGCTCATCGCGATGAGCTACGCCAATCACGCCTACACCCGCGGTCTCCGGCAGTACTGTCATGAGCTGGTCGGCTGCGGTTTCAGCGGGACGATCGTCCCGGACCTGCCCGCCAGTGAAGCCGACGAATACCTGGCCGAGGCCCGCGATGCGGGGCTGGACGCGATCCTGATGGTGACACCAGCGACGCCGGACCAGCAGATGCGGGTTATCGCCGAGCGGTCGCGTGGCTTTCTCTACGTCATGAGCGTCATGAATACGACTGGACGGACCGACGAGCGGGATGACGACGCCCGCTGGGCCGTCGCCGAACGATCAAGGAAGTACAGCGCCCGGCCGGTGATCATCGGCTTTGGCATCGACACACCGGCACGCGCGGCCGCCGCGGCCGCGCATGCCGACGGCGTGATCGTGGCCTCCGCCCTGATGCGCCAGGTAATGGATGGGGCGACAAGTGCCGAGATTGGCCGCTACGTGCGGGAACTGCGGACCGCGATTGACGGCGCCCGGTGAACGGGCCAGGCCGCCGGCCTCTCCACGATCGGCAGCCGAAGTACCTGACCATTCATAGTGACCTGCGTGAACGCATAATGAGTGGCCAGTGGTCACCGGGCCATCCGCTTCCCGCGCAACGGGAGCTGGCCGGCGAGTTCGGGGTCAGCATCATGACCGTCCGGCAGGCGCTGCAACTGCTGACCGATGACGGGCTTATCGACACCCGCCACGGAAGCGGGACGTACGTGGCGGCCCACTACGCCTACGATCTCGGGAATCTGCGCAGTTTCGCGAGTGATCTCGCAGCCCAGGGCGCTCAGATCACCACTCAGCTCCTCGGGAAGGGGATCACCAAGCCGCCCGCGCACGTTGCGGCTCGTCTTGGCGATCCCGGCGAAGTTCTCTGGCTGCGCCGCCTGCGGCTGGTGTCCGGGCGGCCCCTGATCGTGCAGACCTCCTATCTGCCGGTCCAGCAGGTGGGCCAGATCGACCCGAGCGACCTCATCGATCCCGGCTTGTACACCGTTCTAGCTCAGCGTGGGCTTACCGTCGTGCGAGCCGAAGAAACCATTTCCATGACGATTCTGTCTCCGGCGGACGCCGGTGACCTGGACCGGCCCGGGGCCAGCCACGCGCTCCTGAGCCGCCGGACCAGTTTCAGCGCCGACGACCTACCAGTGATTGACGACTACGCACTGCTGGCCGGTGACGCGGTGGCGATCACCGTCAACCGTTCATCCGGCCAGCTTGATGTCCGCTACGAGCTCACGGTCCAGCACGGGGAGAATCGCGGATCACCGAGCTGACCGTCCGCTGAGCAGCGGTGCATGCCTGCCCGCCTCGGAGGTCCGGGACGGGCACTCGAAGCGCGATTTCTAGGCGTCTGATTCGATGGGCCACCTGAGCCCGGCAGCGCGGATCAGCCGCGTCTTGGTGACGGGCTGGCCGCCGGGCACATGGCAGTAGTGGAAGGCCAGTTCGCCGGTCTTGAGTGTGGCGGCGGACCCTTCGCGGCCTTCGAGCGGGCACGCCGACCACGAGTGCAGCAGATCATCAAGCAAGCCGCACGCGTCAACAACAGCAAGGCAGCCACCGGGGCCAGCCGCGTTCTCCGCGATGCGATGCTGCCGCACATCCTCAAGCTCATCGCGAACAGCAAGCACTCAAGGCAGCTCCACGGCTATCACATCGACTGGAAACACCGTGACCCGACAGTACGCCGCTCCGCCGACCGTCTGTGCACCGCCAGCCCGTCATCGTCACTTCACTGGCCATAGCGACAGATTGGCAGCCGGACCTGCCGAGCAGGCCTGTGAGCCCTCTCGCAGCAGAAGCCCATTCTTCCGTTAGGACTTACCTGGATCGCGGGTACTCGGGGCAGCAGGAGTGTCCGCCCGTCGAGGCTGGGCAGCTCACCGTGCAGGTGAGCCCGGACATCCATCAGGATGGGAAGGAGCCCCGACGGCGGCGGGCAGGCCGAGGCCAAAGAGAGGCAGGAAGCCGCGTCGGCTAATTCGTCAATGCTGCGAGAGCCTGGCGGAAGGCCGCGAGCGCTGTAGGACGATCTTCTAGTCGCCAATTCTGGTGAGAGATGCCGTCGTTCTGGGCTTGGTCGAACCAGACGATGCCGAGTACGTGATCGTTCCGGGCACCATTGAACAGATCGGCGATTTTACTCGGGCCAGCGACGGGGCCCGCTGCAGTTTCCGCGATCAGGATGGGGTCGCTGGTAATGTGGCGGGCGTCGTCAATCGTTGATCCGAATAGACTATCGAATGTGTCAGAGCTGTGTGCGTAATAGCAATCTACGCCGACCCAGCTGACATAGGAAGCTCCCGGCCACCATTGGCTTATGGGTGAGCTGTGTGGGAAGCTGCAGTTCACGTCCCATAGCCAGGTGACATTGCGTGTCCCGTCGACGCGGAAGATATCAACAATGTGCCGCCATGCGGCAATGAAGGTGGCGGGGGCAGTGCGCCCGGTACCCCATTGATACCAGTCCCCGTTCATCTCCTGGCCAAAGCTGATGATGATCTGATGGCCGAAATTCCGGACTGCCGAAGCGTAGGCCCGCAGGTAGTTATCGTATTGGCCGGAGGCGATGGCTCCGAGGGAGACGGCTCGTGGATGAATCTGCACAAGGGTCTCACCGCCATGTCCCCATGCCTGCTCTGCGAACACGGACTGGAACGGCATGCCCCAGTTGCCGTAGTAGGAGACTATTTTAGGCCATTGGCCGACAGCGGCTGCGAATGCGCCGATTTGCCAGTAGGAGCCGGGGGCATAGGGCTCATAGACGCCGACGACCATGCTGGAGCTTGGGTCGTCCGCGGAAGCCGGCGGTGCCCGGGTTACTGGGGCGGCTGGCTTCGGTGACGAGGAACACGCCGCGATAGCCAGGATGAGGACGGCAGCAATCACTGAGGCTGGGATTCGCTGTGCCCTCATACTGCAGCTCACTTCCGGACCACGTGGAATCCCGTTGCGGGACGGGCGAGCGCGTAAGCAACGCTGATGCTTTCCATCAGGCTGAAGACCGGCATGCAGAAGAGCCATGTGAGGCACCACCCAACACGCTTCAGCGGGTTACGGATGCCGTGCTCATTCATGTTTACGCGCAATCCCGCAAGTGTCGTCACGATGTAGACCGCGAATGATCCGTTAGCCAGCGCGCGGACGGCTGGGTCCACGTAGCCACCTGTAATGAAGTGCCCGATCGTGTATCCCCAGGCTAAGGGTGCGAGCGCCCATGCAAGCATGCTGACGCCAAGCATTATCCGCCATCGCAGCTTGACCGGTGCCTGCACAGCGACCTTGATTAGCCCGCTGAACCAGCGGCGGCGCTGCTTGACGAAGTCAGATGGTGACTGAGTGCACTGTTCTTCAAGGTAGCCGTCTACCCAACAGCAACGGCGCCCGATCTCCATCTGCTGATATCCCCAGAACGCGTCTTCGGTGATCGAGCCTACTGGGCCGACGTCGAAGCCAACCTGCTTCTCGACGTCGTTGCGTACGACGATGTAGGAGCCGTGGAGGCCAAACAGCGGGACGCCGATGCGCATGGACAGGAAGAGTCTGCCCAGGTCGCTGCCAGTACGGATGCAGTCCGAGAGGGTGAAGAAGGGGTGGTTCTTCCAGTCCCGGTGGTAGACGATGATCCCTTGGCCGATGCGCAGCTGACCGGATGCTTCTTCCTCCGTGATCATGCGGGCGATCCCGGGGATGATCGACGGTGTGGGCTGAGACTCCTCATCCAGGTGAACGATCCAGGCATCATCGGGCAGCGGCGAGTAATGCAGCGCATAATTCAGTGCCCGCGCCTTGTTACGTGTGCCCTTCGGTGTCTGGTAATCCTTGGGCACGCGGATGTAGACGAGATCATCTGCGGGCGCCGGAAGCCCGGCGTGGGATGTATCGGTAATCACCTCTATGACGTACCGGAACAAGGGGTTGGCCTGTGATTCCGCGCGGCACCGTAGGATCGTCGCCGTCAGGGCTTCCACATTGATCCCGCGTGAAACGATGCGCCAGCTGACAAGCTGGGGAATGGGCGCGACGGCTCGCGGCCACCTTGGGTTCCGGTACATCAGGAGACCAGCCAGCTCGCAGGCCGACGGCACGAGGGCTGACAGCCACAGTAATGAGGCACCGCTCCATGCTGCCGATAGCCCGGCACGGGGCGGAGGATTACCGGGCCAAGCGAGCCGCTGGATGGCATACAGAACAGTGACCGTAATGGCCATGCTCACGACGACGAACGCCTTATGCCTGATGTCAGGCCAACGCGAATGTTTCCGATGGGTGGCGTGCTGGCGCGTTCCTGACTGTCTACCCGCGGTCTCCCGAGTCGTCTTGGGTGCCAGCACGACGGCCCTGACGAGCGTCTCGAGCCCAGCCACCTGGGTGGCCGCAGCTTGCTCGTACGGGAAGCGGGGTGAAGGGATACGGCCAGCAGCAGCGGGCCGTATAAGAGGGATATCCGGCAGGGTCGCGTCGATGTCGATGCTCACGCGCGCCAGCCCTGCCGACGGTCGGACACTGCGCCGGGGCTTGCTTTGACGTCCTGCACGCGCGGACGTCGTACCGCCGCGATAACACAGTCGCCGTTCCGTACGGCGATCACGGCCGTACTCCGCATCCAGTTCACGAATCCCCCTCCATCGGCTGCGATCAGCAGGGCACCGCGGCTCATTGCCGTGCCTCGCGCACTTTCTGTGCGATGATGCGCCCGTCCAGAAGAGGACGCGGCCGGGCGGCCGCATGTTTACGGGTTTACCTAGATTTTTTCTACAAGGTGCGCTTAATACGGATAGAAGGCCCCATAGAGTATGACTTCCGGCCCACCGCGCTGAGTGTAGCGGTGTGCAAAGCGAGTCCTTCCGGCCCCTAAGCACCGAAAAATGATCTTTGCGCCTGCGGCAATGAGCTGGATTGCGGCCGGGCGTAGTCGCGCCCTTCGGCGGAATCGTGCCTCTCGGCGCCAAGATGTTGATCTTGTTTTCAGGCAGCTCGCAATTACGGGTATCCCGTCGGTATCGACGCGCGCGTCGCTGCCTGGCGGACCCTTCGCGTATACCTACGCGTGCTCCCCCAACGCGAACTTTGGAGCGGACGGTCGGGCACCTTGGAGGTAAATCGTCAGTTTTAAGCCCGTTAGTCCTTATTGATTCTGGTCGGCCGACTGCCGCGCCAGCTCGAACCGCGGCCCAGTGGTATGAGTGCGGAGACCCATCTGCGACTGACGAAGAAGCCTGGTCGACATCAGTTGCTGTGGGGCGGCTGCTGGCTGTCGGCTAGCCGGCGAGCATCTTCTGAATGGCCTGGCGGCTGACTCCGAGCTCCCGGGCGATATCGGCCTGGGAGAAGCCCTCCTCGATCAGGCTGCGCAGCAGGTCCCGGCGCTCGGCATGGAACTGCCGGGCTAGGAGTGTGTGCCTGATGGCTTCGGCCCGGACTTCCTTCAGCTGACGGAAAGTCTCTTGATGCGCTGAGATGTCTGGTTTACCTGCCATGGATTCAGTGTGACAACCTAAAGTTGTCATGTCAACACTGGGTTGTCAGCCGCCGTACGCGGTCAGCCGGCCTGTTCGTCCCACATGGGGGTGGCTTCCGGCGGCAGCGGAACGGCGAAGGCATTCAGCAGGAACGAGACGAGGGTGTAGTAGCCGCACAGCGAGACGAACTGCACCGTACCGGCATCGCCGAGCAGTTGCTGGATGGCGTGGTAGGTGTCCTCGCTGAGCCGCCCCGTGTCGGTGAGCTCGCGGGCGGCGGTATAGACCGTCCGTTCGTCCCGGGCCGTGATGGGCGGAGCGTCCCTGCGGCCGATGGCGTCGATCACGGCGGCGGGAACGCCGTGCTCGCGGGCCATGCGTGCGTGCGCCCACCATTCGAACTCGGCTTTCCAGCGGGCCCCGACGGTGATGATGGCCAGCTCCGACAGGCGGCGCTCGATCGATGTCTCGAACCGCAGGACCTGGCCCAGCGAGGTG
>Ga0302324_100015406_pt1 | contig 15326 bp, 14 predicted proteins | sample Palsa_T0_1_FD_201949 | JGI IMG/M metagenome (GOLD analysis project Ga0302324, IMG submission 201949) | Peat permafrost microbial communities from Stordalen Mire near Abisko, Sweden - Palsa_T0_1 | ecosystem: Environmental > Terrestrial > Soil > Palsa > Peat permafrost | place: Sweden: Abisko...
GACCCCACCGATCCAAGGGTAGTCCCGGTAGCCGCGCCACTCCCGGCGGCGGCTCCGGATGTTCCTTGGACCTCGGCACGAGGCCGGTCCAGATGGTGCCGGGCTCGATGGCGTTGATGCGAATTTTGTGGGACGCATAGTCGAGCGCGCCGGACTTGGTCAGCTGATTGACGCCCGCCTTGGCGGCGCCATAAACGCTGTGATGTTTCCAGCCAACGACGCCGGAAGCCGAGGCGATGTTCACGATCGACCCACCGCCGGTCTTCAACATCGACGCGATGCCGTACTTCATGCAAAGAAAAACGCCCCTGATGTTCACCGCATGGACGCGATCCCAGGTTTCCACCGTTTGCTCGTGCAAAGGGGCCATTTTGCCGCCGAAGCCTGCATTGTTGACGAGAATGTCGAGTCGGCCGAATTTCTGCTCGGCGGCGTCGATCATGCTGCGAACGCTCGCCTCATCCGCAACGTCCGCGTGCACCGCGTTGGCGGCATCGCCGATGGCGGCCGCCACGTCGTTTTGTTGACCGCTGATATCGGCGCAGACGACCTTCGCGCCTTCTGCGGCGAACAACTCCGCCATGGCCTTGCCCATGCCCGAACCTGCGCCGGTAATGACGGCAATCTTGTTGGCAAGACGCATCTCAGCCTCGCAGCCGGACGCCGTCCTGCAACCAGGGCGCGGCTTTCTCGGTCTTGTCCTGAAACGCGGCCGGCAGCTCCTCGATCATGTCCATGCTGGCGGCGAGCCTGCCGAAACCGATGAAATACGCGATGAAGGCGCCGAGCTCGACGATCTCGGCCTCGCCGAAGAACCGCCGCAGATTCGAGAAGGTGCGATCGTCGATCGAAAAATGATCGGTCGATGACATGTCGGCGTATGCGAGGGCCGCTTTTTCCGCATCGGTAAGATCGGGCGCATCGAGCGGCTTCTCGAGTGAGCACACCATGCCCTCCGTCAAGCCGTCGTCGATTGCAGATTGGTAGCGAATCGCCATGCAGCTGCGGCATTGATTGTGGAAGGCGATCCGCAGGCGGACGAGCTCGATCAAACGGCGCGGCAATCGGGTGCTTTGAAACAGCGCGCCGCCAAATCGGATGACGGCCTTGGCCACTTCGGGGGAGTGCGCCAGCACCCGCGTCATCCCTTGCTCGAGCGGTGTCGCATTGTCCGCATGAGTGAGTGCGCGCAGATCGCTGTCCCAATCTTGCACCGGCAATTTGGAAAGCCTGGTCATATCGATTCTCCTCTGCAGCGCAGCAGCCCCCTGCGCCGGCCTCCAGAGTAGGTGACTTTGCCGTATCCCGGCAATCTACTACCATCCTAAGCTACCATAGTAACCTGGCTTACCGGCAGCAGAGCTGGCTGCGCAATGGCGCAATGACGCTGCGGGTAGATTGGCGGCATTCCGCCCCCCTAGAATAGACACAGGGGACGGATCTCATCGTAAGGCGCCCTGATACCGGAGAGATCTTTATGAGCGAACTATCTCGTCGAGCGGCCCGCAAGAGCTCCATCGCCGGTAGCGGCGCGGAGTGGCCACCCAGCTGGAACACATTGCCGCATGGCATCAGCACGGGCCGCTACATCGACCCGCGCTTCATGCGTTTGGAGTACGAGCGCTTGTGGAGTCGCGTCTGGCAGGCGGCCGCCAGGCTCGACGAGATTCCCGGGACCGGCGATTACACCGTTTACGACATCGGTGACCAGTCGATTCTGGTCGTGCGCGTCGACGAGAACACCGTCAAGGCCTACTACAATGCCTGCCCGCATCGAGGCACCGCGTTGGGCAAGGGCACGGGGACGTTTCCCAGCTGCCGGATCATGTGTCCCTTCCACGGCTGGCGTTGGAATCTCGCCGGGCAAAATCAGTTCGTGCTCGAGCGGCAGGAATTCCGCAACGGCCAGTTGCGCGACAGCGACGTCGCCCTCAAGGAAGTCAAAGTCGCTTTGTTCGCCGGTTTCGTATTCGTCAACATGGATCCGAACGCGGAGCCGTTCGATGACTTCATCGCGCCCGTACGGGACGCGGTGGAGGGACTGGCAATCGGCGACATGCATCACTATTGGTGGAAATCGATTCCGGTGCCGGCCAACTGGAAAGTAGCGCAGGAGGCCTTCTTCGAGGCATTCCACGTCCCGGCGACTCATCCGCAGCTGGAGAAAGGCGGGGCCGAGGTGATTCTAGGCAAAAGCGACAACGCCGAGTTCACCCACCGTTATGTCACCTATGCCGTATACCCGCATGGGCACGGCGCTTTCTACGGCGGCAAGAAAACTCCGATGGCCGGCCACGTCAATAATCTCAAAGGCGATCCGCTCGAGGAGATGGCGGCGCGGCTGAAACTGCTCGTCGACGGTATGGATGCCATGGTGCTGAAGGAGGACATCGAGGTTCTGCTGTCGCTGCGCGGCAAACCCATCCCGGCAGACTCGAGCTTGGGTGGTGAGTATGTGAAAGCGCTGTACGCCGATGCTGCGGCCCGCCAACGCCCGATGCCCAAGCTCATCCCGGAGATTCTAGGCATGTGGGGCGGCGAGATTTTCATTTTCCCGAACCTGATGATTCTTCCCCAGGCGGGCAACGCGATGATTTACCGCGTGCGGCCCAACGGCTCCGACCCCGACAGTTGCACCTTCGAGATTCTCTCGACCCGCACGCTGGCCGCCGCGGTCAAGCCGCCACGGCCGACCATGGAGCACGTCACGGATCTGCAGGATCCCGAGCAGGTTCTGCTCATTCCGCGCCAGGACTTGAGCAATATCCCGCGCATGCAGAAAGGCATGCACGCGCGCGGACTTGAGCATACCTGGCTGGCGGAGGACCAGGAAAAAATCATCCTGAACATGCATCAGGAGCTCGATCGGTATTTACGCGCCGACTGATATGACGGAACCTCGCATCTCGCCCGTGCTGCCTCCCGAATGGACCGGCGAGGTCCTCGATGCGGTCAGCGCGTTCCCGCACGGCCGCGACTTCGTCTTGTCGCGCCATCGGCTCGGGGAGGCGCCCGGCGGCATGAACGCGCTTGGCACGATGCTGCGCCATCCCGCGCTCGCGAAGGGATTCCTGGCGTTCAACAACCACATTTCGGCAACGAGCACCCTATCGAAGCGCATACGCGAGCTGTTGATCCTCAGAATAGGCTGGCTGCGCCGATCAGAGTACGAGTTCATTCAACATCTGGTGCTGGGCGCGCGCGCCGGCTTGAGCGAGGCGGAGCTGGAGCGCATACAGTTCGGCCCCGACGCTCCCGGCTGGGATCCTCTGGACGCCGACTTGGTACGCGCGGTGGATGAGCTGCACGCCGACGCCTGCATCACGGAGGCGACTTACACGCGTCTCTCCGCGCACTTCAACCCGCAGCAGCTGTTGGATCTGGTATTCACCGTCGGGTGCTACGACGTGCTGTCGATGGCGTTCAAATCGTTTGCCGTGGCGCTGGAGCCGGGTACGACGCCCCTCGATGCGGACGTGCGGGCACGCATGTATCACCGCGAATAGAATTTCCGGACTCGAAAATAATGGATTCGACGATTCGAGGCGTTCCTCTTGCCGATGAGTCCGTGGGTGCACTGACCCTCGGCGGGTTCCTGCGGGAAGTTTGTCGCGAGAATGGCGCCAAGGAGGCGATGGTTTTCCACTCCCCTTCCGGGCCGGTCATCAGGCGCTCGTACGCGGAAGTCTGGCAGGAGGCGTGTTGGGTCGCACGAGCGCTGATTGCGCGCGGTGTCACCAAGGAAACGCGGGTCGGTTTGCTCGCGACGAATCGGCCGGAATGGGTCACCGCGATGTTCGGTATCGCGATGGCCGGCGGCACCTGCGTTGCCTTGAGCACTTTCGCCAAGGGCGCGGAGCTCGAGTATCAGCTGCGCATCGGCGATGTTTCGCTGCTTATCTTCGAGCGCTCGGTGATCGGTCGTGACTTTGCCGCGGAGCTCATGGAGTTTTGCCCCGATCTTGCACACGCGCAGGCCGAGCTCAGATCCGCTCGGCTCCCGTTCTTGCGCCGCGCGGTTTGCATCGATGATGCGCCGGCCGGCGCCTTCGAGACCTGGCCGGATTTCCTGAAAAACAACCTCGCACCGGCTGCGCTGCTGGAAGCCATCGACGCCGAGATCGCGCCGACGGATCGTGGGTTGATATTTTTTTCTTCGGGCACGACCGCGAAACCGAAGGCGATCGTGCATGCCCACCGCGCCGCGGCGCTGCAGTGCTGGCGCTGGAGGCATATTTTCGCGCTGGACCCCGACGTACGGACATGGAGCGCAAACGGATTTTTCTGGTCGGGAAATTTTGCGATGGCTTTGGGCTCGACGCTGGCAGCCGGCGGGTGCCTCGTACTGCAGCGGCATTTCGACACGAGCGAGGCGCTCGGGCTCATGCAGATCGAACGCGTCACCATGCCGATCGCTTGGCCTCATCAGTGGGCTCGACTGGTCGCCGATCCGGCGTGGAACGATGTCGACCTGAGCTCTTTGCACTATGTGGGTGATCGTCTGCCCACGCGCAATCATCCCACGGTGAAGTCCGATTGGCAGGAGCCCATGTCGGCATACGGAAGCACGGAAACCTTCACACTGGTGACGGTGCATCCGAGCGGCACGGCCGCGGAGGTTGCCGCCGATAATCACGGCGTGCCGTTGCCGGGCAATACCCTGCGCATCATCGATCCCTTGTCGGGCCGAGTGCTGCCCAGAAACGAGGCCGGCGAGATTGCCGTCAAAGGTCCGACCTTGATGCTCGGTTATTTGCGCGTTCCTACGGAAGATGTGTTCGATGCGGAGGGCTTTTTCTGGACGGGCGACGGCGGGTTCGTCGACTCCGAGGGACGGCTCCACTGGCAAGGACGCTTGAACGACATCATCAAGACGGGCGGCGCCAACGTCTCGCCTCCCGAGATCGACGCGGTCCTGGCCGACTGTCCGGGAGTGAAGATCGCCGCGACGGTCGGCGTACCGCACGACACGCTCGGCGAAATGGTGGTCGCCTGCATCGTGCCCGAAGTAGGTGCGACGCTGGATGAGGACAAGGTACGGGCATTCGTCGCGAAGCGCCTGTCGAGCTACAAGGTGCCGCGGCGGGTGCTGTTCATGCTGGAAAGCGATCTCACGATGACCGGATCGAACAAGGTCAAGCTCGCCCCGCTGCGCGAGCTCGCGGCACGCCGCCTTCAGTGACGCCATCCGCGGATCGAGCTTCCGGCGTCGCAGCTGACAATCTCGCAATCGATGAAGCGCGCCTCGTCGGAGGCGAGAAACAGCGCCAGCGCCACGATATCCTCGGCTGTGCCGTTGGCCTTCAGCAGTTGCGTGCTCTGCACGCGCGCGTAGGTCTCGGCGGGTAACGAGGCTTTGTTCGCGGGTGTTTCCATGAGTCCCGGCGCGATCGCGTTGACCCGGATGCCGTCCTTTGCAAACACGTGCGCCATGCCGTAGGTCATGGAGTTGAGTGTCGCCTTGGTCACGCCGTAGGCCGAGGCGGGAACATAGCTCGCCATGGAGGACTGGTTCAGGATCACCCCCTTGGCGCTCGCGAGCGAGGAGCGGATCGACTGTGCCAGTAAGAGGGGCGCTACGCTGTTGATCGCAAAGTAGCGCAGCCACTTTTCCTGACTCAGCGTCTCGAACCCATAGTTGATTTCCCCATAGGCGATGCCGGCGTTGTTGTACAGCACATCGATACGCGGGTGCGCCTTGCAAATCCGGGCGCCGAATTCCTGGATCTCGGCTTCGACGCCGAGATCGATGCGGTGCGTCGAGCTGACCGCCCCTTCCTTGCCCACGAGCGTCGCCGTCTCTTGCATTCCCGGCTGATCGACGTCCGTCAGGATCAGCCGAGCACCCTCGCGTGCGAAGCCGAGCGCGAGCGCTCGCCCGAGCCCGCCACCCGCTCCCGTGATCAACACCAGCTTGTCCGCGTAACGCGTTGCCACGAGTGCTCTCCGTTCGTTCTAAGGCCGGCCGTTCATTGCGCGAAGGAATATCCGCCGTTGACGGGGTATGTTTGCCCTGTGATCCAGGACGCCGCATTCGAGCATAGGAACAATGCCATGTGCGCGACATCGTCCGGCTTGCCGAAGCGCCGAATGACATAACGCGACAGCCGCGCCTTAGCGTGGTCGCCGGCGAGAAACTCCGCCTTGGCCGGCTCTGCCATCTGCGGCTCCAGCGTCGATAGGGATATCGCGTTCGACGTGATGCCGTAACGTCCCACTTCCTTCGCGATCGCACGCACGAAACCCGCGGCGCCCGCTTTGGCCGCCGAGTAAGCGGCGAGCCCCGGCTCTCCGACACGACCCGCGTCCGAAACGACGGTGACGAGCCGGCCCGTGCCGCGTTTGATCATGCCCGGCAGCGCGACATGACAGCAATTCATCACGCCCTGCAGATTGGTGCGAAAATAGCGATCCCAGTCCTTAGGCTCGCTCTCCCAGAAGGGAGGAGACAGCCCCATCGAGGCTTCGGGACCCGCGTTGCCGGCATTGTTCACGAGCAACGTGATCGATCCGAGCGCGGCTTGCACCGCTCGCATGGCGAGCTCGACCGCTGCGTGATCGCCCACATCGGCGGGCGCCGCCACCGCTCGAACGCCCAGCGCCGAGATCTCCTCGACCACTCCTTGCGCGCGTTCGGCGACGAAATCATTTACCGCGACGCCGCCCGCGTTGTGCCGGGCGAGGGCGAGCGCAATGGCGCGGCCCGCACCCTGCCCCGCGCCGGTGACGAAGGCGATTTGCCCGCCGAGATCGAGCGGATCCGCACCGATCATGCCCCATCGCCTTTGATGCCTATCAGCACTGTCGTATAGTAACTCGGCCCGACCGAGAGGTTCATTTGTGGATTCCGATACCCGTTACCATCCTAGCCCCGATCAGCTCGCGCTGGCGAGCACGATCGAGGAATCGCTCGCACCGCTCCTGCCGCTCTCGCGACTGCATGCCTCGCCGACGGAGGACGACCGAACATGGTCGAGCCTCGACGAGATCGGCATCTTCGGGATCACGGCAAGCGAGGAGTCCGGAGGAAGCGGCCTCGGCGCAGTGGAGGAGGCACTGATCGCGATGGCGCTCGGCCGACAACTGGCGGCCCCCTCGGTACTGGCGACCATGGGCGCCGCGCACGCCGCACCGATCGCGGGCGCCGGTGGACTAAAGGGACGGCCTACGCCGGCCGCGCGGATTGCCGCGGGCGTGCGGCGTGGCGATCGCACCGTCGTCGTCGAAGACGGCGCTGCCGAGTTCGTACTGGTGCGCGCGGCCAACACCGCCGGCGTCTACGCGATAGCCTCCGTCGCGACCGGCTCCGTCGCCTCGCGTCCCCTCGACCGCCGGCTCTGGCTCGCCGACTTGAGCGAACATGCTTCGCTGGGAGTGCCGGTTGCGCGCTTCGACGACCCGCGGCTCCTACGGCTGCGACTCATCGATGCGGCCGCGCTCGCGGGAATCGCCGCAGCCGCGCTCGATATGGGCGTCGCCTATGCGGGCATTCGCGAGCAATTCGGACGCCCGATCGGCAGCTTCCAGGCTATCAAGCACCACTGCGCCAATATGGCAATCTCGGCGAGCTGCGCGCGCGATCAAGTGAGCTTCGCCGCAGTCGCCGTCGACGACGGACGCGGCGATGCGGCCCTGCAAGTCGAGTGCGCGCTATGGGTGGCGGGATCCGCTGCGCTCGAGAACTCCGCAAAGAACATTCAGATCCACGGCGGGATCGGCTTCAGCGACGAGGCGGATCCGCATCTCTTGCTGAAGCGCGCCCAGCTTCTGATCACCCTCGCGGGAGGCCTCGAGGCCGCCAATCGCCGTGTCGCGGAGGCGGGCTCGTGGCAATAGAGATTGCCGAAGACGTCGCCGCAAAGCTCGAGTCCCTTGCGATCCGGCGCGGGACCTACACGCTCGAGCCGTTGAGCCGGATTCAGAAATTCATCGCGGCGCGGCTGACCGAGGCGGCGCGCGACATCCCGACCTTCCCTCTGTCGATGGACATCGCCGTCGATACGCTGCTCGCGCTACGCCTGCGCTACAACGAGGCGAACAGCTCGCGCATCTCCGTGAACGATCTCATGATCAAGGCCTGCGCCGTCGCACTGCAAGAGGTTCCGGCCGTCAATTCGAGCTACACGCCGCTCGGCCTGGTGCGGCACCGGCACGCCGACATCGCGGTCGCCGTTGCCACCGACTTGGGCCTCATGACACCGATCGTTTTCGCGGCCGAGGAAAAGGGGATCGCCCGTATCTCGAGGGAGGCGAACGACCTCAAGGAACGCGCCCGCGCACAGCGACTGAAGGCGGACGACTACACGGGCGGCACGTTCACGGTCTCGAATCTGGGTATGTTCGGCATCACGAGCTTCGCTTCCATCATCAATCCGCCGCATGCGGCCATCCTGTCGGTCGGCACCGCCAAGGCCAACCTCGTCGCGGGCGAGCCGCTGCGCTCCGTGACCTCGATCAACGCCACGCTGACATGCGATCACCGCGTGATCGACGGCGTCATCGGTGCGAAATGGCTGAATGCCTTGCGCGCGATCCTCGAGCAACCGGACCAGTTGGTGAGTTGATCCGAATGCTTTACGCCCTCATGGAGACGTCGAAGTGAAAGACCGTGTTGCCCTGATCACGGGCGCCTCCTCAGGCATCGGGTGCGCCACCGCCGAGCTGCTCGCCCGCGAGGGCGCCGTCGTCGCAGCCGTCGCGCGGCGGCCCGATCGACTGGATGATCTGGTGAAGCGGCTGAAGGCCGCCGGGCACCGCGCCGCCGCCTATCCCGCGGACATCGCGCGCGAGCCCGAGGCGCGCAAGGTCATCGCGGATGTTCTGGCTCGTCATGGACGGATCGACATCCTCGTCAATGGCGCCGGCATCGTGCGTCCGGGCAGCGTCGAGACCGCCGATCCAGCGGCCTGGCGCGAGCAAATCGACATCAATCTGCTCGCCGCGATGTATCTCTCCCAGGGCGTGCTGCCCGGCATGCGCGCGCGCCGCGACGGACATATCGTCACGGTCTCATCCACGGCGGGGCGCTACATCGGCACCCGCCACAGCGGCTATACGGCGAGTAAACACGCCGTGAATGCGTTCTGCGAAACGTTGCGCCAGGAAGTTGCCGAGCTCGGTATCCGCGTGACGATCGTGGAGCCGGGCGCAACCACCACGGAAGTATTCGACAGCATACCGGACCCTTCCGACCGCGCCGCGATGACCCAGCACATCACCAAGCAAGGCAACATGAGCGCCGAGGATGTCGCGAACGCGATCCTGTTCGCGCTCAAGCAACCGCCCAACGTCAACGTGCGCGAAATCTGGATGGCGCCGACGGCTGCCGTCCGCTAGCGTGCGGGAACGATCCATGCCTGATCGCCTGCCTCGAAGACTGATCGGCGGCCGTTCGATCCGCTGGAGCGAGGAGCGTGCCGCGAGCGCCTACGGCCGCGGCCTGTGGACCCGCGACACGCTGGCCGACGTGCTGCGCGCAGCCGCGGCGCAGACTCCGCAGCGGGTACTGCTGGTCGATGGCAGCGCTCGACTCGACTGCAAGACGCTGCATGAGAAGGCGTCGCGGCTCGCGCAGGCGATGCTCGCCCGCGCGCCGGCTGGGAGCGTCGTGTCCTTCATGCTGCCGAACTGGCACGAGGCGGCCGTGCTGTATCTGGCTGCGACGCTCGCGGGGATGGTGGTGAATCCGATTCTGCCGTCGCTGCGCGATCGCGAACTCGCTTTCATCCTGAACGATGTAGAGGCGCGGCTGATCTTCGTTCCCTCGGCGTTGCGCCAGCAAGACTACGCGGCGATGCTGACCCGCGTCGTGAAGCAGCTTGCGACGCCGCCGGAAGTCGTCGTGCTGCGCGGCGAAGCGCGCGGCCACACGTCATGGGATGTGCTGCTCGAGGAAACGCACGCGCCGCAGGCGTTGCCCGCGCTCGAGGCGGACGCGGTGAGGATGGTGCTCTATACATCCGGAACGACCGGACGCCCCAAGGGCGTTCTGCACAGTCACAACTCGATCCATGCGCTGATCAACCAGCTGCGCGAGCATTGGCTGATCGAGCGCGGCGATAAGTTCCTGGTCCCGTCGCCGATCGCGCACATCGGCGGCTCGATTTACGCGTTCGAATCGCCGCTTCTCTCAGGCACGACCGCCGTGCTCATGGATCGTTGGGATGCGGATGAGGCCGTGAGGCTCATGGATGCGGAACGCTGCACACACATGGCGGGCGCGACGCCATTTCTCGAGCAACTGCTCGCCGCGGCACGGCGCGCGGGCACGCGGTTGTCGAGCCTCAAGGTATTCGTCTGCGGCGGCGCATCGGTGCCGCCCTCGCTGGTACGCAGCGCAGCCGCTTATTTCGAGCGCGCCGTGGTCACGCGCGTCTATGGATCCACCGAAGTTCCCGTCACGACGGTCGGCGTGACGCAGGCGCAAGACTCCGCTCACGCCGCGGACACCGACGGCCGTGCGGGCCTCGCCGAGATCAAATTGATCGATCACAACGCGGCTCCCGCCGGCGAGGGCGAAATTCTTGCCCGTGCCCCGCAGATGCTGGTCGGTTATCTGCATCCCGAGGATGAGACCGAGAGCTTCGATTCCGACGGGTATTTCCGGACCGGCGATCTCGCCCGATGGGTGGATGGGAGCTATCTCGTGGTGACCGGTCGAGCGAAGGACATCATCATTCGCAACGGCGAGAACATATCCCCCAAGGAGGTCGAGGATATTCTGATCGCCCACCCCGACATTGCGGAAATCGCCATCGTCGGTCTGCCCGATGCGCGTACCGGCGAGCGGGCGTGCGCGGTGATCGTATCGCGCAATCCGCCAGGGCCGGAGATCGCGAGCCTCGCCGCGTTTCTCGACGCGCTGGGCGTCGCCAAATTCAAGTTTCCCGAGCAAGTCGTCCTTTGGGACGCGCTGCCCAAGAACGATGCAGGAAAAGTGTTGAAGCATCAGATCCGCGCGGCGCTCGCCGCGCCGACACAGCCGGGCGCCCGCAAGGGCTGATGGCAAGGAGCGCGATCAGTTTCATGTCCGATCCGATTTCAACGTTCCGACACATGGCGCGCGCATGGCTCGAAGCCAATGTGCCTTCCGAATTACCGCCCGAAGACGGGCCGGTCTCGCGCGATTTCGTTCTAGCCTGGCAGAGAGCTCAGGCCGCCGGGGGTTGGGCGGGAATCGCCTGGCCGAAGGAAGTGGGCGGCCGAGGCTTGTCGGTGCTCGAGCAGATCGTGTGGTTCGAGGAGTACGCGCGCGCCGGCGCCCCCTCACCGCTCAACGCATCGTTCGTCGGGTTGAATCATGCCGGACCCACCTTGATCGCGTGCGGCACTGCCGAGCAAAAGGCCCAGCACCTGCCGAATATCCTGGCGGGCAAGGTCATCTGGTGTCAGGGCTTCTCGGAGCCCGGTTCGGGGTCCGATCTCGCGAGTCTCAGAACCCGCGGCCGGGTCGAGGGCGATGAACTCGTCATCGATGGGCAGAAGATCTGGTCGAGCTTCGCCGACATCGCGGACTGGCAGGAGCTTCTGATCCGCACCGATCCTGCGGCGCGCACCTCGTCGGCCCTATCCTGGGTCATCTGCCCGATGAGCGCCAAAGGAATCACCGTGCGTCCGATCCGCACCATGGCGGGGCCGCGCAAGTACTGCGAGGTGTTCTACGATTCCGTGCGAGTGCCTTTGTCGAATGTCGTGGGCGGCCTGAACAACGGCTGGGGTACTGCAATGTCGACCCTGAGCTTCGAGCGCGGAACCGCGGCTCTCGCCCTGCTGATCGGGCTCACGCTCAAAGTCGAGAAGCTGCTCGCCGACTGCCCTGCCGACCGGCCCGAAATGCGCCTGAGGCTTGCGCGGCTGCGTGCCGAAGGCGCATCGATCCGTGCGACCACGTATCGCTTCGCGCTCAACTCAGAGAACTCTGTGCCGGACGCCGGCGGATCCATCATTCGTTTGGCGTTCGCCGAGTTTGCGCAGCGCGTGACGGCAGCCGCCGTCGATCTCTACGGAATCGACGCGCCCGAGGTGGTCGGCATGCATGGATGGGGGCACGAGTATCTGGACACGTTCTCCGAGACAATCGCGGGCGGCACCGCCGAGATTCAGCGCAACATCATCGCAGAGCGCGTTCTCGGCCTCCCTAAGGGGCCGCGTTGAGCGTATCGCGCGCGTCACCGAAGCATGAAGCGGCGACCGCGAGCGCCTGGCCGCCCCGTCCCCCGAGATCGGACAGCAGAGCTTTGAGACGATAAGTCCAGAGGTGCAACGGGTGCTCGAGAGTCATGCCCATGGCACCGAGCATCTGATGCAATTCGTAAGCAATGCGCGTGGCGCTTTCCTGTGCATGTAGTGCCGCAAGCGCCGCATCACCCGGATCCGCGGTGTCCGCGGCCTTCAGCGCAAGCCAGCGCACGCCGCCTGCGAGCACGGCGCACTCGGCCATTCGATGCCGCAGCGCTTGGAAGGCGCCGAGCGGGCGACCGAACTGCTTACGCTGGGTGAGATGATCGACGGCCGACGCGACGGCGGCGTGCGCCAGGCCGCTCGCCTCCGACGCAAGCGCGACACGCAACCACTTGCGCACCTTGTCCGCATCCTCGGGCGATAGCTGCGCCGTCTCGGTACCAGCCTTCCATCGCCCCATCGGATACGCGAACAACGACTCGACCGATTCGAGATCGTTTGGATCCGGACGCGCGAGGCCGATGCGGTCAGCCTCGATGATGATGAGTGTGCGCGCCGACGCGACGAAGCGGCCAGGGCGACCCTTGTCGATGACCGCGAGCGGGCGCGGCCACTCGCCCGGAAGCTGCGGGCGCACTAGCATGGACAGCGCGAACTCCGCCGTGAACGGCACGCGCGCCAAGCGCTCGACGGCCATCGCCGCCGAGAGGGTTCCAAGCTCGGGAACCTGCGCGATATCGAAGTACTGACCGTCCTCCAGTTGCTTGTCGAGCTCGTGCCCAAGCAGGGCGAACCCGCGAAACTCGGTGGGCTTGGCCTCGAATTGCAGAGCGAGCTTGTCGATGGCCTCGGCGAGCGCACCTTGATCGGCGGTGAGTCTGAAATCCATCAGCGCGGCTCCCGCGGGAGCTTGAGCAGGTCGGTGGCGATCATGTTGAGCTGTATCTCTGCGGCGCCGGAGGCTATGCCGGCGACGATCGCGCGCTGATGATGTGCAAGCAGCATGGCCTCGCCGCCGGACAGCGCTTCCGGCACATGTTCCACCACGAACTCGTGCACGGCGCGCTCCGCCATGACGGTGGCGAAACGCGCGGCGCTCGCCTCGGGACCGGTCGGTATTCCATGTTGTCTTTGATCGACGATGCTGTAGCTGTAGAAACGCGCCGCCTCGCAGGCCGCGCGCGCCCGGGCGGCCTGCTCGATCGCGCCGTATCCGAAGCGCCCCGCTTGCTCGAGTATCGACACCGCCCGAAGCAACATCTTGGTCGCGAGCGCGAAGCGTGGGATGCCGACGCGCTCGAGCGACAGCGCCGTGCGCGCAATGTCCCACGCCTGTCCCTCCGCGCCGAGCAGCGCGCCGGCCGGTACTTCCACGTCGTCCCAGAACACTTCGTGGATGTCGCCTTCACCGATGAGACTCGGGATCTCGCGCACGATGATTCCGGGCGTGTCCATCGGCACGAGGAATACGGAGATGCCGTCGCGCCCGGGAGCCGTCCTCGCGAGCAGAAAGCACGTCTCGGCGTGCTGTGCGTAAGAGGTCCAGATTTTCTGACCGTTGATGCGGTAGCTCGAGCCCTGCTTCTCGGCGCGGGTACGGAGCGAGACGAGGTCGGAACCCGCCTCCGGCTCGGAGAACCCCTGACACCAAATGGTCGCGCCGCGCGCCATCGGCGGAATGTAGCGAGCCTGCTGCTCCTCGGAACCGAAACGCATCAGCGTCGGGCCAATCCAGTTGACATTCATGTACTGGCCGCCCCGCGGCTCGCCGGCCTCCCACATCTCCTCCGCCAGGATGAACGAGGTCCAGGCGCCGGCATCGCGGCCGCCCCAGCGTTTGGGCCAATGCGGAACCAGCAGGCCGGCTTCCGCGAGCTTCCCGCAGAAATTCCTCGAGAAAGCGCTCTGCGCTTGCGAGGCAGGCCCGTGGGCCAGCGACTCCCAATCCTTCGGCAGATGGTCTGCCAAAAAGGCCCGCACGGTTGAGCGGAACGTCCGCTGCTCAGAGTCCCAAGCGAAATGCATCAGGTATTATACTGGCCCGCGCGCGCAATGCTGCCGCGAATAATATCCGGAGACAGAATGGCGACCGAGGTCATCCTACCGAAGATTGGATTTTCCATGAGTGAAGGTACTTTGGCGGAATGGCTGGTCAAAGACGGTGCGCAGGTCGCGGCCGGCGCGCCGCTCTTCTCGCTGGAAAGCGACAAGTCGGCCACCGAAGTCGAGTCGCCCGCCACGGGCGTGCTGCGCGTGTTGAAGCCCGTCGGCGAGGTCTATCCGGTGGGAACCGTCATCGGCGTCATCGAGTAACGGCCGGGAGCCCGCGCTAGAGCGGATTCACGGGAACCTCGACCCGAGGGTCGGCGAACGCGGGCGGGACGTTGCGCCGTTCGCGATACAGGGTTGCCAAGAACCCGCTCATCGCCAGGAACACTGCGCCGCCGATGAATGCGGGCGTATAGCTCCCCGTCATCTCCTGGGTCTTGGCGATCAAAAACGGGGAGAGCGTGATCACCGGCACGAACATCATGCACATTCCGAACGCGCGCCCCATGCCCTCCGCGCCGAATTCCACCGCGATCGCCGCTGCAAGCAGCGTAAACACTCCGCTGCCGAGGCCTATCAGGAAACATCCCATGACGATGACCGGCAAGTCCGAACCGAGCGCCAACAACAACGACCCCATTACCATGAGGGCGGCGAGTCCGATGAAAGGCAATCGATTGCCGAAGCGATCCGACAGGAGTCCCAGCACGAGGGTGGCGACCACGTGCATCCCACTCAACAGCGATAGCAGCAACGCACCGGTTTGTCCGCTGAGGCCATGACTTGTCGCATACGGCACAATGTTCTGTACCACCGCGCCGCTGAGTGCCACCAGCGGCAAGTAAATCCCGACCAGCAGCCAGAAATTCTTGCGCTTGATGACCTCGCGCCAGCTCATCTTATTATTGCCCGCGGCGGTCCCCTGCGCGTGGTGACCCGCCGATGTGCTCTCGCCGGTCAAATAGTATCCCCCCTCGATTTCGGACGGCCGGTTGCGCACCACGATGAGCATGATCGGTACCACGACGGCGGCAACGAACACGCCGCCGCCCCACCAGATCACGCGCCAGCCCACTCGCGGCAGAAGCGGATTGATG
>Ga0302324_100015407_pt1 | contig 15325 bp, 10 predicted proteins | sample Palsa_T0_1_FD_201949 | JGI IMG/M metagenome (GOLD analysis project Ga0302324, IMG submission 201949) | Peat permafrost microbial communities from Stordalen Mire near Abisko, Sweden - Palsa_T0_1 | ecosystem: Environmental > Terrestrial > Soil > Palsa > Peat permafrost | place: Sweden: Abisko...
TGGACGTTAGTGCTTGGGATCTCAACTGCGGACCTGCACAATGCGCTTCTTCGATTGGATCATCTGAGCGCTCAAGGCGCTGAGTAGCGCCATTCCGACTGAGATCCAGATCACGTCGCGATATCCGGAAACGAATGCTTCATCGAAGGCGCGCTTTACCGGTGGCTCGCTGATTTGAGCGCCTGCCAGTTTTGCTCGCTGAGTTTCGGCGCTTTGCCGCACGGAGGGAGACAGCTGCATCTGCGCAAGGCTGCGATTGAGCGAGCGGTTGAATCCAGCCGAGAGGACGAGACCAAAGACCGCGACGGCCAGGAGTCCGGCGATTCGCGACACTGCGTTGTTGACTCCGGAGGCGACGCCGGCCTCGCTGGATGGAACCGATTCCATCACCGCCGTCGTAAGCGGAGCAACACTGGTCGCCATGCCAATGCCCAGAACAACCACAGCCGGGAAGAAGGTGTTCCAGTAGGTGCCTCCGATCCCCGGCCTCAGAAAGAGTGCGAAGCCTGACGCCGCGACAAGCGACCCTACCGTGAGCGGCAGCCTCGCGCCATATCGAGCCACCAGGCCTCCGGACCAGCGGGAGAGTACGAATATCAGCAGGATGAGCGGAAGCAGAGCGGCTCCAGCCTGTGTCGCGGAGTAATGCTGGACTTGAATGAGATCGAGAGGAAAGAAAAATAAGATGCCGCCCAGCGGCGCGTAGAGCAGCAACGTGAGCAGGTTGGCCCCGGAAAAATCTCTGGAACGAAAAAGGTGCAAAGAGACCATCGGAGCCGGCGATCGTGATTCTACGATTAGGAAGCAAAGCAGCGCGCCCACGCCTGCAACGCCCAATATCCAAATGACTGCTTTGGGTCCTGATGTTGTGGTCGAGCCGTCGATGAGAGCATAGGTGATCGCTCCCAGGCCAAACGTAACGAGCGTGGCGCCCTGCCAATCGAGACGCTTGCTTGCTACTTCGTTACGACTCTCCGGAACCCGCCAAAGTGAAAGCACAATTGCGATGGTCGCGATTGGAAGATTGATGAAGAAGACCCAACGCCACGACGCATTTTCCACCAGCCATCCGCCCAGGACCGGCCCGATGGCTGCAGTGATCGCCGTGAAGCCGGACCAGGTGCCGATGGCCCTCCCTCGCTCGTCCTCAGTATAGGAGGCGCTGATAATGGCCAGGCTTCCCGGAACCAGCAGAGCCGCTCCTATCCCTTGAACTCCGCGTGCCACGATGAGCGAAGTGATTGAGGTGGAGAGGCCGCACCAGGACGATCCAATTGCAAACAGCAGTACGCCGGAGAGGAAGACTCTACGGCGGCCATAGAGATCGCCAAGGGAACCGCCCAACAGCAGCAGCGATGCAAGCAGAAGGGCGTAGGACTCAACTACCCATTGAATGTCCGTCACCGATGCGTGAAGTGCAGTTTGCAAAGCGGGCAATGCTACGTTGACCACCGTCCCGTCGATAAACGCCATGCTGGAAGCGAGAATCGTCGCAATCAACACCCAAGGTCCTCTGCATGACTGTAGTACGTCCGGATCAGCGCAAGCTGCCGATTCCTCACCCGGAGACTTGATAGGGAGCATCATTCGCTGATCAATCCTGAGCTTCTATGCATGCGTCAGTTCACGCGGCGCCAGTGGAGAGATTCCAGTTTTACAGCCACGCCACGGGAAAAAACGTTGCATCACCATGCTATCCAATTCACTCCACGTCTGTTCGTAGCAGTTGACCACTCGCGACGGTAAGCACCCGTTCCAAACCGACATCTCTTAGCGAGGCATCACGTCATGGTTCAACGGCCGGCGGCGTCAGAGTCCTTAACGCATGCAGAGCGATTGCTTGCAGCCCAGCTTGCGCCCGATCCGCATCGCAAACCAGTTCGAGGCAGGCAGCACGATCGCGTTAGCGACCAAGTAACTGGTCGGCACCCACGTCGCTTCGTGGGTGAAGGCTAACAGTGAGCCCGCGATGTAAGGAAGAGCAACAGAGGCAATCGCCGTGTCCGGAACCTCCATGAACGTCACCAGCATAACCGCGGTGGCTACGATCCGCGGGCTGTCGACTTTGGGGGCGGATGTGGGAGCCTGAATCGTGGCTATAGCGAAACCAGAGTCGGTGTATTCCGAAACCGCAGCCTTCAAGTCGACGTGACCTACAGGGAGCGGCGACCCTGCACAAAACTCAACGGGACACGGTTACTCTGGTTTCACTCTAATGCCCGGTCCGCGTTGGTCCTCCTGCTAGCACCGCTTCTTGCTTCGACATGCTTTGCTCGCTCCTGGGCGTATCACACGTAAAGATCGATGCCACGCACAGTCGCGGTGGAGAAAAAGGGTTTCGTCGCGGATGAACGGGACAGCGACGCTCGAACCGCGACGACCACCATGAAAGCTCAAAGGCCTGCACCGGACCAGAAGTCGTCAGGCAAATTCACAACGATGGGTTCGGAAGTGCTACGAACAACTACCCACAAGAAGGGCACTTCGCTGGAAGGATTAATCTCCTGGTGCGGAAGCCACGCCGGGACATAAAGAAAATCCCCTGCTTGCGCCGTCGCGTTAAACTCCCCTCGCTCGCCCCAGCGAATGTATGAAGAGCCGCTGAGGACATAGACGATCGTGTCTTGCTCGCCATGGTGATGGATTCCCGTCCGGGCTCCAGGTTCGACTCGGAACATTCCTCCCCAAATAGGCGATTTGATGCCGACTCCTGAATGGATAGCAGCCAAGCGCCGTGATCCGGGCGTTTGAGCAGTCGCAGAGTCAAACTGGTCCGGACCCACTACGCGAATAGATTGATACTGCATAAATTTCCCCTCGGGTGCTGTTTTCGCTAGCCACGCAGGCTTGCCGGCGGATGGCTCACTGCGGAAAGATTGTCGTACGCTGCCTGCGGCAATTCCAGGCCAGCCGCTGCAACATTTTCTTCCAAATGCGTAACCGAGGATGTTCCAGGGATCGGCAGAATAACCTTGGCCCTTTTGAGCAGCCAGGCCAAAGCGACTTGCAGCGGCGTAGCACCGATCTCTCTGGCGACCCTCTCGATCGCATCGTCTGCTTTTCTTCCCTGCCCAAGCGGGGCCCACGGCAGGAAGGCGATGCCATTCTCTGCGCAGTAATCGACGATGAAGTCGGACTCGCGGTCGGCGAAGCTATAGCGATTCTGTACCGAGACAATGGGCACGATCCTGCAAGCGCGTTCGATGTGTTCACGTGTGACATTGGAGAGCGCAACATGGCGAATCTTGCCCTGCTCGCGCAACCGGGCCAGCGTTTCAACCGATGCCTCGAAGGAGACGGCATTGTCAGGCGCGTGGAGTTGGTAGATATCGATTCGGTCGAGGCGCAAGCGTTTGAGACTGCCCTCCAATGCTTCACTCAGGTGTTTGGGACTGGAGTTGTGCGTCCACAGGTTGGGGCCGGGGCGCTCCCATCCGCCTTTGGTCGCGATCACCAGGCCGGCGGGGTAAGGAAAGAGCGCCTTGGCGATCAACTCTTCTGAGATACCAGGCCCGTAAGAGTCTGCTGTGTCGATAAGGTTAACGTCAAGTTCAATCGCGCGCCTCAAGGTTGCAATTGATGCGGCCTCGTCCACCGGTGCTCCCCAGATCCCGGGGCCCGTAATGCGCATAGCTCCGTAGCCCAGTCGATTGACGGTGAGGTCGCCTCCGATGGTGATGGTGCCGGAGGCTGCGGCAGTGATTGCCTGGGTTTCGCTCATAGGAATCTCTCCACGAATACAAGGTTGATTGTTGGGGTTGATGATTCAAACAGTTTACGGCGATGTCGTTTCATGAGGCAATCCACTTTCAGAGCCGTTGCGGCAGTTGTGATGCATCCCAGCCGCCCCCAAGGGCTTTGACCAGAAGAACGCTGGCTTCGAAACGCCGCTGTGTGATTTCAATGTCGTTGCGCTGGTTTTGAAGCAGTGCTGTTTGCCACGTAATCACCTGGAGATAGGTATCGACGCCGTCCTCGTAACGTGTGTTGAAGAGGTCGAGCGATTGCTGCGCTGAGGCGGTAGCGTCGTGCTGCTGGCGCGCTTCGATCTCCAGGTTGTGGAGCGCGTTCAGGTTGTCCTCAACCTGCTGAAACCCGGCGAGCGTCGTCTGCCGGTAGGCAGCAACGGTGCCGTCATATTGCGCCAGGGCAATGTCGGAGGTGGCGCGCCTGCGGCCGTGATCGAAAAGGGTCTGTGAAAGCGTGGGGCCAACGGCGAAGAAGCGACTCGGCCAAGAAAACCAATTGATCGCAGATGTACCCGCGAACCCTGTCACCGCCGAGAGTGACAGCGTTGGATAATAGGCCGCCTGGGCAATGCCGATCTGCTCATTGGCCGCCGCCATACTTCGTTCGCTCGAGGCAATGTCGGGACGGCGCTCCAGCAACTGTGACGGAACGATTCCGGGGATCGCGGGAATCGCAGGTGCGGATACGGTGATCGGATCGGGCGCCAGAACGAACTCCCCAGGAGCCTTCCCCACCAGAACGGCGATCGCATGTTCGTAACTGGCGCGCTGGATGTCGACATCGGTGGCCTGCACCTGCGCCGCCTGGAGCTGCGTGCGCGCCTGCGTTACGTCGGAAAGCGGCGATGCGCCACCGTTGTAACGGTCTTCAGTGAGTTGCAATGCGCTTTGAAAGGCCGTGACCGTGTCGCGGAGAAGCTTGCTTTGCGCATCGGCCGAGCGCAGATCGAAGTAGTCAACCGCCAATTCAGCATGCAAGGAAAGCCGCGAAGTCTCAAGATCCGCGGCCGAGGCCTGCGCCTCTTCTCGCGACTGCGCGACAGTGCGGCGGACGCGCCCCCATAGGTCGATTTCGTAGTTAAGGTCGAACGGAAGCGTGAAGTCGCCGTCGCCGTTGTTGGCCCCCGAGACATTCAGATACGGCTGATTGTTGGAGTCTCGGATCGCGCCGACGCTGGACGCGACTCCAATCGTAGGCGCCTCAGACGCCCGGTTGAAGTGGACGGCTGCACGTGCAGCGCGAAAGTTTGCCTCCGCCTGTTTCAGCGTCTGGTTGGCTGAATCGATCTGCGCTTCGAGCGTATTGAGCTGCGGGTCGCGGAACAGCGTCCACCAGTCGCCCTTCAATTTTGCGTCGCTCGGTTGCGCTGGTTTCCATCCGTCTTCTGACTTGAAATTCTCAGGCAGCGGCTCCTTGAACTCCGGTGCGAGTGGGGCTGTGGGGCGCGCATACTGCGGCCCGACCTGGCAGCCGGCAAGTGCAAGGCCAGCCCCCGCCGCTAGCGCAAATGCCGTCCAACGCCAGATGCGAGTCCGTATCATGATTGCCCTCGCCGGCTCACCATCTGCGGGTGGACCTCGGTACCGCTCGCGAGCGAATCGGACGGATCGAGGATGACTTCATCGGCGGGTGTAAGGCCGGAAGTGATCTCCACCGCATTGCCAAAATCATGTCCGATGGTGATCGGCACGAGTTGGACGCGATCTCCGCGGACCACACCGACACGAAGACCCTCGGCACGGAACAGCAGCGTGTTGGAAGGGACCGTAACCGTATTCCCAATCGCGGGGAGATTGAAGTGGACGAAGACATAAGCTCCGGGACGCAGCACACCCTTCGCGTTGTCGACGTCCACCTCGACGTTCAGGGTGCGCGTAGAGTGGTCAATAGCGTTGGCGTTGCGCACAATAGTGCCGGAGATCTTTGCATCTGGATTGGAGTCCTGCGTCAGCATCGCGCTGTCGCCATCATGGATCGAGTCTGAGTCGACTTCGGGAACCGCAACATAGACGCGCAGCTTGTGGGTCGCATCCATGTGAAACAGCTCGCGCGGATTGGCTGACCCCGAACCCGCGTCGATCAGGTCTCCGATGTCTGTATTGCGCGCGGTAATGATGCCGTCGAATGGAGCGATGATGCGTTCGTAGCTCTGAAGCTGTTCCAGGCGGCGCACGTTAGCCCTGCTGGCGTCGACAGCGGCCTGGGCAGCGATGTAGTTGGCGCGAGTCTGGTCTGCCTCCTGCTGTGAGACGGCGTGCTTGGCCAAAAGCGCCTGCCAGCGATTGCTGGTTACGCCGGCAAGATCGGCATTGGCCTGCATGCGCTCCAACTCGGCACGCGACTGATCCAGTTGCTGATCGATCTCGGGCGTCTCGATCTCTGCCAACAGGTCTCCCTTTTGCACATGCGCGCCTATGTCGAAATACCACTTCTTCAGGTAGCCGTTAGTCCGCGAGTAGATAGGCGTATCGGTAAAGGCCTGTACGCTGCCGGGAAGCGCGAGATCGTCCGCCTTCGATCCCTGTACGGGGTGCACCACATTGACCGACGGGATGGCCGCTTCCTCGGTTGCGATGGACAGTCCCTTTTCACTTGCGGAACGCAGGTGAAGTCCGTACGCGATCGCCGCCAGCAGAGCAACCGCCGCGAAGATGCCAGCCGTGCGCATGCCGCCTGGGCTTTCAGTCGACGAAATGGCGTGCGGCGCATCCGCGGGTGCAGGAGCAACATCAGTCCCGGTCGCCGGCAATTCCGTTTCCTGTTTGTTCATCTCTTTCTCTCCGTCAAGGATTCCAGTGCCGGAATTCATGCAAACTCCTCCGCGAGGCGTTTCTTCTCGCGCGCCTGTTGGCTCGTTTCCGATCCATGAATCAGCGCAAATACGCTGGGAACGAAAAGCAATGTTGCGACGGTCGCACAAAGCAGTCCGCCGATCACAGCGCGGCCAAGCGGCGCATTCTGTTCGCCGCCGTCCCCCAGTCCTAGCGCCATGGGCACCATGCCGATGATCATGGCCAGTGCAGTCATGATCACCGGCCGAAAGCGTGTGGCGCCGGCCTCAACTGCCGCGCTAACCGCGTTGCCGTGGTCGTCCAGGCGAATTCTGGCGAACGATACCACAAGGATGCTGTTGGCAGTTGCCACACCCATGCACATGATCGCGCCCATCAATGCGGGCACAGACAGCGCGGTGCGCGTAAGAAAGAGAAACAGCACGATGCCGGCCAGCGCCGCGGGCAGCGCGGTGATGATGATGAACGGATCGGTCCAGCTTTGGAAATTGACCACGATAAGCAGGTAAACCAGGACAATGGAAAATACCAGGCCCCCCACCAAGCCGGCGTATGAACTGCGCATCGTATCCACCTGGCCCTTCAGCGTTACGAATGTCCCGCGCGGCAAGGACTTCGCGTTGCTATCGAGAATCTTCGTAATCTGCCGGCTCACGCCGCCCAGGTCGCGGTCCTGCACATTTGCGTACACATCCACAACGCGCCGGATGTTCGAGTGATTCACGACCTCCATTTCATGCCCGCGATCGACACCGGCGAGGTCGCTCAGGATTTCGGGATTCGCAGCTGCACTTGCCGTGGGCGTGCTCCGCGTTGCGCGATTGATGGGGATGTTCTCAAGGTCCTGCATGGTGTCCATCTTGTACTGCGGCGTCTGCGCCACAATGTTGTAATTCACCATATTGCCCCAATTCAGAAAAAACATGGGCGTGACCTGAAAACTGCCGCTCAGTGTGTTGAGCACACTTGTCGAGACGTCCTGCTCCGTGTACCCGCCCTGCGCGGCCTTGGTGCGGTCTACGTCGACCTGAAGAGTGGGATAGTCGAACGGCTGCTGGATGCGAAGGTCGGTGAGACCGGGAACGCCGCGGAGCTGGGCGAGAAGCTTGTCCGCCTGGGCCTTGCTTGCGTTCGCATCGTTGCCTTCAATCTGGACGTCAATTGGCGCCGGCAATCCGAAATTGAGAATCTGCGTCGTAATATCGGCGGGTAACATGTAAAACGTCGCCGCCGGAAACATCCGGGGCAGATTACGCCTGAGCGCGCGCACATAATTTGCCGTAGGTCCATGATCGGGCTTGAGCGTCACCAGAATGTCGCCATCGCCCGCGCCCAGCGTGCCGTTGGTCAGGTGCTGCGTGTTCAGGGCGCTGTAGGGCAGGCCGATGTTGTCGAGAATGTTGTCGATCTGCGCAGCCGGTATCTCATTGCGGATTTCTCCTTCGACCAGATCGAATAGTTGTGCGGTCTCTTCAATGCGCATTCCCGAAGGCGCGCGGACATGAAGAATGAACTGCCCGCTGTCAGTCTGAGGGAAAAAGTCTTCACCGAGGAACGGCAAGAGAATGAAGACGGCGAGACAGAGCCCCAGGAACGAGGGAATGAAGACCCGGCGCCGGAAGACGAGTGACTGCAACAGCGAATGGTACCGCCCGCGCACACGTTCAAAAACCCGCTCAAACCCCTGCTGAAAACGCGCGAAAACTCCCCTCGCGGAGGGTGCGCCGTGTTCTTTGGCGCGCAGCAGATACATTGCCAGCGTAGGCACCAGCGTGCGGCTCAGCAGGTAACTGGCCAGCATGGCGAACACCACCGCCTCCGCCAGCGGTACAAAGAGGAACCGCGCCACTCCGCCGAGAAAAAACATGGGCAGAAAGACGATGCAGATACAAAGTGTCGAGACCAGCGCCGGCACTGAAATCTGCGACGCGCCCTCGAGAATGGCCTCGCGCAGTGCGTAACCCTGCTCGAGAAAGCGCTCAATGTTTTCGATCGTCACAGTCGCGTCGTCGACCAGAATCCCCACAGCCAGCGCCAGGCCCCCGAGCGTCATGGTGTTGATGGTTTCGCCAATCAGGCCAAGAATAATGATCGATGACAGAATCGAAAGCGGAATCGAGATTGCGATGATTACCGTCGATCTCCAGCTGCCCAGGAACACAAGGATCATCACCGCCGTCAGCGCGGCTGCAATGATAGCTTCTCGTACGACGCCCTGCACGGCTGCGCGGACAAAGATACTCTGGTCCGACAGCGGCGTCATCTTCAATTGCGGCGGCACCGTGCTCGCCACGCGGGGCAAAATCCCACGAATGCCCTTGACCACGTCCAAGGTCGATGCATTCCCACTTTTCAAGATCGAGACCAGCACGCCACGGTGCCCGTCCTGGCGCACGATGTTTGTTTGCACTTGAAATCCGTCGCTGACGCTGGCAACATCGCGCAGATAGATCGTCGCGCCATTCACTTGCTTGATTGGGATATTGGCGAGCCCCTCAACCGTGCGCGGCGAGCCGTTTGTCCTCACGTCGTACTCCGACTGTCCGATCTTGATCGTGCCCGAAGGCATGACCACACTTTGCAGCGCCAACGCGCTCAACACATCCCCCGGAGCAATGCCTTTGGATTGCATCGCCGCCTGGTCCATATTCACGCTGACCTGCCGTTGCTTGCCGCCGTAGGGCGACGGCACCACCGCGCCCGGCACGGTGATGAGCTGCGTGCGGATGAAGTTGGTCGCATAGTCGTTGAGCTGCGCTTCCGACAGGCCCTCACCTGAAATGCCGAGCTGCAGAATGGGTACGCTGGACGCGGAAAAATTGATGATCTGCGGGGGCAGCGTGCCCGGAGGAAGCTGTCGCAGCAAAAACTGCGATGCCGCCGTGACCTGAGCGTTGGCTGTGTCGAGCGACGCACCGGGCTGCAGAAACACCTTCACGATCGCTTCGCCGTTATAAGTGGTCGACTCGATATGCTGGATATTGTCGACCAGTGTTGTGAGTGCCTTCTCGTAAGGCGACGTCAAACGTCCTTCGAGCTCTTCAGGATTGAGGCCGGTATATGTCCAGCCGATCGAAACGACCGGAATATTGATGTTTGGAAAAATATCGGTTGGCGTGCGCAGGATGACCACCGGCGCGGCGATGAGAATCAACAGCGCGAGAACGATAAATGTGTACGGCCGGTTAAGAGCAAGCTTGACGATCCACATACGGTCCTTTTGCGCTCCCTTCTGCCGCGGCCGCAGAATCGCTGCCCTTCAGCGATTTTGCGGCGCAATTGGCTTTGCCTATTGGGGTTCTTGCACGATTGATGCCATTCGGCTTCCCCTTTGGAATCACCATGTATCGGGCGGAAACCGGCCCGGCTTTGAAAGCTGTGTCAAATGGCCGACACGGAGTGACGAATCGGGTTGATTGAAACGCATCGCATCGGACTGCATCGATACAAATGCAACTTGCTTTCGGATTAGCCACCTACTCCTATCAGAAATACGGCGCGAACAGCGTCGAATATCACCTGGAGGGCTGCCATCATCGAGACTCGATATTTCACACTTGCCTATGGAGTCATACTCATACTCGGGTTGGCCGGCTCCCCCGTTACTCAGGAAAAAGGGGATCAGCAACGCTCAGCGCGGGAGCAGCTTCAGCAAATCTATACGCCAAGATCAATCGACCAGGAACTCTCCCGGCTAACGAAAGATCTGGAACTGACTCCGGAGCAGCGGCAGAAAGCCCGGCCACTGCTGCATCGGCACCACGATTCAATTCAGGCGCTGCTCGACAGAAGTCCCAATGCCTCGCGTCGGGATCTCGGCCCAAGGATTCATTCAATCAGGGACGAAACGCATCGTCAAATCCATGCCCAGCTTACCCGCCACCAGAAGGAATTGGAAAAAGCGATGCAGCAACCTGAACACAACGGTGAAGAAAACAGGCGGCCCGCGCAGCCTCCAGCAGAGCCGCCCGATCCATCCCTCTCGATCTCCTGACGTATTTGGAATCCGCTGCAACCACGTAAGTCTCGCGCGCGTTGGTTCCGGCTCGTTCCCAGCGGGCTATCTGGAATGCATGGCGGGGACGGCGCGACTTGGCCCCGCAAGCTCTGCAGTGCGAGACTTGGGGGCCGAGACCAGGATGGGAAGAAGTGTTGAGACGGCCATAATGCCTGCAATCACATGGAGGCCGCTCGTATAGGATCCGCTGCTCTGCCGCATATGGGCGATGAGCAATGGCCCAAATGCGCTTGCGGATCCCCACGCTGTTAGCATAAGTCCGTAAATGGGCCCAACATTCTTCGAACCGAAATAGTCCGCGGCAAAAGCCGGCATGGTGCCGAACCCGCCCCCGTAGCACATCAGAACGATGAACGACAAAGCCGTAAGAATGGTCGCAGAAGAGAGACCGGGCAGCATCCAGAAAAGACCCACTTGCAACAAAAACATCGTTACAAAAGTCCATCGCCTTGTGATTGCATCCGAAACCCAGGCCCAGAAGATGCGGCCCAGGGCGTTCCCGATGCTGGCGACTCCAACCATGCCGGCAGCCACGATTACGCTTGCTCTGCCGATTTCCTGAAACATGGGAGATTCCTGCGAGATGATCGAGATACCCGCCGATGTATTCAGAAACAGGAGCAACCACAGCGCCCACCATTGCCATGTTTTCAGGGCCCCGCCGAGCGGAAAATCCTGTGCCGCACGTTGAGTGGCCTGTGTAACGCTGGGAACCCAGCCCTCCGGCTTCCACCCAGTCGGCGGGTTCTGCATGAAATAGCCCGCGCCCATCGTAACCACAAGATAGGCAATGCCGAGATAAGCGAATGTATGTAGAACGCCCACACTTTGAATAAGGCGCGTAGCCACAGGCGCCGTCACCAAGGCTCCTGCACCGAAGCCTCCAACAGCAATGCCCGTGATAAGCCCCCTGCGATCGGGAAACCACTTTACCAGCACCGCAATCGGAACGATATAGGCGAGTCCAACCCCGATTCCTCCGATAACTCCATAACTCAGATAAAGCCACCATAGCTTGTCGGCTGAAAAGCTCGCCAGAAAGACGCCGAGGCCGTAGAGGAACCCGCCCGTAAGGGCGACAACGCGCGGTCCTTTCCGATTCAGCCATAGGCCGCCGAAGAAACAGGCGACACCCACGACAAAAATCGAGACTGTGAAGGTAAAGGTCACTTCCTCGATCGACCAGTGAAATTGCTTTGCAAGGGGAGTCCGGAAAACGCTCCATGCGTAGACCGCACCAAGCGCCATCTGCATCAGGAAGCCCGCTGCCGCGAGCCCCCAGCGATTTGTGTTCGACATGTGCTTCCTCCAACGACGATCGGTAACTTGGCTACGCCTCTATTTGCAGCCGCCTCGCAACTTGATTTGATTGCCAAGGCTTTCCAGGAATTTGTTCAAGAGAGCCATACTCCTCCGCAGTTCCTTATGGCTGAACTGGACCATAAGCGCGAAAAGGCTTGGCGGCTCAACGATCGGCTTCTCATAACATCCCAATGTCTCGCTGACTGCCACGGCTACACTCTGCAGCACGTCCGGATTGATGGCCCCCAGTATCTTGCCGAGGATGATAGCGTTGCGGATTGCGCGGATCGCGTCGTCGGACTTGACGGCGTCCACGGCCGTCTCAATCAGTTTGTCGCTTGCTCCCAAGGCGCCGCGCAACAGTTCAAAGACGCCATGTTCATGCAGCTTTCCCAGTAACTCGTAGGAGTCGAGCAAGGCTTCGGCGTGCTCAACCGGCGCCTCGTTCAGACGTTTGCGCAATTCCTCGCGTGGATCTCGGGGCGGCAACTCAAGAGGGATTGGTCGTGCCATCTTACTTCTCCTTCCTTGCAATCATGGTCTGGCAGTCTGGATTTGAACCAGGTGATCGCCCGGCTGGCGATAATCCTTGCGCTTCCACTTACGCTCTACCTCGACGCCGGTCTGCGGTGTCGGGTGACCATGGCGGGAGTTAGTTCGCGGCAGCGGGTCATCTCCAATCTCTCCCAGAACCCGAAGCTGCACCGATGTCTCTTTATAAGCCGGGGTGTGGGTTGCCTTGTCCGTATGGCTGCTGGTAAGACGGTTAACTGCCTCGTCCGTAGAGTTCATGGGCATATAGAGTTCTTTTCCATGTACTCTTGTCGTGATGACGGCCTGCGCCCGCACCTTGCCGTAGCGCGATGTCAATTGCACCCAACTGCCAGTTTGGATGCCGCGTTCGTCCGCGAGTGTCGGTGACACTTCCACAAAAGTGCATGGCGTCTTTTCGCGAATACCCTCGGTGCGATACGTCATATTGCCTTCATGGAAGTGTTCCAGAAGACGTCCGTTGTTCAAGTGGAGATCGTACTCGGCGTTCGGTTGATCGGTCGGCTCCGTCCAGGGAACAGGGTAGAACCTGGCCTTTCCGTCGGGAAAATTGAACTCCTTTGTGTAGAGCAGAGGTTGGTCGCTTCCATCTTCAGCCACGGGCCACTGCAGTGTCTTATAGCCTTCCAGGCGTTCATATGTGACGCCGGCCATCAGCGGCGTAAGTGCGGCGATCTCCTCGTAAATCTGCGAAGGATGCTCGTACTTCCAGCGTGCGCCCAGCAGGTTAGCGATATCTTGAATAATGATCCAGTCGGGGCGGCTCTCCCCCAGAGGCTCAAGAGCCTGGTAGAGACGCTGGATGCGCCTCTCTGTGCTGGTAAAGGTTCCTTCCTTTTCTAAACTCGGACTCGCCGGAAGAATCACATCCGCAAATTGGCAAGTCTCGCTGAAGAAGATTTCCTGCACGACAAAGAAGTCTAGCTTTGACAGAGCATCGCTCACAAAGTTGGCGTTTGAATCAACCAGGCTCATCTCTTCGCCGAAAAGGTACATTGCCTTGAGTTGGCCTTCGTGGATCGCGTCGATCATCATGTGGTTATCGAGCCCCGGCTTCGGCGGCAATGAAACATTCCAGGCTTTTTCAAACTTGGCGCGAATCTCGGGATCGTCCACCTTTTGGTAGCCGGGAAAGTAATTCGGCATAGCTCCATGATCGCTGGCGCCTTGCACGTTGTTATGCCCGCGCAAAGGATAGGCGCCTGCGCCGGGCCGCATGTAGTTACCGGTCGCGAGCAATAGATTGGAGATTGCCGTCGATGTATCCGAACCCATAGTGTGTTGCGTCACGCCCATGGCCCACAGCACGCACACCCCGTCTGCCTCCACGATCATCCGAGCGACTTTGGTGAGTGTTTCTATGGGAAGTCCGCACCGTTCGCTGGCCATTTCAAGCGTGAACGATTCCAGGCTCTTCTTGAATTCTTCGGCTTGATTGACCCATTGATCGATGAATTTCTGGTTGGCCAGTCCATTGTCGAAAATATATTTGGTCACCGCGGACAGCCAGATAAGATCGGTACTTGGCCGGGGACGGAAGAACACATCCGCGCGTGCCGCCATTTCGTGTTCGCGCAGGTCGGCGACGATCAGCTTCTGGCCATGCATCTTATGCGCTCGCTTGACGCGCGTGGCCAACACCGGATGGCTCTCGGCCGTATTGCTGCCGATGATCAGAACCAGTCCTGCTTGCCCGATATCCGCGATCGATCCAGCGTCGCCGCCGTAACCGACGGTGCGGAACAGGCCCATGGTGGCCGGTGCCTGGCAGTAGCGGGAGCAGTTATCCATGTTATTGGTTCCGATAACCGCCCGGGCGAGCTTCTGCATCAGGTAGCTCTCTTCATTCGTACACTTCGAAGAGGAGATGAAGGCAAGCGAGTCAGGACCGGTAGCCGCCTTGATCTCTGAGAATCTGCGCGCCACCAGAGACAATGCTTCATCCCACGATGCTTCGCGGAAACCATTTCCATCGCGAATGAGGGGCTTGTTGAGCCGGTCTTGACTGTTGATGTGGCCCCAGCCAAACTTGCCCTTGATGCAGGTCGAAACGCCATTGGCCGCGCCTTCGGCCGGCTCCACTTTCAAAATATGGCGATCTTTTGTCCAGACATCGAAGCTGCAACCGACCCCGCAGTAGGTGCAGACGGTCTTGGTTTTCTTAGTGCGCGACTCGCGCATGTGCGATTCCACCTCCGAAACCTGGAGAATTGCGCCATAACCCATCTCCGGCTCGATGCCCTTGACCACATCGATCATGCCATCGAGTGCGGCCTTGGATAGAGACGTCATGTAACCGGCCTCTCCAAGCATCGACCTCTCCATGAGCGCATTGCAGGGGCATACGGTGATACAGTGCCCGCACGAGACGCAACTCGATTCGCCGATCGGCGCCCCGCCGTCCCATAAGACACGCGGGTGCTCATCCTCCCACCGGATGCTCAAGGTTTCATTCACCTCGAGGGTTTGACAGGCCTGCACGCAGCGCCCGCAGAGAATACACTGGTCGGGATCGTAGCGGTAGAAGGGGTTCGACATATCCACTTCGTAGGGCTTCGGCTTGTAGGGGATTTGCTGATGCTCAACCGCAAGCGACTTGGTGGTGTTGTGTACTGTGCAGTTCCCGTTGTTGTTGTCGCAGACCGTGCAGTAGAGAAGGTGGTTACCAAGGATGCGATCGAAAGCTTCGCGTTGCGCCGCGTCCGCACGCGCTGAAGAGGTAGCCACGTTCATGCCGTCCGCGGCCAGGGTGCCGCAGGCTCTCATCAGCTTGCCGTCGACTTCCACCATGCAGGTGTCGCAGGATTGGATCGGCCCAAGCTGGGGGTGATAGCAAACATGCGGCACTTCGATTCCGCTACGGTTGATCAAGTCAATCAGGCGCTCTCCAGGCTGGATCGTCTCCGGTCTG
>Ga0302324_100015408_pt1 | contig 15325 bp, 13 predicted proteins | sample Palsa_T0_1_FD_201949 | JGI IMG/M metagenome (GOLD analysis project Ga0302324, IMG submission 201949) | Peat permafrost microbial communities from Stordalen Mire near Abisko, Sweden - Palsa_T0_1 | ecosystem: Environmental > Terrestrial > Soil > Palsa > Peat permafrost | place: Sweden: Abisko...
CCAACAGTGCAACGGCGCCATCGAATTTTGCCAACGCTGACGCGACCAGACGCAGGTCTGAGGCGTCGGCGGCGTCGAAAATGTGCGCGACCACAAGACGTGTGGCATCCGCGGCGGCGCCGGCACTGGCGCCGCTGCTGCTAAGAGCGGCCTGGTGCAGGCGCTGGGCTTCGAATCCGGCCAGTTGGCCGGATTGCTTTTCGATTTGGCGTTGAGTGCTGCGTCGCTCGTCGAGGATTTTCGCTACTACTTCGGGGACTTCGGGCATGCCGCATCCGATGCGTTCGGCGGCCTGCGCGAGCAGTTCCCTATCGGAGCGCGCGGCAGCGAGGGCGCGGTAGCCGGCCACGAACTCGACTCGCCAGGTCTGTTTTTGCTTTTCGACCTTGCGCAGGAGCAGCAGGCCGATTTGGCCGGTGCGCGCGACGTGGGTGCCGCCACAGGGCTGACGGTCGAAATTTTCGATATCGATCGCGCGGAGAATGCCTTCGCGGGCTACTGTCTTGCGGATGCCTTGGGCCTGGAGTTCGGCGGCGGTTCCGTAACGGATGTGCACCGGCCGATCCTCGAAGATGATTTCGTTGGCGCGGCGTTCGGCCTCTTGCAGGTGGCGCGGAACGAGCGCGGGTGCGGCGAGATCGATGGTGGAAACTTCGCGGCCCAGATGGAAGGAGACCGTATCGAATTTGGCGGTTTCGATGAAGGCGGCAGAGAGAATGTGCTGCGCGGTGTGCTGCTGCATGTGATCGAAGCGGCGCGGCCAATCGATGGCGGCGGCCACCGGGCCGGCGGGGATGGATTGCCCGGTGACGTGGATTACGTCGCCCACTTCGTTCTCGATCACTTCGCGGACGGCGATGCCGCCCAGCGTTCCGAGGTCATGCGGCTGTCCGCCGGAGGTGGGGTAGAACGCGGTGCGATCCAGCACGACGTTCCACAAGGCGGCGCTGGGTTCGCAAGAGAGGATGTTCGCTTGGAATTCGCGGGTGAAAGAATCTTGGTAGTAAAGCCTGTCGGTCATGCGGTTGCCGTCCCGTTTGAGAGTTGGAAAAGCTTAGACATTTTGAGTCCCCGTCGCCAGGAGTAACCGCGCCACAAGGTACAATAGCTGGATGCGAGTGAAAATGATTGCGCTGGATATTGACGGCACGCTGCTCGATGGGCGGACGTCGCACATTCCGCATGCCAACGTCGACGCGATCGTCGAGGCGGCGGCGCAGGGCATCGAAATCGTACTGGTTACCGGACGGCGCTTTGATTTCACGCGTGACGTCGCCGAGCAAATTCCCTGTGAGCTGCATTTGATCGTCAGCAACGGCGCGCTCATCAAATCCCGGTCCGGAGAAACGCACCTGCGGCACTTGCTGCCACGACGCATCGCGCACGAGGTGCTGGTGGCGACGGCGGAGTATCGCCGCGCAGCCGCGGTGGTGTTCGATCGCCCCGAGGAAAATCAGGTGATGCTCGAGCACATCGGTTGGGACGATCCCACGCGGAAAATATACTACCAGCGAAACCGCAGATTTCTAGCCGAGGCTTCCCCGCTCGAGTCGTGCCTGAACGAAGATCCCATTCAAGTGGGATTCACGGGACCGGTGGGCCTGGTGCGCGATGTGATTGCGGTCCTGCGCGCCCATCCCGTGGCTCATGAATTTACGATCGCGCTCACCGAATACAAAGATCGCGACTTCTCGATCATGGATGTGCTGCCCCTGGGCATAACCAAGGGCGTGGCGCTGGCGGAGTGGGCGCAGCGGCGGGGCGTGGCGCGGGAAGCGGTGATGGCCATCGGAGACAACTGGAATGACCTGGAAATGCTTGAATTTGCTGGAGTTCCGGTGGTAATGGGCAACAGCATTGCGGAGTTGAAGACTTTGGGCTGGCCGGTTACACTAGATAACGACCAAGGCGGAGTTGCCGAAGCCATCCGTAGGTATGCCTTGAGCGAGATTTGATGCGTTCCCCTCGACATTACGGAATGATGGCAGTTGCCTGCCTCGCAGTGGCTTGTCTGGGAGCCGCGCCTGCGCGCGCAGACTATGCGGTGATGCGCTCAGGGCTGCGTCTGCACATCACCGGATACGAACGACAGGGCAACATAACCCGGCTTTCGGTGAGTGGCGGGACCGTGGACGTTCCCTCGGAATCCGTCGTTGCGATTGAGCCCGAAGAGGTGTTCGCTGCTTTGCCGGTGGCACCGGCGCCCGCGGGTCCGTTCGGCAAATTTATTCAGGATGCGGCGCGGCAACATGGCTTGGACGAAGCATTGATCTCCAGCGTGATTTTCGCCGAATCGAATTTCAATCCGAAGGCGGTCTCGCGCAAGCAAGCCCTGGGGCTGATGCAATTGCTTCCATCGACTGCGGCGCGATATTCGGTTTCAAATGCCTTCGACCCCGCGCAGAACATTTCCGCCGGGGCACATTACTTGAAGGATTTGCTCGATCAATACCACGGAAATTTGCAGTTTGCTTTGGCGGCATATAACGCGGGGCCGCAGAGCATCGAGCTGTACCACGGCATCCCGCCTTACCCGGAAACCGTGGACTACGTCCGCCGCGTCACCAAGAAATTCGCTGAAGAGAAAAGCAAGAAAACGCCGCCGCCGGGAAAGTAGCCCTCCTGTTATTTCAGAAAGGTCAATGAAGAATGCGGAAACCAGGATCATTTTCCCAGTAGAGCGCCGACGTTCCGCAGCACGGTTCGCTGACTCAGGCTCGCGCGGCGTGGTTGTGATCGGAGAAATTCAAACGCTCACCCTTCCCAAAACCATGGAAGAACGGGGTAACCGGAAGAGTGAAGAGCGTAAAACCGTAGAACCGGAAAACGCGGTTACTGCGGAGGGGCAGGGGTCTGCGGTTGATTCGTGTTGGAACCGGATCCGAAGCTGGAGCCACCGCCGAAACTGGAACCGCCGCCGAAGCTCGAACCACCCGAACCACCACCCCCGAAGCTGGAGCCACCGCCAAAACTGGAACCGCCGGCGCCGAAACCGGTCTGCGATCCGGTGGTCGAGGGTTGGCCAATTCCGGATTGGCCGGCCGGAGTTCCGCCAGGGACACCGAAGCCCTGCGCGCCGCCGGCGACTTGCGCCATCGGGTTATAGATGAATTCCCACTGCTTATAGGTTTTCCCCTTCTTGTAGACCTTCACGGATTTCTTGTCCACTTTGCTCGCGATTCCACCACCGAAACTGCTGCCGCCACCAAAACTGCTCCCGCCAAAGCTGCTGCCACCGCCGAAGCCGCTGTTCCCATAGTCACCGCCGCTTTGGCCGAGTGACGTTCCGTTTCCCTGGGACTGATCGGGGCCGCCGGGAGTGTTGCCGGAACTAGCGGCGCCCTGATTTTGACCGGTGAGGCTTCCTCCGGCACCCGGTGTGCCCGGTTGGTCGCTGCCGGCGCCGGTTCCATTGGAACTAGCATCGGTTCCCTGCTGGCCATTTTGCGAACCCTGGCTGCTTCCGAAGCCCTGGCCAAATCCACTATTCCCTTGGTTGCCGCCAAGACCTTGACTGCCGAAGCCGCCAGAGCCCTGATTGCCAAAGCCGGATTGTCCCGCCGCGCCGCCGAAGCCTCGCGCCCCGGCCATGCCGGCAAGGGCGGCCCCTAATTGCTGACCATTCCCGCCCATGGTGCTCATGGCTTCGTCCAACTCCAACTGCTGAAGGGTCTGGTAGCGAAGGCTGCCCACCAGCATGCCGCCTTGGGTAACGTAAATCAGGCGCCATTCGCCTCCGTCGGGAGTCATGGGGTCTTTATAGAGCTTGCGCATGAAACGGAGGGAACCGTTCTGGTGTTTGATCAGATCGTCAAGCTTGGTGGGATACTTTCCGAATTTCTGACTGTAAAGACGAATACCGCGCTTGTACTGTTCTCCGCGCCAAATCATGTCCTTTTCGCGTTCGCGGCGACCGTTGGTGAGAATATTCGGCATCACTGCGCTCAGCGAGATCAACAGAACCACCACCATGAACAGGACCAAAAGGAAGGCATACCCGCCCTGCTCCGACCGGCGCACGGGGCGGCACGCATCGCGTCGAGTGCGCACGGGGGCGCTCGCAGCGGGAACAGCTTCGTAAGCGCGCTTGGCAAAGGTCATAAGAGTAGCCGCATCGAAATCGCCCACCAATTAGCCGGAAACGGGATTCCGTTGCCTGAGCCCACCGGCCCATCGCCTCAATACTACTATGATGCGCGAAACGCCGGAGGTGTCTCGTTCTTACGCCCCCAACGTGCCAGCAAGGCAACCGCCGCGAATCGGGTTACTGAGGCGGTGCGGGGTCAGCATCTCCGCTGGGAGGCGGCGCGGCGCCAGGAGCCCCTGCGGGACCGCCCGCACCAGCAGCGCCTGCCGGCTGGGTGATCGCCAGCGAAGCTTTCCGGCCGCTGCTCACTTCCTCGAATTCCGCAGTATCGTTGCCGATCTTCAGCAACCGATAATTGCTCAGCAACAGGCTTCCCTCGCCCACAACGTAAACGTCGTCTCCACTCTGAAAGAATCCCAAGCGATTGGCTCCGGTGGGATTCGAGACGTAGCCAAAAAATGTGGCCGGGACGCTGGGAGGAGGCAGAGGCGGGGGCAGCTCCGGCCCTTGTTTTCGCCTCTGTTCGGCAGCCCTCTCAGCAGCCGAGACCGGAGGCGGCAACGGCACGGCGCTGAAAATATTGCGATGGGCGCCCGAGTATTCGAGCTTGCGAATCTTGTCCAGCATGTCCAGGCGCAGCTCCGGATCCTGCACGTTCAACGGTTGAAATCCGGTGGCCACACTGCTGACGCCCGGAATTCCCGACCCGGAGTTGCGGTTCCACAGATACATGAGGGCCCCCACCACCAACAGGGCGATCAGCCAGTTCAGCTTTTTACGCTCGCTCGCGATCATGCTCTCACGTCCGGAAATAAGTGCGCAGGCCCAGCTTCAAGCGAATCACGCCACTCGCCGAGGTGTCCAGTTCGAGCGCATTCAACAGATAGAAATTCTTGGAGTGTTCCAGGCCGTTGATGAACTGAATGACCGCGGAGTACGAACCCTCAACCTCCTCGGTAATGTCAATCTGGGTCACGCCCCGGTCCTTCACATCTTTTTGATTGAAACCGATGCCGGCGGTCCGGAGCCCGGCCTTTTCGGCTAACTGACCGAGATCGGAGAGCACACCGGAGTAGCCCGCGGTAGCGGGCAACAGCTGTTGCTTATAAAAGTCGTCGCATTCACGGCCAACGTCCGGGAAATGGGCGCGTATGGCTTGACCGCGGTTGACGTCCGCCTTTAGAAGCTTGGCTTCGATCTGTACCTTGCTGAGATGTTCGCGCATCGCCTGCGCACCGCCCATCCCCGATTGCCAGCTTACGATGAGCAGAACAACGTCCACCAGGAGCACCAGTGCAACGACGCCGGCGGTCCACAGCTTCCACGCGGGTTGGTTACGGAAGTAGTTCATGTGGTCTGGTACCACGCTTCGAGCTCGAGCAGCACGCGATCGGTTTGTCCCAGGGAGGCGTCAATGCGCTTTTCACCGTCCACGCGAACGCCGGAAAACTCTTTGGAATCCTCGAGCGCGCGCAAGAACTTCACCTTACTTTCATCGTTCAGCGCGCCAATCACCAGCTTCACCGCCACCCGCCCGTTTTCCAGGTGCGGCGCGATGGTGATGACGCGAACGCCGGCTGGGAGGGTCTGCTCCAGATCCATAAATATCTTAGTCCAGGGAAAACTGCGCTGCAGGATCATGCCATTGAGGAAGGCGGAACGATCCAGAATCTGTTTCGAGTTGGGGGTTTGAAACAGCACCGCCAGTTCTCGCTGCTGGCGTTCCGATTCACTGATCTGGTCCTCGGCCACTGAAATCTTCTGGCGCAAGTCGCGGTTCATATTCCAAGCGGAATAGGCGGAATGGGACAGAATCACCAGCGCTATCAGCCCAATCGTGCCGGTGATCCCCGCGCCCACCAGGAACGGGCGGTTATTTTGCAGGGCGTTGGTAGCCAGATTAAGCCGAAGCTTCATTGCCCGCTCCACAACGCGGGGAATTCGCGGCCGAGGCTGCCCAAAATGCGGGTGCTAGGATGCGCCATTCATCATCCATCCAACCAGCGGCTCCAGCCCCTGGTTCATCAAAGTGCGAGCGTCAGCGGGCAGGGTGTGCAGCGCGCCCTCGCCGAGCAATTCCACCGGGCACTTCATTTCATGCGAAATCGCGGCGCGGAAAATATCGCTGCGGTTTGCGAATCCGGCGATGCGCACGCGATCGATGCCCACGCCCCAGGTGTCCTGGAAATACGCGACCGAAGGGAAAATTTCTTCGAGCACGCTTTGTGGCTCCAGCGTTTCCGCTGCCGCAGACATGTCGGTCGTCCGGAAAACGCACAGCGCGTCCCCGCGAACGATCACCGTCGCCAGGCTCCTGCCGCTCATTCTCACCATCAAGGTGGCCCCCTGTGATTCCAGCAGCGGCAAACTAGCCAGGGACGAACTCAGAACCACCCCAGGGGAGGCTCCCTCGGCTTCGAAGGCTTGCTCATACTCGCGCACGATTTCCTTGCGCGCGAGGGCGGCGATTACTTCCGTGTTACCGGTGCGGCCCACCTGCTTCATCCACGACAGGGTGGTGTCTTCGACGTCAAACGGCACACTCTTCTTCAGGCGCAGGCGAAGCAGCGGGGCGGCCTCGTCGGCCTTGCGCGGAAAAGTCTCAAACGAAAGAATGAAGACGCGGACCACTTCGTCGGGCAACAACAGCGCGATCGATGGGGGCCGGGCGGGAATTTGCCGAAGCAGCCGCGCGACGGTAGCTCGATAATTTTCCGCATTGAGGACGTTGGGCTCGACCGGTGACGGCTGGAGGGTTGCGTCGGGTAACACTTCCACGCCGTAGCCGCCCAAACTCTGGGCGCTGCTCCAGCGCGCCGCAGCCACGTAGGCTGGCGCCACCTCGCACACGCAGGTGGGATGCGGCATGGCATTGATCCACTGCGCGATTTTGCCGAACGGCCCGCGGCCAGTGGCGGTCGGCGTGGCGCCCGTCACGCTCACTGGAAAGTCACCTTGTTGATTTCGCGCAGGGTGGTGACGCCGGCGCGAATTTTCGCCAGGCCCGAATCGCGCAGGAAGACCATGCCTTCTTCCTTGGCAGCTCTCTTGATTTCGGAAGTCGGGCGGCGGTCAATAATCATTTCGCGGATGCGGTCGGTCAAATCCAGCAGTTCGCAGATCGCGGTGCGTCCGCGATACCCACTGCCGGAACACTCCAAGCATCCCGCGCCTTCAAACAGCGGGACACTGGCCCACTCGACGGGATCGAGACCCGCCTCTTGCAGGACTTCCGCCGGATAGTGGATCGGTTTCTTACAGCTTTCACAGATCATGCGTACCAGCCGCTGGGCCAGGATGCAGTTGAGAGCGGACACGAAATTGTAGGGCTCCACGTCCATGTTAACGAAGCGCCCGATGACGTCGACCACGTTGTTGGCGTGCACCGTGGTGAAAACCAAGTGGCCAGTGAGCGCGGACTGGATGGCGATCTGCGCGGTTTCATGGTCGCGGATTTCGCCGACCATGATCTTGTCGGGATCGTGGCGCAGGATGGAGCGCAAGCCGCGGGCGAAGGTGAGGCCTTTCTTCTCGTTGACCGGAATCTGGGTGATGCCGCGCACCTGGTACTCGACGGGGTCCTCAATGGTGATGATTTTGTCTTCGTCGCTCTTGATTTCGTTGATCGCAGCGTAGAGCGTGGTGGTCTTGCCCGAGCCGGTGGGCCCGGTGACCAGAATCATTCCGTAGGGCTCACGGATGTAGCGGCGGATGCGGTGCAGCTCTTCGTCGGAAAAACCCACGACGTCCAGGGTGAGGTTGCGAAATTTCTCGCTGAGGGTTTCCTTGTCGAGGACGCGCAGCACGGCGTCTTCGCCGTGCACCGAGGGCATGATGGAAACGCGGAAGTCGACGAAGCGACCCTTGTAGCGGACCCGGAAACGGCCGTCCTGTGGCACACGGCGCTCGGCGATATCCAGCTCGCTCATCACCTTAATGCGGGAAAGGATGGTGGCGTGCCATTCTTTGGCCAGGGGCTGCATGGCGAATTGCAAAACGCCGTCGATGCGGTACTTCACGCAGACTTCGTTGCTGCGGGTTTCGATGTGGATGTCACTGGCGCGGCGCTCCAGCGAGGTAAAGATAACGGTATCGACCAGCCGCACCACCGGGCTGACCCCGGAATCGGCGCTCAAACCCGCCATCGAAATGTTTTCTTCGTTCTCGTCTTCGCGAACCACCTGCAGCGTGAAGCCTTCGGTGGCTTCGTCCAGCACCCGCTGCGACTGCTCGGTGCGCTTCAGCAAGTCGCCGATCTGGGAAGCGATGGCCACGCGAATGGATAGCTTCTTCCCCAGCAGCAGAGAGAGCTCATCGGTCATCAGGAACTGGCTGGGATCGGAAACTGCAACGACCAGGTTATTATCGTGGGCTTCCAAGGGAACGAAATTGAAGCGGAACATCAGTTCCGCGGGAATGACGCGGAAGAGGTCGGGGTCAATGCGCTGGTCGCGCAGGTCCAGAAATGGGAAATGGTAGCGCTCGGCCAGGCGGCGAGTGCGCTCGATCTCTCCGGCGTCGTCGCGCTGAATCTCCGGAGCTGGGGTTCGATTCACGCTTTCCATATGGTTTATCCAGCCGCGCCTACGGAGAGAGAGAACATCGGCAAATACAGTGCGATCAAAATTAAGGCTACCACACCGGCCATGAATACCAAAATTGCCGGTTCCACCCAGGTTAGGAAGGCGGTAAGGCGCAAATTGACCTCTTCCTCATAAAAATCGGCCACGCTGGCAAGCATAGCGGTGAGCGCACCAGAGTTTTCCCCGACTTCGATCATTTCCAGGGCCATGTCCGGCATTAGGCCTTCGGCGGCCAGGGCCGAGCTTAGCGTCTGCCCTTCTTTCACTTTGGCCGCCGCGCGGCGGGTTGAGCTAGCTATCAGGCGGCTGCCCAACGAGTTAGCCGAAGTCTCCACAGCGGTGACCAGCGGGGTGCCGCCGGCAAGCAGGGTGGAAAGAGTGCGCACGAATTGCGCCACCTGCGCTTTCAGCCAGATGTCACCCATGATCGGTATCTTCGGCTTAACGCTATCGATCAGCTGCGCGCCCTGCTCGGTTCGCCCCCACAGGACGAGCAGAAATATCGTTACCACCAGGCCGGGTATGATCAGCAGAATATAGTGACGGATGGGCAACGCTATGCCCAGCACCACACGGGTGATATCGGGCAATTTAACGTTAAGATCCGAATACAGCAGCGCGAACTGCGGCACGGCATAAGTAACCAGGAACGACAAAACCGAAACCACCGCCACTACTAGGATCGCCGGGTAGATCATCACGGTCTTGAGGCGGTTGCGGAAGCCTTGGCTTACTCTCTGGAAGGCGATGTAGTTGTCCAAAACGCCGGTAAGATTGCCGCTCTTCTCTCCCGCCAGGATTGCGGTGGTGTATACGCCGGGGAAAACGCCCTGAGCCTCGAGGGCTTCGGAAAGCATGGCGCCCTCGCGAACGCGGTCGCGAACGTCGATCAGCATGGGGCGCATACGTATAGCAGCGGCGCGTTCGGCGAGCAGCGAAAGCGCCTTCAGAATGGGTAAGCCGGCCTTGATCAGAGTGTTGAACTGTTGATTGAAAATCAGGAAGTCGCCGCCCCGGACGACTTTATCCCGCCGGCGGGATGAGAGCTGGCCAACCAGTCCCATGTCGCTGCGGATGGAGTAGACGTGCAGGCCTTTGTCGGCCAAGCGCTGTCGAGCCTCAGCCTCGGACGGCGCGGCCTCGGTGGCCTGAAAAACACGCCCTGAGGCGTCTCCGACTTTGCAGATAAATTCAGCCATTGTGGGGGTTTCGGACCCTAACCAATTCTAGCACAGACGTTCCAAGGCAATCGGGGAGCGTCCCGGAAGTGTCACCTCGGTAGGAGCGCCAAACAGAGCATGGGGGTTGCCCCGCAACGGCGGTGGACGGCGAGTCGTCCGCCGAGGTTGCTCTCGGCTTCAGTGGATGCTGAGGGCCAGGTCGGACTGATCGACGATCGCCACACCGGCCGGAGGCTCGAAGTGAAATTCAGATTCCGGCAACGCGGGATTCTCTTCCCAGTTGCCGAATTCAAACTCCGTTTCGATGTCTCCGGATTCGCGAATCATCACGCTGACGATCCGATATTCCGAATCTAAGCCGAGTAAAACTTCTTGGAACGCGACGGCGTCTGGCCCAGCGTCCACTGCGCGAGGCGTACAGCGCAGCGTCTGCACGGCGGTTCCGGCGACCGGGGCGGACGATTTGGAGTCGTTCCCTACCAGTTCGAGCCGGCCACAGAGGCGAGTCAGACTCAATTTCCCGGTCAGTAGCGCGAACGGAGTCCGCCAATCGGCACTATCACGCACCCGAGCGCGGCTGGCGGTGCGATCGGCGGGAATATAAAACCACACATTCTTGCCATCGACGAGGAAGAGCTTGTTTTCCGGAGATTCGTATTCCCAGCGCATTCTCCCCGGCCGCGAGAAATAGACGCTGCCGGATTCAACCTGTGCCAAGCGCCCACCTTGCGAGTAACGCTCCAGGAAACTGGCGGAGAGGGTGCGCGCGTGGTCGTACCGCGATTGCACGGCGTGCACCACCGCTTGGACATCCGGCGAAGGAGTAAAGACGGCGAGCGCCAACCAACACACCACTGGCCACATGGGTCGAGTTTAACAGAAAGGAAACACCGTTACTGGATTGCGGGATTGCTGATCGTGGGGGCGGTGCCGTCGGTGCTGAAACGAATCACACCGCTTTGGTCGATGAAGAAGCCGCGTTGGCCGGTGTAGCCCTGCACCATGGGCAAAGCCACCACCGAAAACGATGTGACCCCCGCAGTACCGCAACCCGTCGCGGCACCGGCGTTCACCGGGCCTGGCGTAAACGTAAAGGTATAACCACTTTTCTGGCTGGTGTTTCCGGAGCCGTTGTTCGAGAGAACGCTGTCGAGTATCTCGGCGCTGTTGCAGGTCGCGGTGCCACCGTCCGAGCCGCCCAGTGCACCGAGCGACGGCGCGTATCCATTCCCGTAAGTGGTGGAGTAGCCGACCGAGGCGGTATTGATAGTTCGCAAGCTGAAGACAGCCGCGGACTCATTTGCGGACATTTTCGCCCGCATTAAATTAGGGATGGCGATGGCGGCGATGATCAGAATAATCGAGACAACCACCAGCAGTTCGATCAGCGAGAAGCCGGCCCGCTCGCGGCCAGAGCCTTTTCCGGTTTGTATCGTGAGCGGATTCATGGAGTCGGATGTCCCCGGGTTCGGTTAAAAAACTAAGGGGAGGGAGTAACTACCTCCCTCCCCTTAGGCTGTGAACTTTAGTTCCGATTTCCGACTCAGCTTACTGCAGCGCCGGGCTGGAAACGGTCGGGGTCGATCCGTCGGAGGTGAAACGGATCACGCCAGACTGGTCCGAGAAGAACAAGCGCTGTCCGGTCTGACCCGGCACGCTCGGGGTTGCCACCAAGGTGTACGACGGGTTGCCAGTGCAACTGCCGACGGTGACTGCGGTGCCGCCAGCAAGGTAGGTGAAGTAGTAGCCGCTCTTCGCGGTGGTGGCCGAAACTGCGCTAGACAGCGAAGCGTCAATCAACTGTGCACCTGCGCAGCTAACTGTTGCGCCGACCGCGCCGCCTTCGTTCGACAGCGCTGGGGGATAGCCGGCGCCGTAGGTGGAGGAGAACGTCACGGCTCCGGTGTTGATGGTGCGGACCGAGCCAACCGCCGAAGCTTCGTTCGCTGCCATCTTCGCGCGTAGCAGGTTCGGGATGGCAATCGCCGCGATGATCAAAATGATGGCGACCACGATCAAAAGCTCGATAAGTGAGAAGCCCTTCTGAGTCTTTCGCATTTTCTTTAAGTCTCCTTGGACGCGATCCAAATTCGTTTTGGATTTATTTGCACTCCCTGGCGGAGCACGCAGCTAGATAGTGCACGGATCGGACCACACTCGAGCCCGCGCCGTAACCGTTACGACACTAATGCAGCAACGCTCTTCGTTTCAGTAACATGCTGGGAGCAATTGGCTCAGATTCGGTTTTCGGCGACACCGGCCGCGTCCCGAATGCTACCGAAAGTGACGAACTTTGTCACTTGATTCTGACCAATTCGGACTGCCCGCACCGCTCCACTTCGTGCATGTGCTTGACTCCAAGCGCACTTAGACAGATGCGCGGATCGCCCGCTGGAGTTGCGGCCGGCTTTCCGGCGGATTCTCGCCGGGGCGCGCTTGAGATTCTGAGTTGAGTAAAGTGAGACGAAACTGCGCCTGCGGCGACCGTGGCGGCGGCCGTAGTGGCGGCTACACCCCATGTTTCTTCGCGTAGTGGCGGAATGACCGGTAACTCATCTTCAGCAGTTCGGCAGCACGCACGCGGACGCCCCCCCCACATTCGAGGGCTGCAAGAAGATACCCGCGCTCGATTTCGGCGATCTGCATTTCAAGGTCAATCCCTCCGTCGGGAATCAGGACTCCGCGCTCCGCCTTGGTACGGTTGGAATCGTGTTCCTGATAAAAGCGAGTCACCCGTTCCGGGAGCGTTTCGACGGTGATGCGGGGACCGCTTTCGAGAGCGACGGCGCGCTCGATGGCGTTTTCGAGCTCGCGAACGTTGCCCGGCCAGTCGTAGGCCTCCAGCCGGCGCATGGCTTCCGGCTCGATTCCCTGCAGCGGCTTCTTCATGGATTCCTGGAAACGATTGAGAAACGCGCGGACCAGCAACGGAATATCTTCGCGGCGGCTGCGCAGCGGCGGCACATGGATGGGAATGACGCTCAAGCGGTAGTAAAGGTCTTCGCGAAAGTTTCCGGCGATGATTTCTCTTTCGAGATCCTTGTTGGTGGCGGTAACGATGCGGACGTCCACATCAATTTCCTCGGTGCTTCCGAGCGGACGCACTTTCCCTTCCTGCAAGACGCGATAGAGCTTCACCTGCATGGTCAGGCTCATGTTTCCGATCTCGTCGAGGAAGAGCGTCCCGCGATCGGCGGCCTGAAAAAGTCCGCGGCGGTTTTCGTTCGCGCCGGTGAAGGCGCCCTTCATGTAACCGAAGAGTTCGGATTCGAGGAGGGTTTCCGGAAATGCGCCGCAGTCGATGGTCACGAACGGGGCTTTGGGCCGCGCGCCGTTCTCATGGATGGCGCGGGCCACCAGTTCCTTTCCGGTTCCACTTTCTCCGGTGATCAGGACGCGGCTGGACTGCGGCGCGATGGTTTGAATGAGCTCGAATATCTCGCGCATGCGCGGGCTAGTTCCAATGATGTGATCCAGGCCGGTCAGGCGGCGGACAGTCTTGCGCAGTTCCCCGGCTTCGGCCTTCAGCAGAAGATTTTCGGACACTTGCTCGACCGCCGGACGAAGGTCGTCCAGGAGCCGATCGCCTTTGACGGCGTAGCGGTCGGCGCCGAAATTCACGGCGTCGATGGCCGTTCCGATGGTGGGCACGCCGGTAATCAAGATGAACACGGTGTCCGGCGCGAGTTCCTTGCAGTAACGCAACAGTTCCACGCCGGTCATATCCGGCATGCGAATATCGGAAATCACGATGTCAAAAACCTGCGAGGCCAGGCGTTTACGGGCCGCAGCGCCGTTGGCCGCCACCTCGACGCGATGTCCCTCCTTGCGGAAGGCGATCTCCAGAAGTTCGCAGATCGATTTTTCGTCGTCAACCACTAACAAATTGGCCATGGGGTCAGCTCACCTGCGTCGCGGCGCGAGATTCTTCGCGCGCCTGCGCCTCGCGGCGCGAATTGGCCGACGCAGAGTGTTCCGCCGCGGGAAGCTCGACGACGAACTCTGCGCCCTGCGCTTTTTCCGGTACCACGTAAATCTCGCCCTTATGTGCCTGCACGATCTGGTAAACGATGGCCAGGCCCAGACCTAGGCCCTCGGTGAAGCCCGATTGAAACGGCTCAAAAATCTTGGTGGCGTGCTGCGCGTCGATTCCCACCCCGGTGTCGCAGACGCGAATGCGCACCGCGCGCGGCAAAGCCTCCAGCCGCACGTCCAACGTGCCGCCGTCCGGCATCGCTCGCAGCGCATTGCTGAAGAGGTTCCAGAACACCTGCTTGATACGGTCGCGGTCGGCGATGGCCCACGCGGGCTTGGTACCCAGATGGCGGAGCACCCGATATTTTCCCGGAGTGCCGGGCTGGCATTCCAGCAGCGTCAGCGTTTCGTCCAGCAGCGCGGAGACATTCACCTCGCCGAGCTCGTAGGTCTTTTCGCGCGAGTAATCCAAAAAGTCGGTTACGATCTGATTCAACCGCTGCGATTCCCGCCGGACGATCTTCACCAGACGGCGGTCGTCATCGTCGAGGGGCGCCAGGCGCGCCAGTTCCTGCAGCGCTCCGCTCATGGCCGTGAGCGGCTGGCGAATTTCATGGGCGATCGCCGAGGATAGCCGGCCGATCGCCGCCATGCGTTCTTTCACCTGGATTTCGCGCTCCAGGCGGCGAAGGTCGGTCAGGTCCTGAAAGTTGAATACGTAGCCGCTGATCTCGTTCTGTCCGGTTCGCAGGGGCGATATCGAAATGCCCAGGTAACGGGTATCGCCGGCGGGGGTACGGAATTCCAGTTCCTTGCGCAAGGGCAGCGGTTCGGCCGGATCTCCGGACCCCATCACCCAGAAACCGGGGAATAAATCGCGTACATTTGCTCCGTGCAGCTGATCGAGTTCGCGACCGGTCATTTCCGCGCCAGAGCGGTTGATGAGCAGGATTTGGCCCTGAAGATCGGTGGTCAACAAACCGCCGCGCATGGAATGAATGATGTTTTCGTTGAACGCCTGCAGATTTTCGAAGGCTTCGCTTTTGGCTTCCAGCTCCACTCCGGTGCGCCGCAAGGTCTGCGAGAGCAAACTTCCCAGGCACGCCACTCCGATGAATGCCAGCAGGTTCGTCGCCAGCCAGAATTCCAGAGACCGGGCCGATGGTTGGGTGCGAGCGGTGGTCGGAATGATTCCGTAGAAGGAGCACTCCACCAGCGCGCCCAGCAGCACGAACGCCCCGCCCGCGGCAATGAACAGGCCGCGGCGGCTGTAAAGTGCGCTGGCCATCAAAATAGCCAGCAGGTACAAAAAGATGAACGAGCTGTCGTGACCCCCGGTGGAATAGACCAGCGCGGTGATCAGCGCCAAGTCTCCGGTTCCCTGCACCAAACCGTTCCATCGGGAATTCGCTTTCCACCGCGCGATCAGCAGATAGCCAACCGCCAGTCCATACCAAACCGAAATCACCGGCGTGAACCAGTACAGCGGCAGACTAACC
>Ga0302324_100015413_pt1 | contig 15323 bp, 14 predicted proteins | sample Palsa_T0_1_FD_201949 | JGI IMG/M metagenome (GOLD analysis project Ga0302324, IMG submission 201949) | Peat permafrost microbial communities from Stordalen Mire near Abisko, Sweden - Palsa_T0_1 | ecosystem: Environmental > Terrestrial > Soil > Palsa > Peat permafrost | place: Sweden: Abisko...
CCTTAAATCATTCGTTCGAGTCGACCACGATTTGCGCGCTCATTGGCATCGTCAGAAAGAAAATGCGTGACGCACAAATTCAACACCTTGTTCGGAGCCGTTAAATGATCAATTGCCGTGCGAGAAGTTATGGGGCTGATGTTGATAGGCGAGGCCAACCGGGAAGCCCCGGCTCAGGCGGAGCTTCGCCCTACCTGCGCCGGGGCATCTTGCGTCAACCTGCACGTTATCTTAACGCCTATGGGGTAAACCCTGGGCTGAGCGTCTGTCGTAATATAACAAGTTAGCGCTTATCGCTCGACACTCCGGAAAGCACGGTAGCATAAGCTTCCAGCCTGTCTCAAAAAGAGTGCCCTACAATTTTGTTCTAACCGGCTGAAACTCTGGGTTGCCCACTTGCCAAAGCATGAACGCGAGCAGATCCGTCAGTCGACGAATCTGCTGAGCTCGCGTGTTGCCTATCCCGTGGCCGCTCTCGTAGTCGATGTCGAGCAGGACCGGTTTGCCGCTCGTCGTATCCGCTTGGAATCGAGCGGCGGTTTTGGCTGACATCCACACGGGAACGCGCGGATCGTTGTAGCCGTGATAGAACAGGAGCGCAGGGTATTTGGTTCCGGGCACGATGTGCTCGTAGGTACTCATCTCCCTGAGCGCTTCAAATTCAGTTTTAATCTTCACCGTTCCGAATTCAGGAATGTTCGGAGGACCGTTGGGTGTCACCTCGGCACGGAGCGAGTCCAACGCACCGACGACAGGGCAGGCAACTGCAAATAAATCGGGACGTTCGGTGACGGCTCTTCCGATCAGAATGCCGCCGGCGCTGCCTCCGAGACCAGCCAGCTTATCTTTTGCCGTATAACCGTTCTGAACCAGGTAATCACCGCATGCGATAAAGTCCTTCCAGGTATTCGGTTTCGTGGTCTTCATTCCAGCGCGATGCCAGGCGTCACCTCCTGCTCCTCCTCCCCGCACGTGAGCGACCGCTTGCCACATGCCATGCTCGAAGGCTGCCAGCATCGACGGCGAAAAAAATGGCTCATCCACGATGCCATAGGAACCGTAACCTTGCAGCCATAACGGGTGACTGCCGTCCTTCTTGAATGTTTTCAGACCGCGCACCGACAGGGGAACCAGCGTTCCGTCGTGACTCTTCACCTTCAATTCCTCGGAAATCAGATCAGCAGGATGATCGTATGGACCCTCGGGCTGCAAGTTCAAGGCAACTATCGTTTCCCGGTCCGGGTCGTATTTGTAGTAGCTCGCAGCTCTGGTCCAACTTGTCAGATTAACCAGGACCCCCGGCGTTTGCAGATTACCGACTATCTGCTGTTCAATTGCGTAAAAGCTCGGCCAACCCTCATACGGCAAATGAATTTCTACCGATGTGTGAGGCTCGGTTTCCCCGACCTTGTATAGACGACAGTCGACGCCGTCGGACGCCGTGAAGTAGACCCCGTCTTTGGCCGAAATGATCTCCTGAATGACCTTCTCGCTTTCCGGTACAACCTCTCCTGCAGGCCCGAGCTTACCGTCGCGGAAGGTGCGGACTACGATCTTGAATTTTGGGGCGTCTTTGTGAGTGAGAAAGTAGAAGTCGGAACCAGATAGGCCGAATCCGGTGACTTGGTCGTCGAAATCGCAGAGCTGTATCCATTTTGTATTCGGTCCGAGATCAGCCAAAGGCGCCGCATACAACTTCTGTTCGTTTTCCACGAAATTATTCACGGTAGCGAAACAGAAATCGCAACCGGGAACGAGAAGGATCGCTGCGGCTTGTTGGGGACTGAACTCAATGGTTGGATTGGCGCCTGATGCCAGGTATATTTCATCCGTCTCTGGGTCCGAGCCGAGTTCATGGAACCGTGTCATGGAGTTCAGATATTTCTCGCTCTCGGACTGGCCCTTCTGCAATTTCTGAAGCTGCGTGTACACGAAATGGCGTCCGTCCGGTAGCCACGAAACGACCGAACCCTCGCAACGAGGGATGACCTCATTTGACTCCTCGCCGGTGGCCGTCTCTACGACACGAATTGAGGCGTCTTCCGACCCTTGGGCCGATATTCCAAATGCAACGTAAGATCCATCCCAAGAAGGCTCGTAAAAGTTGATGGCACGAGGCCTCCCATCTTGTTTCGCAAACGCATCCGGATCAACCAGAAGCACCTCATCGGCGGAAGCCGTTTTTCGAAAATAGAGCTTGGCTGTATTTTGGCCGGCGACGGTTTTCATGTAGAACAGATTGCCGTTCGCCAGGATCCGGGGTTGCGTAATCGTCGCCGCCTCGCTGTTGACCAGTTCTGAAATGCGTGCCTTTAACTTCGCATACCCGGGCAGGGCGTCGAGAGTGCTTCTTGTGAAATCCGATTGTGCCTTGAGCCAGCTCTGCGCTCCCGCGTCCTGCGCGACGTTTTCCATCCAGCGATAAGGGTCGGTTATTTTTGTCCCCCAATAGTCGTCCTCAACCTCGTGGACTGCGGCTTTTGGAGGTCCATCTTCCGCGAGGGCGCAGCTCATGGCTGCCAGACAGCCGGCGAACAAAAGAAGGATCCATGCTTTCATTGAGCAGAATGTATCTTTGCAGAAGACTTTGCACAGCGAATTGCACACCTCCGTAGTGGCTAAGCGACTAACCTCGGATTTCCGGATTTCTGAAGCGCACGCTGAAACGGAAAACCTTCTTCTCCTGAGAGTAAATCTCCCCGGTCTTCAGATCGATGCGCAGTGGCACGCCGATTCGGGTGACGTCCACCGTTGCGTGGAAGCCGCGCTCGGAGAAGACGTCGATCAGCATCGCCATGGCCGCCGGGTCCTCGAAGAGCAGGTCTTCGGAGTTGATGCTGGCGATGCCCGAGACCGCGTGGCGAACCACGATCGGCATCATCTTGCCTTCAATGAACTCGATCACCCGTACGAAGGTTTCTGGCTGTTCCACTTCGTACCCGTCTAACCGCCGGACGAGGTCCTGGCGGGCGTGCCGGACGATTTGGCTGGCCAGCGGCAACCCCCGAAGCCGGTCGAAAGTGCGCGGATCCAACTCCAGGGAACTCTGATATTCCAGCTCGCGGACAATGTTGGCTTGCACTTCGGGGATGGGCGCTTGGGCGTTGATGAAGTGGTAGTGGAAGATCTGCTTGAGGGAAACCAGCGCGTCGTAGGTTTGCTCCTTGAAGACGCGGTAGCGGTTTCGTGCCAGCGCCTCGCTAAAGTCCGTCGCCCGTTCCTCCCACCGTTCCCCCACGCCCGAGCGGGTGACCTCCTCGTTGTGGGCGACGACCTGCTGTCCGCGCTTGAGTTGGCGCGCCACGCTTTCCGCCTCGTCGACGAACAGCACCATGATGTGGAAGATGGGCTGCTTGAAGTGGATCACCTCCGGGGTGCCGGAGAACTTCCGCCGCAGCGCGATCATCTCGTCGAAGAGCAGCTTGAGGCACTCTACCTGCACCTTCGTGCGCGGGAAACCATCGAGCAGCGCGCCGTTCTGCTGCTCAGGTTCAAGCAGCTTGCGCAACAGGATGCCGACCACCTCCCGGTCCCCGACCATGCCGCCGCGTGCCTTGACGGCGCGCGCCTCCGGTGTGTCGAGGAGCTGGGAAACCACAATTGGCGGCGCTTCGATGCCGCGCACCTTGCGAATGAAGTCCGTGTTGGTGCCTTTGCCCGCGCCCGGCGCGCCCCCGAGCAGGATCAACTCCTTGGGGAATCGCATGCGGCTGCGGCCGAACTCCCCCTCTAGATCCCGCCAGACGGCGCCGAAGATGAGTTGCGCATCCTTGACTTCCAGCTCAGGGGAGTTCGTTGCGGCAGGCACAAGGGGGGCGGCGGTTCCTTGCCCCTTCCATACGCTAGCATTGTCACCTTGCATCTGGGTGCGGTTCATGCGCCAGGCTAGGGATTCCAATTGCGGGGATTACGGTTACCCGGTCGCCACGCTCGCTTCTCTACGGACCCGACGCCAAAAAATGATGTTCTATCCTTATGTGATTTCGTGCGCGATCAAGTCGGCATAAGTCTGTCTCCGCCGGATTAGCGTTGCTTCGGAACCAGAAACCAGCACCTCCGCGGGAAACGGTCTCGAATTGTAATTTGACGCCATCGTAAACCCATAAGCGCCGGCGCTCATCAGTGCCAGAACATCCTCGGATTCCACTTTTGCAAGGTCACGGTCCAGCGCGAAGAAATCGCCGCTTTCGCACACGGGACCAACCACATCCACTTTTGTCACCGGTTGATCCTTCGATTCCCGGACCGGTACGACCTCGTGATATCCCTCGTACAATGCCGGGCGAATCAGGTCGTTCATCCCGGCATCGACGATGACAAAGGTTTTGGCTGGTGTCTTTTTGACATACAGAACGCGAGTCAAAAGGACACCGGCGTTTCCGACGAGAAACCTGCCCGGCTCAAGCAACACACGCACCGAGAGGCTCTTCAGGAGGGGGACCGTCGCTCCCGCGTACTCCTGGATCGTCATGGACTGCTTCGGCTCGTCGTCTTTCCACCAGATCTTGTCTCCGCTCTCAAGCGAACCGCGGTAAATTATGCCGATGCCGCCTCCGATGCTGAAGAACTCAATTCCACACTCGGACTTCAACTGCCCGACCAATGGCGCCATTTTTTCAATCGCCTGGACGAACGGTTTGATTTCGGTGATCTGTGATCCGATGTGCATTTGCACGCCGCGAATCTTGATGTTGCTCATCTTTCGTGCGCGGCTGTAAACCTCGGCAACGCGATCGATAGCGATGCCAAATTTGCTCGCAGTCTTACCAGTGCTGATATACTTATGAGTGTTCGGCGAAACGTCCGGATTCACCCGTATGGCAATCGGCGCCCGTTTGTTCAACGATTTTGCAATCTCATCGATCGCGCTCAATTCCTGTTCCGATTCGACATTGAAACTGAGGACCTCGCAGCGCAAAGCGTACTCGATCTCTTCGCGACTTTTGCCGACACCCGCAAAGGTACACTTTGCCGGATTGCCTCCGGCCTTGATCACGCGATAAAGCTCGCCTCCGGAAACAATGTCAAACCCGGCGCCTTGATGTGCGAGGAGACGAATGACGGAGAGATTCGAATTCGCTTTGACCGCATAGCAGATCTCGTGATGCAGCTCGTGCAACGCATGATCAAGCCGCTGATAGTGATCCACAATGGTTTGCGAACTGTAGACATAGAGGGGTGTGCCAAACCGCTCGGCGGCCTTGTCAAGAGGATAGGATTCGCAGGTGAGCCGGCCTCGCTGATAATGAAATGAGTGCATGATTAATCGCCGAGTCCCGTCTGGTTCTGGCAGGCTGTCACGGTGTTGACCATCAACATCGCGACCGTCATCGGACCGACCCCGCCGGGGACCGGCGTGATGGCCCTCGTCTTGGACGCGGTTTCCTCGAACGCGACATCTCCGGTGATTCGATAGCCTTTTTCCGATGTTTTGTCCTCCGCGCGATTAATGCCGACATCGATCACGACCGCGCCTTTCTTCACAAACTCGCTGCGGACGAATTCAGGTTTGCCGATGGCCGCCACGAGAATGTCTGCGGTTCGAGAGATTTCCACCAGATTTTGGCTGCGCGAGTGTGCGACGGTTACGGTGGCATCGCCCCCTTTTCCTTTTCGCATCAACAGGAGGGCAAGCGGTTTGCCCACCAGCATGCTGCGCCCGATGATCACGACGTGTGCCCCAGTTGTTTCGATGCCGCTTTCCAGCAGAAGACGTTGACATCCCAAAGGCGTGCACGGGACAAGCGCGGTCGGATCTCCGATCGCCAACTTCCCGACATTCATCGGATGAAAACCGTCGACGTCTTTTGCCGGATCGATCGCGATCACGATTTCTGCTTCTTTGATCTGCGCGGGCGGAGGAGACTGGACGAGGATTCCGTGAATTGCCGGGTCTGCGTTCAAGTCGTGTACGATTTTCAATACATCGGACTGCGATGTTTCTGCGGGAAGCTCGATCTTCCGCGAGAAAAACCCGAGCTTTTGGGAAGTGCGATCTTTGTTCCGAACATAGGCAACGGACGCCGGATTCTCGCCGATGAGGACAACGGCGAGCCCTGGCGTGATTCCCCGTTCCTTCAAACGCGCAACCTTCGCCCGAGTCTGCTCGTTGATTCGTTCGGCAACCGCTTTTCCATCGATCAAATTCATTCGGTCCGGTTTTTTGCTTTGTGTTTGAGATCTTGCGCAGACGAAGGCAACGGTCGGATTCTCGGGAAACGAAGATCCGGAAACGAGAGCTCCGACCTTGACGCCGGTTACTGCAGCCACTCGGTGTGGAACGCTCCCGGCCTGTCGATTCGTTCGTAGGTATGAGCGCCGAAATAGTCGCGCTGCGCCTGAAGGAGGTTCGCCGGTAAGCGCTCCTGGCGATAGCTATCGAAATAGGCCAGGGACGCGCTGAATGCTGGAACGGCGACGCCTGCCTGAACTGCGATCGAAACCGCGTGCCGCCAATTGGCCTGGTTCCCTTCCAGGAGCGAGCTGAAGAATGGGTCGAGCATCAAGTTCTCCAGCTGCGGGCTCCGGTCGAATGCTTCTTTGATTCGATTGAGGAATTTTGCGCGAATGATACAGCCTCCTCGCCAAATGGTCGCGATGTCGCCGAAGTTCAACGGCCAGTTGTAGTGTTTGCCGGCCGCTGCGAACAAAGTGAACCCCTGCGCATACGAAATGACCTTCGACGCGTACAAGGCATCGCGGACCGCGTCGACAAGTCTTTGGCGGTCCCCGTCGTATTTGATTGACGGTGGTGCGGGGAGTTTTTTCGAGGCCCGAACGCGCTGCTCCTTCATCGAGGAGAGAACGCGCGCCTCCACGGCGGCGTTAATCGTGGATATCACCACGGCCTGTTCGATGGCGGATAGCAGGGTCCATTTACCGGTCCCTTTCTGCCCCGCCTTATCGAGGATCACGTCGACTAAGGCTTTGCTCGTTTCAGGATCTTTTCTCCGGAAAATATTCGCGGTGATCTCGATAAGAAAACTGTCGAGATCCCCTTTGTTCCAGATATCAAAGACCTCATGCAATTCGTCGGCGTTTAGTCCGAGCACGTCGCGCAGGATGGCGTACGCCTCGCAGATCAGTTGCATATCCCCGTACTCGATTCCGTTGTGCACCATTTTAACGTAGTGACCGGCCCCTCCGGGACCCATGTACCGACAGCACGGCTCCCCATCCACTTGTGCGGCGATCTTTCGGTAAATTGGCGACACGATCTCCCAGGCTTCCTTAGTACCTCCAGGCATCAGGGAAGGGCCCTTCAACGCTCCTTCTTCGCCGCCCGAAACGCCGATTCCAAGGTAGTTAAACCCCTTGGCGGACAAGGCCCCCTCGCGACGCTCGGTATCGCTGTACAAAGAATTTCCACCGTCGATGACAACATCGCCCTTATCCAGATAGGGCAACAATTGATCGATGACCGCGTCGACCGCTGCACCCGCTTTGACCATGATCATCATTTTGCGGGGCTTGGCCAGACTTCCAACGAACTCTTCAATAGACCGCGTCGCCAAAATATTCTTCCCTGCGCCACGGTTCGCAGCAAACTTCTCGGTCACCTCCGTTGTGCGGTTATACACTGAGACGGAGAACCCTTTGCTCTCCATGTTGAGCACGAGATTTTCGCCCATGACAGCGAGGCCGATTAGTCCGATATCTGAAGGATTCATAAGTTGGGGAACGAAGGTTGAAGTGACTGAAACGTTTTCGAAGTATCTAACATCCAGAGAGGTTGGCAATGCAGATTTGCGACATCAGAATAACTAAACAACCTCTGGACACAGAAGGTTTGCGCTTTTCGCGGACCGAAGGCGCCGTAATCGATTTTTTCGGCGTCGTTCGAACGATCGAGAATGAACGAATGATCGACGGGATCGAATACGAAGCGTTTGAGGCGATGGCGCAGCGGCAGTTGTCTCTGATTGCCGATGAGGCGAGGGACCGCTATGGACTAGTCTCGGTGATCATTCATCATCGGATCGGATTTGTGCGAGCCGGGGAAGCTTCGTTGTTTGTGCGGGTGAGCGCACGGCATCGTGGCGCTGCATTCGAGGGAAGTAGTCAGATCATCGAGCGGCTGAAACAGGCTGTTCCAATCTGGAAACACCCTGTCTACGCGAACGTTCAGATCGCATGAATCTGCCCAACCAGCTGACGATTCTTCGCCTGATTTTGACGGTGCCGTTCGTGGCCGCGCTCAGCATTTCATTTCCGGGTGCGAAGTCGTTGGCCCTGGGCTTGTTCATCGTCAGCAGCGTGACCGATTATGCCGACGGATATATCGCTCGAAAATACAAACTGATCACTGATTTCGGAAAGCTGATGGATCCGCTGGTCGACAAGATCATGACGATGTCCGCTTTCATTTGCCTGGTTTCTCTCGGCAGTGTCCCGGCTTGGGCAGTGATCGTCATTGTGAGCCGTGAGTTTCTGATCACCGGGCTGCGCCTCATCGCTGCAGTTCGCGGAAAGGTGCTTCCCGCCGAGCGGTTGGGAAAACTGAAAACGATTTTGCAGATCTTCACTATCCTTTATTGCCTGATCCTGATCGCAATCATCGAGCAGTTCGCGCGCCTGCTGAATCCGCCGACTGTTACATCGCTCAACGTGATCGGTTTGACTCTCATTTTTCTTACCGTCGGTCTGACCCTCTGGTCCGGGATTTCGTATTTCGCAAAAAACTGGGATCTCGTACGAGATCTGTAAAGGAGAGCGTTGTCCGGCAACGGAATTATTTAACCACAGATTTCACAGATTACACAGATCACTGAGGCGAAGGAGTTTGCGGCGCGCTGGATTCCGTTCACTAAAAAATCTGTGAAATCTGTGGTTAAAAATCTCGTTCCGGAAGGCGTCCTCCTATTGATTAAAAGTCGTCGTTGAAATGGCCACAGACTCGGAGATGGCCGTCTGCGATCTCAAAAATTTCGGTGGAGATCGGCCAGGGATCGTTGTGGTACAGGCTGTAGACCAATGCGGCAAAGGATTGGATGTCTGTCGCCAACCGCGGAAAACAGAGGACCGTTCGGCGATTCGGAACCGCAAAATAGCAGTCCGGTCCAAGCAGATCCGCATACCGGTTGCCGACATCGGGCAAGAGCAGGATCGAAGAGAACGTCGGATCAAAACTCTCAAGTCGAAGTGCAGTGATCACTCCGTTGGAGTCTCTGACGATTTCCGGCTTCACTATTCCGAGAAGGCGGCGAGCGTGGTCGAGAGTCTGTTGAGTCGACGCGGATCGGTCTTTTTCCGCAAGTTGCTGTGGTTTGGCCGCCGCAAGGGTCTCGCGGTCGATCGCCCGATAATAGGCCAGAAGGGTTTGCTTCGTTCCTTCAATCGGCACGGTGATGGGCGACCTGTAGAAATAAGGATCCAAAATCAGAAAAAATTGGTCGGCGTTCGTGGGAGACACCGCCGTGGCCATGAACAAGAAGAGCAGTGCCATTCGGCGGTTGAGTTTGCAGTTTCCTGCCGCTCGCGTACTTCTATTCAGCATCATGATATCCTTTCTCGATGGCGATCTTGTTGAGGCGTTGCCGACGCAGGTGGTCATCTCCGTTCAGGGCGTTGGATACCTCGTCCAGATCCCGCTCTCAAGCTTTGAGCATTTGCCGGTACTCGGTGCGCGCTTGAAACTATTGACTCATTACGTTGTCCGCGAGGATGCGCACTTGCTGTTTGGGTTTATGACCGCAGCTGAGCGGGATCTGTTTCGTCTCCTTGTTCAACATGTGACGGGAGTAGGGCCGAAGCTCGCGTTAGCCGTGCTGAGCGGGATGAGTGTCAGCCAATTCAAGGCTGCTGTTGTCAACGGGGATATTAACGCGTTATCGAAAGTCAGCGGACTCGGCAAGAAAACTGCCGAAAGAATTATTTTGGAGTTGAAGGATAAGGTCGGAGTCGCTGCAGCCTGGGAGTTGGCTGCTTCCGGTCGGAACGATCAGCAAGCCAAAGTGAACGATGCAGTCCTTGCACTGCTCTCGTTAGGTTTTAAACAAGTTGAAGCGCAAAAGACGGTGCGCGAGATCCTTTCCCGAGCGAAAACGGAAGAGATCGATACAGAAGAACTGGTTCGCCGCGCGCTCAAGCTATTGGCGTAGGAAAATAAATGGATTACTCCGTCGCTCTAGAGCGCATCCAACGCGTACGCGACCGGTTTCCCGAAAAGGGATTGTTCGCGCAGAAAGAGTGGCTGATCTCGCCTCAACCTTTTTTGATCAGTGCGCAGTTTGCGGACGAACTCGAACGGCTTGGGCATCGACTGCTGAAGTTCGTGAAGGCGTCCAATCTGCTCTATCACCTCAGCGTGAAAGGCAAACAGCCCCCTTGGATCGCAGCCTATCTGGATGCAGGAAAACCGGCCGAATTAGTGGATATTTCCAGACGGTATCGTTACGAAATCCCGCGAGTCATTCGACCCGATATCATCCTGACCGACGACGGATACGCGATTTCAGAGCTCGATTCAGTGCCCGGCGGGATAGGTCTGACCGGGTGGTTGAACCGGACCTACCGTGATCTCGGTTTCGACGTTCTGGGAGGTGGCGACGGAATGATCGACGGATTTCATTCGATCCTTCCGAACGGTGTGATCGCGATCTCCAAAGAATCCGAGACGTATCGTCCGGAGATGGAATGGTTATGCGAGCAATTGACCACCCGATTTGGGGCACGCTGGAGTGTGGCGGAAGTTGAGACGTGGGATTTTCGATCCCCAGAGCCTCTCTATCGGTTCTTTGAAATGTTTGATCTTCCGAACCTCCCCTCCAGGGGTTCGTTGATTGAAGCAGCGGAATCAGGAACCATCCGCATCACTCCGCCCCTAAAGCCGTATCTGGAAGAGAAGCTATGGTTCGGTCTCTTCTGGTCGAGGCCCCTGCAGAAATTCTGGCAGCGCGAATTGCGGGCAAGTCATTGGTCAAAGTTGAAATCGGTGATTCCGCAGACCTGGGTCATCGATCCAGCACCTGTGCCGCATCACGCTGTGATTCCCGCACTGGAGATTCAGGACTGGCGCGAATTGAAAAAGTTCAGTCAAAGGCAGCGCGAGTTTGTCTTGAAAGTGAGCGGATTTTCGGAACTGGCATGGGGCGCGCGTGGCGTGTATGTCGGGCAAGATCTTCCTCAAAGGGAATGGGCCGATAGCATCGAACTAGCGCTGAGTTCCTTCAGCAGAGGTCCTTTTATCCTTCAGAAGTTTTTTAAAGGTCGCCTCGTCGAACAACCATTTTACAATCCGGTCACCAAAGCGATAGAGACCCTTGTGGGGCGAGTGCGTTTATGTCCCTATTATTTTGTTTTGTCGGACAACGAAGTCCGTCTCGGCGGAGCGCTCGCGACGATTGTGCCGGCCGACAAAAAAATAGTCCATGGAATGCGCGACGCGATCATGGTTCCGACTGCGGTGGAACTGCAGAGCCTACAGAGTGGGAGTTTCGCGAGCGAAACCACCGGGAAGATTTCTGGACAGTAGGACGGCATCGGCCACCCCACACGCGACGTCTACGGGTTGCAGCATAACACGGAAGAAGAATTTTTAACCACAGATTGCCCGGATTTTTCATAAGGGAAAATCTGCGTTCAACGTAAACCTCCATGCGGCACCGAGCGATTTACGTTGCAACGCTTAACCGTTTCCAGAAACTCTGCGAACCCAAAAAAATCCGTGTAATCTGTGCAATCTGTGGTTTGCCATTTCTCTTCCGATCGCGGTAAACCGACATTTCCACTAGAGCGCAATCTGCACTTCGCTACTCATTGCGATCGAGTCGGCAACAGCCTGGACAACCCGCATGTACTTCAAGCCCTGCGCGAAGCTGGGTTGAGGGTGAATGCTCGCAGGGGACCGTACCGCGGCGATAAAATCCTCCTCAACACGCCACCGTTGCTCCAACTCGGAGGGTATCTCGATGTCCGTCGCGCTTTTTTCTCCGAGCCGTCCTCCGCTGATCCGATCCGAACTAAAATCGTAGGTCAGCATCCCTTGACTTCCAAAAACCTGAAGTTGCTCCGAGTTCTCAAATGGGGCAACGCCACTGAACTCCATCACCCCTTCCATCCCATTCTCGAACTTGCAAAGGACAATGACCATGTCCGGAATGCGGATTTCGTATCCGTGACGAACCGGGTTAATCGTCTTTTGACGGGCAAAAACGTCCGTTATAGGGCCAAACCACCGTTGGACCACCTCCGCATAGATCCCGAGCGTCAGGACGTTCAATCCCGACAGTTCATCGCGCTGTCTCCAATGCGGGGGAGCGTCCGGGTCGAGATAGGTGCCTGAGAGACTCTGAAGGCGCAGATGATGTGGCTCCCCGAGATAATTCTCCGCGAGCAACTTCTGGATGAAAAGGGTGCCGCGCATACCGTGAGGAGGGGGGCACACCATCGTTACCAGATGCGGATTTCGTTGAGAGGCCGCAAACATCTCCTCTGCCTCGGAAAGATTCAACGCCATGCGCGCCTGCGTGAAGACGTGTTTGCCTGCTTCTAGCGCGGAGATCGCGATCGTTGAATGCAGATAGGGCGGAGTACCTATCCAGACGATATCGATATCCGGGTCCCCGACCAGTTCGGCCCAGTTCGCATAGGGCGTCGCTTCGGGAATCTGTTTTTTACAACACTCTTCTGAGCTTTCGTAGGACGAATTGCACACGGCCACGATCTCAACGTCGGGGATTTTCTTAAGCGCCGGTAGGTGGCGGTTCTTGACAACGGCCCCGGCGCCGATGATCCCGATTTTCAATTTGCTTTGCCGCGCTGCCATGTGTCGGAGTTCTTCAGTCAGACAATTTGAATGTCTGTTCGTTTAAAACGATGAGATTTCGAACCAGACTCCGTCTTTCGGAATCCGGTGCCAATGAATATCTGCCATTATTGAAAATAATCTTCGGGCATGATCATGGTCGGTGGCGTACAGATCCGTTGCACGCACTGCTCCCAAGTCTCCAGGCCGTTGAGTATCTCAATTTCCACCCGCAAATAGTAAATGGGAACCTCGAGCGGATCGATCACCGGAAAGCGAACGGCGTCTTTCTCGGTGGTGATGACCGCGCTGACGTCCCGGCGAACGCATCGTTGCAGAAACTGGTTTAACTCCTTTTCTGTGTAACGATGGTGGTCTGCAAAGTGGCGGGACAACTCGATCTTGGCGCCCAGATTCTGGAGGCCGGCTTCGAAGCTTTCCGGCGCAGCAATCCCGCACAAGGAGCCGATATACAGCTCTTTGAGATAATCGAGCGGCAATCGTTCATCCTTGTAGACGTGCCTGAGAAAGAGCGGCGTGTGACGGCATTCGATAATCTCCGCCGTACGATTGTAGCGCCGAATTCTCCGAATCAGGTCGTTGTTCGGTTCGCCGTTGCACTTTGTGATGAAAATGTAGCTCGCCCTTCGCAGGTTTCGCGGCGGTTCGCGCAAAGTGCCGCGCGGCAACAGATACTCATTGCCGAAGGGCGCCTGGCGATCGATCAGGACGATATCCAGACGGTGTTTAAGATGAAGATATTGCAAACCGTCATCGAGCAACAGAGTGTCCACGTCGAGCTTTCTGAGCGCGTGCAACCCGGCCTTCACGCGATCCTTGTCGACGACCACCGCCACGCCTCTGAGATTCGAGGCGAGCATGTACGGTTCATCGCCTGCCGTCGCTGAGTCCAGCAGCACGCTCTTCCCGTCAGAAACGACTCTCGGTGGAGTTTCCGACCCTTGTGCTACGAAATTCTCCCACGCATTTTTTTTTCGGCGTCGATCCACGCTTTTGTACCCTCGGCTCAAAATCGCCACCCGACGGCCCCCTCTCTGCAGGGCCTTGGCAAATTTTTCGACCACGGGGGTCTTCCCGGTGCCCCCCACCGTCAGATTGCCGATACTGATGACGAGGCACCCAAGTTGCCGCTCTTTCAGGATTCTTTTGCGATACAGGTAAAGACGGACCTGCACGATCGCGAGGTAGAGGAACGAGAGAAGCCGAAGGGCGATCCGCAATAGCGTTGCCCGGAAACCGTGCCTCTTATCGAGGATGACTTCGATTGCATATTGTTCTAGCTCATCCAGGCGCCGCGGCATGCCCTTTTCCTCTAAATGATCCGCGCTCCATCGTTGTCAGCGCTCACGATCAGGATTTTTGCGCATTCATTGGGTGCGGCCGCTTCGAGCGCTGAGCAAAGTTGTTTGCCATCCGAGAGGGTTAGACAGGCGACGGTGGACCCGGAGCCGCTCAGGAATCCTCCTAAAGCGCCGGCGTCCGCTGCAGCTTGAAGCAATTTGGGAAGGAACGGCACAAATTTTTCGCGAAATGGCTGATGGAGCCGGTCCACAAAGGCGCCGCGCAAATTTTGGTACTCCCGGGAAGCGAATGCGGCAGAGATCAGGCTCGCATTCCCGAGGTTCTCGACCACGTCCTGGCGTGAGAAACTGGCTGGCACGACTGTTCTTGCGTCACTGGTCTTCACTTCAAAATTCGGGATGAACAATACAAATTTCAATGCCGGATCGACGTTAAATCGCGTGACCCGGTTGCTTCTCTTCGTGACAATCGTAAACCCGCCGAAAAGAGCTGCTGCGGCGTTGTCCGGATGCCCCTCCAGTTCCGCGCAGAGAGCGCAAATCGCTTGCTTCGAAAGACCACTTTGGGTGATCCGGTCCAACGCCATCAGGATTCCCAGCCGAAGCGTGACACTGCTCCCGAGTCCTCGTGCCTGAGGAACATCGCCCTCAACTGAGAAGGTGAACGGGAGTCGCCTCTTCCCCGTATGATCAAAAAACAGGTCCGCTGCCTGCGACACCATTTCTGGAGCTGGATCTTCGTTCCGACCCACCTCGAGGGTTATGCGATTCCACAGCTGCAGGGCAATTCCCAGGCAATCAAACCCGGGACCCAGGTTTGTCGTCGAAGCCGGAACTTGAACGGAAATGGCCATCACAAGCAGAACAGCCAAGCTGGACCACGGCGAGTGAAGGAGCAATAGCGGAGTTGCAGGAGTTCAGGAGTTCAGGAGTTGCAGGAGTTGCAGGAGTTGCAGGAGTTGCAGGAGTTGCAGGAGTTCAGGAGTTCAGGAGTTCAGGAGTTCAGGAGTTCAGGAGTTCAGGAGTTGCAGGAGTTGCAGGAGTTGCAGGAGTTCAGGAGTTCAGGAGTTCAGGAGTTCAGGAGTTCAGGAGTTCAGGAGTTCAGGAGTTCAGGAGTTCAGGAGTTGCAGGAGTTGCAGGAGTTGCAGGAGTTGCAGGAGTTGCAGGAGTTGCAGGAGTTGCAGGAGTTGCAGGAGTTGCAGGAGTTGCAGGAGTTGCAGGAGTTGCAGGAGTTGCAGGAGTTCAGGCTTTCAGGA
>Ga0302324_100015414_pt1 | contig 15323 bp, 13 predicted proteins | sample Palsa_T0_1_FD_201949 | JGI IMG/M metagenome (GOLD analysis project Ga0302324, IMG submission 201949) | Peat permafrost microbial communities from Stordalen Mire near Abisko, Sweden - Palsa_T0_1 | ecosystem: Environmental > Terrestrial > Soil > Palsa > Peat permafrost | place: Sweden: Abisko...
GACTGCTTAAGAATCCAACGGCTCACGTTGTCGTTGAGGCGAATCCCCGGGTGATTCCGCAGCTGGAACTCAACCGGGCGTTGAATCACTGCCAATTCGAAATCGTGAATCGAGCCATTGCTTATGGAATGGAGTCTGTTACTTTTTGTCCGTCTTCGAATGTGTGCGTAAGTTCCATCACGGCAGTGGGGGACCAAGCAGCCGTCACCGTGCAAACGGTCGAGCTAAGAGAGATCGTGCGCGATCATGGTTTCTCCCGCTTCAACCTGATATGTGATATCGAAGGCCTGGAGTATGATCTGGTTTGCCATGAGATGGACGTCCTGAGGAACGCGGACACGATCGTATTGGAAACGCACGCCCGGTTTATCGGAGAGGATAAGTGCCGCCTTATGATGTCCAAACTCGAGCACGCCGGTTTCAGCATAGTTAATGAGACCGGGTACGTGGTCGTTCTGCGGCAATAACCCGTCTCTTTGAAGATGCATTCGTTCTGCACCCGCAGTTCACCCGGATATCCTGAGCTAGTAGGGCCGGAGGCGCCTGTTGAAAGTGGCAACGTCGCATAAGCGAAAAGTACTGCAAGGCTCTGCTTCCAACCTGGTGCGGGTGCTGCTTTCCATGCTGGTCTCGTTGGTGCTGCCACCCTTTCTGGTACATCGCATGGCGCCGGCTGAATACAGTGCATGGGTCTTAATCCTGCAACTGAGCAACTACGTCTATATGCTGGATTTGGGAATGCAGACGGCCATTGGAAAGTTTGTGGCCGAATATGATGCAAAAGGCGACCGCGAAGCGAGCCATCATCTCGTAAGCACATCGTTTACGATTCTCACGGTCGCCGCAGCCATCGGTTCTGCGGCCATTGCCGTGATGGTATGGAGCGTGCCTCAGCTTTTTCACCAGATGCCGGCGGCGCTCGTACCTCAAGTGCGCATCTCGCTGCTCGCAGTTGGTTTGTCTACCGCTGTTACGTTGCCGTTCGGCGTCTTTCTTTCTACTTTCACAGGTCTGCAGCAATATGTCTTTCCCACGATCGTCGCCACCGTCAGTCGAGTAGGATCCGCTGCCGTGCTGATTGTTCTTCTCCTCATGCATGGTGGCCTGGTGCAATTGGCCCTTGTCTATGCGGGATTCAACCTGGCAACCGTGGCAACGCAGTTCTTTGGCTGGCGAAGACTGGTCAAGGGTCGCGTCGATTTTTCTTTTCTCTTCTTCCACCGCCGCTCCGCGATCCAACTGGCAAAATACGGGAGCGTGATGTCAATCTGGACGCTCGCCATGTTCTTTGTCAGTGGCCTGGATATCGTTATCGTCGGCCATTACCAGTACAAAGATACTGGCTTCTACGCGATCGCCAACGGCGCCGCCAATTTCATGCTGACCGTGGTTGCCAGCGTGTTTGGCCCACTGGTACCTGCAGTATCCTCCATGCAGGCGGGCACAACGCCGAGCCGGATCGGCGATATTTGCATCAGAATGACGCGCTATTGCGCCTTACTGCTTTGCGTTCTCGGTCTGCCGCTGGTGTTCGGCGGCTATCCTTTGCTCAGCTTGTGGGTTGGAAAGCGGTATGCCGCACAAAGCGCTTTTTATCTCGCAGTGTTGGTTTTGGGTAATGTGGTTCGCCAGCTTGTTTTACCCTACATCCTCATTGTGGTGGCCACCGGGAAGCAGCATCTGGCGACGATCGCGGCGATCGCGGAAGCGGCGGTCAATATTGTTGTAAGCATCTGGCTGGTGCAGAGGATCGGAGCGGTAGGGGTTGCGGCCGGTACCCTGGTTGGAGCTTTCGTCAGCTTCAGCGTGCATCTTCTGGTGAGCATGCGTTACACCCAGCCGACCATCCTGGTTTCACGCTGGCGGTTTCTCGTGCAAGGAGTGTTGCGCCCGCTCATCGTCGTCGTGCCTTCATTATGCCTTTATCCATTCTGGAGAAAGCTGAATATGCTTCCCGCGCCGCCGGCCGTACTCGCAGTTTGGATTGTGGCCACAGCGGCCATCGCATGGTGGGTTGTATTGACGGCAGAGGACCGGCAAACCGGCGGGCTTCTCCTGCGCAAGGTGTTATACCGGCGGGTGGAGCGAGCCTGACTCGAACCTCGGTTCGCTGAAGCCAGGCGCGTACCCGGATTTCCTGTTGAGCTTGTCGGATTTAACGAGCCTTATGCGGCTTTCCGTGAAGAAAGCCGCATACGCAGACGTGTCTAGAGCAGCGTAAAGGAAATCCGGGGGCGTTGGGTATACTATCCTGGAGGCGAAGTCAGCTCACTCCGTTGTCTCTGCGGCCCCACGTTGAAATGTCAACGACCCCAATTTCTCACCCGCCCTCATCGGTACTGGCAGTCGTGGTGGTGTACAACTGCGAGTTATCCCAAAGCCACTCAGTTTCCTCCCTGTTCCAGATACTGAGGGAACATCCAGAGTTAGCGAAGCACTTCTCGGTGGTCCTGTACGACAACTCACCGAGACCGCAGAGCCCACTGGCGCCGCCCGATTTCCCCAGCCATTATGTTCATGATCCCTCCAACGGAGGGTTGGCGACAGCCTACAACTTCGCTTTGACACGCGCCGAGTCGGAAGGGCGCGAATGGCTGCTGCTACTTGACCAGGACACCACGTTAACGCGCGAATTTATCTCGGAACTGGTGGAGACTGCCCAAACCCTGCATACGCGGCCCGAAGTTGCAGCCATCGTTCCTAAATTATTGGTGCACGGCAAAGTCCATTCTCCGGCGATACCTTTCACCGATCAGATGCGGCGTCAATTTCTGCCTCCCACAGAGGCGCTCACTCACGATGTGGTGGGGGTTCTCCCGCAGCGTCTATGTGCTTACAACTCGGGTTCTACCCTCAGGGTGGTGGCGCTGCGATCCATTGGCGGATTTCCCACGGAGTTCTGGCTGGATTTTCTTGATCACGCAGTCTTCCACGCGCTCATTGTCCATGGATATCGCGTGTACGTGATGCTTGCCATGCTGGCGCATGATTCATCCTATTCCGACATCGGCAAGGTGCCCTTATGGCGTCTGCACAATATCCTGATGGCTCAGACTCTATATATGAAACGGCGGGGAAATTTTGTCGACCGGCTGCTCTTCCGAATCTGGCTGTTACGGCACAGCAGAAATCTTCGACAATCCTGCAAAGACCCGCGGGTGTGGAAAGAGGCAGTGCTGCAGGCCCTGCTATTCAGAGTACCCACCGACCCACGTCCAGGCTTCCCCTCGCCGATGGCGCCTCCATAAGCGAAGAGGCGGTTATTCCGGTTTCGCGCTAGTTGCTTAGCACGAAGTCCTTGCGCTAACGCAACGCCCTCTCCTCGCCTGCCGTCAGGATACGCGTTGCCAGACGGACATCATTCCAAAGGTTTGCACCGGTCGATATTTGTTGCGAATATAGTCATCCAAAAGCGTCACTCCGGTGCTGTTGGCACTGTCATTCGCTTCCCGAACCTGGTCAAATTCTGAGTTCAGCACAATATAGGGTGGGGCATTTGCCTCAAGTTCGTGCACCATCTCGGTCTGGATTTCGTAGGTATTCTGCAAGCCAGGATCGAAGTGAGACCACTTGGTTGCCGGCAAACGCTGACTACCGAAATAGATCAGGTTGTCATTTGCAAATATTTTGTCGTGCCTCGTCGGCCCGACATAGAGCTTTTGATCCGGCGAGGTATGGCTGTCAATAAACTCGATGGTTTGTACGCGGTCGATCTCAGGTAAGAAGCAAAATCCTATGGTGAGAGCATTTCTTAGTTTGCACCACGTGCTCTCAGCTTCAGGAACGGTTCCTCTGGCAGACGCAAGCATGGCTTCCGGCACCGATGAATGGCGCACTTGGAGGAATCTTACCTGGTGGAGTGCAGACCATGTGGCTGCTACAACAGAAAGCCCTACGAGACATAGAACGGAAATCCGGAGGGGACGAGGAAACCTTAACCTGTGCTCAAAAAGCACAGCAAGCAACAGCAACGACGGAATGATGCAGAGATTGAGCTGGTAAACGCTCATGCGCACATATGCCTTCAAATACATCACAAGGGCGAGAAGACCAAACATAAGCAGGAAACCGCGCCACTTTCGTTCCTCCGGCATGCTGCGTAAGCCGCCCGTATCTTTGGCGCGTGCTCCTAAACGACCAGCGAATGCGATATAAAGCGAAATACCGATCGCCGCTACCGGCAGATAGACTTCCAGGTTTTCCAATCCTTTCAGGTCGATACCCGGGAACGGTAGATTGCGCCCGCGATGATAGTACCTGGATGGATAGATAATCATGTCGAAGGCGAAGTCGTGGAAAGGCGCAACCGACAGATAGTAAAGTGCGGGCACTACTATCGTCAGCGCAACTCCAAGCAAGTAGGGCCAAAGGGCTGACGCAATGTCACGCCATTTGCTGGATGCGCTTTTGAGACAGATGGCGATGATAACGACGCAAGCGTGGATCCCAACGAGCGCGAGCCCGGTGTCATAACGAAATAGCGTTGCGGCGCCGACGACGAGCCCGGCAGCAAACATACGACGCGCGGATACCCTGCTTAGAAAGACAGGAAGAATCAAGGTTGAGCTAATCAGATTTAGAAGTGACGCCGGCACATTCGCTGTACCAGACAGGTTAGGCAGCCCGAAGAGCCACAACACGGTGACAACGGATGTGCAGACAGCAACGGTTCGGCGGCAATAAGCGGAAGTGAGCCCGTAAACCCATGTTACTAGAGCCGCTTTGATAAAGAGGTCGAAAAGACGCTCGACCAGAAGGGATTCCCCAAATACTTTGAACAGGCCGGCAAGAACGTAGAACTGTCCCGGGCCATAGTTGGCATAGAAGTCCCGATGAGGGATCTGTCCCGCCGCAACCCGCATCGCTCCCGTGAGTGCGAGCCCTTCGTCGTAAACGTTAGAGAGCCGGGACATCCCGAAAAGCAGAAGGAGATACGTGGCCCCAAAGACCAAAGCGAACTCGGCAAAAGTCTTGCTTAGGGTTTTGCCTTGCCAGTCGACAGAGTAGATGCTGTCTTGCAGGCTTGGGTTCTTTGTGCTCAATAGGCCCCCGCGCTCGATTCTCGAGTTGACAGCTTTCGACGATTTTGTTCCATTTTGTGGTTTTGATCTCTCGTGCTCGCGGCCGCAGGCCTCGATTGGAACTCACTCTGGCTGACAATCAAGGATACCCCAGCTAGGGTGCCCAGAGAAGTTGTGCCCCGAGCGCCCTGTCTGGCCAAATATAAGCGTTTGTTAACTTGTATTTTCCCATTCTCACTCCTAAGCTGTGGGGCATGTGCAACCGCGTCAGCTCGCTTCCTTCTCTCCGGCTGCTGTTGTGGTGGTTGATTGCGACGTCGCCTTCTCTTGCCGCGACCAAAGTACACACTGTCTTCGTCGGCTCGGGGAAGAACGTTCCATACTCCGCTGTTGGCGACCCGGCCGGGGCGCTGCCCGGGGAAAAGCAGTTGCGTGTTCGCCCTCTCCTGGTGGATGGCAAGGTCAAGGAATGGACCAGCGGAGAATCCCACGACATCACAGACCGTAGCTTCGTTGTCCGCCGGGTTCTGCGACTCAATGACGCACTTCCCGGTGACAAGGCGGAACATTGGATATGGCAACGTGGACCCTGGCTCATGGTCGATCGAGTCAAAGGCAGCATCACCGCTCTGCACCTGCCGGATTACGATCCCGCCGTTTCGAATGTGATCTGGTTCCGCGACTATGCGGCGTACTGCGGCCTTACCGCCAGCGGCAAGCAGTTGTATGCGGTGGTTGCCCAGATCGCCGCCCGCAAACCAGTGCTGGCAAAAAAACTATCAACATGGTCCCCGGGGGAGAACCAACCGCCGGCGTGCGCGGCCGCTCTGTGGCAGCGGGAGCCGCTGCGCGTTACCTTCCAGCCAGCAGGCGCAACGGCAGTCAGCTACGACCTGGTTGGGTTGTCCGCGGTGCTGGTTGAAGATGGAGATGGCAACGAAGAGCCGTCTCCCGCAACGAACTAGAGCGCTTCTCAGCCGGGTGGGCCGGAATGCTTAATTTTCTGCTGGATATAATCAGCCATGTCATCCATGGGCATGGGTCTGGATAGCGGGACCGAAAACGCGCGATCGAGGAACACTTTCCTGCTCCTCTTTGCCGTGCTACTCCCTGCCATCGTCGCCATGGGAATCCTATACCAGCAAGCGCTTTCGGCTCCGTTCGAGGATGATTACGCTGTATTCCTGGCCTTCGCAGGCAACTACGAACAGTTGCCCACTTTGCAGGGGAAGTTGTTGGACATCGCCACGGCGCAGGTCAACGAGTACAAGCTTGCCTTTGCACATTCCATCGCGGCCGCCGAGATCGAACTCACTCATCATCTGAACTTCGCGATCTTGAGCACCTTGGGTAATTTATTCCTGCTGCCCATTGGTTATTTTCTCTGGCTAACGTATCAAGAAGAAGGAATTGCGCTCAATCGTCGCCTGCTTGAGTTTTTGCCAATCAGCCTCCTCTTCTTCTCCCTCACTTATTGGCCCAATTTGAATTGGGCAACGACAGCGCTGCAGAACATTCCGGTCGTCTTCTTCAGCTTGCTTGCCATTTATCTTCTGCTTCCTCGAAAGATGTTAGAACTGACGCAAGCTCGCCTGCTCCTCGCATGTTTTGCGGCGGCGGCAGCTGCTTTTACTTCGGCAAATGGATTTTTGCTGGGTCCGGTGGGCCTCCTGATTTTTTTCGCTCGCCGCGAATATGCAAGGGCTCTGGTGTGGTGCGCCAGCTTCATTTTGCCCCTGGCTGCCTACCTCTACCACTACACACGCCCGGTTCACTCGATGGATCGAGCTTTCTATATAACGAGACCGCTTTTCTTTCTTGCCTTTCTGGGCTGCGGTGCGATTCCCTCCCGTTGGCCGGCCGCGGTGTTGGGCCTCGTGATCCTGGGCATACTTTGGCTTGCAGTGCGCTCCCGCTACGATCGGATCAATCCAGTTGCCTTTTACTTCATGGTATGGATTGTGGCGACGGCACTCCTGGTCGCGTGGGTGCGGGGAGCTGGCGGTTTCGCGATCGGATCACGCTACAGTATCTACTCCATTTTGCTCCTCATCTTTTGTTATGCCTTCCTGGCCCAATATCTGCCCAACCGCTGGGCCGCTTTCAACAAGCGACGATTCTACGCAACTTGTCTTGTTGTCTCGGTCGGTGTTTGTTTCTTAGCGGATGTGCATGCTTACAGAAAGCTCGGTGCGCGGCGGCAGATGATTCTCGCAGGCATTGAGCTTTATCGCGCCAATCCGGAGACCAACTCGCCTATGAATGATCCGAACTTAGAAAAAGGCTTCGAAACAGAACAGGTGTATGAACGGGATACCCTGACCAAGGCCATCCAACAGGAACTCTATACGTTGCCTCCCGAGCCGGAGTCCCGGTAGCTGCGAAGGCCACTGCGTTGAATTTGCGACAGGCAGAAATGCCGTACGGGCCAAAATGTTCTAGCATCAAAGGATGCTGGAAACGATGCCCACGATCGATGATCTTCTAGAGGAAGCCAGGATCGCCCACGGACATCTCTGCGCAGGGCAGGTTTTGGGCGTTCGCTTGGCAATGCTTGGATGCCGCCGCCTGGGCATCGAACAACCACGCGGTAAGGATCGCAAGCGCCTGGTCACCTTCGTTGAAATCGACCGCTGCGCCACCGACGCTATCGGGGTTGTCACCGGTTGCCGGCTGGGCAAGCGCGCGCTCAAATTTCGCGACTGGGGCAAGATGGCGGCAACCTTTGTCGACCTGGAAACCCAACGTGCTATCCGAATCGTGGCTCGGGAAACTTCCAAGGACCTGGCTCGCCAGTTGCACCCGGAAATCGAAAACAAGAACCTGCAGCAAATGGCCGCATACCGCGAGATGAGCGACCATGAGCTGTTCGACGAGCAATGGGTGCAGGTAACCCTCGATGCCAAGGAATTTCCGGGATACAAGGGAGCGCGCGTCGCCTGCGGGCAATGCGGAGAAGGAATCAACTACGACCGGTTCGTGGTGCGGGACGGGCGTACCCTCTGCCTCTCCTGTGCCGCTCCGGAAGAGCGATACTTCCAGCCGCTTGAGAGCGAGCCGCGCTAGGGCGCTTCACATCTGTAGCAGCGCTTCAACCCCGGCTCGCGGCATTCTCGACCGCCTGGGCGGCGCGTAATACAGACGCCTCGTCGAAATGCTTTCCCAGGATCTGCGCCCCGATGGGCAGTCCCCGTGACGATTGGCCGCAGGGCACGGATATACCGCAAATTCCGGCAAGACTTGCGGTCACGGTGTAGATGTCTGCAAGGTACATGGAAAGCGGATCGTCGGTCTTCTCACCCAGCTTAAACGCCGGAGTCGGCGCCGTTGGCGTCACCAACACGTCGACCTGCTCAAAAGCAGCAAGAAAGTCGCGGGTGAGCAGCGTGCGCACCTGCTGTGCCTTCTTGTAGTAGGCATCATAATAGCCGGCGCTGAGGGCATAGGTGCCAAGCAGGATGCGCCGCTTCACCTCCGCTCCGAAGCCGATGTCTCGCGACTGGCGGTACATCGCTCCCAGGGTATCGGCATTCTTGGCGCGAAAGCCGTAGCGCACCCCGTCAAATCTGGCCAGGTTTGCACTGGCCTCGGCAGTCGCCAGCAGGTAGTAGGTTGGGATCGCATACCTGGTATGCGGTAGCGACACCGGGTGGATGGCGCACCCTGCCTCGCGCAGGCGTTCGATCGCGGATTCCACCGCGGTGCGCACCTCGGGATCGAGGCCGGGGCCGAAGTATTCCGCCGGAACCCCGACGCGCAGGCCGTTCACCGGCTGATCGAGCGCCTTAACATAGTCCGGTACAGGCACACTGGCGGAGGTAGCATCAAGTGGATCGTGTCCCGCGATTACCCCCAGCAGAATGGCGGCGTCCCGGACCGTGCGTGCAACCGGACCAACGCGGTCCAGCGACGAGGCGAAGGCGATCAGACCATAACGCGACACTCGTCCGTAGGTCGGCAGAAGGCCGACCACGCCGCAGAACGATGCGGGCTGGCGAACAGATCCGCCCGTGTCGGTGCCGAGAGCGGCCACCGCCATGCCTGCTGCCACGGCAGCAGCCGACCCACCACTGGAGCCTCCAGGCACCCGATCCAATGCCACCGGGTTGTGTACCGGCCCGTACCCGGAGTTTTCATTCGACGAACCCATGGCGAATTCATCGCAATTCAGCTTCCCAACCAGAACTGCACCCGCAGCTTCCAGACGCTTCACCACCGTGGCGTCATAGGGAGGCCGATACCCTTCGAGGATCCGTGAGCCCGCCGTCGCCGGGGAACCCTTCATTACCAATACGTCCTTGATTCCGATGGGAACACCAGCCAGCGGAGGCAGAGGACCGCCCAGCGCAGCGAGTTGATCGATGGCTGCAGCGGCGCTTAGCGCACGTTCGCGGCTCACCGCCAGGTATGCGTTAATCGCCGGGTTTTGCGCTTCGATCTCCTGGAAACAACGCTCGGCCAACTGGGTTGCGGTGGGCTTTGCATCGCGCACCGCGGCTTGAACGTCGGTGATACAGGTCTGCTTCCAATTCATACTTCCATTATCTCTCCAAGAGAGAGTTGATCAGGGGCGTGTTGAACGCGGGCCGCGAACGATAAAACTCAAAGGTCGACAGGACCATACGGCGGCGCGCCGCAAGCCTCTGGTAAGCGTCCAGGTCCGTCGTTAAACAGATGGCGGCAGCAAGGACAACGGACGTGATGTAAAAGCGCTTTGGGTTGAAGAGGGACAGGCGACCGGGTAGACCGTGGGCGAGAAAGGCGTAGCAAAAGATCAGGAACAGATTGGAATAGATACTGTAGCGTGAAGCGACGAGAAAGCCAGCCCCGCCTCGCACCCATGCGACCAGGGCGCCCGTCGCCACGATCCACAGGGCGAAGTAAAACGCAGTGGGATTGGTCCGGTCGTAGCGGAAGCGAACCGCTAGTAAAAAGACGACCAGTGTCACCAGACCCAACAGAGCTGCTACCCAGCGGAAGGGAACCACTCCACCGAAAAAGGCGAGAAAGGTAAGCGGTCTGGTGATGTAGAACGCTCGATATAAGGGTTCCACGGGACGCTCGTAGTGGTACAGATAGGCGGTGAGCGGCGCAATGAAGCTGGCACACCACGCCAGAGATTGGGTATAGGCGCGCCGAGGGAGAAGGATCAACAGACCGACGGGCGCTAATAAGAAACCGTTGGCAGAGGTAAAAGCCGCTAGCGAAGCCGCCAAACAGGCAGGGAGGGGATAAGCACGAGCGGTGCGAAACACCTTCTCAGAAGCCAGAAGGTAAATCGCAAGAAGGCTGAAGAGAACAATGGGGGTATTTTGTAGCCCTGCCATCGCCCAGTTGAGATTTTCCCAATAGCTGAGAGAAAAAAACAGGAGGCTGATGGGCAGGAAGTGAAGCAAACGGCGACCCAGGCCAACCTCAGCCTCTTGATAGGTTAACCACAGAAGATACCCGATGGGTAGCAGGGATAGATCGCCTACAGCGGTCAGAAACGCGAAGCTCAGATGACGAGTGAGTTCGACCTCGGAAGCCACAATGGAATGTTCGAAGCCGAGTTTGTACTCGTTGGACTGCGCCGTCGCAATGTACAGCACTTTCGCCTTCAGGGTAGGCAATTGGGAGTAATCTGCTGCGAAGGCCACGATCGCCAGGTAATCATCCTGGTAAGGGACAGCAAGTGCCAGGCGGTACAGGATTCCGTACGCGACCACAGACGGCAAGAGTACGGCAAGAATGAGCAGGAAGGTAATCGTCGGCCGAGTTCTGACACCTTCAAAGATGTGGCGACTGCCACTGGCGGTGTCAACTACCTTGGACGGCATGGCTGATTATATCCAGACGCAACCACCCGCCTGCGGGCTTACCGCTCTATGACTTTGGGCACCTTAAAGAAGATTCCGTCCGTGTCTGGAGCACTCTCCAGAACCCGCTCGCGGCTCAGCGAAGGAGCGACTTCGTCGGCGCGCAAAGGCTGCGCGGCTGCCTTGGGCTCTGTGTCCACGGTTAACAGGTCGGCAACCTGCGCCATGGGCGGTACAGAGGTGGTGTCCAACTCGTTAAGCTGGGCGAAATAATCGAGGACGGAATTCAGATCGCGCAGCATGGCCGCCTTTTCGCCACTTGTTAATTCAAGGTTGGCGAGTTCGGCCACACGCTCCACGTCCTGTTCAGAAACGGTCATACGCAAGCGGTTCTAAGCGGACTTGGAGAAATCAACCGCCCAGGAGTTGGCGCGACTGGAAACACAGCAGAAGGCTGTCTCATAGAGCAGAGAGAAATCGCTCGCCAAGGTCGCCTCGCGCATGTAATCCCAATCGATTTTCGCCTTCAAGGGCTTGATCATGCGGCAGTAGTAGGCCTCAAGCTCTTCATCCGGAATGTCTTGGAGCATCTCTTCTTCGCAGCGGAAGGCGAGGGTTGCGGCCCCCGTCAGACCGGGCCGAAAGGGCATATGCATCACTTCCAAATGAGGAAGTTTGGGCCGCGGCCCCACCAGGCTCATGTCGCCACGGAGCACATTGACGAGTTGGGGCAGTTCATCCAGCTTGTACTTGCGCAGGAAGCCCCCGAATCTGGTCACCCGCGGGTCGCCCCGCTTGGTCAGCGAGGGCCCGTCTGCCTGGGCGTCGATGGCCATGGTCCTGAACTTGAAGACGGTGAAGAGGACGCCATTCCGTCCCACGCGCTTCTGGCGGAAGATCACCGGGCCCGGGGACTTGTAGCGGACCAAAAGCGCAGCGAGCACCAGCAAAGGCCAGAAAAGCAGAAGAGCCACTGCAGCAAAGACGAAGTCGATGCAGCGCTTAATAGCCGAAATGCTCCACGCGCTGGGTTCGGCATAATAGGCGGCGGGGTCTTGCGGTATGGCGCAAAATGGGGGAAACAAGGTCGTCGAATGACTGCTGACCTCTGAGACGACATCATTCCAAAGCAGGGCCGCACTGGGCTGCGGGGGAGCAAAGCTTGTGTCCATGCGTTTTTAAAGACCTGTTCTAAAATTTTGTAGCGCGTGCTGAATTCTCGTTCAGGGTCTTGTCAATCAAGTTCCTTGCTAAGTCGACTATCCTGATCCAATCCTTATTTTGCTAGACACTCGCTTGATCGGCTGAGGCGATGGTTACCTTAGCCTACTACCGAACAACCAGTTAATGTCACTCTCGAGAGCATCTTCGCGGCGGAGCCGAAGGTCCCGATTCCCGCTACGTACACGGATGAACCCGTGCCCAAAAAGGATGTTGCGCCGGGGCAGAACTTTTCCCGATTCAACCTTTTAACCAAAATAACAGTATTTCCATTCTTAGGGTACCCCACTACTGATGTCAGTCAAGGTTCCACTGTGGGGGACCGACGTCCATTTTCTTCAAAGGTTTACACGGGAGGATGATATTCACAGCGATTGGCGTAAAGAAGCCGCACCAGACCGTGCAGGAGAAGGAAAATCTGTCCAGCAACGGAACGGCAAGGTACCTAAAGCGTGTTGGCGTCACTCTGCTAATCGGCGCCCGTCCGCAAGTCCTCGCGCTGCATCACCGTTCTGTCGATTGCGTTCAGCCTGGGGGCTCCCGGTCCTTTGATCACGCGTTTATCGGGACTCAGGTAAAATTCTGCGATTTTGAGCAGGCAGCGAGCGGCGACCGCCATTCGAACCATCAGTTTGAGTAGCCGGTTCTTGCCAAAATAGTCGTAATGCTCATTGAAATCAACCATGGCCCGATGCTGCTCTATGATCTTCTTGCGGGGCATCTGATTGATGCTTTGGCTCCCGTAATGAATTACCTCGGCGGTCGGCGTGTAATAGATCTTGCAACCGTTACGCTTGAGCATCAGGTTGTAAGCCAAATCCACCTGGAAATGGGGCAGGCGCTCATCGAGCATGCCAAATCTCTCCCAAGTTTCCCGGCGCAGCACATACGCAGTGGTCCCCAGGCTTTCCACCTGCTGCTCGCGCGAATAGTCGAAGGCGCAGGCATAGTATTCCCTTGAGACTTGGCCGCGGGGAAAGAACTTATGCCAATTAAGTCCCTGAAGAATCATGGTTCCGAGGCCGGCAAAACTACGAACGCACGACTGCGTGGTGCCATCGGGATTGAGCAACCGCGGACCGCACGCAGCGGCTTCCGGATGGGCATCCATGAAGTCTACGAGCACCTTGAAGACGTTGCCCAACAATTTGGTATCGCTGTTCAAGAGGCAGGCATAGCGGGCACGCGACATCGTCATGCCCAAATTATTATTTTTTGAGTAAAGCAGCGCGACCTTGTTGCGCACGAGAATCACGTCGGGAAAGGCCGACTCGACCATCTCGGCGCTGCCATCGGACGAACCATCATCGATGCAGATTACTTCAAATCGGATGCCCCTGGTGAAGCCGTAAATCGAGGTTAAACACTGCTGCAGCAATGCTTTGGTATTGTAGTTGGGTATGATGACGGTTAGGTCGAGCAAGAGATTCATCAATCTTTCAAAACCTCAGGCATTTCTATTCGGATGAGAGAACTTCGCGCGCAGGAACGCCGGCGACGGTTGTATTGGCAGGCACGGATCGCAGCAAAACTGAATTTGCGCCTACTCTTACATTATCGCCCAAAGATATGCCACCGAGAACCTTAGCGCCCGCTCCAACGACAACAAAGTCACCGAGCTCCGGTCTGAGAGCCAAGTCGTAGTCCATGTCGATCTGCCTGGCCCCCAGGGTCACGCCCTGGAAAATGGTCACATCTCTTCCAATCTTTGATGCACCAATGACCGTTCCCGAAGTATGAGGAAAGAATATACCGGGACCAATAACGCATCTGGGGGAGATCTCTATCCCAAAGATAATTTGATTCAAATAAGACAATAGATGGGCCAACGCCGGAAGACCGTTAAGTAATGCCGAACGGCTGGAGCGGCAGAGGACAATGGGCAAGAACCTGGGATGAGGCACTCTGCACAATAGACGGAGCAGGGAAGCTTGATCATCCGTTCGGCCGCTCAAGTGCAACTGGCGTTCGAGATCTGCGTAGAGCAGCTCCTTCAGCATCGGCTCAGGCCTTCATGAGGCCGCGTTCGATGAGCTCCCGATTGGCGCGATCCAACCCGTCTTCCGGGCCGTCTTCGGCGATGGGTTGGGTCTTCACCCACTGCACGAAACGCTCGATGCCGTCCTCAAGCGGCACCTTGGGCGAAAAACCCAGAGCTTGCTCGATGGCTGAAATATCGGCAAAATTGTGGCGGATATCGCCCAGGCGATACTTACCCGACACCACCAGTGCCCTGGACGCAGCGAATTGCCGCTGCAGGTTTCGCGCGATGGTATCGACACTCACCGGCACTCCGGATCCAACGTTCATGGTCAAGCCGTCCCCACCATCCGACTCCAGGCCGAGCGCCATCGCCCGAGTAACGTCCGATACATGCACGAAATCACGGCTTTCCTGACCATCCTCGAACAAAAGGATGACTTTGCCCTGGCGAATCCGATGAGAAAAGATGGACAGGATGCCGGTGTACGGGTTGTTGAGCGACTGGCCTTCTCCATAGACATTCTGCAGGCGGAAAATCAGGAAAGGAATACCGAGTGCGTTGCCTGCGATCCGGACCAGATCTTCCTGTGCCAGTTTGGTAGCGGCGTAGACCGATGCGGGACTGGTCCTGGCGGTCTCCGGAGTGGCTACCGGGTGAATGGGACCGCAACAGCTGGGGCAAAGCGCCTCCCACTGGCCCGCTTGCAGGCTGTCCAGGCTGCGTATGGGCGGATAGACGACACCGCAGCCGGCGCAGCGATAGGCTCCTTCCCCGTAGACGGAGCGGGATGAGGCGAGCACCACTTTTTTAACCTGGTGGCGATCATTGGCCAAGACGTCGAGCAGCAGGGCAGTGCCCACGACATTGGTACTGGTGTAGTCGCCAATCCTATACATCGATTGGCCTGTTCCCGTCTCCGCCGCGAGATGGACCACAGCGGCGACATCGCTCAAGGCCGAAACCCAATCCTGGCGCCGGCAGACGTCCCCGCGCATCACCTCAACGTCTTGTTCGACCAGAGCGCCCAGCTCCGGCCGCGGGACCGCACCATGGATCTGCGGGCTCAAATTGTCCAGCAGCCGCACGGTCATGCCGCGGCGAAGCAACGTCCGAGCAAGCGCCAGCCCGATGAACCCGAGGCCTCCTGTGACCAGGACCTTTTCGCCCATCCTTTGATCTTAACCTGTTTGGTATCAATGACGGCTCCTTCTAGCCGGTTAGTTTGTGATTACCGGTACAGGATCTGTCAGCCGGTTAGCACGGTACGGTATACGTCGAGAGTGCTGCGCGCGCTTCGGC
>Ga0302324_100015418_pt1 | contig 15322 bp, 13 predicted proteins | sample Palsa_T0_1_FD_201949 | JGI IMG/M metagenome (GOLD analysis project Ga0302324, IMG submission 201949) | Peat permafrost microbial communities from Stordalen Mire near Abisko, Sweden - Palsa_T0_1 | ecosystem: Environmental > Terrestrial > Soil > Palsa > Peat permafrost | place: Sweden: Abisko...
CTGCAATTCTTTCTGGCTCAATGCAAATGTCCCCTGTCCCATAGGGGTGACATTTTCACGTAGCCGTTATGGGGTGACAAAATTATGGAGCTAAGACACTGAAATCCATCGCACTGGTGAAATTAGGCCAACAGGTGTATCGTTTCGCAAGCCGTTGGGCCCCGTCCGCTCCAAACGAATCGCCGCTATTTTTCTCGATTGGCGGAGAAAGCTGTCCAGCCAGCAGGAGAATTCAATGAAAACGAAACTTCTCGCGATTGGTGTTATCGCCATCGCGGCTTGTTCTTTGCTTGCGGCCGGCGACCCCGACGGAATGCGCTGGTGGTCTTATGTGGAATATCTCGCTTCGGACAAGCTCGAGGGGCGCAACACCGGCAGCGAGGGGGATCACAAGGCGGCGGAATACGTCGCAGCGCAATTCGCGCGCGACGGGCTGAAACCGGCGGGCGCGCAGGGCTACATTCAGTCCGTGAAATTCATCACCAAGGAACTCGAGGAGAGCGATTCGAGCCTGGCGCTCGAACGCGATGGAAAGCAGCAGGCGCTGCAGCTTGGAGAGGATGCCATCATCGGCACGCGCGTCGACCCGGCCCCGTCGGTGGACGCCGGGCTGTGCTTCGTCGGCTATGGGCTACGCGCGCCGGATGAAAACTACGACGATTTCGCGGGGCTGGACACCAAGGGGAAAATCGCGGTGTACATCGCCGGCGCTCCCGCGTCCATGTCCAGCCCACTTGCGGCGCATTATCAATCGGCGGGCCAGCGCTGGGCGGCGCTTCAAAGCGCGGGGATGATCGGCGCGATCGCCATTCAGAATCCAAATCACATGGATGTGCCGTGGCCGCGAGTTGCCTTGAACCGCTTCCAGATGACCATGCAGCTGGCGGCGCCGGGCATGGATGAAACTGCGGGCGAACAGATCGCCATCGCCTGGAACCCGGCGCATGCCGAAGAGCTTTTCGCCGGGAGCGGACACTCCTTTGACGAACTCGTGGCCATCGCGCAAACGGGAAAACAGCCTCCACGTTTTACACTCGCGGCGGCCTTGAAAGCGAGAACGGCGGTCAAACACGGCAGCGTCGAATCGCAAAATATCGCGGCAATCTATGAAGGTACCGACGCAAAGTTGAAGGACGAATACGTGGTGATGTCGGCGCACATCGACCACCTGGGAATCGCCAAGCCGGTCAACGGCGACTCGATTTACAACGGCGCGATGGACAACGCCTCGGGAGTGGCCTCGATCCTGGAGACCGCGGATCACTTCAAGGAAGCAAACGTAAAATTGAAGCGCTCGGTGCTATTCGTCGTGGTGACGGGAGAAGAGAAGGGCCTGCTGGGGTCCCGGTATTTCGCCACCCACCCGACAGTGCCCGTGCACAGCATCGTCGCGGACATCAACACGGACATGTATCTGCCGCTTTACCCCTTGAAAATTCTGACGGTTTACGGACTCGATGAATCCACGGTCGGCGACGATGCTCGCGCGGTGGCCCAAGGAATGGAGATCCAGGCGCGGCCCGATCCCGCGCCCGCGCGCAATATTTTTATTCGCAGCGATCAGTACAGTTTCGTCCGCGCCGGAATTCCATCCGTGATGGTTGCGTTCGGCAATGAAAAGGGATCGCCCGAAGCGGCCATCGAGAAAAAGTGGCTCACCGAGCGCTACCACGCCCCTTCCGATGATCTGGATCAGCCGGTGGACAAGCCCGCGGCGGCGCAATTCAACGTGCTCCTCGAAAAGTTGATCGAGCGCATTGCCAACGCCGATGCCAGGCCTTCGTGGAAGCCGAATTCCTTCTTCCGGCGGTACGCCGCCAACTAGCATTTCCATGCCGTGCGTACCTTTGCGCGGAAAATTCCGTCCAGCAATTTACAGATTCAGCGTGGGAAGCGGAGTGTCTTGCGAGGCGACGATTAGCTCTCCGCAGAACGCGGCGGCACCGATGCGGCGGCCGAGCGCTTCCACGGCGGAGATGCGCGCGACGTCGGGATTGTTGTTGTTCTCGGAGAGGTGCGCTAGGACGACGTAGCGCGCGTGCGCGTCGAATGCTTCCGCATCGGCCAGGAATTCGCTGACCGTATGATTGGAGAGGTGCCCGGTGCGGCTCATCACGCGCTGCTTGATGTGCCAGGGATAGGGGCCGACCTTCAGCATTTCGAGATCGTGATTGGATTCCAGCATCAGGCAGTCGGAATCGCGCAAGTGAACTTTCACGAGTTCGGGCAAGTAGCCGAGGTCAGTGACAATCGCGACTTTTGTTCCATGCGCACGAAACGTGAATCCCAAGGGGTCCACTGCATCGTGCGGAATGGAAAACGGAGAAATCTCAATGTCGCCCACGACGAATCGCTGGCCGGCGCGAATGTGTTCGACGCAGTCCAGGCGCTTGTGGGAAGTTTCGGGGAGAATGCGCATCACTTCCGTATGCGTCGCTTCGTTCAAATAAACCGTAGCGCGCCACTGACCGAGCACTTGGGCGAGCGAGCCGATGTGGTCGGTGTGTTCGTGGGAGATGACGATGCCGTCGAGGCGATCGACTTCGCGGCCGACCGCGGCCAGGCGCCGCAGCGTTTCTTTTTTGCCGAGGCCCGCATCGACCAGCAGCCGGGTCTGCTCCGTCTCGAGCAAAGTGCAATTGCCCGAACTGCCCGACCCCAGGATCGTTACGCGCAGACTGATATTTTCCCCCGGCCGGCCAGCGCGTGCTCGCGCAGGCCCACGGAATAATGACAAACGGGAGCGCCCGCGTCAATGACGCATGCGCGATTTGCTACGATTCCCACAGTAACCTGCGATTTTTGCAAGCACGGCGATGGCGATGCTCCGAAGCCCGATCGCATGTGCAGGGCCCGGCCGATGCTTGTTAAGGCTGCAAGCGGGAGATACGAGTAGGGGAAGCTTCACAGGCTGCGGATGAAAAGTGGTTTATTTTGTCATTCCGAGCGGAGCGAGGAATCTCTCTGCGGTTGCTCCGTTGAAAAGAAAGAGAGATTCCTCGCTTCGCTCGGAATGACAAAAACCAGGGCGCCTTTTGCCGCAGCTTGGGACGCTTGCGCTACTTGCGCCTTTCCTTCAGTCGCTGCAGGAATCGAATGGGCGTGCCGGTGAAATCGAAGCTCTTGCGGAGCTGGTTCTCAAGAAAGCGCTCGTAGCTGAAATGCAGGCGTTTGGATTGATTGGTGAAAAGAATAAAGGTCGGCGGCGAAGCGGCGGCCTGCGTCACGTAGTAAATCTTCACCTTGCGCGCGGCGGGCGAAGTGCCGCGGTCCAGATCCACTCCCTCCAGCCAGCGGTTCAACTCGCCGGTGGAAATGCGGCGTCGCCGAGCTTCGCCGACGCGGTCGATCAGATCGAATAATTTTTCGGTGCGCTCGCCGGTTTTTGCCGAGACGAACACGATTGGCGCGTAATCCAGAAATTTAAATCGCGTGCGCACGATTTTTTCGTATTCTTCCGCGAGTTGCGCGGGATCGACTCTTTCCGTCACCGCTTTCTTGCGCACCTCCGAAGTATGCTTGTGCGTGCGGGCTCTGCTGGAAGCCTTCCGAGACGAAGGCTCGGCCACGTGCGCCTTCGTTCCCTGATGCTCCAGTTCACGCGCGGCTTTCTCCGCGGCGGCTTCGAGCGCCAGGTCCCACTTGTTCATCACGATGATCACCGAGCGGCCAGAATCCTCCGCGTAGCCCGCGATGTTGGCGTCATTGGCGGTCACTCCCAGGCTGGCATCGACGATCAGCAGCGCCACGTCGGCTTGTTCAAGATGGCGCCGCGCCATCATCACGCTCATTTTTTCGGCCACCAGATTCGTCTTGCCCTTGCGGCGAATTCCGGCCGTGTCCACGAAGCGGTAGGTGCGCCCTCCGCGCTGCACCATCGTGTCCACGGCATCGCGCGTCGTTCCAGGAATATCCGAAACGATGGCCCGCTCCGTGCCTGAGAGGCGATTGAGCATCGTCGATTTCCCGACATTGGGACGCCCAATGATTGCCACGTTCACTTGCTTGTCTTGCGTTTCTGGGGCAGGCGTTTCTGCTTGCTCGGGCCCGGCGGCGCCCAGACGCGCGGTGATGGCTTCCAGCAGCTCGTCAAAACCGTAGCCGTGTTCCGCTGACACTGGAAACACTTCGTTCGAAAGCGCGTAAAACGGCGCCGCCAGCGATTCCTGCATCTGCGTGTCCACTTTGTTCGCCAGGATCGCCAGCGGTTTCCCTGTGCGCCGCAAGAGGCGCGCCAGCTCAGCATCGAGCGGCGTCAACCCTGCGCGCACATCCACGGCCAGCAAGAGTTGCGACGCGCCCTCGATGGCCACCTGCGCCTGGCGAAGAATTTCCCTGGGAATAGCGGCCTTGTCGTCCGGCACGATCCCGCCTGTGTCGACCACTTCGAATGTGCGCCCCTGCCACGTCGCCGTTCCGTAGATGCGGTCGCGCGTAATTCCAGGCTCGTCCGTGACGATCGAGCGCCGCGAGGCCGTCAGCCTGTTAAAAATCGTGGATTTGCCGACATTGGGCCGGCCGACAATCACTACCGAAGGAAGTTTTTCAGTCATTTTTTACGTTCACGAGGGACACCACGAACCCTAAAGGGAGGCTCGGAAGCGTTCATTCTATCCCACGAGGCACGCAAACAGAAGCGCTACAAATGGGCGCGCTGCTGCAGAACATCCCCGCCTCTGAAGAGGCGGGCTACAGCGAATGCGAGGCAAGGCCCGCAATCGAAAAAGCCAGGTGGCCTCTATCTGTTCAGCAAAGGAATGTCCTTGGAGGGAGTGGCCTTGGGCCTCGATTGCAGATAGGCGTAAATGTCGGCGAGTTCTTGGTCGGAAACCACTTTGGTGGTGTAGGGCGGCATCTGGCCGGTGGGCTGGCGGACGTACTTCGTGAGCGCTTCGAGGGAAAGTTGCGGCGGGCCGATGCGCGGGCCCGCTCCTTGAGCGGCGCCTTGGCCCTCGCGGCCGTGGCACTCGTAGCAACCGTCTTTGGTAAAAATCTTCTTGCCGGTTTCCGCGTTTCCCGCGGCAGGCGCTTCGCTCCTGTCGCCCTGCGGACCGGCGTTTTGCGCCCGCGGCGCTGGAGCCGCAAACAGAAGGATCGCGCCCACCGCCGGAAGAGTGACACGCAGGATCGTACGAAGACTGCGAGGCTCGATTGCGTTCACGGATGGCGAGATCATATTCAGGCATTCCCCTTTGGCGCCATTGTGCCACAGGAGCGGTCTCCGCCGGAACGCAATCCGTGGATTCTGGATACCGGCGTGGTGATCGGCAATCGGATCGCACTTCAGCGGCTGAAGCCGATTCCAAAATGGCTACTTTAAGGCCGGGCTGAAGCCCGGCCCTCCATGGCGAGCCAACCAAAAAGCATCAAGAGAGAAGCAACTCAAGATGACGAGATTCGAGCCCTGGCGCGCCGCACGCGCATTCAGCGGCGTTGCATACAGCCAACCGCGCACGGCGGATCCAGCCGCCACCTCTTATTCCTTGACGTTGGTGTTTAATTAGATTAAATCTTGCCTCTCTTGAGATGATTAACTCAAAAGCAAAATCCAAATTCCAAACGGAGCTGGTTCGCCACTGGGAGCTTTCTCCCATCGGAAGGCGCATCCTCCGGGAAGGGCGTCAGTTCCGAACGGTCCGGCGCATTGTGGTGGCGGCGCGGAAGGTGTTCGCGCAAAGCGGGCTAGCCGGGGCACGCATGGACGAAATCGCGCGGGTCGCCAACGTCAACAAGGCCCTGCCCTATTACTATTTTCGGAACAAGGAAGAGCTGCACCGCTTCGTGCTGGAGACCATGGTCGCTCAGTTGCGCGGCCAGATGGAATCTCCCGCCGTGCTCTCGATGGAGCCTCCCGACCGCGTGCGCGCTCTGGTCAACACCACGTTTGAATTCGTCACCCGCAATCCCTCGTATCCCCGGCTGATCAACCGCGAAATGATGTCCGACCGGCGGCCCTTGCACTGGATGGTGGTAGCCTATTCCCGGCCGCTGCACAAACTCACCGTGGGAATCATCCGGGAGGGAATCGCGCGGAAACAATTTCGCCCCGTCGATCCGGACCAGATGGTGTTTACCATTTTTGGAATGATCATGTTTTATTTTGCCACCGGTCCGCTGGCCAGCCAAATCTGGAATCGCGACATTTGGAATCCGAAAAATGTGGAGCTGCGCCGCCGCGCGGTCCTGGATTTTCTCGAGCACGGCCTCTTCCTCACCCCATGCGAGAAAGTCTAGACGAAAGCCCTCCCGGGAACGCCAGACGGAAGATAGGAGTTCCCGAGCGAACCTCTCTGGAAAGCGCCTTGACTTGGCTTCGACGTGCGCCTAAAATTCAGTAATAATTTAAATGGATTCTTAATCTTAACTTTCAGTTTTGAAGCTCCTGCAAGGCTCACTGCCGAGGGGGACACTTGACTCGCACGTCTTCGATGTTTCTGATCGCGATGGGCTTCTTGCTGGGGCTTGCGCTTCCCTTGCGCGCCCAGCAATCTTCCGGCCCCGCCTTGACGGATACGCAAAAAGAAGGCCGGCGAATTTTTCAGCAACGCTGCGCCGTTTGCCACACCCTGCCGACGGTGGTCAGCCGCAGGTACGGCCCCGCTTTGTACAAGGAAATCGTCGAGGACAACGACGACAACATCCGCGACATTATTATGGAAGGGCGCGAGGGAATGATGCCCGGATTTAAATACGGGATGACGCGCGCGGAAATCGATTCCATCATCGAATATCTCAAAACGGTAAGCCGTCCTGCCCGGCCAAAAAGCAATACGAAACAGGGCGGGCCAGGCAGTATGGGCGAGTAGATTCGGTCCGCGCGGAACTGTTTTTCCAGGAGGCTCTCATGACGAGCGGCAAGCGGCTGTGGGCAATGGCCCTGATTGCGGCAGTAGCGGTGGGTGTGGCGCTGTGCGCAGGGAGCGCAAAAAGCGCGCCCGCGCCGCAGGCCGGCGTGTTGCTGTCTGGGTCGGTGAAATCCGATACAGGCGCCAAGCTGGACGGCGTGACGGTGTCTCTCCGGGGCATAGGGCAGACGATCACCACCAGCGTCTTCACAGACGAAAATGGCGCTTACTATTTTCCGCGCGTGGCCGAGGGGAAATACCGGATGTGGGCGCAAGCGGAGGGATTTGAGGCCGGGAAGTCCGAAGTCAGCTTAAGCGGAACGGCCGGGCGCCAGGATTTCACGCTAAATACGATCAAGGACAATTTGGAAATCGTCAAGCAGATGACGGGGCAAGAATACGTGACATCGCTGCCTGAAGACACCCCCGAGCATCGCAAGATGAAGGACGTTTTCTACAACACCTGCACGGGCTGCCACGAACCAAACTACATTTTGCAAAACCGCTTTGACGAAAAAGGCTGGGAATCGATCCTGAATCTGATGTCGCGCGTGTACAACGGCGGAGGCGAATACGCCGGGCCGGACATGGCACCGTTCCCGGTGATGGCCTACTACAAGACGGAACTGGCGACGTATCTTTCGGAAGTTCGCGGACCTGGGCCGTCGACGATGCAACTCAAGCTGCACCCGCGTCCGCGCGGAGAAGTAGCCCGCGCCATTGTCACGGAATATAGCATTCCAATCGCTGATCCGGATGCGAATCCGAGCGACGACGGTTTCCCGACCAACGACGGAACATTCTGGTCGCTGGGAACTCCGTCCGCGCTGAATGGCGCGCGCGGGCTGCACGATTCGCAGACCGATCGGAACGGGGACATTTGGTTCACTACGTCCGAACCTAGCTACACGCGGAGCGTCAGCAAGCTGGACGCCAAGACGGGGAAAGTGACGGACATCAAAGTGAACGGCTTCAACGGCTTGGCCGCGCCGACACATGGCCTCACCATGGACCCGAAGGGAATTCTCTGGGCCACCATGATTGGCGATCCGCGGGGCGGCGGTGGAAACCTGCTGCGCATCGATCCGGCCACCATGAAGTACGACGTGATCGCGCCGCCCAAGGGAATGGGCGGAGCCAGCACCAGCATCGACGTGGACACCAAAGGGAACGTGTGGGCCACGACGGGAGTCGGCGCGTTCCGCTACGATCCGAACACGCATGAGTTCCGCGAATTCAAATCCCCGACGCCGATCGACAACGGTCCGGGCGGTTCGTACGGAATCGCCGCCGACCGCATGGGCAACGGCTGGTGGACCCAGATCAACATCGACCGCGTGAATCGCGCGGATATCGAGAGCGGCAAGACACAGGAATTTCACGAGCCGCCGCGCCCGGCGCGCGCCGACGGAGCGCTCACCGCCGACGACAAGAAATTGTACGAACTCGCCGGGACCGAGTTGACCGACTTTTCCGCGTGGTGGTCGGAAGGCCCGCGCCGCATGGGCTCGGACAAGAACGGGGACGTGATCTGGGTGTGCGATTATTGGGGCGGAAATCTGGAGAAGTACGATATTCGCACGCTGAAATCGACACTTTACAAGTACCCCACGCCGGAATCGGCGCCTTATGACGCGAGCGTCGACAAGGACCACAACGTCTGGGTCAATCTCACCAACGGCGATTCAGTGGCCCGTTTCGATCCCAAGACCGAGCAGTGGACCGAGTTTCCACTGCCCACGCGCGGCATCGATTTGCGCCACATTTCGCTCGATGAGCGGGACGGGGTCACGCGAATCGTCGTCGGCTATACGCGAAATAGCAAGATCGCCCGGATGCAAATTCGCTCGAAAGAAGAGCTGCAGGCGCTGAAGACGCAAGCACAAGATCTTTCCGCGCGCGCCGGCAAGCAGTAACGGAAGTCGGGCGAAAATCTCTGCTAAATTTAGGACGCCTCGCGCCCTCCTGTGATGGGAGTGCGTGTCATTCCTGGGAGAGTGCATGAACGAAACGGGGACGCAGGAGATTCGCCCAACTCATCGGCGGTTCGCAAGGCGCAAGTTTCATGTGCCGAACCTGGCTTCGGCCGTGACAGTTTTCCTTGCTGTCTCATTTCTTGCCACCGTTGCTTCGCCTCTCCTCGCAGCGCCTGCGCAGGAGGCAGGAGCTGCAAATGCCTCCACGGAAACCGTTCACTTTGACTCGGGCGGAGTCAATCTCGATGCCTTCGTCGCAAAGCCGGCGGGCGGAGGAAAGCATCCGGCCGTTCTGGTGATTCACGATAACCAGGGGCTGAACGATTCGATCCGGGATATTGCCAAGCAGTTTGCAGCAGCGGGATTTATCGCTCTCGCGCCGGACTTTACTTCCCGCCTCGGCGGCACAAGAACCCCCGAGCAGATGGCCCAGGCCGTTGGACAATTGTCTCCCAACCTAAGCGTCCAGGATGCCAAGGCGGCGTTCGCCTATTTGCAAAAAGATCCGGATGTGGACGCGGAAAAAATTTCCGCGGTGGGATTTGGCTGGGGCGGATGGCGCAGCTTCATGCTGGCCGATTCCGTGCCGGAGCTGTACCGCGCGGTGGTTTACTGCGGAGCGACGCCGTCGCAAAGTTTCGACGCGGTGCACGCCCCGGTCTTGGCGCAGTACGCGCAATTCGATTTCCGCACTACCGGAAACGCGCTCCTGACGGAAAAGATGATGACCGAGGCCGGAAAGAAATTCTCGTACTTTGTCTACCCGCAAGTGAGCCGCGCCTTCTACGCCCCCGGAATGCAATACAACGCCGACGCCGCCAAACTAGCATGGTCGAGAACGCTGGATTTTCTTCAGAAGTAGGACGGGCTTCAGCCTGTCTCCTGCATCCAGGATTGCAAGCAAAAACCTGACAGGCTGAAGCCCGTCCTACTTTCGCGTTGTCTGCGCGCGCGGTGAGGTGTAGATTGCCGCTCGGGTGGAAATAAACTGAAGATCGCGGGGCAACGTAGAATGCGCCGCTGAGGGCTTAAGCGTTTGCGACGCTCCATCGTGGGAGGGAATTATGATCAGCCGGATCGTTAAAACAGGCCTGGCAATCTTGTTCGTGGCGGCGCTGGCTTTGGTGGCCGGTCTTCGGCGCGGCGCGCAAGCTGGCGACACCGAGAGCTCGGCGATGCCGCCGGCCTCGATTCCCACGTTTTCGATGGAAAACGTCGGGCGCGAGGCTTTTTTCTACGTGGGCGGAGAGTACGCCGGGCCGCCCGGCAAAGAGGTCATGCACGGCGCGATGTACGTCGAAGTTATGGTGCCGAAGCAGATCAAGCAAAAGTATCCGGTCGTGTTTTTCCATGGAAATGGGCAGACGGGGGCGGTCTGGAGACAGACCCCCGATGGCCGGCCGGGCTGGGCTTATTATCTGATTAACCAAGGCTACGTCGTGTACATGGTGGATTACCCGGCGCGCGGGCGCTCGCCGTACGTCCCGGATATGGACGGCAAGTTGGGCCTGCGCACGGCTCTCGATCTGGAGCAGATTTGGACCGGGCCCGTGCCCTCCGGCGGCGATTTTCCGCGGATGAAACTGTACACGCAATGGCCAAGCGATTCGCCGAAGAAAGGAACCATGGGCGATCCGGTCTTCGATAACTTCATCAAGGGGCAAATGCAATTCATACCCGGCCAGGCCGAACTCGCCGTGCCTGCCGGCGTCGCGCTCCTCGATCGAATCGGAAGCCCGGTCATCCTGATCACCCATTCCCAGGGAGGCGGCATCGGCTTTAACGTCGCCGACCAGCGCCCCAATTTAATAGCGGGCATGGTGGCGATCGAGCCCGGGGGGCCGCAGATCGGCATCGTCGATACGGCCAAGGTGAAATACACGGGAAAAATTGGAAACGCGTGGGGAATCACCAACATGCCCATGCATTACGATCCGCCCGTCAACAGCCCCGACGATTTGAAGACGTACCTCGAGGAAAAATCCGAGCGGCCGGATGAAGTTCCCTGCTACCTGCAGAAGGAACCCGTGCATAAACTGGTGGGCCTGGCGAACATGCGCATCCTGTCCATCTCCGCCGAAGGCACCTATCACCGCGTGTTCGACGCATGCATCCCCAAATGGCTCAATCAGGCCGGAGTGAAGGACGAGTTCGTGCGCCTCGAAGACGTAGGCATCCACGGCAACATGCACGAAATGTTCCTCGACCGAAACAGCGACGTAGTCATCAAGTTCATCGACGACTGGCTGCGCAAGAACGTGAAGTAGGACGGGCTTCAGCCTGCCTGCTTTAAATTTTCTCCAAATCGGAAATAAAACCAGACAGGCTGAAGCCCGTCCTACCCAAACCTCTGCTCCTTCCACGGATCGCCGTACATGTGATAGCCGTTTTGTTCCCAGAAGCCGGGCTCGTCCTCGGCGGTGAGGGCGAAGCCGCGCGCCCATTTCACGCTTTTCCACAAATACAGGTGTGGGACGACCAGGCGCAGTGGATAACCGTGCTCGCCGGAAAGCGTTTCGCCGTCGTGCTGGAAGGCAAAAATGGTGGTGGGCTTCATCAAGTCTTCGAGAGGGAGATTGGTGGTGTATCCGTTTTCGCCGCGCAGCAGGGCGAAGCGCGCTGCGGGCTTTGGCATGACGAGTTTCATCACTTCAGTGAACAGCACGCCCTCGAAGCGGTTGTCGAAGCGGCTCCAGCGCGTCACGCAATGCATGTCGCAATGAATTTCCGTTTGCGGCAGCCTATTGAACTCTTCCCACGTGAGGCGCACCGGCTTTTCGACCAGGCCGTCGATGCGGAAATCCCACGTGCGCAGATCGACGCGTGGCACACCTCCTTCGTGCAACACCGGCCACTTCAGCGTGAGCGATTGCCCCGGCGGCAAGCGGCCCGCGCTGCGCATCTGCTGTTCGAGTTTCTTCCGTTCGCTGACTTCGCCGAAAATCATGCTGATCCCCTTCGTGCTAAGCAATTTTATTGTACCTGAATTTCATTCGAATCCAGACGCCGCGCGGGGACAGTAGCGCCGGCGTCCCGCCGGCTCTTCGCCTCCTCTATAAATCGCCGGCAAGATGCTGGCTCCACGGGCGCAATTCGCCGCATCGGCTGTGCTACCATAAACGTGAAAAAGGCTTGGGTTGCCACATTTGGAGTCGCCTTGTCAGCTCGCATCCTCAACGGTATAGCGATTCGCGATCAAATCTACGCGGAGCTCAAGCACGAAATTGCTGCCTTGAGCAGCTTGGGAATTCGTCCCGGTCTCGCGGCGGTGCTCGTGGGCGAAAATCCGGCGTCGCAAATTTATGTGCGCAGTAAGATTGCGGCGTGCGAACAGCTCGGTCTTGGGAGCTGGCTGCACGCTCCGCCCCCCACGGTAACCACCGACGAATTGCTCGCGCTGGTTGCGAATTTGAATGCGCGCGACGACGTGGACGGTATCCTGGTACAGCTTCCCCTTCCGCCGCAAGTGGACACGAAGCGCGTGCTCGAGGCGGTGGATCCGGCGAAGGATGTAGACGGGTTTCATCCGGTTAATCTGGGGCGCCTGGTATCGGGCCGCCCTGGCCTCGTTGCCTGCACGCCCGCCGGGTGCATGGAAATTCTGCGGCGCAGCGGTATTCCCGCCGAGGGCGCCGACGCCGTCGTCGTGGGGCGCAGCGACATTGTAGGAAAGCCGATGGCGCTGTTGCTGATGCATGCCAACGCCACGGTGACGATTTGCCACTCGAAGACGCGCGATTTGCCGGGCGTGGTGCGGCGCGCCGACATTGTGATCGCGGCGATTGGGCGCGCGGCGATGATTGAGCCGGATTGGGTACGGCCGGGCGCGGCGGTAATCGATGTGGGCATCAATCGCGTCACCGATCCCGGCGAGGCGCAGCGGCTCTTCGCGAATTTCCCCGCAAAGCTCGCGCAATTCCACGAGAAAGGCGCCGTCCTGGTGGGCGACGTTCATCCGGGCGTCGCGGAGGTTGCCGGGGCGATTACGCCAGTGCCGGGCGGCGTGGGTCCGCTGACGATCGCCATGCTGATGAGCAACACGGTGAAGGCGGCTCGCCTGCGGCGCGGGCGCGCCCACGCGGCGCCCGGCAGCTTCACAACTGGCGCGGCCGCGGCGCAAAACTGATGCTGCGCGTCGGCCTGACCGGAGGGATCGCCACTGGCAAAACCACGGTGGCCGCGATGCTGCGCGAACTCGGCTGCCGCGTGCTCGAAGCCGACAAGATCGCGCACCAGGCGATGGAGCCCGGCGGCGCCGCGTACGACGAAGTGGTGCGCGAATTTGGCGGCGGCATCCTCACCCCGGACGGATTGGTGGACCGGAAAAAACTCGGGCCCATCGTGTTTGACGACCCGGCGCGCCTCGAGCGTTTGAACGCCATCGTGCACCCACCGGTCCTCGAGGAACAGATCCGCCAGCTGGCCGCAATAGAAAAGGCCGACCCATATGCCATCGCCGTGGTTGAGGCCGCGTTGCTCATCGAAGCGGGATTCGACGAGAAGCTGGAATGCGTGGTCGTCACCTGGTGCACGCCGGAGCAACAGCTGGCGCGCCTGACGCAGCCCGGCACAGGACGCGGGCTGACGGCCGAGCAAGCCCGGCAACGCATCGCTGCGCAAATGCCCATCGAGGAGAAACGGCGCAGGGCCGATGAAGTGATCGATTGCTCGGGCACGCTCGAACACACGCGCGCGCAAGTGATTGCGCTCTTCGCCAAGCTCAAGGGGATGGAAGGCGGAAAACCCAGAAATACAGGAGCGAGGATTTAGAGGGTGCATTGCGACTTCAACATGCCGGGCAAGCCCGGCATGTGTAGCGCTCGCCTTCAGGCGAGCACTTGCCGGCGCGGCAATGCCCGCTTGAAGGCGGGCGCTACAAAAAGAATTGCCGCATTGAGATTTTGGGAGCGGGAGGAATCTCGTCATGAGTGAAGGAAAAGACAGCCGGGGCGTCATTCGTTTGCTGGCCTTGGGCTTGGTGCTCGTACTGGGAGCGTACTGGGCGGGCAGCCGCTGGGGACAGCGTCAGCCGGAGAGCGTGGGAGCGGTGCCGGTCTCCCTCTCCTTTCCGGAGCCCAAACCGGGAGATCTCCTGGGCGATGAGGCCATTTACGTCAAGATTTACAGCCAGGCCGCGCCAGCCGTGGCCAACATCGTGACGCGCACGCTCGAATACGACGTCTTCATGGAGCCGGTCCCGGTCGAGGGCGCGGGTTCGGGATTCGTGATCGATCCGCGTGGCTACATCTTGACGAATAACCATGTAGTACAGGGGGCGCAGAATATTTCGGTCACCCTAGGCGACCGCTCGCATTACGACGCGAAATTCATCGGCGCCGACGAACGCAACGACATCGCGCTCGTCAAAATCGACCCGAAAGACAGAAAACTGCCCGCGCTCACCATGGGCGATTCCGACACTTTGCTAGTCGGCCAGCGCGCGCTGGCCATCGGAAACCCGTTCGGCTTTCAAAGCACGCTCACCACGGGCGTGGTCAGCGCGCTGGGCCGCACCGTGCAGACCAGCCAGACCACGGTGATCGACGGCGCCATTCAGACCGACGCCGCGATCAACCAGGGAAATTCGGGCGGCCCGCTCCTGAATTCCCACGGAGAGGTGATCGGCATCAACTCCGCGATTTACACGCCGTCGGGGACCACCGCCGGCATCGGCTTCGCCATCCCCATCAACACGGCCAAGCAAATCGCGCAGGATTTGATTTCCGAGGGCCATGTGCGCCGCGCTTCCATGGGAGTCGAAGCTCGCTTGCTTACTCCAGCCGTGGCCGAGGCTTTGCATTTGCCGGTCAGCGAAGGCCTGCTGCTCGAACGCGTCACCCCCGGGGGCCCGGCCGAGCGCGCCGGACTGCGCGGCGGAGACCGCCAAGCCATTCTCGGCATGCGCAGGATTTTGCTAGGCGGCGACGTGGTGACCGGAATCGATGGCCGTCCGATCACCGGACAAATGGACCTCAATCTCGCCCTAAACCGGAAGCGCCCCGGCGACATAGTAAAAGTGGAGTACTACCGCGGCGGGCAAAAGATGGAAGCGCAAGTGACGCTGAACGACGCAAGCCGGTGATGGTCGCGGCCTGTGAGTTCATCCAGTCCCGGGGTTTTGCCGCGCACTAAAATAAAAATTCGTGCGACCAAACGTTTACATTATCGCGGGACCGAACGGTGCCGGCAAAACCACGTTCGCACGCAAGTTCCTGCCAAATTTCGCAGATAGTAAGGATTTCGTTAATGCGGATCTCATTGCCCAAGGCATCTCACCATTTTCGCCTGAAACGGTGGCCTTCCGTGCCGGCAGGCTTATGCTCGACGAAATTGCCGAACATGCGAGGGAAGGCGCGGATTTTGCATTTGAGACAACCCTTTCCGGGCACAGCCATCTCAAATTACTGTTGTAGCAACATGAAAATGTCACCCCAATAGCCCGATGAAAATGTCACCCCATTGAGTGAATTTATCCGTCGGCGAGACGGAGTTTGTTCTCTG
>Ga0302324_100015419_pt1 | contig 15322 bp, 8 predicted proteins | sample Palsa_T0_1_FD_201949 | JGI IMG/M metagenome (GOLD analysis project Ga0302324, IMG submission 201949) | Peat permafrost microbial communities from Stordalen Mire near Abisko, Sweden - Palsa_T0_1 | ecosystem: Environmental > Terrestrial > Soil > Palsa > Peat permafrost | place: Sweden: Abisko...
GCAACACCCATTCAGCAGCAGGCATCGCACTACAGACTCATGCCCGCCGCTAGAAGCATAAAGAGGATTTACCGCAATGGCACCGAAGAAGATTACTGGATACGTCAAGCTTCAGATCATGGCCGGCAAGGCCACCCCTGCACCGCCCGTCGGCCCCGCACTTGGCCAGGCGCAGGTCAACATCATGGAGTTCTGCAAGCAGTTCAACGAGCGCACCAAGGCGCCTGACATGGCCGGACTTACCATTCCCGTCGTCATCAGCGTCTACGCGGATCGCACCTTCAGCTTCATCACCAAGACGCCGCCTGCGGCTGTCCTGCTGCTCAAGGCTGCCGGCATCCCCAAGGGTTCGGGCACACCGAACAAGGAGAAGCTCGGCAAGGTGACTGAAAAGCAGATCACCCAGATCGCCACGCAGAAGATGCCCGATCTGAATGCAACCACGGTTGAAGCAGCCGCCAAAAGCATTCGTGGAACTGCCCGCTCAATGGGCATTGAAGTCGTAGCCTAAGCTTTGAATACGCTGTAAGAAGGCACAACAACGAAGAGCCGCAGAGCCAGTAAAACTCTGGCCTGCGGTTCTCTCTGCGTTCACCGTATCGAACTTTTCTTCCGCTCCGGCTCCGCGGGTACTCAAAAAAAGCCCAGGACTCCGCAAGCTGATTTGAAAGGTTCGCGCAATCCTACTTGAGCATTCGCTCCTCCTGCCGCTACCTCACGTTCCCCACGATGGTTACGGTAAGTCGATCCTGCGCACACATTCTGTTGCGATCTGTGGTCTCGGACGCTATGATAGGCGGAATCGTTTCAACCATTTACCGGGAGAAATATGCTGCGTATCGGGATCATGCTGGACGCATATGCTTCCAGTGCGTGGGTTGCAAAAGTTATTGAAGACATCCATGCCTCCGGGTTTGCGAGCATCGAGCTTGTTGTCCTGAACACCCCTCCTCCACAGCAGAGACCTACCTTCCGAAAGCGTCTTCGCAACCACTGGAATCTGACCCTGTTTCATCGCTACGAGCAGTGGGACTATACGCGGAACAAGGCAGCCTCTGACGCCAAAGCGCCTGCAAACCTCTCGCCGCTGCTCGGCAATGTTCCTTGTATTACCGTCCACCCCCTTCGCAAGGGCTTTACCGATCGAATCCCCGACGACGAGCTTGACGCGATTCGCGCCTTGAAGCTCGACGTTCTCTTCCGGTTTGGATTCCGCATCATCCGCGGCGGCATTCTCAGCGCTGCTCGATATGGGGTCTGGTCGTTCCATCACGACGACAACCTTGAGTATCGTGGAGGGCCGCCGCTCTTCTGGGAGATCTACGAGCGGAACCCGGTCTCAGGGACGATTCTACAGATTCTCACCGACTCCCTCGATGGCGGCCACGTCATCTACCGTGGCCATGCTTCAACAGCCCAAACCTCTCTCTACCGCAACCGCAATGCCGTCTATTGGAAGACGGCCGAATACGCTCTGCGTCGTCTGCGCGATCTCGAAACCCGAGGTATGGCCTACATCGAGTCGCTTGCAACCTTCAACGAGCAGGCCCCCTATACCCGCGGCATCTACCGCACGCCGAATACCCTCCAGATGGCCGTCTTCATGGCTCGTCTTTTTTTCCGCTCCTTTCGTGCCCGGCTATCCTCCCGTCTTCACGGATCGCACACGCAATGGTTTCTCGCCATTCGCCGCCGCACCACGGCACATCGTTTCGACGATGCCACCGGATATCAGCTCGTGCTTGCTCCGAACGACCGCTTCTACGCCGATCCCTTCCTCTTCGAAAAGGATGGCAAAACCTACCTCTTCTTCGAAGATCTGCGCTACAGCGAAGGGCGCGCGCTCATCTCCTGCTGTGAACTCAGTCCCGAAGGCAAACTGGGGCCGTCGACGGAGGTTTTACGCCGTCCATATCACCTCTCCTACCCCTTCCTCTTTGAGGAGGATGGCGAGATCTACATGATTCCCGAGACCAAGGAGAATCGCACCGTCGAGCTCTACCGTGCCACCAGCTTTCCCGCACAGTGGGTACTTCAGTCAGTCCTCCTCACCAGCATCTACGCGGTCGACGCCACCATCCACAAGATGGACGGTAGATACTGGATGTTCGTCGGCATCTCCAACGGACGGTACTCCAACTGTGACGAGCTCGGCATCTTCTTCTCCGATGCGCTTACTGGGCCCTGGACGCCGCACCCGGCAAACCCGGTCGTCTCGGACGTCCGTCGCGCTCGTCCCGCTGGCGCACTCTTCCAGGATGGAGACCGGCTCATTCGACCCTCGCAGGACTGTGCCAAGGCCTATGGCTATGCGATCGTCTTCTCGGAGGTGCTCACCCTTACCGAGACCGAGTACGAGGAGCGCCCCATCTCCCGGCTCGATCCCCATTGGGTGAAGGGCAACCGAGGAACCCACACGTACACCCGCAATGGCCAGTTTGAGGTCATCGATGGCAACTTTGCCGCAAAAATCTCGACCGCCTCGCATACCCAAGAATCTGTTTGATATATGTCCTGCCGGAAGGCCCACTGCGCGTGGGGCGGCTATTTCGTGGCATGTATACCGGTCTTGCAGAGATGATCTTCTGTGGCCCTGCCGTTGGTCGGAAGACGATGATCCCGACCAACGGGAGGGCCTATGTCGCTTGTTCTGCCAAGACCAGTTAAAAAGGCGCGAAACGCCCGCCCCACGCGCAGTGGGCCGTCCGGCAGGACAAGTATTTAAACCCGCCTAACCGAATAACTTCTGCTGTGCAGGAGCGCCAACCCTCTGCGGTGGTATTCGTCCTCCACCCTCGTTCCTCGTCAGCAGACCGTCGCTCGACCGTCTTCCGATACCATGCCGTCGGCACGCCTCGTCGACCATCTTGGCCAGCCTCTGGCGATAGGATGTCGAAGCGAAGTCCGCGGTGGCAAATCGCTCAGCATAGTCGGCTAGCAGGGAAGGGTAGTGCTCGCGAACGAAGCTCAGATAAGTAGGACGTGAGCACGGTTTGAGAAAGAGCGGATGCGCGGCAAAGAAGCTCGCTCCTACTGCTGCGGCGCGACGTGCCATGCCATCCAGCGCCTCTTCGGTATCGGTGATCCCTGGCAGCAGCGGCGAACCGAAGACCCCTGCAACAATCCCCGCCTCGCGCATTCGCTTCACCGCCTGGAAGCGAAGATCTGGACGCGGCGCGCGCGGCTCCAGCAGTCGCGCCAACTTTGCATCCGGCGTCGTAATCGTTACATGCACAACCAGCGTGTTGCGTCGTGCGATCTCAACCAGCAGATCGATGTCACGCTCAATCAGCCTGGACTTCGTCACGATCCCCAGCCGGTACCCACTCTTTCGCGCAAACACCTCCAACAGGCTGCGGGTAATCCGCGCCCGCCGCTCAATTGGCTGGTACGGATCGGTCGCCGTCCCCAGCGCAATCTCCTGCGCCGGATCGATCTTCTTCAACTCCTGCTCCAGCAGCCACGCTGCATTTTGCTTCAAAAAGATCATCCGCTCAAACGCCATCGGGTCGCGAAAGCCCACCGTCGTTGGCGTGGAGATATCTCGCCGCTCTTCCGCAGGCAAAGCTGGAGCCTTCGGAGCCATGAACTCATGCGTATACCGCGCATAGCAGTACTTACAGCCAAACTCACATCCGCGGTAGGGATTGATGCTGTAGGCCAGCGAAAGCCTGCGCTTGGACAAGGACTTATTCAGAATGCTGCGCACCTCCAGCGCCTTGAACTCGATCAGGTGGCCATCATCCGCATGCATCGCCTCCGCCGCCATCCGGGCGATTCCAGTAGCTTGCTGAGGGAGGATTGGAAAGAGAGATGCGCTGTCTATTTTCGCCATTTGTTCGCCTATTTGGAGCAAGCATAGGCCCGAACTCGGCCTACGTCAAGCACTGATTTAGTACACTTCGTCTACCGGCTGGATACTACTCAGTTCAGGCCGGCGTAGCGACAGCAAATGAAACGAATAGCCCTCAAACCCGGCGTCTTCGTGATGGCACTTACGGTTTTTGCTGCCATCCCGACCAGCGCCCAAACCAACTCCCAAACCAGCGCTCCCGCAGCAGCCGCGACCACCACCCTCCGAACTGGTACCAGCCTCGTCGTAGTGCCCGCTCTCGTTCAAACCATAGCCCAGGATCTCGTCTTCTCCCTCACCGCAGACGACTTCACTCTGACCGATAACGGCGTCCCGCAAAAGTTGAGGCTCGAGGCGAACGAAAACCGCCCGTTATCCCTGGTCGTTCTGATGCAGACCGGAGGAGCGGCTCGAAGCCAGTTGAAAAACTACGCCAACCTGGAAACCATGCTGGCTGCCGTCCTTGGCGGCACGCCCAACAGCGTCTCCATCGTCAACTTCGACAGCACTATCGAGGGCGTTTCGCCATTCACCACCGACGTCTCTCAGTGGCGCGACGCCATCAACCATCCCGACCCCGGTAATAGCGGCGCCGCCATCTTTGATGGCCTCGATTACGCTCTCGACCTGTTGAAGCAGCAGCCTCGGGACTCCCGCCGCGCCATCCTGCTCATCAGCCAGACACACGACGACGGCAGCAAAGCGCGACTCAAAGATGTCATCCGCACCATAGGCGAGACCGACACCGCCATCTACAGCCTCAGCTTCTCGGCGGAGAAGACCTCTCTCAAACGAGGCTTGCAAGGTCCGGAGCACCCCAACAAGCTCATCTCGGCCGGAAACCCGCCGCCCACCTCGGTGGTGAACGAACGGCTCCCCACCGTCACCACGGTCGGGCCTGATCAGTACCATGCCTATTTCGACCTGGGCGCCCCACTCGGTCTTGCCATTGGCGCCATGCGCAAAAACGTGTCCGCGGAGATGGCCAATCTGTCGGGAGGAGAGGCCAGCAGCTTCGACAACAAGGGTGAGCTGGAGCAGGCTTTGGGCATCCTAACCAACCATCTTCGCAACAGCTACATCCTTACCTTCTCACCCATCTCCAGAGAGCCCGGGCTCCATACGATTCAGCTTCGCCTGGCCCATCATCCCGATCTGCTCGTCACCGCAAGAACCAACTACTGGTCCGCGGATTCGAAGGATACGGCACCGGCGCAGTAAAAACTTGCACCAACGGCTTATCTTTGGCATACTCATAAGAGTGCCTCAACTCCACGTTGAGGCCAGTCGAGAACCACGCCCGGAGAAAACAACTCCAGAGGGGTGGGAGACGAGGGAAAATGGCAAGGAAGCTCTCTAAGAATCTGGTGAAGGCGCGCGCTCTCGTTGAGCCACGCGCCTATCTGTTGGTGGACGCAGTTCCGCTCCTGCAAAAAGCAAAGTATGCAAAGTTTGACGAGACCGTTGATCTGACGATGCGCCTCGGGGTCGATCCCAAGCACGCCGACCAGATGGTTCGTGGCACGGTCGTTCTGCCGCACGGTCTGGGTAAGTCCAAGATCGTTGCCGTCATCGCCTCGGGCGATCGCATCAAGGACGCAGAGGCCGCAGGCGCTGAGTTCTTCGGTGGCGAAGAGTTGGTCGAGAAGATTCAGAAAGAAGGATGGACTGCCTTCGACGCCCTGATCGCCACCCCGGACATGATGAAGTCCGTCGGTCGTCTCGGCAAGGTCCTCGGACCGCGCGGCCTGATGCCGAACCCGAAGACCGGTACGGTCACGACAGACGTCGCTGCTGCGGTCAAGGAGATCAAGGCCGGTAAGATCGAGTTCCGCACCGACAAGACTGCGCTCGTTCACGTTCCGGTCGGCAAGCTCTCCTTCGATCCGCAGAAGCTGGTCGACAATGCGATGACAGTCATCACCAGCGTCGTCAAGGCAAAGCCATCGGCCGCCAAGGGCAAGTACATCAAGGGCGTCACGCTCAGCTCCACGATGGGCCCTGGCATCCAGCTCGACTACGCCGCTGCTGAGGCAGCCGGCAAGGCCTAGTTCATTTTAGTTAGCAACAAACCCCCTCTGGCCGCGGAAGCGAGGAGTGGGGGAGCGAAAGCGAAGAGGATTCAGTCATGGCATTGACCAGAGCATCAAAGACGGAGAAGGTGAGTAAGCTCGCAGCCGAGCTCCAGCACTCGACCTCCGCCATCATCGGCACCTTCAAGGGCCTCACCGCCTCCAAAGACTTCGAGCTGCGTAAGGCCGTTCGGGGCGCGGGTGGAAGCTATCACGTCGTCAAAAACAAGCTTGCGGCACGCGCCAGCGAAGGCACGAAAATCGAGGCCGCGCTCAAGGGCCTCAAGGGCGTCTCGTCCGTTGCGTACACCTCTGGCGATCCAGTTGCGCTCGCGAAGGCTCTGTCTACCTGGGTCAAGGACAACGCAGAGTTCACCTTCAAGCTGGGCATCATCGACGGCAAGTTGATCGACGTTCGCGAGATCGGCGAGCTGGCCACGATGCCAGGCAAGGAAGAGCTCTTCTCGAAGCTGCTCTTCCTCATTCAGTCTCCCGCGCAGCGTCTTGCGACGGTCATCAATGCCACGGGCCGCGATCTCGCCGTGGTCATCAATCAGGGCGTCGAGAAGGGCAAGTTTGCTGGTCCCGCCGCCGCACCAGTCGCGGAGGCTCCGGTAGCTGAAGTGCCTGTCGCTGAGGCTGCAGTTGCAGAGGCTCCCGCTCCAGAGGCGCCAGCAGCTGAGGGTCAACTCATCGCCGAAACTCATGCCATCGAAGCTCCTGGAGCGGATGCTGAGGCAGCACAGCCGGAAAACTCCACTGCATCGCAGGGTGGAGAAGCCGCGACCACGGATCCGGTCGAGGGGTAAACCCAAGTTTCGCCTGGTCTTTCCGGGTGCGCTGGTCTGGGCGCAACGGAAACCCTGAAAGGCATAGGCAGTCAAAGCGCAGTCGGGCTTTGGAGAAGTAATAAGTAATTGATTTTGAAGCACTAAAGTTCAGATTTGAATTGGAGAAATAACATGGCAGACATCCAGCAGTTGGAAGATTCAATCGTTAGCCTCAGCCTCCTCGAGGCCTCGGCTCTGGTCAAGAAGCTCGAAGAGCGTCTCGGCGTTTCAGCAGCGGCAGCAGTTGCGGCCCCCGCAGCAGGCGGCGGCGCAGTAGCAGCAGCCCCGGTAGAAGAGAAGACCGAGTTCACCGTCATCCTCAAGGATGCCGGTGCGAATAAGATCAACACCATCAAGGCTGTACGCGAAGTCACCGCTCTTGGGCTGAAGGAAGCCAAGGATCTGGTCGACGCCGCTCCCAAGCCCTTGAAGGAGAACATTTCGAAGGATGATGCCGCCGCCATTGCGAAGAAGTTCGAAGGCGTCGCCACCGTAGAAATCAAGTAGTACCCTGCCAGCTTGCAAGTCTGGGCGGAACGCGATATTCTCTAGGTTAGAGAAAATTCGTTCCGCCTTGACGTGCTCATGTGGCGAATGAGCTATTCAGCTAAATTTATGTTGTACTCCGGATCATCCTGTCTCCACAGGCTAAGGAACCGGCCACTATACGCTTCGAGCGGCGGATGCGCATAGTGCAATAAGCACCAACGAGCAGCAAACTTTGGGGTAGGCGAACCTCAAATGGCGGCAGGCATTCACACCATTTCTATAGAAACAGTGCACAAGTCGACCTTTGCGCTCATGGGGCACGCTGTCCCTTCGAGCGCCTTGCCGCGTTTGCAGCTATTTCCGTCCCTCTAGGGGCCAGAGCAGTACCTTGCACGCGTTCTTTATAGCAGCTTCAGGCGTGTGTAGTCAGTAAAAGTTTCAAGATTTATTTGCGCCGGGAAACACGACACGGCAAGACATTCTGCGCACGGGACCATCTGCAGTCGAGAGCAGCAGGACCCGAAGACCATAGCAACTGCGCAATCAGGACCAAACCCGGAGGGCCCGGCCAAAGCCCTCCCCTTGTGAATATCGTCAGCCCGTTCGATGCAGGCAGACGCGTTCAGGAGGCCTCGAAGGTCAGTTTTCAGGAGAGAGCATGCCCAGCGAAATGCGCGCGATCCGTAGCCGTCTAGATTTTTCCAAGATTCCAACCTCCATTCAGATTCCCAACCTCATCGAGGTCCAGCGCCGCAGCTACGAGCGCTTCCTGCAGATGGACAAGCTTCCTCAGGAGCGCGAGGACAATGGCCTGCAGTCGGTCTTTACCTCGGTCTTCCCCATCACTGACTTCCGTAACGTCTCCGAGCTCGAGTTCGTCGACTTCTCCATCGGCAACTGGGAGTGCAAGTGCGGCTACCTCAAGGGGCTCAACCACCTGCGCACGGCCTGCACCCACTGCGGTCACATGGTCATCACTGACCCCTTCCACCCAGGCGACGTCCTCTGTAACTTCTGCGGAACCTACAACAAGAACACCCCTGACTTCTGCACCAAGTGCGGCGACCCTGTCGGCCTGCAGCTAAAGTACGACCAGGCAGAGTGCGAAGAGCGCGGCATGACCTACTCTGCCCCCCTCAAGGTCACCATCCGCCTGAAGATCTACGACAAGGACCCCGAGACCGGCGTCAAGAGCCTCCGCGACATGAAGGAGCAGGAGGTCTTCTTCGGCGACATTCCGCTCATGTCGCAGAACGGCACCTTCATCGTCAACGGTACCGAGCGCGTCATCGTCTCGCAGCTCCACCGTTCGCCCGGCGTCTTCTTTGAGACCGCGAACAACCGCACCTACTTCCTCGGCAAGATCATCCCGTACCGCGGCAGCTGGGTCGAGTTCGAGTACGACCAGAAGAACACCCTCTACGTCCGCATCGACCGCAAGCGCAAGTTTCTCGGCACCATCTTCCTACGCGCCCTCGGCCTGCGCACCGACGAGGAGATCCTCAAGACCTTCTACACCGTCGACACCATCAACGTGAAGGAAGGTAAGCTGAGCTGGAAGGTCGCATCGGAGGGCACTCCGAGCAACCTGCAAGGCACCCGCCCGGCCCACGCCATCACCGTCAAGGGTGAGGAGATCGCCCCGGCCACGCGCAAGATCTCCGCCCACTCGCTCAAGAGTCTGCGCAGCCACAAGATCGATGCAGTCGAGGTTGAGACCAGCGAGTTCGACGGCGCCATGACCGCCTCCGACGTCGTCGATCTCACCACCGGCGAGCTGCTCTACGAGGCCAACCAGGAGCTCACCGCCGACAAGCTGCACAAGATCATCCAGTCCGGCGTCACCAGCTTCGAGGTCTTCTTCCCCGAGCGCGACGATGTGGGCAACATCATCACCAACACCCTTCGCCGCGACTCCGTGCGCAAGCCTGAGGAAGCTCTGATCGAGATCTATCGCAAGCTGCGCCCCGGCGACCCACCGACGCTCGATACCGCGACCGCGCTCTTCGAAGGCATGTTCTTCGATGCGCGCAAGTACGACTTCTCTCGCGTCGGTCGCCTCAAGTTCAACATCAAGCTCTACGAGAACCAGGACCCCTCCGGCCTCGACAAGCGCACGTTGACCCCTGAGGACTTCTACGGCACCATCCGCTACCTGCTCAAGCTGCGCAAGAACATCGGCACCGTCGATGACATCGATCACCTTGGCAACCGTCGCGTCCGCGCCGTCGGCGAGCTCATGGAGAACCAGTTCCGCATCGGCCTCGTCCGCATGGAGCGCGCCATCAAGGAGAAGATGTCGGTCTATCAGGAGATGTCGACCGCCATGCCGCATGACCTCATCAACGCCAAGCCAGTCATGGCCGCGATTCGTGAGTTCTTCGGCTCCTCGCAGCTCTCGCAGTTCATGGACCAGACCAACCCCCTCTCGGAGATCACGCACAAGCGTCGCCTCTCTGCCCTTGGGCCCGGTGGTCTGTCGCGTGAGCGCGCCGGCTTCGAAGTCCGCGACGTGCACCCCACTCACTATGGCCGCATCTGCCCGATCGAGACGCCGGAAGGCCCGAACATCGGTCTTATCTCGTCACTCTCCTGCTTCGCGCGCATCAACGAATACGGCTTCATCGAGTCGCCGTATCGCCGCGTGAAGGATGGCCGTGCGCTCGACTACGTCTCCGTCGTCAACGCTGGCGAGTCCGGTCTGCGTCAGGGCGACTACCTTGAAATCTCCGATGCCCGCAAGCAGAACGAGCAGTTGAAGAAGGACAAGAAGCGTCCCATGGACCTTCAGCCCTTCAGCTTCTATCTCTCGGCCTGGGAAGAGGATCGCCACACCATCGCGCAGGCCAACATCGACCTCGATGAGCATCTGAACATCGTTCAGGATGTCGTCGATGCCCGCCGTCAGGGCAACTTCGTCCTCGTCAACAAGTCCGAGGTGGACTACGTTGACGTCTCGCCGAAGCAGGTTGTTTCTGTGGCAGCATCTCTAGTCCCGTTCCTCGAGCACGACGACGCCAACCGCGCGCTGATGGGCGCCAACATGCAGCGGCAGTCGGTTCCCCTGCTCGTCGCCGAAGCCCCCTTCGTCGGCACCGGCATGGAGGGCATCACCGCCCGCGACTCCGGAGCCGTCATTCTGGCCAAGCGCAACGGCATCGTGGACTCGGTCGACTCGGAGCGCATCATCGTCCGCGTCGAAGGCGAGCACCATCCCACGCAGCTCTCGCGTGAGGTTGGTTCGGACATCTACCAGCTCACGAAGTTCAAGCGCTCCAACCAGAACACCTGCATCAACCAGAAGCCGATCGTCCGCAAGGGTGATCGCGTTCTGAAGGGGCAGGTCATCGCTGACGGTCCTTGCACCGAGCAGGGCGAACTCGGCCTCGGCCGCAACGTCCTGGTCGCCTTCATGCCGTGGCGCGGTTACAACTTTGAAGACGCCATCCTCATCTCGGAGAAGCTCGTCAAAGAGGACTACTACACCTCGATCCACATCGAGGAGTTCGAGATCGAAGCCCGCGACACCAAGCTTGGGCCGGAAGAGATCACGCGTGATATTCCCAACGTCAGCGAGCACGCCCTGCGCGATCTCGACGACTCGGGCATCATCCGCATCGGCGCCAAGATCGGCCACAACGACATCCTCGTCGGCAAGGTAACGCCGAAGGGTGAAACCCAGCTCACGCCGGAAGAGAAGCTCCTCCGCGCCATCTTCGGCGAAAAGGCCGGCGATGTTCGCGACGCTTCGCTCACGTGCCCCCCGGGCATCGAAGGCACCGTCGTCGACGTCCGTATCTTCTCCCGCAAGGGGCAAGAGAAGGACGAGCGCGCCAAGCAGATCGAGCAGGAGATGATCGAGAAGCTCGAGCGCAACCTCGCCGACGAGATCCGCATTCTCACCGACGAGCGCCTCAAACGTCTCGAAGCCATTCTCGGTGCCAAGGAAGTTCTCGCCGACCTGCATGACGAGCGCACCAACAAGAAGCTGCTCAACAAGGGTGACCTCCTCGACCGCGACACCATCGAGCTCATCAGCACTCGTAACCTCAAGCGCATCCGCTACGCTGACAAGGACCCCCGCGTCAACGAGCAGATCGACGAGATCGAGGAGATGACCTCACGTCAGATCGATGTTCTCCGCAAGATCACCAACGAGAAGATCGGCAAGATGCAGAAGGGCGACGAACTCTCGCCCGGCGTCATCAAGATGGTCAAGGTCTACATCGCCATGAAGCGCAAGCTCTCTGTCGGTGACAAGATGGCCGGACGCCACGGTAACAAGGGTGTTATTGCCCGGATACTTCCTGAGGAAGATATGCCGTACCTTCCTGATGGAACCCCGGTCGAGATCGTCCTCAACCCGCTCGGCGTGCCTTCGCGTATGAACGTCGGTCAGATCCTCGAGACGCACCTCGGATGGGCAGCACACACCCTGGGTGCACAGATCGCCGAACTCGCTGCCACCATGGAGTCGGCTAACGAAGTCCGCGAGCTCTTCAAGGCGCGCTTCGCCGGCACTGCGGCTCTCAACCAGCTTCTTGACCTCGATGACGAGCAGACCATGCGCGTCGCCGCCGGCATGAAGCGCGGTATCTGGTTCGGCACCGCGGTCTTCGACGGCGCACGCGAGACCGAGATCAAGGCGCTTCTCAAGTCCGCTGGTCTCCCCAGCTCGGGCAAGACGCAGCTCTACGATGGCATGATCGGCGATCCGTTCGAGCAGCCCGCCACCGTCGGCTACATCTACATGCTCAAGCTGTCTCATCTCGTCGACGACAAGATCCACGCTCGCTCGATCGGGCCGTACTCGCTCATCACTCAGCAGCCGCTGGGCGGTAAGGCGCAGTTCGGCGGACAGCGCTTCGGTGAGATGGAGGTCTGGGCCCTTGAAGCTTACGGCGCCGCCTACATCCTGCAAGAGCTGCTCACCGCCAAGTCCGACGACGTCTTCGGCCGTACCAAGATCTACGAAGCCATCGTCAAGGGCGAAGCAGCCATCGAGCCGGGTGTTCCCGAGTCGTTCAACGTTCTTATCCGCGAACTGCAGTCCCTCTGCCTGGACGTCGAGCTGATCAAGCTCGCCGACCAGAAGAAGCAGCCGCTGCCAGCCATCGCCGCAGCAGATTAGTCGATACCGCTCCACCCAGGCACGGTTCTTCTGAGCGAGGCTCACGCTCAGCGTTCAGAAGAACCGGCCAACGGGAAAGGGCACATGAAATAGAAGCAGGCGATGGCCTACCATCCACCGCCCGGCAGAAGCAAAGCAGCAGTAACCAGCAGCAAGGCGCAAAAAACGCCAGACCCTGCATACGGAGACGCCAAATATGTTCCGCTCCAGCCCATTCGAACTAACCGGACCCATCGCCGACTTCGACGCCATCAAGATCCAGCTCGCCAGCCCCGAGAAGATCCGCAGCTGGTCGCACGGCGAGGTCACCAAGCCCGAGACCATCAACTACCGCACCTTCAAGCCCGAGCGCGACGGCCTCTTCTGCGCCCGCATCTTCGGACCCATCACCGACTGGGAGTGCCTCTGCGGCAAGTACAAGCGCATGAAGCACCGCGGCGTCATCTGCGACAAGTGCGGCGTCGAAGTCACCCTCTCGAAGGTTCGCCGCGAGCGCCTCGGACACATCGAGCTCGCCAGCCCCTGCTCGCACGTCTGGTTCTTCAAGGGCCTGCCCTCGCGCATCGGCCACCTGCTCGACATCAGCCTGCGTGAGCTCGAAGCCGTCCTCTACTTCGAGTCCTACGTCGTCGTCGATCCAGGCGACGCGCCCGTCAAGGAGCGCGAGGTCATCAAGGACGAGACCAAGTTCCGCGAGCTTGATGCGCAGTACCGCCCCACCGGCTTCAAGGCCATGATGGGCGCCGAGGCCATCAAGGAACTTCTCAAGCGCGTCGAGATTCAGGAGCTATCCGTCGAACTCCGCGAGCGCATGAAGACCGAGACCTCGCTCCAGAAGAAGCTCAAGTACTCCAAGCGCCTCAAGATCGTCGAAGCCTTCCGCAAGTCCGACAACCTGCCGCAGTGGATGATCCTCGACGTGATCCCCGTGATCCCGCCAGAGCTTCGCCCCCTCGTTCCGCTCGACGGTGGCCGCTTCGCCACGTCCGACCTCAACGACCTCTATCGCCGCGTCATCAACCGTAACAACCGCCTCAAGAAGCTGATGGACCTCCACGCACCTGAGGTCATCGTCCGCAACGAGAAGCGTATGTTGCAGGAGGCCGTCGACGCTCTGTTCGACAACGGTCGCCGTGGTCGCGTCCTTCGTGGCGCGAACAACCGTCCGCTCAAGTCGCTCTCCGACACCCTCAAGGGCAAGCAGGGCCGCTTCCGTCAGAACCTCCTCGGCAAGCGCGTCGACTACTCCGGCCGTTCGGTCATCGTCGTCGGCCCCGAGCTGAAGCTGCACCAGTGCGGTCTCCCCAAGAAGATGGCGCTCGAGCTCTTCAAGCCCTTCATCTATCACCGCCTCGAGCAGACCGGCCACTGCACCACCATCAAGCAGGCCAAAGAGATGGTCGAGATGCAGGAGCCCATCGTATGGGACATCCTCGAAGAGGTCATCAAGGATCACCCGGTTCTCTTGAACCGCGCCCCGACCCTTCACCGTCTCGGCATCCAGGCCTTCGAGCCCGTGCTCGTAGAAGGTAAGGCGATCAAGATCCATCCGCTCGTCTGCACCGCCTTCAACGCGGACTTCGACGGCGACCAGATGGCCGTCCACATCCCGCTCTCGCCTGAGGCTCAGATCGAAGCCAGCGTTCTCATGCTCGCCTCGCACAACATCCTCTCGCCCGCCAGCGGTCAGCCCATCACGGTGCCAACGCAGGACCTCGTCCTCGGCCTCTACTACCTCACCAAGGCGAAGGTTAACGCCAAGGGTGAAGGCCGCGTCTTCGCCAACATCGAAGAGGTCTTCATGGCCCTCGAAGCCAAGCAGGTCGAGACTCTCACCCCGATCCGTCTGCGCTACACCGGCCCTGTCCTCGACATGACCACCGCGTACGACGATCAGGACCTCACCCACACCGAGCCGGTCGAGTTCAACAAGCAGTTCATCTCCACCACCGTCGGCCGCGCCATCCTCAACGATGCGCTCCCCGAAGGCATGCCCTACGTCAACGGCCTGCTCAAAAAGAAGGGCATCGGCCAGCTCATCAACTACTGCTACCTGAACCTCGGCCTCGAAGTAACGGTCAAGACCCTCGATCGCGTCAAGGACCTCGGCTTCACCTATGCCACTCGCTCCGGCCTCTCGGTCGGTCTCGACGACATGGTCATCCCCGACTCCAAGTACACCCTCGTAGGCGATGCCGAAAAGACCGTGCTCTCCATGCAGCAGCAGTATCTTGACGGAGCCATCACCAACGGTGAGCGCTCCAACAAGGTCATCCAGATGTGGTCCGGCGTCACCGAGCGTGTAGCCGACGAGATGTTCAACAACATGAAGCGTGCCGACAAGGAAGGAGCCATGAACCCGATCTACATCATGGCCGACTCCGGTGCTCGCGGATCCAAGCAGCAGATCCGTCAGCTCTCCGGCATGCGTGGGTTGATGGCGAAACCGAGCGGCGAAATCATCGAGACCCCCATCACGGCGAACTTCCGCGAAGGCCTCACCGTCCTCCAGTACTTCATCTCCACCCACGGAGCACGTAAGGGTCTGGCCGACACCGCACTCAAGACCGCGGACTCCGGCTACCTCACTCGCCGCCTCGTCGACGTCGCTCAGGACGTCATCATCTCCGACTACGACTGCGGCACCGTCGAAGGCATCTACGTCACGCCAATCATCGAAGCCGGTGAGACCATCGAGCCCCTCCGCGATCGCATCATCGGCCGCGTCTCGCTCGAGAAGCTCAAGGACTACGAAGGCAAGACCATCGTCGAGATCAATCAGGAGATCGACGAAGATCGCGCCTCCGCCGTCCAGGCCGCAGGTATCGAGCGCGTCAAGATTCGCTCCGTCCTCACCTGCGAATCCAAGCGCGGCTGCTGCATCCTCTGCTATGGCCGTAACCTCGGCTCCGGCAAGATGGTCGAGATGGGCGAGGCCGTCGGCGTC
>Ga0302324_100015425_pt1 | contig 15320 bp, 13 predicted proteins | sample Palsa_T0_1_FD_201949 | JGI IMG/M metagenome (GOLD analysis project Ga0302324, IMG submission 201949) | Peat permafrost microbial communities from Stordalen Mire near Abisko, Sweden - Palsa_T0_1 | ecosystem: Environmental > Terrestrial > Soil > Palsa > Peat permafrost | place: Sweden: Abisko...
GCGGGTCGCCGTCCAGGATATTGCGCACCAGAAAGTCGCCGCGGTGAAATTCCTCCAAATACTCGTTGACAACCAGGCCGACGAATAAATTGTGCCGGGCCTGCCGCTGCTCCGCCTCCGAGAGATTGGCGAAGGTCTCCTGCAGCACCTCGTAGGCAGGGCGATTGGCGATTTTGTGAATGATGTTGTTTTCAGTCTTGGTGATGGTCCACGTCTGGCCAATGGGCGTGCAGCCCTGCGAAATGACCGAATGCAATTCGACCTCTCCGGCCACCGCCACCGCCACGCCGCCCTCCTCAAAAACGTCGCCGTCCAGATACAATTGTGTTGCGCGTTGGGCAAAATCGCCGCTGGCCAGGCCGCCGACAATGGGCTTGCTGGCGTAAGCCTCGTTCCAGCCGCGCAACCAGGCCTCGGCATCCATGTGGAAGGGATCGGCGAAGGCCAGCCAGCCATTGGGCTCCTCCGCCGTCAAGCCCGTCTCCAGCGCCCAATACCCCGGCCCATTGGCCTCCTCTATTTGTTCCTGCGAAAAACGGCATCCCCGCAATTCCGCCCCAGGCAGGGCCAAGAGCGAGAGCACCAACCCCGGCTCGTCCTCGATCTCCCGCGCGCCCACGATCAGGCTGGCGCTGGAGCATCCGAGCAACAACGGAATTTCGGCGTGGACCCGCAGCACCTCCAGAATGCGCGCGGCGGAGTCAAAATAATGCGGCGTCATGAACAGCAGCCCCAATGAAACGCGCGGCGCGCGCAAACCCTGGCGCAACCGTTGCGCCCAAACCTTCAAGGCAGCCTCGTCAAACGGAATCTTCCAATGACCGGACACGGCGAAATCACTCATAATCTCATGTGCTCTGCAACTCGGTGACGGGAGAAACCGTCACTTCGCAATCCGGGAACGCCTTCTTCAGGAATTGCGGCAACGCTCGTTCCATCCGCTCCAGGATTTTCTTCTGCCCCTCGGGTTCGCCGGCCTGGCTTTTCCAGCCCGCCAGGCGCAGCACGCTGTTGGCCAGGAATCCCTCGATCTCGACGTGCCCGGAAACACGCCCTTTGCTCCACACGCGCAAGTGGGGCTTGAGCAAAATGTGGCGGGCGCGCGGCTGCAATAAACCCTCGCCGCACAAGGCCTCAAAATCCTCCCACGACAACGCCAGGTCCTCCACCGGCGCCAGCAGCGGTCCCTCCAACCCGTAAATGGCGGCGTTCAAGGGCGAGACCGACGGCCGCATCAGCGGAAAGAAGATCACGTCATCTATATTTTCCTGCCCGGTGAAAATCATCACCATGCGCTCGACGCCGGGGCCGATCCCGGTCGTGGGCGGCAGGCCGTACTCCAGCGCTTCGAGGAAATCAAAGTCCAGCGTGTGGAATTTCCCGGCGTCCCGTTCCTCGGCCCGGTAAGACTTGCGCCAGCTTTCCAGCAATTGCACCGGGTCGTTTTGCTCCGACCAATTGTCCCCGCATTCCATCCCCGCGATGAAGATCTCGAACCGTTCGACAAAGCGCGGGTCCTCGGCCATCGGTTTGGCCAGGGGCGAAATCTCCACTGGATGCCCGTACACCAGCGTGGGTTGGATCAACTCCTTTTCCACGGTGATTTCAAAAGCCTTGACCAGGGCCTCGCCAACGCTCGGTTGGGCTTCCTGGATGCCCAGGGCCGCCAGACGCGCGTTGGCCTCCTCGACCGTCTGCAGTTGGCGAAAATCGATGCCCGTTTTCTCCCGCACCGCCTCGGCCATGCTCACGCGCCGCCATGGCCGGCCGAAATCGATCGTGTGGCCGCGCACGTTGAACTCCGTTTTGCCGAAGACCTTCACCGCCACATGCCGGAACATTTCCTCGATCAGGTTCATGTTGTACTCGTAATTCTCGTAGGCGGTCATCGTTTCGACCATGGAGAATTCCGGGTGATGACTGCGGTCGATGCCCTCGTTGCGGAAGTAGCGGCCGATGGTAAAGACCTTGTCGTAACCGCCCACAATGAGGCGCTTGAGATAAAGCTCGTGCGAGATGGCCAGATACATGTCGCAACCCAGGGCGTTGACGTGCGTCTTGAACGGCTTGGCCGTGCCGCCGCCGTATTGCGGCTGGATGACCGGCGTCTGAAATTCCAAAAACCCGCGCTCCAGGAGAAATCCGCGCATGGCCGCCACCATTTTGCAAGCCGCCGCGAACCGCTCGAAAGAGGCCGGCTCCAGCGTCGTGTCCAAGTAGCGCTTGCGCAACACCTGTTCCCGATCCTTGAGGCCCGACCATTGGTCCGGCAGCGGGCGCAACGCCTTGGTCAGCAGGCGCAAATGTTCCACCAGCACGGAAATCTCGCCCCGCTCCGTCCGCACCACCTTGCCCGTGGCCTCGATGATGTCGCCCAAATCCAACATGTGGGTATCCGCGTAGCCTAGATCGCCGGTGCTTTTATCGGTCGGTTGGACAAGATTGCGGCGGAGAAACAACTGCAGCCGGCCCGTTTGATCCTGGACATGGGCGAACGCCAGCGCGCCTTGTTTGCGCCAGGACATGAGCCGTCCCGCCACCGTCGCCGTCTGGCCCTCCAATTGGGCGAAGTCATCCAGGATGGTTTTGGCGTAATGCGTGCGCTGGCTGCGCGAAGGATAAGGATTCAGGCCGATGCCACGGAGCGCCGAGGCCTTGGCCACGCGTCCATTGCGAATCTCGATGAGTGCGTTCGTTGCCACAGTTTTTTCCGACAAGTCGGACGCACTTTGTATGTCCAAACCGGCCTGCTGGCGAGTGCAAAATAATTTCTTCTGTCCGAATTTAAGCGTGCTTTTTCCGAGTGGCTCCGTTAGTTTTTGCAGATGGTTTGGATCATTGCTTTACTGTGCCTGGGAGTGGTCGGAGCGGCGGGTTATTACCAAGGGCCGGTTCGGGCGGCGTTTTCGTTTTTCGGACTGTTTTTCGGAACGCTGCTGGCCGGGCCGCTCTCGCCCCTGACGCAGCGGCTGCTCCCGCTGCTGGGCTTGCATCATCCCGCCTGGAGTATCTTTGCCCCACAAGTGCTGGCCTTCTTGATCGTCCTGACTATCTTCAAAATCGCCGGGCAGATGGTCCACCAAAAGATCGCCGTCCATTTCAAGTACAAGGTCACCGAGCAGCTTCTCTACCGCTGGCTGCGCGTGTATGCCCGGCTGGGTCTCTGCGTCGGCCTTCTCAACGGCGCCTTTTATTTTGTCTTGTTGACACTGCTCATCTACTCGGCCGGGTATTTCACCACGGCAGCGGCCTCGGGCGCGGGCGATCCCGGCGGCGCCAAGTTCCTGACCGCCACGCGCCAGGAATTGCACGAGCTGAATCTGGACCGGATGCTGGCCTCTTACGACATGGTGCCGGGCCGGGTCTATCAGGCGGTCGATATGGCGTCGCTTATCCTCCACAATCCGCTTCTGCTCAGCCGACTGGGGCATTACCCGCCCTGTCTGCAATTGGCCGAACGGCCGGACTTCAAGAACCTGGCCCGTGACGTGCAATTGCAGCAGATGATCGCCACCCAGGCCAAAGTCATCGATATCCTCCGCTACCCTTCTGTGCATACCATGCTGACCAACGCCACCGTCGTCGCCCAGGTCGGCGGCCTGCTCGGGCCGGACTTGGACGATCTGCAAACCTACCTGGCCACCGGCCAATCGCCCAAGTACGACCCGGAAACCATCCTGGGCATTTGGGACATCGACCGCGCGGCGACCATCGTGCAGGTGCGCAAGAAGCAGCCGGCCGTCACCCCCAAGCAATTGGGCAAGATCGAGCAGGATTTGTTTCCGAGCATAACGGGTCTTTCCTTGACAGCCATGCCGGATCAACAAATGCTTTTGAAGCTGCTCAACCCAAACACCTCGGAGATCACGATCGTGGGCACGGGCACATGGAAGAAAGACCAGGACACTTACCATGTCAATCTTCCCGGTTCACTGCCGGAAACGCCCGAAATTGAAATCCAGGAGGGCAATCGACTGTTCCTGCCCAAGTTCGGGTTCGTGCTGGCATTCGACAAAGAGTTGTAGAGGAGTCTATTCATGGCCAACACCTCAGAATCGTTTAGCAAAGGTCTGGACGGCATCATCGCCGCGCAAACGCGCTTGAGCGATGTTCGCGGCGACGTCGGCGAATTGATTTACGCCGGCTACGACATCAATGAACTGGCCGGCAAGGTCACCTTCGAAGAGGTCATTCACCTCTTGCACTGGAATCATTTGCCCAATCGCAAGGAGCTGGCCGAGTTGCATGCCACGCTGGCCGCCGAGCGCGAATTGCCGAAAGGAGTAATCGACATCCTCCGCCTGGTGCCGCGGGACACCCCGCCCATGGACATCATCCGCACCGCCGTCTCCGCGATAGGCTGTTTTGACCCGCAGCGCGACGACAGTTCTTACGATGATCTGCGCCGCAAAGCCATGCGGCTGATCGCGCAGATGCCGATGATCACCGCCTACTTTCACCGCATCCGGCAGGGCAAGAAGCTCCTGGCGCCGGACCCGAACCTGGGGGAGGCGGCCAATTTTCTGCTGATGATTGACGGGGAGCCTCCGTCGCAGGAGAAAGTGAGCACCATAGACCTCTGCTACATTCTGCACGCCGATCACGGCATGAACGCCTCGACTTTCAGCGCGCGGGTGACGATGGCCACCTTGAGCGACATGTATTCCGCCATCACCAGCGCCATCGGCACGCTCAAAGGGCCGCTGCACGGCGGGGCCAACGAGGGGGTAATCAAGATGCTCAAGGAAATTGGTTCCTTGGATAAGGTGGATGCCTACGTCGAGGAGTGTTTGCTGCAGAAGAAGAAAATCATGGGCATCGGCCATCGCGTTTACAAGACCCTGGATCCGCGCGCCCCGCACTTGAAGCGCATGGCCCAACTGCTCAGTTTGAAGCTGGGCGAGCCGAAGTGGATCCAAATGAGCGACCGCATCGCCGAGATCATGCTGCAAAAGAAAAACCTGCACGCCAACGTCGATTTTTATTCCGCCACCGTCTATTATTCCCTGGGCATTCCGACCGACCTCTTCACCCCCATCTTCGCCATCGCGCGCACGGCGGGTTGGACGGCGCACCTTTTGGAGCAAGTGGCCGACAACCGCCTCATCCGCCCGCAGAGCCTCTACATCGGTCCCCTCGGGCTGAAGGTCAAACCGATTGATGAAAGATGAAGGAGTTCAAAGTTCAAGGTTCAAAGTTCAAAGTTGAAGAATGGCGACGATCGAGCAATTTGAGGACATTGAAGCCTGGAAAAAGGGGCGCGAGTTGCGGCGGGCGATCTACCATTGCTCGCGCCTTGGTGCGTTTGGCAAGGATTTCGCGTTGCGCGATCAAATCCGACGCGCTTCTGTTTCCATTACATCAAACATCGCCGAAGGATTTGAACGAGGCGGCAACAAAGAATTCATCCAATTTCTTGCCAACGCAAAAGGTTCTTGTGGTGAACTGCGAGACCAGCTTTATGCCGCGCTCGACGAGCGGTATGTTTCCGCGGACGAATTCAAGTCTCTTTGCGGGTAGGCGTTGGAAATCAGCCGCATGATCTCCGGGCTAATGCGGTACCTAAAACAATCCGAACTGCGAGGCGCGAAATTTAAGTCTGCCGAACTCGAAAAACCTTGAACTTTGAACCTTGAACCTTGAACTTTGAACCAACCGGATGAATCTACACGAATTCCAAGCCAAGCAATTGCTGGCTCAATGCGGCGTCCCCGTCCCGGCTGGCGAGGTTTGCGACTCCGCCGAAGCGGCCATGAAAATCGCCGAAAGTCTTTTCGCCAAAGGCGAAACGGTGGTCGTCATCAAGGCTCAAATCCACGCCGGGGGGCGCGGCAAAGGCACTTTCAAGAACGGCTTCCAGGGCGGCGTCAAACTCTGCCGCTCCGCCGCGGAAGTTTTTGACAAGGCCCAGGCCATGCTCGGCAACGTCTTGGTCACCAAACAAACCGGCCCGGAAGGCCGCCTGGTCAGCAAGCTCCTGGTCGCCGGCGCCCCCACCATCAAGCGAGAGCTTTATTGCGCCGTTCTCCTGGACCGCGGCGCCGCCCGGCCCGTGGTCATGGCCAGCACCGAAGGCGGCATGGACATCGAACAAGTTGCCGCCGACCATCCCGAAAAAATCATCCGCGAAATCATCGATCCCGCCCTGGGCCTGATGCCTTATCAGGGCCGCAAATTAGCCGCCGCCCTCGGCCTCCAGGGCGACCTCATTGCCGCCGGCGCCAAGTTGTTGGCCGGCCTGTACAAGACTTGGTGGGAATGCGACGCGAGTCTGATCGAAATCAATCCCCTCTGTGTGGTGGCCGGCAAAGACGGCACGGCCAGCCTTCTGGCCATTGACGCCAAGATGAGCCTGGACGACAACGCCCTCTACCGCCATCCCAACCTCCAGGCCATGCGCGATCTCTCCGAAGAAGCGCCGCTGGAAACCCAAGCCGCCAAATTTAATCTCAACTACATCACCCTCGACGGCAGCATCGCCTGCCTGGTCAACGGCGCCGGCCTGGCCATGGCTACCATGGACATCATTCAGCATTACGGCGGGCGCCCGGCCAACTTCCTGGATGTCGGCGGCGGGGCGAGCCAGGAACAGGTGGCGGCGGCGTTCAAAATCATTTTGAGCGATCCGCAGGTCAAGGGCATTCTGGTCAACATTTTCGGCGGCATCATGGATTGCAACGTCATCGCCACGGGCATCGTCGGCGCCGTGCGGGAAACCAAATTGCAACTGCCGCTGGTGGTCCGATTGGAGGGGAACAACGTGGTGGCCGGGCGCAAGACGCTGGCCGAATCCGGCGTGGCCATCATCACCGGCGCCTCCATGGCCGATGCGGCCCAGAAAGTTGTCAAGGCTGTGGGGAAATGATAAGATGGAACCATGAAAAATCGTGTGGGAACATTCTATACAAGTTGTCGCGTGGAGAATCAAGTTGACCGGAAGAAATCGGCTGAAGTCCCGAAAATGCTTGTGGACACAGGCGCGGAATTCACTTGGATCGATGCCGAGATTTTGAAGAATATCGGCGTCAAGCGCGAGAAAAAGGATTACACTTTCGTCATGGCTAATGGTCAGGAAATCACCCGTGCCGTGGGCTTCGCCATCATTCACGTCGGCGATGCCCTCACAACGGATGAAGTTATTTTTGGCGAGCCGGGAGACTTGCAAATCCTGGGGGCGCGGTCGTTGGAAGGCATGAATCTGCGCGTGGACTCGCGCGCCAAAAAACTCGTCGCCGGCGGCCCTATTCTCGCGGCATGAAAGGCAGGGCCACCTGGTCAGTTCGTCGGAACTCTTGGGTTATGAAACTATGATCACTGAAATTGCATTCACCGGCACCCCGGTCACGGATATGAAACGGGCCCGCGCCTTCTATGAAGGCATGCTGGGTCTCAAACCGACCATGGAATCCGGCGGCGGGATGTGGGTGGAATACGATATTGGCGCGGCCACTTTTGCCATCGGATGTTACGGCGACGCCTGGAAGCCATCGGAGGAGGGAACCTGCGTCGCCTTTGAGGTGGACAACCTGGACGACGAATTGGCGCGCTTGAAATCCCACCAGGTGAAATTTCACATGGAAGCCACGGATTCCCCGGTCTGCCGCTTCGCCATCATTTTTGATCCCGACGGCAACAAGATCCTCATTCACAAACGCAAGGCTAACTGAGGCCATGCCGGGACAACGCAACAACGAAGAAATGTTCTTGAAGGAAACTTCAACCGCTCATGGGACGGACGCGGAGGACTTTGATTTATCGCTGCTGAAAGATAGTCTGGCCAAAACACCGTGGGAAAGGATGCAGGCCAACGACGATGCTTTGAACTTTGGCCAATCGCTGCGCACCGCGATGCTGAAACGTCATGCAGAACCTAAGTGAACTGATGCGCAGACTCGTCTCGTCGCAAGTCGAGTTCGTTTTGGTCGGAGGATTTGCCGCGGTAGCGCACGGCGTCACGCTGGTCACGCGCGACGTGGATATATGCTGCCGATTCAGCGAATCGAATCTGATGCGAATCCAGGAGGCCTTCGCAGATTTGCATACCGTGCATCGCTCCCGGCCGGATTTGCCGTTGCAATTAACGTCGGAACAGTGCTCGATGCTCAAGAATCTGTATTTGAAGACCGATTTGGGGGTGGTCGATTGCCTGGGGGAAGTGCTGGGCGTCGGCCCTTTTGCAGAGGTATTGAAAAATAGCGTTGAGGTGGAATTGCCGTATGGCCAGTGCCGAATCCTCGATATCGATGCGTTGATCCGCGCCAAAGAAGCCATGAACCGCAATCACGACAAAATAACAGTGATCCTTTTGAAAAAAATTAAGGAACAAAAAACTTAGATTAACCATGTCCATCCTCGTTCAACCCGACACCAAGGTGCTCGTCCAGGGCATCACCGGCAGTTTCGGCGCCCGGCATACGCGGCTTTCCCTGGAGTACGGCACGCGCATTGTCGCCGGGGTCACCCCCGGCAAGGGCGGCCAGGTCTTCGAGCACGCCGGCCAGAAGATTCCTATATTTGACATCGTCGGCGAGGCCGTCCGCCACACCGGCGCGACGGTCTCCGCCATTTTCGTCCCGCCGCCCTTCGCCGGCGACGCCATCCTGGAGGCGGCCGACGCCGGGCTGGACTTGATCGTGTGCATCACCGAAGGCATCCCTGTCAATGACATGGTCAGGGTGAAGGAGGCCCTGCGGGGCAAGGCCGCGCGGCTCATCGGGCCCAATTGCCCGGGCCTGGTGACGCCGGGCCGGGGCCCGGACTCGCTGGGCGGCTGCCGCATCGGCATCGCGCCGGGCTATATTCACAAGCAGGGCCACATTGGCGTCGTTTCCCGCAGCGGCACGCTAACCTACGAAGCGGTCTGGCAATTGACCTGCCGCGGCGTCGGGCAATCAACCTGCGTGGGCATCGGCGGCGACCCGGTCAACGGCACGTCGCACCTGGACATCATCCAAATGTTCAACGACGACCCGGAAACGCACGGCATCATCATGATTGGCGAGATTGGCGGCTCAGCCGAGGAGGAAGCGGCCGCCTGGATCCAAAAACACGTGCGCAAGCCTGTGGCGGGATTCATCGCGGGGGCGACCGCGCCGCCGGGCCGGCGCATGGGCCACGCCGGGGCCATTGTCAGCGGCGGCAAAGGTACGGCGGCGGCCAAGATCGAGGCCTTTCGCCAGGCCGGCATCGGCATCGCCGAGACGCCTTCGGAAATGGCGGCGACGCTGTTGAAAATGATGTAAAGATCATTTTCGGGCCTCATGCCAGCGGGCTTGCGCGGAGGCTATTTTCCTTTCCAGCACGGGACGCAAGGCCGGCGCCGCCAGCAGGACGCGCTCATAGACTCGGACGGCCTCGTCCCAATGTTGCTGCTCTTCGCAGATGCGGGCGGCGTATTCTCCCGCGCGTCCCACCCAGTAGGGATCAAAATGGTTCAGACTGGTGTAGAGAACTTGACAGTAGTTGGACAAAGCCTCCGCGGGCTGGTGCTGCTGTTCGGCCAACAACCCCAGGCCGACCAGGGCCTGGCTGCGCGCCGCCACGCTCACGCTGGCCGCCGGGAACTTGACGATCGTCTCATACATCTTTTGGGCCGTCGCGTAAGTGTTGCTGCCCGGATGCAGGGCCGCCCATTGCCCATCGTAGTCGCCCAACCGGCCCAGGGCCTCGAGGGCGAGGGCGTTGGTGGGCGCGCCATTGGTCCATTTGCTCACGGCGGAGATGGCCTGATCCAGGTAATACGTATTGGTCGGAGCGGCCAGAAATTGCTGGAAAAGCGTTTCGCCCAGGGCCAGATAGCCGCGCTGGAGCAGCGGCGGCGGCGGGTTGAGGTTGACCAGATCCACAAAGTGGTCGTGCGCTTCCTTGATGTCCTGCAGCGCCAGGGCCGATCTGCCCGCCCAAAAATAGGCTTGATAAGCCAGATCGCCCGCCAGGGGATTCTTGGCCAATTCCTGATATTTTTTTTCGGCCGAGACGAAATCCCTCTGGTTGTAGTAATAGTCCGCCTCCTGATTCTGCGCCAAGGGCGCGAGCGCGTTGCTGGGGTAGCGGAGGACAAAATTGGTGAATTGCGCCAGCGCCATGTTCGTCAACCCCGCCTTGCCGCAAGCCAGCGCCAGATGGAACTGGACCTCCGGCAGGAGGGCGTCGTCGGGGTGGTTGGTTTCCCACTGTTGGTATTGGGCCATGGCCTCCTGCCAGTTTCCCTCATGATCGTACGTCTGGCCGATGGCGTATTCCACTTTGGGGAGCAAGGGCGAATGCGGCGACCTTTCCCGCAGGCCGAGGAAGACTTGACGCGCCTTGGCGTAATCATATCGGCGGTTCAAATCCTCCCCCAGCAACAGCGCGCCTTGGTCTCCGAAGTAGCTGACCGGATACCAGCGCAGGATTTTCTCCACCGCCGCGCTCGCGCCTTCCGGGTCGCCGCGTCGGATGTCCGCCTCGGCCATTTGATAGAGTGCCAGGTCGAAAAACGCATTGGTGACTTCCGGTAGTTTGTCGTAGCTCGTCAGCACCAGACTATAGTTGCTGGCGGCGGCGCCGTATTCCTTGAGGAAAAACTGCGCGTCGGCCAATTTGAACCTGGCTACGGCCTGCTCCGGCGAAAAGGGCAAATGGGCGGCGGCATCCTCGAAATCCAATTTGGCGGCCGGAATGTTGGCGGCCGGGTTGTTGTTGGTCAGCCAATAGCACCAGCCGCGATCCAGCCGCGCCTTGGCCAGCAGCGGGCTATTGGTGAAGTTGCTGATCACCAAGTTGAAATTCGTCAGCGCGCTCAAGAGCAGATTGCTAGCCGGCAGATTGGTGGGCGTCCCTGCCAGGGCGTTGGATGCCGCCACCGCGTCCGACTGCCCGGCGTTGGCCTTGAGATACAATTCACCCAGGCAAACCCGAGCCAAATCCTGCGCTTGCGCCTGCGGATGCTGCGCGATCAGCGTATCGAGCGCCTGGATCGCCTGCGGCAACGGATTCATGGCCACGGTCAATTGAACGGTCCGAGCCAGCGCCTGCCACTGAACTTCCTGCGGTTGGTTGTCCGCCAGATTATTGGCATAGACAACAAGGGCATCGTTGGTCCGGCCCAATTTTTCCAGAATATCGCCTCGCAGAAAAAAGCTCGCGGCTTGAAGGCGCGGCTCCAAAGCCAAGGTGAGCAAATTCGTGCTCGTGATCAGCGCCGCCTGGGCTTCTCCGCCTTCTAATTGCACCCGGCACAACAAGTACTGGTGCCGCCAGCGCAAGTCCGGGGGCAAGGCGGCGGGATCCAGACCCATGAGCAGTTTTTCGCCCTCGGCCTGGCGATGTTCGTGCAAGAGAGCTTCACCCAACAACAACCAGCCGAGCGCGGCAAATTGATTTTTCGCATCCGCTCCGGCCGCGAGCTGAAAAGCTCCGTTGGTTTGCTGCAGCAAGCGGATGACCTCCGGCCAATCGCCGGTGCGCGAATGTGCTTCCGCTTCATAAAAGGACGCGGGCAGACGCAGGGCCGAAGGCGGAGTTTCATTGGCCACCGTCGCAAAATCTGCCGTCGCGCCCGGCAAGTCTCCCGTCGCGTAGCGCGCCTTGGCCGTCCAGAAAACATAATCCGACTGCAAGCCGCCCGCTTGGGCGGAGGACTTTTGCAGCAGGCCGACGGCGCCGTTGAAATTGGATTGCTCATAGCGCGCTCGCGCCAGGTAAAGAATGGCTTCAGCCCGGTGGGTGGAGTCGGGGTACCTCGCCAGGAAATCGCCGAAACTGGCTTCCGCCTGAGGATAATGGAAATCCTGGAACAATCTCAGGGCGTAGTCGAAGCTCTCTTTCTCCAGCGCATTCTCCGGTGGCGGCGCGCCCAGCGCCGACGGGCCGAACCCTCCGCCGCAGACCAGGATGAGCGCCAGCAGAAGGCTTGCGCCTCCCACCTTGCTCCTCCGCCCCATCAAGTCGTGCGCCTGCATGGCTGGATTATCCGACAAACCCGCGCTGGAGGCGATGCAAAAAATGACTCCGCTTGTCGTTGCACGTCAGGGCGGCGCGATGCAATAGAGGTTGTGCGGCGTGCGGATGAAGGCTTCCTTGCCTGCCAGCGCCATCGACGCGTCGGTGTGGCGGGTGTCGTCGTCCAGCTTATTGACAGCCAGCACCTCCGCCTTGGGCCCTTTTTTCAAAACGACGCATGTCCCCTCCCGGCTCAGGATATAGACGCGGTCCTTGGCCGAAACGGGCGAGGCATACACGCTGTGAATCCCCTCCAACCGCTCGCGGTCGAAATACTCCTCGCCGCTCCGGGCGTTGAAGCAGGAGAGGATGGCGTCGTTGCCCTGCAGCACGTAAAGAAGATTATCCGTCAACAAGGGCGAAGGCACGTAGGGCGTTCCTTGGTTATGGCTCCAGGCGATGGCATCGCTGCCGGTCAGATCGCCGGTGCGGCCCAGGCGGATGGCCTGCAAGGCGTTGCCACGGAAGCCGCTGGTCAGATAGATCATGCCTTCCGCCGCCACCGGGCTGGGGATGGCATTGGCCGTTTGGCCGGCACAGGACCAAATCTCCTTGCCCGTAGCCAAATCGTAGCTGCGCACCTTTTTGGTCGCGTTGACGACGACCTGCTTTTGGCCGTTGACCTCCAGGATCAGCGGCGTGGACCAGCCGGTCGCCTCGTAGCGCGGATTGCGCCACAGTTCCTTACCCGTCTGCTTGTCCAGCGCGAGGATGAAATCGTCGCCTTCCGTGTCCCAGTTGACAACCACCGTGTTGCCGCTCAGAGCGGGGGAGGCGCCTTCGCCGAAGCCCATTCTGGTTTTCATTTTGCCGAAGTCTTTCTCCCATTTGAGATTGCCGTCGAAGTCGTAGCAATGCAGCCCGCGTGATCCGAAATAGGCCAGGAGCAATTGGCCGTCGGTGACGGGAGAGGCGGAAGCGAAGGTGTTATTCTCCTGGCGGCCTTCGTGGGGCGCTTCTTCGCGCGCCGTTTTTTGCCAGAGCACTTTGCCCTGGGCGCGATCCAGGCAAAGGACAACCCATTGATAAATCTCATCCGGCGCGTTGGGCGCGGCGGGGGCGCCGGGTTTCCTGCCCGTGCCGATGGCCGAGAGAATGAAGATTCGATTGTCCCACACAATGGGCGTGGAATTGCCTTCGCCAGGGATGGGTGTTTTCCATTTGACGTTGTTGGTTTCGCTCCAGGTCAACGGCGGGTCGGCCTCCGGCGCGAAGCCGGTGGCCAGCGGCCCGCGCCATTGCGGCCAGAAACGGTCCGCGGTGGAATCGGCCAAGGCGGCCTGGCCCGTCCAACCCAGCGCCAGCGGCCACGCGAGAAAATAGCAGACCTTGGCACCGAGCCGTGAGAGAAGCGACGCATTCATAATGGGCAACAACATTTTCAGACCGTATGTCGTATGCCGCAAATTCAGCCCGGTGCCAAGCTTATTGCGATGAAAGCAATTACACAATCGGCCTGAAATTATACTTCCCAAAGAGCGCCTTTCGCACCATGATGACTGGCAAAAGAAAGGCAATTTATGGGTCTAATCGACTACCTAAAAACGCAGTTTCTCGAGATAATCGAGTGGCAGGATGATTCGCGCGACACCCTCACCTATCGCTACCCGGATGGGGACAAGGAAATCAAAAACGGCGCGCAACTCATTGTCAACGAATCGCAGGTGGCGCAGTTTATCTACCTTGGCCAGTTCGGCGACACTTTCGGGCCGGGCAAACACACGCTGACCACCGACAACATTCCAATCCTTTCCACGCTCAAAGGATGGAAATACGGGCTGCACTCGCCTTTCAAGGCCGATGTTTATTACGTCAACACGCGGCTGTTCACCGGCAACAAATGGGGCACGGCCAACCCCATCATGATGCGCGACCCCGATTTCGGCATCGTCCGCACGCGCGCCTACGGGATATTCGATTTTCACGTCAGCGACGTGAAGCTGTTTCTCAAGGAAGTCGCCGGCACGGATGCTCATTTCCGGTTGGACGAGTTTGCCGACACCATGCGCTCGCGCATCGTCAGCGTGTTCACCGAGGCGCTGGCGACGGCGAAGGTGCCGGTGCTGGACGTGGCCTCGCGCTACCAGGAATTGGGCGCGGCCCTGCTGCCGCTGATCAACCCGCAGGTCACGAGCAAATACGGCATCGAAATTTCGAGCTTCATAGTGGAAAACGTCTCGTTGCCGGCGGAAGTCGAAGCGGCCATCGACAAACGCAGCAGCATGGCGGCGGTGGGCAACCTCAACGATTACGTCAAATTCCAGATGGCGGAGTCCATGACCAAAGGCGGCGGCGAGGCCGGCAGCATGGCAGGCACGGCGGCTGGTTTGGGCGCCGGTTTGGCGATGGGCCAGCAAATGATGGCGGCCATGAACACCGCCCAGGCCACTCCGCCCGCGGCGCCGGCTGCCGCTGCGCCGCCGGTAATCGGCGGCTCAGGCGCGAGCGCGGCTCCTTCATTGCTCGGCTCGGGCGAGGTGGCGCGGATTCTAGGCGTGAGCGAAGCCGACGTGCTGGCGACATTGGAAAAAGGCGATCTGAAAGGCAAAAAGATCGGCTCCACCTGGCGCGTGACGCAAGCGGCGTTGGATGAGTTTTTGAAGAGCTAGTCTGGCAGATTATGCCTGACGCCACAGTCCAGAAAAAATTCTCCTGCCCGTCCTGCGTGGGCGCGATCTGGCAGAGGTGTCAGGGGAATGATTGTCAGGGGAATAATTTTAAATCGTTGTCCATTCTTCATTCCCTTGACAATCATTCCTCTGACAAATGCCGGTCTGCTGCTTGACTCCAAATGCCAATCCACTGCCCAGTGACCGTGGCAGCTCTGAGCGCGGAGGAGTTTGAAAAACGTGATTACCGCGTCATGGGGCATGCCTACGCCTCCCAGAATGAGTTGGGCCGGCTTTGCGACGAGTGCGCCTATGAAGCCGATTTGAGCGCGCGTTTGCTGGCCGACGGTTTCCTGTCCGTCCAAACCCAGATTCCAATCACGGTCTCGCATCGCGACTTCTCGAAAACGTACCGCCTCGATTTACTTGCCGACAACGCGCTCTATGAACTAAAGGCGGAAACAGCGCTGGTCGGCGAGCATGACACGCAATTGCTTAATTACATGTTTCTGCTCGGAATTCAACGCGCCAAACTGCTCAACTTCCGCCCGCCGAAAGTTCAGGGAAAAATCATTGCCACAGGCCTGACGCAGGAGAAGCGTCGTCGGTTCATCGCTCTCACTGAACGCTGGAGCGATTTGACGCCGGGCTGCGCCCTCTTACGACAGATGATGCAGGACTTGCTTCACGACTGGGGCGCGTTTCTCGATCTGGCGCTGTATCAGGAAG
>Ga0302324_100015427_pt1 | contig 15318 bp, 14 predicted proteins | sample Palsa_T0_1_FD_201949 | JGI IMG/M metagenome (GOLD analysis project Ga0302324, IMG submission 201949) | Peat permafrost microbial communities from Stordalen Mire near Abisko, Sweden - Palsa_T0_1 | ecosystem: Environmental > Terrestrial > Soil > Palsa > Peat permafrost | place: Sweden: Abisko...
CGAAGCATTGATTTATCGTGATGGGCATTTGGCGGAAGCTGTTCGAGATCGAAATTTGGACGGACAATGGGATGCTTGGATTTATTATAAAAATGGTCATGTCATTAGTGCGGAATACGATAATAATTTCGATGGAAAGCCAAGTGAATGGATAACTTATTCCAATTCTTCTCCGGTAACTGCTGAAAAAGATAATGATTTCAATGGCGTCCCGGATGAATTTGTAACTTATAAAAATGGCGAGATTCAACAAATGGATATTCGGCCAAATGGCTCAAAATTTGTTACGCAACGCTGGCTATATCAAAACAGTGTTCTTGTGGAAATTTTAAGAGAGGGTGATAGCAATGGTAATTTCAGAGAAGATGTGCGATACGATTCATTTTTCAATCCGATTAGCACGAATATTCCAGCAACGTTTCAGTTGTCGCCTTCTCCAAAATAAATTTCAAACAATCTCCAAAGGACATTTCGGCAGCGCGTCGAGAAATGCCTGACCGTATTGCTTCGTCAAAATCCGGTTGTCCAAAACCACGATGATGCCGGTGTCGGTCTTCGTGCGAATCAGGCGCCCGACGCCCTGCCGGAATTTCAGGATCGCCTCGGGCAATGAAAATTCGCGGAAGGAATTTCCGCCGCGTGCCTCAATCGCCTCCAGCCGCGCCTCGATCAACGGATGGTCGGGCACGGCGAACGGCAGCCGCGTGATGATGACGTTGCTCAACGCCTCGCCCGGCACGTCCACGCCCTGCCAGAAACTGTCCGTGCCGAAGAGCACCGAGTCCGTATCGTCCTTGAACTTCTCCAGCATGGTCGAGCGCGGCGTGCCCGTGCCCTGCACAAAACACGCGACGCCGAGCTGGTCAAAAAACGGCTGCATCAGCCCGGCGGTTTCCTGCATGAGCTTGTAATTCGTGAACAGCACGAACGCCTTGCCGTGCGTCTGCGTCACAAAATGTTCGATCCAATGGATCAACGCGTCACGATAGCCTGCTTCGCGCGGGTCGGGCATTTTTTTGACGGCGAACAATTTCATCTGCCGCCCGTAATCGAACGGCGTGCCGACTTGCAGCATCGTCGCGGATTCGCAACCAACGCGTTTGGAGAAATAATTTAATCCGGTTTGCGATTTTGAATTTGTCGCGAGCGTAGCGCTCGTCATGATGATTGAGGTGTCGCTTTCAAAGAGTCTGCGGCGTAACAAATCGGCGACATCAACCGGCGCGGCGTTAAGTGAAAGATTTTTGTGCGCCTTGCCGCCGCGCTCGACCCAGTAAACATGGTCGCCCGCCTGCTGGCTCAAAAATTCCGCGACTTCGACCTTCAATTCACCCAGCCGCCGGTTGCACTCAACGAGTTCCTGGCCGATGTCCTTGTCCTCGCTCAACTTCACAAGTTCGCTCACCGCCTCGCGCAATCGCTGGATTGGCAAAGTCACATTATCTTTCACCAGTTCGGCGCGACGAATTCGCAATTCAGTCCAGGCACGTTTGCGTCCGCCACTTTCGCCGCCAAATTTCAGTTTCACCGTCGCCTGGATTTCCTCGCACGCGGCTTCAACGCTCTCGAAAAACTTGTCCGATTCACTCAAGATATCCGTGACAAGTTTCACGGCATGGCCTTTGCGCAATGTCGCCAGCAACCCTTTTTCCGTGCGCGGATTCCACAGCCGGTTCAACGCGTAACGCACCTGTCCGCTCGACACGCTCAGGCCTATATGCCGCGACGCCACGCTTTCCATCGTGTGCGCCTCGTCGAAGATCACGAAGTCGTTCTTGAACAAGATGCCGCCTTCCATTTCCTCATCCACGCCGCCGAGCAATGTGAAGAACAACATGTGATTCAAAACCAAAACGTCGGACGAAAGAATCCGGTTCCGTGCGCGCTGGAAAAAACATACGTCGTGGTCTTTGCTGAAATCGGACTGGTAGCCGCAGGTTTTCGGCGAACACAATCCGCGCTCGGAACAAACCTGCGTCCACACTTTCGCATCCGGCTCAATTTCAAAATCCGACAGGCTGCCATCCGTCGTTTTTTTTGACCATTCGCAAATGTGCTGCAACTCTTCGGCTTCGGATGACGTAAATAGATTTCCCGATTGCTGCATGGCCTTTTGCAACCGGCGCGTGCAGAGATAATTCGCGCGGCCCTTGAGCATTGTGAAATTAAATTTCACCGGCTCCGGCAGCTGGCTCAAAACACTGGCAAGCATCGGCAGATCTTTTTCCGTGAGCTGTTCCTGCAAATTGATCGTGTGCGTCGAGACGATGGCTTTTTTCTTCTGCGCGACGGCGAAAAGAATCGCCGGAATCAAATACGCGAGCGATTTGCCGACACCAGTTCCCGCTTCGACCGCGAGGTGCCCGCGATTCTGCAACACACGCGCCACGGCCACAGCCATTTCCTGCTGCTGCGGTCGAAATTCAAAATTGCTCGCCTTGGAAAGAATTCCGCTCGGCGAAAAAATCTGTTCGACCTGTGAAATCAAGTCCGCGCCAATCGGTTGAATTTCGGAAAGCGAAATCATTTCAATGACATGCTGCTTAAGCCCACTTTCACCGCCGAAGCTTTACCCGGTGCGAGCGTGACTTGATTTTGCCCCACGTTGCCGGCTTCGACACAAACCATCCGGTGAAACTCTTCGTCGCCAAAATCCGTCATCGCCTTCGACTTGGCAATCCATGGATTCCAGACCACCGTTGAGGCCGAACTGCTTTTCTCCACACGGATGGTCCGGCGCAATTTCGAGTCACTGATTTCCACCGCACCGGTTGTGTCCAGATAAACCCGGTCAGTTTCGGAAACGATTCTAATGTTGCCACCGTTTTCCAGTTTGCGCGCGTTATTTTCGGTCTTGTCCAAATATGTCACGCCTTTAAGTCCGGTGATGGAAACATCGTTGATGTCGCCGACGGAAAAATAAGCATGCAGACATTCCTCGAAAATCAAGGGCTCCGCCGAGGTGTTCATGACTTGCAATTCCAGCGTCAACGCGTCATTCACCGTCACGGTGAATTCTGCTTTGCCGCGAAATGGATTTGCGCCACCCGCTTTTTCCGGCAGTTGAAAATGGACGCTGACGCCGCCATCGGGCAACGCACTCGTCGCCATCAGTTTCCATTCCGTGATGCGGGCAAAGCCGTGCGCGGGCAATCCTTCGCGCGAACCGAACCACGGAAAACAGATCGGCACACCGCCGCGAATCGCCCTGCCTGCGGCAAACAAGCTTTTGGCGCTCATGAAGAGCAGCGGTGGTTCGCCATTTTTCTGAAAGCCGGTGACGTGCGCGCCATGCAGATAAATTTCCGCCGTGCTGTCCGGCGTGGTCACGATGGCCTTGTTCAGACCGCCGTTGCCAGAAACAAATTGGACACGATTTGGAATTTCGTGACACCGAAGCTGTTCGATGGTATGTGACATAGAAGCTTGTCCATCCTATCGCCGACCATGAAAAGGCGCAGCTGTTTTGTTGAATTAAAATTGATTGATATTGGAGGGGCGCTGACGAATCTAGCGTGGTAACAGGCGGCCAAACCGAAGCCATTCAAAAATTATGAGTGAAACAATTCCTCCTCCGCTGGAAAATGCCGTGCAACCCAAAACGTCCGCCCTTGCCATCTGGAGCCTGGTGCTCGGCATTTTGAGTCTCGCTTGTTTTACAATTTTTACCGCCATTCCAAGTGTGATTTGCGGGCACAAGGCGCTCTCGAAAATCAAGCTTTCAAACGGCACGCTGGCCGGCCAGGGGTTGGCCGTCGCGGGTGGTCACGGGCTACATTGGGATTGCTTGGGCCGTATTATTCATTCCACTCATGATGGCAATTGCGATTCCGAATTTCGTCAAGGCCCGCGACACGGCGCAAATGAATGCCTGTATCAACAATCTTCGCCGGATTGACGCGGCAAAAAATGAGTGGGCCTTGGAAAACAACAAGAAGAGCACGGCCACGCCGGCTCAAAACGACCTTGCCCATTACATGAAGAACGGCCAGTTTCCTACCTGTCCCAAGGGCGGTATTTATACAATCGGCCCCGTGGGCGAGCCGCCAACCTGCTCAATTCCCGGACATCAACTGCGACAGTAGTGCCATCAGCCGGCGAACAAATCCATTTGCGGCGGCGGCGCGAGGCTTTTTAATTTGTCCCGATCTTGCTGTCGCCTGGCCTGGCGCACATTGCCTTCCGGTGTGAGTTCGGATTCTTCGAGGTTGCCGAGGATTTGTTTCGCGCGTTCCAAAACTTCTTTCGGCACGCCCGCCAGCCGCGCGACCTGGATGCCGTAACTTTTGTCCGTGCCGCCTGCGACAATTTTGCGGAGAAAAACAATCTGTTCGTGCCATTCGCGCACCGCGACGTTAAAATTTTTGATGCGCGGCAATCGGGCGGCGAGTTCCGTCAACTCGTGATAATGCGTGGCGAACAAAGTTTTCGCGCCGACGGCATTGTGCAAGTGCTCGACGATTGACCACGCGAGGCTCAAGCCGTCGAACGTGCTCGTGCCGCGACCGATTTCGTCCAGCACGATGAGGCTGCGCGGCGTGGCATTGTTCAAGATGTTCGCCGTCTCGGTCATCTCCATCATGAACGTGCTTTGCCCGCGCGACAAATCGTCGCTCGCGCCGATGCGCGTGAAAATGCGGTCCACCAGATCTATCCGCGCCTCCGTCGCCGGCACAAAACTGCCCGTGTGCGCGAGCAGCACGAGCAGCGCAACCTGCCGGATGTAAGTGGATTTGCCCGCCATGTTCGGCCCGGTGATGAGCGTGATTTGAATTTCCTTGTCGAATTTTGTGTCGTTCGGCACAAAACGCTCCTCGACGTGCTGTTGTTCCAATACCGGATGCCGTCCGTCGCGGATTTGCAAAACGCCTTCGCCGGAAATTCTTGGACGGCAATAATTTTGCAGTCGCGCTGTTTCCGCAAAAGAAGCGAGCACGTCTAATTGCGCCAGTGCAGAAGCCGTTTGCTGGATTTTTGGCAACTGGCCTAAAACTTCTTCGCGCACGCGCTGGAAAATTTCATATTCCAATTTCACGCTGCGCTCTTCCGCGCCAAGGATTTTGCCTTCCATCTCCTTCAACTCCGGCGTGATGAAGCGCTCGCCGTTCGCGACGGTCTGCTTCCGGTGATAATGCGGCGGCACCTTGTCGAGATTAGATTTGGTGATTTCAATGTAATAACCAAAAACGGAGTTAAACCTGACTTTCAGCGAGGAAATTCCTGTCGCAGAAATTTCATCCGCCTGTAATTTGGCGATCCAATCCTTGCCGCCACGTTGCGCGGTGCGAAGTTCGTCGAGCGCCGCGTCAAAACCGTCGCGAATCATGCCGCCTTCTTTGATGGGCAACGGTGGCTCGTCCATGATGGCGCGTGAAATCAATTTGATCAGGTCCGGTGACTCGTAAATCTGCAAATCCAATTCCGAAATCAAGCTGACGGAGCGGGGACGGTGGCCGTCTGCGAAGACCTCGCGGGCCCCCGGAACGTCGTCCATCAAAGACTCGGCTCGCGGGGACGCCCCCTCCAACGAATCCAAAATTTGTTTTAACTCCGGAATTTGTTCGAGCGCCATGCGCAACGCGACCAAGTCACGCGCATTACCGCTGCCGGAACTCAAGCGGCCGAGCGTACGTTCCAAATCGCGGACATTTCCAAGCTGCTGGCGAAAGGCATTGAGACCGAAAGAATTTTCGATGAACGTTTGCACCCCGTCCTGACGCTGGCAGATCGGCTCAACCTTGGAGAGCGGTTGCGAGAGCCATTGCCGCAAAAGCCGCGCGCCCATTGGCGTGACGGTTTTGTTAAGCGCGCCGTAAAGCGAGGCGTTGCGCGGGACGTCGTGGTGCTGCGGCTCGAGAATTTCCAGATGTCGGAGCGTCGTGCAGTCGAGCGTGAGAAAATCGCTGCGCTGATAAAACGAAATGCGCGTGAGATGCTTCACGTCGCGGCGCAGATTTTGCGTGAGATAATGCAGCGCGCCGCCCGCAGCTCCGATGGCGGCGGTTTTATCTTTCAGCCCGAAACCATCAAGCGAGGCGACTTTGAAATGGTCGCGCACGGTGTAAAGCGCGGTTTCCGGCGCGAACGTCCAGTCGTCGTAGCCACTCAAAATCTGAAACGCACCGCGCAGCAAATCGCGCAACGACGTCGCCCCGGTCGGGAAAATAATCTCCGCCGGCCGCAGGCGTTCGAGTTCGGCACGCAACATTGAATCATTTTCCAGTTCAGTCGTCAGGAAATCGCCGGTGGTCAAATCCACGAGCGCGAGGCCGAAGGTTTTTCCGCTGGGATAAACTGCGGCGAGAAAATTATTCCGCTCCGCGACAAGCATTCGTTCATCGAAATGCGTGCCGGGCGAAAGGATTTGCGTGACCTCGCGGTTCACCAATTTTCCAGGACGCGCTTCTTCGGTTTGATCGCAGATGGCGACCTTGCGTCCGCTTTTCAGGATGCGCGCGATGTAGCCGTTGGCGGCGTGATGCGGCAAACCGCACATCGGCACGCCATTGCGCGCGGTGAGCGAGAGGTTCAGCAATTGCGCGCCAGATTGCGCGTCCTCAAAAAACATCTCGTAGAAATCGCCGAGGCGGAAAAGCAACAACGCATCTTTCGGCAGTTCGCCTTTGATGCGGCGATACTGCGCCATCATGGGCGTGAGTTGGGCTTCGGCGGACATGCGGCGGACACGTTACGCGGGAAATTTCATCAGGTCGAAAGGAAATTGTCCACAAACCTGGTTCATTTTTCGGCGCGGTCGAGCCGCAATAGTTCCGCGCTGTAACCGATTCGGAAATTCGGATACTTGAACTGATGGCCAAGCTCCATTTTAAGTTTGCGGTTCGAGACGCGCTTGTTCGTCACGCCGCGCCGGCGCGTGGCGTCGGGATTTTCCGGCACGGACGGCGGGAGCGGCTTGTCCACGGCCTGCGCGAGCCATTGGAAAAAATGCAACTGGCTCACCGGTTCGTCGTCGGCGGCGTTGTAAATTTCCCCGGCGCGACCGCTTTTCAAAGCGGCGATGATGCAGCCCACCAGGTCATCGCGGTGGATCATGTTCAGGCAACGCGAACCGTCGCCTTCGATGTGCGCGGCGTCTTTGAGAAACTGCTTGAACCAGTGGCCGCGATCCGGCCCGTAAATTCCGGCGACGCGCAAAATCACTGCGGGGAACTTGCGTTCAGCCGCTGCGGCCAGCAAAACCTTTTCGGTCTCGACGAGAATTTTAGAAGTTTCCGCCGCCGGTTCGGTCGGGCTGGATTCCTTGACCTGCAAGCCGTCGTTTTGGGCATAGACGCTGGTGCTGCTGGTATAAACAAATTTTTTCGGGAGATTCGCGGCAAGCCATTCGATCAAGTTGCGCGTGCCTTGTAGATAAATTTCCCGGTAATTTTCCGCGCTGCGACCGGCGGCCACGCAATTCACGACCCAGTCAAAATCGCGCGGCAGCTTCGCCAGCGATTCAGGTTGGGTCACGTCGCCGATGAACGGCTGGATGCCGGCGGTTTTCAATTCTGTTTCCGCCGACGGACTGCGCCGCAGGCCAAAAACTTCATGGCCGAGCCGGACGAGTTCCGCCCCGAGCGGCACGCCGACGTAACCACAGCCGATAATTAAAGCGCGCATGGAAGGAGGATAAACAATCGTGCTGCGTCAATCCATCACCGCCGCGAAACGTAATCCGCGCGTGCTGACCCGTAGCTGCTGGAAGCCGAATTCCTCCATTACGGTTTCGTAAATGATGACACCGGTAAGGATCACATCGGCGCGCAATTTCGGCAGGCCGGGGATTTCTTTGCGCCCGGCCAGCGGCAGGCTCCACAACCGTTTCCGGTGCGCGACAATTTGTTCAAAGCTCAAGACCGTGCGCTCGATTTTTTCGCGGTCGAAGCGGTCCAGTTTTTTTTCGATGCGTGCCAGGATGCTCGTCGTACCGCCGGTGCCGACGAGCCGGATTCCGCCGGTTTTATTTTTAAACGCGGGTTCCAGCTGTGAACGGACTTCGTGGTGCAGGAAATTTTTCAGCCAGTCGCGGCATGAATTAAATTCCGCTTTTGTCGGCGGATCGCTGTGCGGGAATTTTTCCAGCAGCCGCACCGTGCCGAGTGGAAAGCTGTGGGCAAAACTCTTTTTGGCGCCGTGACCCAGAATAAATTCCGTGCTGCCGCCCCCGACATCGAGCAACAAGAGCGGCTGCGTGGCGAGTTCCGCGTCTGTCGCCACACCCTGAAACACCCACTCTGCCTCACGCGCGCCGGAGATGATATCCGTCTTAAGCCCGGCCGCGCGCTCAACCGCCGTTGTCAGGTCGGTTGGATTTCTTGCGTCACGCGCCGCGCTGGTGGCGATGACGCGGATGGACGCGGCGTTTTTGTCGCGGGCAATTTCCGAGAATTCCCAGACGGCTTCGGCGGTGCGGGCGATGGCTTCGGGCTGCAGGCGGTTTGATTCGTAGAAACCTTTGCCGAGGCGTGTCTGCCGGCTCTCTTCATGCACCGGCCGCACGTCGCGTCCGCGCACGTCGGCCACCAACAGCTTGATCGAGTTGGTTCCGACATCAATGACGGCGCGGCGGACGCTTTCCATAGTGGGCCAGATTACGAGGGGCAATCGCGAAAGCCCAAGCGAAAAAATGTTACAAATTCAGGAACGGCCGCGCGTTCCGGCATCAACCAATGCGAAACGAGATTTTCTGGATCAGGTTTTTGCCGAAGCTGTGCTGCAGTCGGTCGAGGATTTCCCTGCGGCGGTAACGGACGATTTCCGTCAGCCAGACGTTGCTGTCCACGTTCACGAAGAGCGTGCCCTTGTGCAGATTGTGCGGCTGCGCGTGTGCGGTGAGGGTCGGGTCAATGAGCGAATTCCAGACCTTGACCAGCTCGGCCTCGGCGCGGCGGTCATCCATCCGCAAATCCTTCATCAGTTTCGGCAGCACGCCGGCGGCGGTGCGGGCGGGCGCGGCGCGCATCTTTTCCAGCGGCGCGAGATCCACGCCGCGCCATTGTGCGAGCACTTTCTGGCGGGCGGAATTTTTTTTCGGCGGCGGCATCCGCAAATAAATAACCACAAAGACACCAGGGCGCGAAGGATTAAATTAGTCTTATGTTTTGGCGTCTTGGCGGTTGCCCCAAAGGGTGTTTTGCGCTTGTCAAACCAGGCTTTGCGGTGCAAAGTAGTTCGCATGAAACCTGATTGGGCCGAAGAAAACCTGCAAACCATCCGTACGTTGATGGAACGCTCCGCCGTGTATCGCCGCGCGCTCGCGCCCATCATGTTTTTTGCGGGTTTGGTGGGACTTGCGACCATGGGGATGGGAATGTTTTTCCACATGAATTCAGCGCGTGAATTTTGCGGGCTTTGGCTGGGCGCGGCGGTAGTCGCAGTCGCCAGCGCATTGCTTATTGCACGGCGACAGGCACTGAAAGACAAGGAGGTTTTCTGGTCGCCGCCGACGCGGCGCGTGGCACAGGCGATTTTACCGCCGTTATTGGCAGGAATGTGCCTTGGAGCTTTTCCCGTTTTCACGGACACGGGAGGCTTGACGTTTGCTTCCACGCTGTGGGTTTTATTTTATGGCTGTGCGCTTCATGCGGCGGGTTTTTTCATGTCCCGGGGAATAAAGGTTTTTGGCTGGCTCTTTATCACCGGTGGTTGCGGAATTTTTTACGGGTCTATGGCGAACTTAATTCCTGACGGTATAAGCATGTGGCTCATGGGCTTTTTCTTCGGCGTGCTGCATCTGGCTTATGGCGCGTATTTGTATCTGACCGAGAGGAAAAATCCTGTCGCGTGAACCCCGAACCGTTCTTACAGCTCGACCGGTTGATCCATGAGAAAGGCCGGCTGGCCATCATGTCCATGCTCGCGGCCTCGCCCGAATTGTCGTTCACCGAACTGCGCGACACGCTGGAAATGACCGACGGCAACCTTACCACGCACATCCGCGCCTTGCAGCAGGAAGGCTATTTGTCCGTGGCGAAGTCATTTCGGAACAACCGTCCGCTCACCACCTGCTCGCTGACGGTGGCCGGCCGCCAGGCCTTCGCTGAATACATCAGCCTGCTGGAACAGATCGTCCGGCAGAACAAACCCAGATAAAAAATCTTTTGAACAAAATTGAAGGCCTGCGGTCTTTTACTTTGTGATACAAAGTTAATATGAAAATCATCCGGGCCGAACATCTGGGAATGTGTTTTGGGGTCAGGGACGCGATCGCGCTGGCGGTCGAGACCGCCGAACGGGGGCCGCTGACCATCTTGGGCGACCTCGTCCATAACGAGTCCGTGCTGGCCGAATTGCGCACCAAGGGAATCCGCATTGAGCAGCAGCCCGCCAACGTGGACACGGATACGGTGATGGTGACGGCGCACGGGGCATCGGAACACGTGCTGAACAAAGTTCGCCAGCGCAGGTTGAATGTGCTAGAGGCGACGTGTCCGCTCGTCCATGTCGCGCACCGAAGTTTGAGGAAACTTGTGAAAGATGGTTTTTATCCGGTTGTCATCGGCAGGCACGATCATGTCGAAGTTCGCGGCATGACGGAGGATTTGCATGAGTTCGATGTGGTGCTGAACGAAGAAGATGTCGCGAAACTTCGAGAGTGTCCGCGATTTGGCGTCATTGCCCAAACCACGCAGCCGATTGAACGCGTCAGGCAGCTCGTGCGATTGATGCGCGAGCGGTTTCCCCAGTCGGAAATGCGCTTCGTTGACACGGTTTGCCAGCCGACGAAACAACGGCAGAACGCCGCCGTTGAAATCGAAAAAAAATCCGACGTGGTGGTCGTCATCGGCGGCACCCACAGCAACAACACGCACGAGCTGGTGAAGACTTGCTCGCAATTTTGTTCCCGCGTGCGTCACGTCCAGACTGCGGACGATTTGCGCGCGGAATGGTTTTGCACGGAAGACACCGTCGGCATCACGGCGGGAACTTCGACGCCGGACTTGGTGGTTGATGCCGTTGAACGATTATTGCTGCACATGAGTCAGTATCAAATAGCGGTCAACGCAACCGAACCTGCTTGATGCGCGCACTGACCGCAAAATCCAAAACGTATCTGGCGGAAATTGCCACTCTGTTGCGCGGTGAAACAAAGACGATCTCTGCGTGGAGCGCATCTTGGAACGCGCCAAGATTTCTGCGGCATGTTGGTGTCATTGTCTTGGGCGCGGGACTTTACGGCGCGGCGATGGGCTTGTGGCGCGATCCGCAGCAGGCGCTTTATGTCGCGATCAAATTTCCGCTCATCATCCTGCTCACGACGCTGGGAAATGCACTCATCAACGGAATGTTCGCGCCGCTGCTAGGCTTGAGCATTTCGTTCCGCCAATCCTTCTCCGCAATCGTGATGAGCTTCACTATCACGGCGGCGATCCTCGGCGCGTTCAGCCCATTGATTGCGTTCATGGCCTGGAACGCGCCGGACATGGCGGCGAAAAACTTTTCCGGCTCCACTTATAATTTCATTTTGCTCGCGCACGTTTCGGCGATCGCGCTGGCCGGGATGACGGGCAACGTGCGGCTTTTCCAGTTGTTCGCACAACTAGGCGGGGGCAACGCCGTCGCATTTCGCGTTCTGTTCGCGTGGTTGGCGGGAAATCTTTTTCTCGGCAGCCAGCTCTCATGGATTCTGCGGCCGTTCATCGGTTCACCGACGCTGCCGGTGGAATTTTTGCGAAAGGCGGTTTTTCACGGAAATTTTTTCGAGGCCGTGCTTCACTCCTTACGACAGATTTTTCAATTCAACTAAACCATCAACACCATTGACCTATGAATGACACCACACCAGTTCCACCGAGGATTCCACCGCAAATCCCGCCCGTTATCGGCCCAAACGAACCGCGCCCGCTGGGCGACGACCCGTCCGAGCGCGCGCCCATCAACAATGTCGTCGCGGCGATTGACGCCATCTTGCGCCATCCGCGCCGCGTCATGTTTCAATTGTATCAGCCGGGCGCGGGAAACTTGATCGGGATGATGGTGCTCGTCGTGGTCGCTTGCAGTTTGATTTACGGCGTGGTGGTCGGGACATTTTCCGGCCACGACCAACTCTGGCTCGCGCCCGCCAAAATTTCAACCGGCCTAATGATTTCCGCGCTGATCTGCCTGCCGAGCCTTTACATTTTCACCTGCTTGAGCGGTTCGCAGGCGCGGCTCGTGGAAGTCTGCGGGCTGCTGGCGGGATTGCTCATGCTGATGACGATTCTGCTCATCGGCTTTGCGCCGGTGGCGTGGATTTTTTCGCAATCCACCGAATCGCTCGCGTGGATGGGCGCGCTGCACCTGATTTTCTGGTTCATCGCGACCATCTTCGGGTTGCGATTTTTGGCAACAGGATTTTCCCACTCGCACGCGCGGTCGCACGCGGGCTTCCACGTCTGGGTCATCATTTTCCTGCTCGTGGCGGTGCAAATGACCACCGCGCTGCGCCCGATCATCGGCACGGCGGACACAGTTCTGCCGACGCAGAAACAATTCTTCCTCGCGCATTGGGGAGATTGCTTGAAAGCACCGGACAATGGATTGAAATCAAATTCGCGGAATTAGAAAGCGTGCAAATCCTGAAAAGCCAAGTCTAAAATAATTCTTGCATGAACCGCGAACAAATTTTGCGCTGCCGCATCAAACTGCTGGCATGGCTTCTCATCATCGGGCTGGCGTTGAGCGGCGTGACGGCGATACCGCTGCAAAGCGAATTGAATCTGTTGGTGAGTTTCTTTGGGTCAAATGGTGAATCATCAGAAATGGCGCGATGGTTGTTGCGGGTTCGTGCCGCGCTGGCGCAAACGCAGGCGCAACATCCGTTTCTTTTTTACGGCACGGACTGGCTGGCGTTCGGGCATTTTGTCATCGCACTGGTTTTCATCGGCGCATTGCGCGATCCCGTCCGCAATCGCTGGTTGTTTGACTTCGGCCTCATCGCCTGTGTATTGGTGATTCCTTACGCATTGGTGTTCGGCGGTGTTCGCGGGATTCCGTTCTGGTGGCGACTGATTGACTGTTCCTTTGGCGTGTTCGGTTTCATTCCACTTTGGTTCTGTCGCCAGTGGACAAACGAGTTGGAGCAGCGGGAAAAGACTTGATAAAAAAGCAGCGCGAGTTCCATGTGCAACTCACGGCTGGTTTTATCTGTGTCCATGCGCGGGCATCTGTGGTTTAATTATTTTCTGTGAACATCATCAATCTAAACCCGGACACGGACATCGGCGCGAGCTCGTGGCTGGTGGAGCTGGACGAATACCGCCTGTTGCTCGACGCGGGCATGCACCCGAAACGCGAGGGTCGCGAGGGACTGCCCCTGTTCGCCAGGGCGGGCAACAACGACGTGGACGCGATCGTGGTTTCGCACTGCCATCACGACCATGTCGGCGCGCTGCCGGTGGCGTTGCGGCATTTCCCCAAGGCGCACGTGCTGATGAGCGAGTTGAGTTATTTCATCATCGAGCGCGTGCTGCACAATTCCGTGAACGTGATGACACGCCAGCGTGACGAGCTGGGCATCCGTGAATACCCGCTCTACACGCACGACGAGGTGGACGACATCGCGCCGCGCTTCCAGGCGTTCAAATACAACCGCGAAGTCGAGTGGGCGTCGTTCAACAAGATGCGCGCCGGCCTGCCGTCGCCGACGCTGGAATTTTTTGACGCCGGCCATACGCTCGGCTCGGCGGGCGTGATGGTGCGCGGCAAAAAGGAGACTTTGTTTTTCACGGGCGACGTTTGTTTTCACGACCAGACGATTTTGCGCGCAGCGCGGTTTGAAGACGTGAAGGCGGACGTGCTGATCATGGAAACGACGCGGGGCAACCGTGAAGTGCCGAAAGATTTCACGCGTGAAGGCGAGATCGAGCGGCTTGTAGCGGCGATCCATAACGCGCTCAAACGCAAGGGCAGCGTGTTGATTCCGGCGTTCGCGCTCGGACGCACACAGGAAATTCTGGGGTTGCTGGCGTTGCTCATGCGCGAGGGGAAACTGAAGCCGCAGCCGGTTTACATCGGCGGGCTGGGCCGCGTGTTCACGGAAATTTATGATCTGGAGGCGCACCGTGCGCATCGCCTGCATTCAAATCTGCAATTGAACCAGGCGTTGAACCTGCAGGTGCTGGAAAAAGGCCAGTCGGAGAACATGAAGCTGACCGGCGGGAAAATTTTTGTCATCACCGCCGGCATGATGAGCGAGAACACGGCGGCGCATAATCTGGCGGTGCGGATGGCCGGGGACGAAAAGCACGCGATTTTCTTCGTGGGTTACGCCGATCCCAGCACACCGGGCGGACGTTTGAAGGCGGCGAAGCCAGGCGAGACTTTTGTGTTCAGCCCGAGTGCAGGACAAATCACGCGCCGTTGCGAGATCCAGGATTTTGATCTGACGGCGCACGCGAACCGCGAGGACCTGCTGGATTTTGTAGGGCGGGTTTCGCCGCGCGCGGTTTTGCTTGGCCACGGCGATGATGACGCGCGCGGCTGGTTCGAGGAACAGATCCGCTGGCGTCATCCCAAAATAAAAATCATCCAGCCGCAGCCGGGTAAACCGGTCCAGGTGTAATTTCCAATTTCAGAAAAGCAAACCCGCCGGACGAGGAGGAATTCGCCCGGCGGGTTTTGTGCGGCCAAGTTTTTAGTGATTGTTTCCGCTGACGATGTTGCCGAGGTTGAAGATGGGCAGGAACATGCAGATGACCATGCCGCCGATGAGCACGCCAAGGACGCAGATCATGATCGGTTCGAGCAATGACATCAGGCCGGACAGCGTGGCGTCGATTTCGCCATCAAGGAAGTTCGCAACGCGTTCGAGCATTTCGTCAATTTTGCCGGTCTGTTCGCCGGCGCTCAACATGCGAATGATCATGCTGGGGAAAATAGGGTTTTTGCCCAAGGCCACCGAAATGCCCTCGCCGCGTTCGATGTCGCCCATGGCGGTCTTGATGGCTTTTTCCATGATAACGTTGCCGACGGTTTGTGAAACAATCTGCAACACTTCTAAAATCGGCACGCCGCTGCGGATGAGCGAGGCCAGCGTACGCGTGAAGCGGGCGAGGCAAATTTTGTGGGCGATGGCGCCGAAAATCGGCAGCTTGATGCGGCGGGAGTCCCAAAACTCACGACCGGACTTCGTCTTGATGAAGGAGAGCCAGCCCCAGATCATCGCTACAGCCAGGACAAGGAGCAGAAAAAACCAATGCCTGACCAGGTCGCTGATATCCATCAAAACCTGGGTTGGTCCGGGCAATTTTGCACCAAAGCCGTCATAGACGTCTTTGAAGACTGGGATGACTTTTAACAGCAGAAAGGTTGTAATGCCGATGGCCACGACCGTCA
>Ga0302324_100015437_pt1 | contig 15313 bp, 13 predicted proteins | sample Palsa_T0_1_FD_201949 | JGI IMG/M metagenome (GOLD analysis project Ga0302324, IMG submission 201949) | Peat permafrost microbial communities from Stordalen Mire near Abisko, Sweden - Palsa_T0_1 | ecosystem: Environmental > Terrestrial > Soil > Palsa > Peat permafrost | place: Sweden: Abisko...
GATCAACTCGGTGTTCTGGATCATCGCGGTCTCGCCGTCACAATAGACAGCCAGATTCATGAGAGAAGCCCGCGTGGAACTCCCTTCGGCCTGTTCCCAGAGCTTCTTCAGTTCCCGATCGATCTGCCCGATCTCGACCGGGAGCCCGCGCGAAAAAGTGACGGTGGGCTCGGCCACTACAGTCTTCTCCAGGACCGGCCGTCGCGCTGCAAAAGCTCGTCGGCTTCCTTCGGTCCCCACGAGCCCGAGGGATAGAAGCAAAGAGCGGGCGGGTGCTCCGATTTATGCCAGGCATCCTCGATGTGATCGATGAATCTCCAGGCGGTCTCGACTTCGTCCCGGCGTGCAAAGAGCGTCGCGTCGCCGCTCATCGCGTCCAGGAGGAGCCTTTCGTAAGCTTCCGGGCTCGCCTTGCCGAAGGAAGTTCCGTAATGGAAATCCATCTTCACGGGCTCGATGCGTATGGCCGCGCCCGGGATCTTCGCTTCCATCCGGAGCGAGATGCCTTCGTCGGGCTGGATGCGGATGACCAGGACGTTTTGATCGAGCGACGCCGCGCCCTTATTGAAAAGGACGGAAGGCGCGCTCATGAATTGAACGGCGATTTCGGTGCTCGATTTCGGCAGCCGCTTGCCGACCCGCACATAGAATGGGACGCCGGCCCAGCGCCAGTTGTCCACCAGCACCCGGAGCGCGACGAAAGTCTCCGTCACCGACTTTGGATTGACCCGCTCTTCCTCCCGGTAAGCCACGACGTTCTTTCCGCCGATCGCTCCGACGGCGTATTGGCCGCGGATGACATTCCCGGCAACCTCGGCCCCCGTCATGGTGCGAAGGGAGCGGATGACCTTGACCTTCTCGTCGCGCACGCTGTCGGCGGTCAAGTCGGTCGGAGGCTCCATCGCCGTAAGGCAGAGAAGCTGGAGGAGATGGTTCTGCACCATGTCGCGCAGCGCGCCGGCTCCTTCATAATAGGGGCCGCGGCCTTCGACTCCGAGCGGTTCGCTGGCGGTTATCTGGACGTGATCGATATACCGGTGGTTCCAGAGCGGTTCGAAAATGGCGTTCGCGAAGCGGAGCACCATGATATTCTGCGCAGTCTCCTTGCCCAGGAAATGGTCGATACGGTAGGTGTCTTTTTCCGCAAAAGTCCCGCTGACGGTCCGGTTCAATTTTTGCGCCGACGGGAGATCCGTTCCGAAAGGTTTCTCCACGACGACGCGCGCCCAGCTTCCCGCCAGCGTCTTGTTCAAGCCGCTTTGCTTGATGTGATGGAGGATCTCCTCGAACTGATCCGGAGCCACGGCGAGATAAAAGAGGCGGTTGCCGCGCGTGCCGCGCTCGGCATCGATCTTTTGGAGCCGTTCCGCGAGGCTCTTGTAACCGTCCGCGTCGCTGAACTCGCTGCGATGGTAGAAGATGCTTTGCGCGAAATTATCCCAAAGTTCGTCCCGCACCGTTTGCCGCGAAAATTTCCTGGCGGCTTCCCCGAGTTCCTGGCGGAACTGTTCGTCTGTCTTTTCGCGCCGGGCAAAACCGACAACCGTCAGGGCGGAGGGGAGGTCGCCGTCCGCCGCGATGTTATAAAGGGCCGGGATGAGTTTGCGGTGGGTGAGATCGCCCGTCGCGCCGAAGATGACGACGGTGCAAGGCTGGGGCATCGGGCGGCTCGAGAGTCCCTCCCGCAGAGGGTTCGTCTTATCGTCGGACTGTGTTGTCGGGTTCAAGGCAAAAGAAAGTAACGAGGCCCGGCGGTTTAAACAACCGGAAATTGGAATTTTCCTCGAGGGGATTTCGCGGGCCTCCCCGGGAGGAGATCGCCGGTTTAGGCTTGAACACAGTTTTGCGCCTAAATATAGGTAGCCATGGCTGGAGCAACGCTTATGAAGCCGAAACTTCTACCGCTGGTCTGTTTGCTCATCCCGATGTTTGCTTCCGCGGACATTGCGAGCAATCAGATGTTGGGGCATTGGCGCTTCGCGGACGCCACCATGACCGGCGAGTATGTGTTCCGCGATGACGGCACTTATACCGCCAATATTGCGCAGGGCGGCAAGGTCGTCTGGAGTTGCGCCGGGATATGGTCGCTCGAAGGAAACATTCTGCATTACGAATTGACGCGTTCCTCACTCGAACGGATTCCCCCCGGCACGAAGGACGCGGACAAGCTCGTTGAGATCACGAGGGACTATTTCGTCATCGAAACCCGCGGAGGCGCAAGACGCAAATACATGCGCGTGCAAAACTTTGAAACCGCGAACGTCAATATCGGTTATCTAAGTCAGGATGTTTTTAGCGCGCGCATGACGGTTTCGAAACTGGCGGACTACGTCAAACGCTTGCAAATGGTTTGCGCTGATTTCTTCGCCCAAACCGCCACGCCGGAGTATTTGGGCATCGTTGTTGCCGTCAAGCCCGGCAGGCGTTCTCGCGTTTGGTTCGTTTCTTCCAGCGCAGCCGAGGCCAATGACTACCGCGACAAACTGCGCGCCATTCTTGAAAACGTTTTGCCTCCAGAGAGCACCGGTGGTCCCGTCGCATTTGCCATCAGTGGACGCATCGCGGGCGGGAGCGGCGCGGATTCAAACCCGGCTGGGCAGCCGCCGATGCCGCGGGAATGGCGGGATGCGGTTTCCAAAGCAAAAGCACCCGTTCAATTCGACGAGATAATTCGTCTTGTCTGGCCCGACTAGGGGGCCCTTTGGCGTTCTTTGCGTGAGGCCCCCGGTCTCCAACTAAGTCTTTTTGACGGTTTGGATGTATAGCTCGCGGAGCTGCTTGAAATCGACTTCGCTGGGCGACTGGCTCATGAGATCGATGCCCCTGTTGTTTTTTGGGAAGGCGATCACGTCGCGGATGTTTTCCGTCCCGCAAATCAGCATCACGATCCGATCCAGGCCGAGCGCCACGCCGCCGTGGGGCGGCGCGCCGAAGCTGAACGCGCGCAGGAGGTGGCCGAACATCTTCTGTTGCTGTTCGGGCGTGACGCCAAGGACATCGAACATCCGCGCTTGCAGTTCCCGTTCGTGGATGCGGATGCTGCCGCCGCCGATCTCGACGCCGTTTAGAACCACGTCGTAAGCCCGCGCCCGGACCTTGCCGAAGTCTCCCTTTTCAAGCAGCGGGAGATCTTCGGCGAGCGGACGGGTGAACGGATGGTGCACGGCGTTCCATTTATTCTCTTCCTCGTTGAAGGCGAGCAGCGGGAAATCGACGACCCAGAGGAAATCGAGGCGATCCATGCCGGCCGTCAGCCGCTGGATTTCGGCGACGCGCAGCCGGATGCGGCCAAGCACATTGCAGACGGTCTCCCATTTGTCCGCGCCGAAAAGGAGGAGATCGCCTTCCTCGACGGCGAGCCGTTCGCCCAAGGAGCGTTTTTCCTCGTCGCTGAAAAATTTTACGATGGGCGATTTCCATTCGCCATTTTCCACTTTGATGAATGCCAGCCCTTTTGCTCCGTAAAGCTTCGCCATTTCGGTTAGCTCCTCGATCTGGCCGGTGGTGACGCCCGCAAAGCCTTTGGCATTGATCGCCTTCACCACGCCCCCCGCGGCCAGCGCGCCTTTGAACACCTTGAACTGGCTCTCCGCGAAAACGTCGCTGAGGTCGGCCAGTTGCATTTCAAAGCGCGTGTCCGGCTTGTCGCTGCCGAAGCGGTTCATCGCGTCGTGGTAAGTCATTCGCGGAAACGGCGTGGCGATCTCGATCCCCTTCGCGGCCAAAAAAACGCGCCGGAACAGCCCTTCGACGAGGGCGTAGATGTCCTCCGGGGTAATGAAGGCGGCCTCGATGTCGATCTGCGAAAACTCCGGCTGGCGGTCCGCGCGCAAATCCTCGTCGCGGAAACATTTGGCGATCTGGAAATATTTCTCCAGCCCGCCGACCATGAGAAGCTGCTTGTATTGTTGGGGAGCCTGCGGCAGGGCGTAAAACGTGCCCGGCGCCAGGCGGCTCGGAACGAGGAAATCGCGCGCGCCTTCGGGGGTGCTCTTTGAAAGGATGGGCGTCTCGATTTCCAGGTAACCGGCCTCGTCCATGTAATCGCGCACCGTCTTGACGATCCGGTGGCGCAATTTGAGATTCCGCGCCATTTTAGGCCGGCGCAGGTCGAGAAAGCGATAGGTCAGGCGCAGGTCTTCGTTGGCGATTTCCTCGTCGATGGGGAACGGAGGGACATCCGCCTTGTTCAGGACGGTGAGCGTTGCAGCCACCAATTCGATGCCGCCTGTCGCGAGCTTCGGATTCTCCGTGCCCGGCAGCCGGGCAGCCACGTTTCCAGAGACCTGGATGACGTCTTCGCCGCGGAGGCCGTGGGCGGCGGCGGCTGCTTCCGCCTGTTCATCGGGACGAAAGACGACCTGGGTCAGCCCCTCGCGATCGCGCAGATCGATGAAGATAACGCCGCCGTGATCCCGCCTCGAGTTCACCCACCCGCAGAGCGTTGCCGGTTTGCCTGTATCGGTTGGGCGCAGGGAATTGCAATCGTGGGTGCGGTACATGGGGAGGGAGGGACCGGAGTTAACCTCTGGAGCCGCGTAAATCAAGCCGGTTTTGAACGCCCGCCGGTCCGAGCCTGTTTCGAAGATGTGCTGTTGCAATCGAGCTTCTTCCGGTATTCCCTCTTTTGCGATGTCCGTTTACCGCCGCACCCTGGTTTATTTCAAACCATTCCTTGGTGAGACGATACTGGCCACGCTCCTCACGCTTTGCTCCATCGGGCTGAATCTTCTCAAGCCCGTTCCGATCAAGTTCATCATCGACGATGTTCTTCTTTCTCCCTCGCACGGCGGGCGCTTCCTTCAGGCGCATCATCTTGGCCCCGCGTCGCCGGCTACCATCGTTCTGGGCCTTTGCGCGTTCCTGGTCGTCGTTCAACTGCTCTCCGGAGTGACGGGTCTCGTGACCAGCCTCCTCTTTGTAAAGGTTGGCCTGCAAGCGCTTCTCAAGCTCCGCACCGAGCTGTACGCCTATCTCCAGTCGCTCCCCCTGAAATTTCACGATGCGCGGCGCAGCAGCGACTCGAGCTTCCGCGTCGCGTACGACTCCCAGGCGATCCAGACGATCTACAACAAGGGTTTCAGCAACATCTTCAACTCGACGGTCACACTGCTCTGCACCTTCGCGGTCATGTGGCGAATGGACCGGGAATTGACCCTGCTTTCGATGGGCATCATCCCTCTGATCGGCTGCGCCATCTACTTCTATGCGAACCGCATTCGCACCCAATCGACCACGATCCAGGAACGCGAGAGCGCCGTGCTTGCCGTGGCCCAGGAGGGGCTCAGTTCCATCCGCATGGTGCACGCCTTCGGCCGCGAAGAATTCGAAGTGAGCCAGTTCAGCCGGCACGCGAAGGAAAGCCTGGAAGCCAACCTGAAACTGACGATGACTTCCGTCAGCAGCGCCCTGGTGATCAGCACGCTCATGGCGTTCGGGACGGCGCTGATGTGGTACGCCGGCTCCCTGCACGTCCTGGACAAAGCCCTCACGCTCGGCTCCCTTCAGCAATTTGCCGCCTATCTCCTGATGCTCTACGCTCCGGTGGAATCGCTCACCTACACGGTCTGGGCGCTCGAAGGCGCCGCGGCGGGCGCCCAACGCTGCTTTGAAGTGCTCGACAAGGAGGACGAGGTAAAGGACGCGCCCAACGCGAAGAGCCTTGGCGTGGCCAGGGGGGCGGTCGCCTTTGAAAACGCCGACTTCGGCTACGAACCGGGACGCCTCATTTTGCGCGACATCAATGTCCAGGTTCAGGCAGGACAGACCGTTGCCTTCGTCGGCGGGACCGGAGCGGGAAAAAGCACCCTCCTGAGCCTCGTCCCCCGGTTCTACGATCCGACGGCCGGGCGCGTTCTCCTCGACGGGGAGGATATACGCGCGGCGACGAAGAAATCGCTGCGGAACCAGATCAGCATCGTCCTCCAGGATACGGTTCTCTTTTCCACGACCATCCGCGAAAACATCGCCTATGGCCGGCCCGACGCCACCGAGGAAGAAATCGTCCAGGCGGCCCGGCGCGCCGAGGCGCACGCGTTCATCATGGACTTACCGGACCAATACCGGAGCCAGGTCGGCGAGCGCGGCAGCCACCTGAGCGTCGGGCAGCGCCAGCGCATCGGCATCGCGCGGGCCTTTCTGAAAAATGCTCCCGTCCTGCTTCTCGATGAGCCGACTTCGGCGCTCGACCCCTCGACCGAACATGCCATCATGGAAACAATGAAGGACTTGATGGCCGGGCGCACGACCCTCATTATCACCCATCGCATCGCCACCGTGCATAACGTCGAAAAGATCGTCGTCCTGCAAAATGGCCGCATCGCCGAGGTCGGCACCGGCGCCGAGTTGCTGGCAAGGCATGGCGTGTATGCCGCGCTCTACCGCTCCGCGAATCTCACCGCCGCCGCTCCATGAAAGCCCGCTTCTTCAATACCAAAGCTTCCTGGAATATTTTAGCTGCTTGACCATCCAGTCCGCTGGCGCGGTATCCTCATTGTGCACCTTTGCGGACGCCGTTCCCCCCTCCCGCACGCCGTGAATGGTAGCCTGAACCTCAAGGCGGCTTGGAACATAGGAATGGCCTGCCATCAATTTGCCATCCTTGATGAAGTCGAAAATCACGCACCATGAAGTATCATCCGGCGCGGTCGGCTTTGGCAAACCGCTGAAGTTCAGCGTGATCTGTTTATAGAGCTGGAATCCTTTGTCCGGAGGAACAAGGCGCCGCCATACCGTATCGTCGGAATACGGTCCCTCATCGTCGCCCACGTCGCCCATCAAGGGATCGCTCTCGAATGCCTGCCGGTATTCGCAAACGGAATCGTCGAAAAACAGGAGACGTTCCCTGAACTCCGATGCCACTACCCCGCGGGGAATCCAGTGGTTGGCGAGGCACCGCTCCCAGTAGCGCCTCCTGGCCAGCAGTTCCGCCCGCGAAACCCACCGGAGGGCCAGCACGCACTCGAAGACCGGCCAACAAAACTCCTTCTCGAACGCGTCATCCTCTTCGGTTTTCACTACGTGTGTTTCCGGAGGCGCCAGAACTGTATCCAGGAAAGCGATCTCGTGTTTGGGTATGTCGAGAAAAGCCTGTCGCATTTTCTCGACATACCTTTCATAACCCACCGCGTCTTCCGCGTCGCACCCAAATTCGAGTCCGACATTTTTGTCGCCGGTTGCGCCGGAAGGCGGGTTCTCTCTCGCTGTTTCAAGAAGGAAAAATATGCGCTTCCCGATTTCAGCCGCGGGTTCGGGGCCGGTTTCCGCTTGCAGAGAAACAAGAATCTTGTCCCCGGGTTTGAGATTGCCCTTGTAACACTCCACCACTTCGACGTGAAAACTCCAGTCGTCCCTGGTTTTCTCGCACTTGTAAACGCGCCCAAGGATCACGGCATCCTTGTCGCGCGATTGGACGGCCAAAGCGGCGTCCGAATCCCCCAGGAACCCATACTTGTCGGGCAAGGTCGTGTCCCGCTCTGGCAGGCCGCTTGAAACGCCGGCTCCAACGGGAACCAACGCGAGGAGCAGCAGAAAGAGAAGGAATCGCATGAATGCTCCGCAAGGGCGCGCTTGCCAGCTTGGAGGCAACCCGCTTAGATGAAGCGGCCCTGGCGCGACACAATGCAAGAAGAAAACTCCCGGTCTCCTCTCTCCCAAACCTCATGAGCAATGTAAAAGCCGACCGCACGGTCGAACACGACTGGTGGGATAAGCCGATCCCGCCAAATGTCATCTGGAAAGAGGGGCTGTACGTCGAAACCGCGCAGATCTTCCGGATGATGCGCAGCAAGGTCCAACCGGCTGTCGAATTCGGACTGCACGTCTCCTGTTACGCGGGCTGTTCCTTCGCCCTCGGAGAAAACGGCTCCTGTTCCATCGGCGATTACACCCTGATGAACGGGGCCCTGGTCATGGCGGACGAACGCATCGAGATCGGCTCCTACTGCCTCATCTCGTGGAACGTCGGCATCGCCGATTCGGATTTTCATCCGCTCGCCCCCGCCCAGCGCCGCGTGGACGCCATGGCGCTCGCCCCTTTCTTTAAGGACAGGCCGGCGCGCCCCAAACTCGAGACGCGCCCCGTCCGGATCGCGGATAACGTGTGGGTGGGCATGAATGCCATCGTCCTCAAAGGCGTCTCGATCGGTGAAAATTCGGTCGTCGCCGCGGGCTCGGTCGTCACAAAAGACGTGCCGGCCAACACCGTCGTCGCGGGAAATCCGGCGGTCATCGTCAAGCAATTGTGACGAAGAAGAAGATCGTCGTCATGGGTTTCATGGCCGGCTGCCCCATCGCGGGCGTCATCTGGCAGCACATCCACTATATCGCCGGCCTCCAAAGGCTCGGCCACGATGTTTACTATATAGAAGATTCCGCGCGCTATGCTTACAACCCCATCACTTTCGAACTCAACGAGGACTATCGCTATGCGGCGGACATCCTGAAAAAACTCGCTGCCCAGTTCGGATTTGAAAACAGGTGGTCCTATTGCGCCCGCTACCTTCCCCGGCACGAATGCGCCGGCCTCGACAAGAAACGCATCGTCGAACTCTACCGCGAGGCCGACGCCATCCTGAACATCTGCGGCACCCAGGAATTCAATGACGATCTCTTGCGGAGCGACCGGATCATCTATGTCGAAAGCGACCCCGGGGTCGAACAGATCAAGGTCGATAACGGCGAGCAGAGCACCGTCGATTACCTGAAGAAACACCATGCCCTCTTCACTTTCGGTGAAAGCGTGGGGACGCCGGAGTTTCCCGTGCCGCTCCACGGCTTTCGATGGCTGCCGACGCGCCAGCCGGTGGTGACCGATTTTTGGAAAACCACCGGCCCCCGCAGCGGAACGGCCCTCTCGACCATCGCAAACTGGTCAACCAGCGGCCTCAAGGACATCGTGTGGCGCGGCGAAAAATATCTCTGGAGCAAATCGCCGGAATTCCTCCGTTTCGTCGAGGCGCCGAAACGGTCGGGCGAGGAGTTCGAGATGGCCGTGACCATACCCGAGTCCGAAACGAGAAATCTTTTCAAGAGCAACGGGTGGCGCTTCGTCAGCCCCGTCGAGATGAGCATCGATTACAATCTCTATGTGGATTACATCCAAAACTCGAAGGGCGAATTCACGGTTGCCAAGGACCAGTATGTCCGGCTCAAGACCGGCTGGTTCAGCGATCGCTCCGCCTGCTACCTGGCCGCCGGACGTCCGGTCATCACGCAGCAGACCGGGTTCACCCGTTACTATGGCGGCGGGAAAGGCCTGTTCGCCTTCGAGAGCATGGATGAAATCGCCGAAGCGGCGCGGATGATCAACGCGGACTATGAAACGCATAGCCGGGCCGCGCTCGACATAGCCAGGGAACATTTCGAGGCGGAAAAAGTGCTCGCTTCGCTCCTGGAAAGAGCGGGAATATAAATAGATGGCTGAACAAAAGAGCGCGGTCTCCCCTCGTCGCGAGGAAGATTTTCCGGAATGGTACCAGCAAGTCGTGCGGCTGGCGGACCTGGCCGAGAACTCCGACGTGCGCGGCTGCATGGTCATCAAGCCATGGGGTTACGGCATCTGGGAAGCCATCCAGCATCAACTCGACCGGATGTTCAAGGAGACAGGCCACAAGAACGCTTATTTCCCTCTTTTCATCCCCCTCAGCTACATGGAAAAGGAAGCCGAACACGTCGAGGGCTTCGCCAAGGAGTGCGCGGTTGTCACCCACCACCGGCTCGAAGTGGATAAGGATGGAAAGTTGCGGCCGGGCGGAGAGCTGGCCGAGCCGCTCGTGGTCCGCCCCACCTCGGAAACCATCATCGGCGCCACCTATGCAAAGTGGGTCCAGTCGTATCGCGATCTCCCCATATTGCTTAACCAGTGGGCCAATGTCGTTCGCTGGGAAATGCGGCCCCGCCTCTTCCTGAGAACCACCGAATTCCTATGGCAGGAAGGTCATACCGCTCACGAGACCGAAGAGGAAGCATTGCGTGAAACCGGGCAGATGCTTCGGGTCTATGAGGAATTTGCGCGCGACTTCCTGGCCATCCCCGTCATCCCGGGCGAGAAGTCGGAAAGCGAACGTTTCCCCGGCGCGGTGAAGACATTGACCATCGAAGCGATGGTGCAGGACCGCAAAGCGATCCAGGCGGGCACATCCCATTTTCTCGGACAGAATTTTTCCCGCGCCTCCGGCATACGCTTTCTGTCGCGCCAGGGGACCCAGGAACTGGCGTGGACAACGAGCTGGGGAGTCAGCACCCGTCTCATCGGCACACTCATCATGACCCACGGCGATGATGACGGCATGATCGTCCCCCCTCGCGTCGCGCCGACCCACATAGTCATCCTTCCGATCTGTCCGAAGCCCGAGACGCGGGATGCGGTGCTCGATGCCGCCGAGGCTCTCCGCAAGCGTCTTCTCGCCGTCAACTTTCACGGGGCTCCGCTGCAAGTCGAAGTGGACCGGCGGGATATCGGAGGCGGCGTAAAGAATTGGGATTGGATAAAAAAAGGAGTCCCGGTGCGCGTGGAGCTTGGACCGCGCGATTTGGAAAACGGGACTGTCGCGGTGAGCCGCCGGGACCGCGGGTCGAGAGAGAAGGAGTTTTTAAAGACGGAGGCTCTGGTCGAGCAGGCGGCCGCCATACTGCAATCGATCCAGGACGCCCTGTATTCCAAAGCGCTCGCGTGGCGCGACGAGCACACCCGCGATATCCATTCGAAGGACGAATTCTACTCCTTTTTCACTCCTAAAAATCCTTCGAAGCCAGAGCCGCACGGCGGCTTCGCAAAAGCCCATTGGTGCGGCTCCCGCGCATGCGAGGAACAGATCAAGAACGATCTAAAAGTAACGATCCGCTGCATCCCTTTCGACGCCACCCCGGAACAGGGCCGCTGCGTCGTATGCGGGTCAAATAGCGACCGCCGCGTCATCTTCGCAAAGACCTACTAAGCTTGTAGAGGCGGCGGTGCCAGCCGCCTGACTTGTAAGAATTCCAACCGAACCGCGCTATGGCCTAAGCGACCAGCCGATACCGCCCGAGGGATACCTTCGTTATCTGCGGCATCTTCTTGCCGGTTTGATTAAACCAGGTATGAAGGTTCTGGTTTTTAATGCCCAGCTTAGCGGATAGTTCCTTGACACTGATCCCGCCCGCACCAGCTTCCTTTAACGCTCCAAGCACCCGCTCTTTCGTCGAACCAGCCTTTGCCCGCGACCCTTTGCGCGGTTTCCGCCCGCGCGCCGGAGCCTTGCTGCCATCCGGGGCCATGGTAAAGAGGCCCGGCCCAAGCTTCTTTATAGAGCTAACCTTCTTGCCGGTTGTATAGAACCATATCTCCACATTCTTGCGGTTTATCCCTAAGTCCGCCGCCAAATCCTTAACCTTGATTCCTTCCGGGCCTACGGACTGAAGCCTCGCAAGAATCATTTCCTTGAGACCGCCCCGCCTCGTTTTTCCAGTCTTTTTTACAGCCGCGGGCCGCCCAGGACCCCGTCCTTTCGGACGCCCGGCCTTCCTGCGGGCGGGTGTGACATCCCCGCTAAATGCGCCGGCGATCTCGCTATCGAGGGTGGAGAGGTCGGCTAGAAGCGCCTCTTTTCGTTTGTGAAGTTCAAGCAGTTGTTCGAGTTGCTTAATCGTTAGATTAGGAGTGTTCATAGGGATGTTAGAAATATCAGAATGCGTCGTTTTCAAGGGAAATCAATTAAATAATTTAAAAATTAAAACTAGTCACCGCTAATGCACAGCAGACCTTAAGAGGCTGTGAAAAAAGCGGGAAAGGTTCCCGCGAGAGCGGAAAAGGCCCTATGGCGCTGGCGCGATAAACTGAACGGGATCGAGGCGGAAGCCATCCGCCCCGGAGTCAGGAATCCGGTCTTGGAGCCGAGAAAAGGCTTGATGGCACTGTTAGAGAGGATACGATGCAACGATGATTATATCCCCCGTTCGTGTGACATCTTCCGGCCTCGCCGGCCTGTTGAAGGTGAGCCTGCCGCTGGTCTGCGCCTGCCTGGTCGTCTCCTCGGGTGGGGGCGCGTCGGCCGCGGCCCCGAAGAAGCTCCTCGGTACTTTCGAGCCGACGGTGAAAGCGGTGTCGGCAAACACCATCACGGTGATTACGGGAAGGGATGCGGGGACGAAAACCAGTGTCCAAGACGAGCAAGGGAAACAGGTTACGCTAAAGGCCACCAATCTGAAGACCTATACTTTAGAGCCGGAAACGACCATCACGGTTGATGGTTTGCCCAGCAAGCTCGCCGACGTAAAGCCCGGAATGAAGGTGTCCATCAGGGAAGGGACCGACCCAAGCGTTGCGGAGTCGATCGTCGCGAATACCGTTCCTCCCCCCGCCCCGACTCCCAAGCCGACCCCGAAATCAACAGGCAAACCCACCACATTGGAGCACTTAAAAAAAATCACGAGTGAACAAGAAGTGCTGAGCGTCACGAAGGATCGGATCACGGTGGCCGAACCCGGCGCGGATAAGGCGGTTGCGTATTTCATTGCGCCTATAACGGATATCACGGTGAACGGCGCGCCAGGCGCCATTGACAAGGTTCGGCGTGGAATGCGGGTGACCGTCACATCCATGGACGGGACTACTGCCTCGGTGATCAACGCCCAGGATGTCCCAAAATAGCGGATGCTCCGCGGCGAAGACGTCGTTTGAAGCGGAACCGAAGGCCGCGAAGCGTGGCCTTCGGGCACTCATAAAGGAGAATCGCTTCGCATATCTGCGACCCGATCTCAGAGTTTATGCCGCGTCTGTCAGAATAAATCGCCTTTTTTAAGAAAGGCATGCGGCGCAGCAGCCGGCGCTCCCTCCCGCATCGTTGGCAGAGGGCAATCACCGTAAAGCATAAGTAGCTCTACGAGAGTCGCTTACGTCTAAAAGCGCCACCTTCCGCGGCACCGTTTTACCCCGGCTTGAACGCCCATTGTCCCCGGGCTTCTGAAAGGGCGGCCTCCGAGCCCTCGTAGGGGAAGTCATCTCCCATTTGCCAAGGCAGATAAAGGGCATTCTTATCTCCCAGCAAATATGGCACACATAAAGCTTATGATAATTATAGTTATTATGAAAACAGCTATAATTGTATTCCTCTCTTCCCTCGCCGCCCTCTCTTCCACCTTCGCTTCCCTTGATCTTGGCTCTCCGACTGCCTCTACTCCCTACGACCGTTACCTATCCCCGGTCAAGCATGTTTTGACTCAGCTTGACGGCAAGGAAGATTCCCTCAAACACGTCTGCCAGCTCATGCGCGTCGGCAGACACTTCCGTTATACTTATACCACCCCCTACACGGCCGCTTCTCCGGAAGTCACCGCCGCGACCCATGCCGGCGATTGCAAGGCAAAAGCCCTCTGGCTGGCCGCCCAACTCAATGACAGCTCCGTGCGTTTCGTCATCGGCAAGGCGCGCGCCGAGTCCACGATAAACCATGCCTGGCTGCTCTGGACGCAGGACGCCTCCCATACATGGATCCTCGACTGCACGAATTGCAGCGAGCCCATCCTCGCCGAGCGCGCCGACACCAGTCGCGAATACATCCCCACATATTCCTACGGCAAAGGAGGCTCTTACCGCTACGGCTCGCTGTTCGCCTCCACCCCTCTCCGTCACCAGCATCCGGTCGCCCAGGCCAGCCGCTGATTTTCCGCCCTTTTCCACAAGGAAGCGCAGCAACGCCTTCCAGGAAGGCTCTTTGCGGAAGTAATGACCGGTCAAGACAACGGGCGGCGCACCGCTTATTTCGACTAGGGCGGCGAGGGCGCCGTAGTCTCCAGTTCGGGCGCGACGCGCTCCGGCTGAGGCCTGACCCCCTCGGTTTTCGAGCCTTCAATAAGCGCCAGGTCGGAAACGGGATGGCGTTCGCAGGCGTTCGACAGGAAGAGAAGCAGCAAAAGAAAATACCATTTCATAGACGAACAGGGAGAGTAGTCCGCGGTGAAAGGGCGGTTCAAGGCAATAAATGGCAGCTTCGCGACGGGCGTTCGTTATTTTGCGTGCGGCCTCCCAACGACTCCGCTAAGTTGACCCCTCCATGTTAAGCGCAGGCATTGCCGGCTTGCCGAATGTCGGCAAATCCACCCTCTTCAACGCCGTGACCCGCACCCGGAAGGCGGTCGCGGCCAACTATCCGTTCTGCACCATCGACCCGAACGTCGGCGTCGTCACCGTGCCCGACCCGAGGCTGGATGTTCTGGCGAAACTTTCCCACTCGAAGAAGATCGTCCCGGCGGCCATCGAGTTCGTGGATATCGCGGGCCTCGTGAAAGGCGCGAGCCAGGGCGAAGGGCTCGGCAACCAGTTTCTCAGCCACATCCGCGAAGTCCATGCCATCGTCCAGGTCGTCCGCTGCTTTGAAGATGATGACGTTCATCACGTCAGCGGTTCGGTCGATCCCATTCGCGACATCGAAATCATCACCACGGAACTGGTTCTTGCCGACATGGCCACGCTCCAGAAGCGCGGGGATCGGCTGCGGAAGAGCGCGAAGACCGGGGACAAAGCGGCGAAGGCCGAGTTGGCGGTGATCGAAAAGCTGGTTCCCGTCCTGGACGCCGGCAGCCCGGCTAACACGGCGGCGCTCTCGCCGGAAGAGGCGCGGATCGCCCGCGAGTTTTCGCTTCTCACCTCCAAGCCGACCATCTTCGCGTGCAACGTCGCGGAATCCGATCTGGCAACACTCGCCGCCGAGATGGAAGCGGCCCAGGAGCAGGAAGGAGGGTTGCCGAAGGACGCGATCGAAATCCGTCCCGCGGCGCGCCACGTCAAAGCGGTGCAGGATTACGTCCGTTCGCACCTGGCGACCGAGGCGATCGTCATCAGCGCGCAGATCGAAAGCGAACTGGTGGATCTCCCCCCGGAGGAAGCCGCCGAGTATCTCAAGGGACTCGGAGTCGTGGGCAGCGGCGTCGATTCGCTCATCCGGGCGGTTTATCATCTGCTCGGCTTGCGCACGTATCTTACCACGGGCGAGGCTGAATCGCGCGCCTGGACGATCCACGCCGGAGACAAGGCCCCGGCGGCGGCGGGCGTCATCCATTCGGATTTCGAGCGCGGCTTCATCGCCGCCGAGACGATCCATTTCGACGATCTCGTGCGATTCGGCACGACCGCCAAGGCGAGGGAAGCGGGCAAACTGCGGATCGAAGGAAAGGACTATGTCGTCCAGGACGGCGACGTCTTGGAATTCCGCTTCAACGTCTAAGCGGAATGCGGCGGCTGTCACCGGGCAAAATCATGGCCCCCGGTGTGGCGGCATTTGATCCGCCCCACCGGCTGCAGTTCCTTGGCGTTCGCGCGAATCTGCCGGCGCAAGTA